>Ga0123519_10004399_pt1 | contig 22898 bp, 21 predicted proteins | sample YelNatPaOPRAMG02_FD_87396 | JGI IMG/M metagenome (GOLD analysis project Ga0123519, IMG submission 87396) | Hot spring microbial communities from Yellowstone National Park - Yellowstone National Park OP-RAMG-02 (version 2) | ecosystem: Environmental > Aquatic > Thermal springs > Hot (42-90C) ...
AAATGCTCTCGCTTGTTGGGTTTTTCTTTTGGAGCGAGGCCTAGCCACCGTCTCAGACGTATGGTTCCGCTCCAGCAGCTTCGCCTTCCTGTCCCTTGACGTCCTTTTCTCGAAAGCGTCTTGTCCTTCTCTGTCAGATGGGTTTCTGCTCGTTAGCCTTTCTGTGGTTGGAGTGACATGAATGCTGGCGCTGTGCCCCGTATCCGGTCGCTTTCCCCGACATGCAGACGCACTGGATGGAATGCAGTACGCAAACGCTCCTCTTCTATACATGTATATACGCTTTCTTTCGTATGTTTTCGTCCTCGTCTGCTTCGCGAGCACGACCGCCGACAGCCGCGCGCGTTTCCGCTCCTTCCTCCGCTCACATGAAGAAGCAACTGCGCAGTTCAGGGTTCGTGAAGCTAGTGAACGACTCGCTCAAGAACGATGCCACAGATACAAAAAACTCGTCTATTGATCCGTCAGCGCCTCACAGCGTTTGCCAACGTAGACGACGTCTTCGACGGGATCGAATCAACGAGAATAGGCAGGCACCACGAGCAGTCCAGCACCGTGCCCAGCTGCGTGCTCCTTGACCCAGTACGAGGGACGGATACTGACGTTGTCTCACAACAGCACAGATGAATTTACGAACGAGAGGCCACAAAGTGTTTCCACGGAGGATCAGCTCCTGGTTGATCCTGTCGGATAGGCGGTTTACAGGTGATACCACAATCGCATCTTCGCTTGTGTTGATCCCGCCGTCATGCTCGCTTGTCTCTTCGCTACGAACTCCGATTCGCCCCATTATGACGGGCAACATATAACTCTACCATTTGTCGACCATGAATTCTCATCGTGTGAAACGAAAACCCACCGCTCCTATCATAAGCGTTCCCGTCTCCGTTCGACATCCATCGTGTGTGTTGCAGACGAGCACTGGTCTCCTACGAGGGCGAGCTTCTTTCTCGCTCATCCGCCTCGCGTCATTATCTTTCGTATCAATGGTACGGAAACTTCACATCCTGTACCTTCTATGACAGTATATCGAATGCAATGCACACCGTGGAGTGGATCTACGAGCAGAACGTCCTGATGATACAGCTCGACAGATTCCGCGTTTGATGCGCTTTCAGCATCAGGTATGCGAGAAGCGTGCATCATCCATCCGCTGACTGCGGAGTAATTCTCTCGTACACGTAAGGTTGTTTTTTCGCAAAGCGTCAATGACAACATAACGTCATTCTGCCACCTCTGTCTCTCTCCAAGCAACAGGACACATGCTTTCTGTTAAACACCTGCCAGAGGAACACAGAAAATCATAAACAGCGTGCTGACACACGTGTTCTAGACACCGGTGCACTGTGTATAACGGAGCTATTCAGACACTGCATCGATGCTCGAGTGTTTGCCCAGCAGATCCCCTATCCATCCGCAACCACAACAGCATTCGTATGAAGCGAAAAGTGCACACATGATGGTTCATGCCTCAGGGCGGCGCGTTGGACATAACCAGCTTCGCTACGCATGGATCATTGATGCCTTCGACGTCGACGGAACGTTCGACGCAAGCAAGCCTTCACCGGATGAACAAACGCAACCGACTGGTGAAACAGAAGCCTCACATTAGCCGCGAAAATATTCAGATTCAAGACACAGCGTAGTGCTCCAGCGCTTGGAACAGCGCGTTGGGTCGTGCCAATGTCAACATATCGGGAGCAGCATAATCGTCTCTCGCCTAGATGCCAGCATCGCCGGTGCACTCCCAGTGATGCTGTTCAAACGCATCGATATGACATAGCAAACATCACTGGGAGCTCTTTAGAGTTAACGAACCAAACAACTAGACAGCCAGCTTACGATGCAGCGTTCTAGGTATCCAAGGATCGAGGAGTACCCAGTTCCCCAGCGATCCACACTCGTCTATCGATCGTTCAAAAGGCACTGCTGCGCAGTGTCGTCGCCGCGGCTCCAGCCAAATCGTCCTCAGCGTCGTTTCTTAGTAGACGCAGCGTGCCTAGGCAGGCGATAGGTTTTAGGGGTCGCTCAGTTGCACGCGGTCTGTTCTGTGTAGGCGACGGCGTTTGAGGTCCAGTCGGTAACTGTCGTTGTGTCCGTACATGCGCTGGAACAAGTCATGCAGCGCGCTAGGTTCCGAGCAGGGTCGCAGTATCCCCTGTGGAGCACCGTTGGCTTCATCTTCGTTTTATGCTTTCTGATCTGGGAACTGGCAGGCGTTCAGGCTGCAGAACGAGGCAAATACGCCAGCTGTTCGACGCAAAGTTTCTGTGCCTACCACAGACAGCGTCGAGAGCAACAGACCTCGCAACAGGAACTAGCGGCAAACGCTACGGCTCCAGGTACTCGATGCCGACTCAGAGAGCCGGAGCCGTTTCGCTTGCAGAAAACATCATCATCGGTTCTCATTTTTGAGCTGTTGCAGCGGGAAGCAAATGATTCGGGGACGTTGTCTCAGCTCCAACTCGAAGTAGGAGCTGTTACGCACTCGATCTTCTCGATTCGAGTACGTGAGCCTCCACCCAGCGACACGATTCAGCTTGGGCTCCTGCGACGAAGGAAGCAGCACGCATCCGTCTCAAAGTATGAACGCTACTCACCAGTCGAAGACGTTATGATGTATCGGGAACCGTGGTTGCAGTTGGAGCGACTCGCTGCGAGTACAGCAACCTCCTGTCCGTACGTGTCGTCCGCAGCATGGCTTTCGTCGGACACGGAAACCGTTATCGTTACTGCAAGTACAAGCCACGCCTCAACAGAACCCGTCTATAACGTACTGCGGGTCCAACACGAACCATGTCGGATAGCGCTCTTCAACAACGTTGCGGACTGGTGTGCCTTGCTGCAGAATACCACTGCCACCACTACCCGTCCTTCACTGGTTTGGAACGCAGCGGAGCTCCTCGCTTGGATCCCGCTGGACGCAAATACCACAGCAGCTGGTTCCGTTGCGGCAGATGTTGCCTTTCCTCGTGCTATTGGGTTGTACGGCCTTCCGGAACATGCGCTGGATCTGCGCTTACCCACGACCTGTACGAGAGAGCCTCTTCGTCTCTACAACCTGGACGTCTTCGAATACGAACTGAATAGCGAGCTGGGTCTCTACGGATCGATACCCTTCATCCTGGCTCTCAATGGATCCGCGCATACCGTTGGAGCGCTCTGGATGCCGGCAAGCGAAACCTACGTAGACTTGTGTCCGTTGTTAGACCAGGAGCGCGGAACCGCGATGCCACATGCGCACTTCATTTCTGAACGAGGTATCCCGGAGATGTTCGTGTTTGCGGGCCCGTCTCCGGTGGAGGTCTCGCAACAGCTGGCCCTACTGACGGGACATGCACCACTGCCTCCCGTGTTTGCACTAGGCTATCACCAGTCGCGCTGGAATTATCGTGATGAGGCGGACGCCCTCCATGTGGATGGTCAGTTTGATGCGAATGACATTCCGTACGATGTGCTGTGGCTGGATATCGAGCACACAGACAACAAGAAGTACTTCACCTGGGACGGAGCGAAATTTCCTGACCCCGCTCGCCTGCAGCAAACGCTTTTCGAGAAGGCCAAACGGAAGCTGGTCACCATCGTGGATCCGCATATCAAGGCGGAACCGAATTACTCGCTGCACGAACGAGCCCTGAAGGAGGACTGGTACGTTCGCTCTGGTGATGGCGTCTCTATCTACGAGGGCTGGTGCTGGCCAGGAAAGAGTCACTACCCAGACTTTATGGATCCGCGCGTACAGACCGGCTGGAGCTCGTGTTTCGTTCCGTCGTTCTACCATGGCATGACAGAGCACCTCCACATTTGGGTTGATATGAACGAGCCTTCAGTGTTCAATGGACCCGAAGGCACCTTTCCGAAAAACGTCCGCCATCGGCAGGGCGCTTTAGAACATTCCGATATCCACAACATCTACGGACACATGGTGCACCGAGCGACCTTTGAGGGCCTTTATCGCGGCCGGCAAGGGAACCTGAGACCCTTCGTTCTTTCCCGCAGTTTTTTCACGGGAAGCCAGCGATTCGGGGCAGTCTGGACAGGCGACAACGCTGCCCAGTGGTCACACCTGGCAGCCTCGGTGCCGATGCTGCTCTCGATCAGCGTGGCGGGCATCGCGTTTGTCGGGGCGGATGTTGGGGGCTTTTTCGGGAACCCGCAAGCCGACCTGCTGACGCGTTGGTATCAAGCAGCCGCCTATCAGCCGTTTTTCCGTGGTCACGCGCACTTGGACACCAAGCGACGGGAGCCGTGGTTATTCGGTGAACCGTATACGAGCCTCATTCGAGAGGCGATTCAGGAGCGCTACGCATTGCTACCGTACTGGTACGTGCTCTTCGCGGCCGAACGCACGCTACCTGTCATTCGGCCGCTTTTTTACGCGTTTCCTGATGAATCGTCGCTGGCGGGAGTTCAGTCTAGCTGGCTCTTGGGCGACGCCTTGCTGGTTGCTCCAGTACTGGAAGCAGCCCCGTCAACGCATCGCATCACACTGCCGGGACCAGCTTCGCTCTGCTGGTATCCAGTACTGCCGCGCACACGACGACTTTTCTCTGGCGAGCATCTTGTCCATCGGGGGCAAGATACCTTAGTTTATCCAAAACCAGCACTCTCATCGATGTATGTGTTCCAACGCGGTGGCTCGATCATACCGCGCTGGGAGCGACAGCGTCGCTCAAGCAGCCTGATGCTCGGGGATCCGCTGACTCTGCACGTTGCCTTGGATGCTGGATTCCAAGCCCGTGGCATGCTCTATTTGGATGACGGTCATTCTTACGGTTACCAACGAGGCGATTATTGTTTCTGGCGAATCGCAGCAATGGGACAGCGACTTGCCAATGGATCGACGTCGCTGCAACTGAGGCTGACGTTGCAGGCGCTGGATGCACTCCCGCCGCCGTCCAACTTGTCTCGCTGTGCGCACGTTCGGCTAGAGCGTTTCGTGTTCTATTTGCATGCTGGTGAACGCGTTGTCGTGCGGAAGCCAACGCTCAGCGTAAGCGGCGATGTGACAACCTGGCAAGGTGTGTGCTAAGCATAAGCTCTACGCTTACGAGGCATTACGTTATATAAAGCGACTTGATCGCATTTCGCCCTGGAACGGTAGTGATCGTGAAATTGCGAACGTTCGTGATAAGGCTCACGATGCACACGGTGCGCCGCTGGCGATATCCGCTGTTGACTTGAAGCAACTCGGGGTTACGCGGAGGTGACGTGTGGGGTCCGCTGCGGGCTTCTCGCCGTCCGACGAACCCCCAAGGCGACGCTGCAAACGCACCTCGCGACTGCGTCATCCGCTCGATCGATCACTTGATCAAAGGGACCACATTTCTTCGATTCCTTGTCCCGGTATGCATGTTGAACGCTCGAAATATCGGTATGAGGGTCCTATGCTGCACCACGATAACAGTGGTGTCCAGGCGCGTGTGGATGTGGATTCTCTTCGAATCACACGGGGTCCGCCTTTGTTCTTAAGTAAAAAACTCGCCCATCGAGTGGACGAATGTAAATGTGATTGCGCTGCTGGTCGTTGTTGCCCTTGTCATCGGATCGGTGCGGAGGCCCCCGTAAAAAGTCTGTCGATTGATCGCTGGTCCAAGAAGCACTTTCAGACTGCACACAAATGGGTGGACGCTGAGTCAGAGCGCCGGCGTCAGCGAGCGTCTGGGGTTCGTGCGTGGCGCGCTCCGAACGCGCTACCAGGGCGCTCGCTCATGCTGTCTGCACGTCGCCCGCGAGCCGCGAAGCTCGAAGCGGCATTCCCTGGGTGTACGAGCGTTGCACGCCAATCGCACTGCACGTATCCAAGACGCTTCGGTGATATCGCTGCAGACACTTTGGCACGACGAAGGCGCAGCGAACGGTAACACGAACCCAGGACGCTGGTTATCTGCGCGACGCACATGCCGAGGTCACGCCCAGGCCAGTGTACGGAAGCGGGCGTGTTTGGTGCCGGACGTGAAAGCCGTCTCACCGAATAGTGTGCGACCAGTGTTCTGAACTCGACGGCTGCTGGATCGAACACGGTAACCTGAATCATAGGGTTGCATCGCGCAGCATCCAGGGTTGCTACGCGCACCTCCATGAACATTGTCGGACGTGAGGCGTCTAGGCCACTTTCGGGTAGTGCAACGCATAGGCCGACGCATTCCACACACAAGCAGCGTGCGTCTCGTATTTCGTCATCCGGGAACTGACCAGCGCCGACTCCATGTTCGACTGATATAGACTTGGTGTCCAGTTCGGGCAAGCCGGGGCCACGCATCGGCAACTTGCGTCACCGAACTGCCGCGCCTCGTCGATCAGGCAGCGGGCGGCAACCATCTTCATCAGCCGAGCGTGTGCTGCACGCTATGTACCCGCTACGACTCCATGGCGGTGCCTGGCGCCGAAGGCTGCAGTGGTTCCACGGTTGCCGCGGATGCCCTGCGCGCATTTCGCAACCGCTCTCGGAATCGACTTCCGTAGGCGGTCTTCGCATACATGGTGTAGAAGCGGCTTGCATCGGCGTCGCGTTCGAACGGATACGCACCGATCGGGGATTTACCCGTCTGCTTCGACAGCGCCCAGCCGCAAGCTTCTGCGGCTGCTAGCCCGGAGCAGATCGCCACCTCGTGAATATTCATCAGGGTCCAGGAGCCGGCGTACCAGAGGTTTCCGTGACGTCCACCTTGAATGAACCGCACAAACGGAACAACTTGCACGAAATGCCTCCATTCATGCGACATTTGCTTCCACCAGCGCACAAGTACGATCTGATCGCGGCGAATTTCATCCATGGTCCAGCGATGCCGCTCCTCTTTGTTCAGAAATATCGTCTGAAAGAGCGGCAGCGGCTCGCCGTGCGCATCCCGCAATTGCTCCTGGTATGCGGAGAGCAGAAAACTCATATCAATGCAGGACGGATCCACTGGGTCTGTTCTTACAAAGTACATATCTGTGCGCCGATCGGGGTCCATTTGGTAGTATCGGTCCATGTATGCCTCGTCGGTATGCGTGACGGTGACGTCATGGAAATAGCGGACCCGTCCGAGCACGTTACGTTCCATGAAGGTAGCTCCCGATCCCAGTAACTTCAAGGCAGTCTGCGCATCGGTCGCCAGAATGACCTGCGAAAAGCGCTCACGTCGTTGGTTGTGGTCGGTCACCCAGACGCCATCTGGCAGCGCCTCAAGACGGCACGCCTCGCGTTCGTAGCACACGCGCTCGATGCCAGGATGCTTCAGCATTGCAGTGTAGATGCTTTCCAGGGCATCGAAGGCAAACATGAGCGGCTGTGTCGAGAGCAATCGATCCGGATCGTAGGCAAAGAGTCGCATGTGCGGGTCGAGAAAAACGCGGGCAACAATCACCGCTGACACTTTTGGAGTCTGATTCCCGGTCCCGAAGAAAAGCGCAGTCAGCGGAAGAACCATTAAATTGGTGAACGATTTCGAGAAACCGTGCCAGCGCAGCAACCTCGCTATTGGAACCCAGATATACAACCAGGGAAGGCGGTTCACTCGTTCCAGTAGCTGCCCGAAACGTCGAATTTCCGGGCGCAACTGGCGCACGAGATCAGTTTCCAGCTTCTCGCCGTAATTATTCCACCAGGTTGGACCTTTCCCGAAGTTGACCGTCATGTGAACCGGACGCGGTTCGAAGCCCGCCGCAGCGTGCAAGCGAAACGTGTTTGCGTAGCACGGTGCACCGCCCTGGACACCATCGTTGAACCAGTACCCTTTCCATCGCTGCGTTGATGCGACACCTCCCGCCACAGCAGCCTTCTCCCAGACTTCAACAGCCACTGCGTCGCCGGAGCGAGCCAGGCTCCAAGCAGCTGCACAACCGGCAGCGCCCGCACCAATTATCAGTACTCGCGGACGCTCTGACATTATTTGAAGTGGGTGCAGTGTCTCAGGCGCTTGGGTTGCTAAGGTATTGGGACGCAGTCACAAGAAGCAACTGGTTCATAAGAGAGCAGTCATTCACGCTTCCTTTATATCAGGCATTCCTTGTCTTTTTTCTCTTTGCACGAGCACGCATCTGATCCAGGTGATCCGTGCACGCACGCACGCATGCACGCACGCACGCACGCCGCGTGTCCATTCCTGACGGACGTTAGGCGCGCGCGCACGCACGCACCCGCTTCACCCGGTGATCGATACTGACGCGATGCGTGCAGGCATCGCTGCGCTAGGCGGCGACGTCGTCGTCGTGCGATCGTTCCTTGCATCGTTCCGAATCGATCCATGATGTAAGATTGATTGACTGACTGATTGAATTCCGTTGGATACACTTTGGTCGTGGAAGCCACGAGGCCTTGGTGCTGGTCGTCATCCCATTCGGTCCTGTCTAGGGTTTGTAGCACTCGTCACTGCATTCTTTGACGTATTTGAGGCACTTGGTCTTGGGCTTCCACTTGATGCAGACCGGTTTCTCTTCCTGCTTGCCGTAACCTTTGGGCTGGGTCCATTCCACACAGACTTCTCCCTCGGCTGTGACCTCCTCGACGCAGACATCGCGGCACTTGCGAGGGTAGTAGCACCAGTTGTAACGATTCGGGCCGCCTTCCCAGCAGCAACCGCGCTCGGCGCACTCGTGCGGCGTGATTCCATCGTATCCGCAGTTGATGCGCTTGAAGTATGGAATATTCTGGCATTCGGGGGCCTTGTTCGGGATCACCACGCAGACGCCTTTGTACTGGGCCCATTCGTTTTCCAGTCCGCAGTAATTGGTCGGAATCCAGCGACATCCATATTTTTCACATTTTTCAATGTCTCCAGTCTGGGTATAGTCGCCACAGAGCACGTACTCGTGATAGTGCTTTGGCTCGAAGACGGGTGTGCAGGTCGGCGTCGGCGTGCACATTGGCGTCGGCGTACAAGTGGGTGTGGGCGTACACATTGGCGTCGGCGTGCACGTAGGCGTGAACTCGTACAACGGTGTCATGGTGTACGACCAAGCCTGGACACTAGGCACTTGGAGCCATAGTGCGAACACACCGAAAATCAACGCCCATATAAAACTAGATTTCTGCATGCTGTCCACTCGAATAAATGATCAAGGCACAGTCGGTAACTTCTCTGACGAACCGAGATATGCTCGTCTCTGCGATGGAGAGAAGAACAATGCCAACTGCGAATACCGGTAATCGTCGATGACTTTCCGGTGTAATGCACGCTGTACGGGCCTTTGTAGGTTTCTCGTTCGACATGATATCGTGTTCGCATAGACGCGGGCCCAGCGGATCGAGCAGCGCATGTTTCGCGGATGCGCGATCGGCGGCGCCTGTCGCACGCCGCTGAACGCTGAACGAGAAACAAGCGCCGACGCTGCACATACCGCCAAATTTGGTGTAAGCGCTGACGATGACGACGCACCGAGTGGTGACAAGGTTCATACTGCATGGGACATTGTGGTACGCTTTGCGTGTTCTGGGCGATGGAGGAGATGCTGTGGCATCCATATTTGGATTTTTTTGTTTGAAAACGCCGATGGAGCGACTTTTGCTGGATCCGTGTTTCCATGGGCGCACGATTCGTGGACGCGCTTCCGCGACTCGAGACTTGATGTCAGTGCGAGCGCCACGTGCATTTAGGAAAGCGTCGGCACCGGGGCGAGCGGCACGAGGTCGGCGAGTCGTTGTCTGGGATACAGCCTTCTCCGACGGGGATCAATACGTGATTGACCGCGCACCGACCAATATCGTTGGTCAAGCCTTGATTGATTCTTTTGGCAGGGCGATATTTTCGAACAGAATTCTGGTGCGGGAGCACAACCGGCGGCCGACAGGTTGCGACGTGCGTTGCACTGGGCAACTGGCCCGCGTCCTGGGGCGCAAGCACGCGGCCTCGTGGAGGTCTCGGCATCCAGAGGATCAACCGACTGATTCATAATCGAAGAGAAGAGTATGCTGGTGGCTTTTTGAGTTTTCAGTGTTCTATTAGGATTGATAAACGCCCTCCCAATCGCCAGTAACAGTGGCGAACGTGGATATCCCCTAATCAGATTCAAGGATGCAGCAGCGCCCGAAGAGAAGCGGCGCGATCGCGCGACGCGCCAGCAATGCCCTGAGGCATTGGGTCAGAGCATTCCCCAACGTTTCCAAGGTGGCAGCCTGCGTCCCGACTTACCCGCAGACAGGTAGTACCTACCAGAGACAGGGTTGCGTTTCCTGATGACCGACGCGGACTTGGGAAATCTCTCCTTGCTTGAGAGGATCAGCCTCTTGGAAGAGCGCGTGACCGCGCTCCAACAAAAGGTAGCGGCGGGTGCGGCTGCCGCGGCACGCGAGTTCGAGGCTTGCGCTGCTCACAAGTGTCTGGCTGCGCGTTTCGATTCGCAAAACGATCGAAATATGAGCCTTTCTCTAGAGGAGCAAATTCATCATCGAGACAGTATGCAGATTTTGGACGCGCTACAGCAAGAGTCCCGGGTGATCTCCCTGGCTAGTATGGTGGCGAACCCGACGCCACTTGGTCTGTTTGCCTTTGGAGTGACGACGCTGCTAGCCGGTGCTGATCTGTACGGTGCGACTGCTAAAAACACTTTTTCTGTGGCGCTCATTATTGGGGGTTTGGCACAAATTCTCGCGGGTATGTGGTGTTTCCGGCGGAACAATACGTTCGGCGCAACTGCTTTTTCCCTGTTCGGATCATACTGGGGTGCGCGTGGCGTGCAGCTGTTAGTGGAGCTGCTCCATCCGGGACTTTTCCCGTCCGCTGATCGCGCGGGAACCTGTATTTTTTATGTGATATTTTGCATCCTGACCTTGATTCTATTAGTTCAAGCACTGCGAATGAATTACGCCTTGAGCGCGACGGTATTCTTTGTCGCCCTCGTGTACATTTTCCTAGCAATTACTGCATACGTGGAGGGCGTCAAGTACGTTGCAGCGACTTGTGCGATCATCGCCGGATCGCTCGCTTTCTACGTGGGTCTAGCAGACTTTACCAACGAAATATATGAGAAACCGCTGATTCCTTTGTTTCCACATCCGCGGCACGCTCGCGACTACGAAGAAGGCAAGCGGTACGTACCTCGGCCGCATGCTCATAAGAGCGCCGTCGATATCCCGCCTGTTTGATTAGGGCCAGCATTTCGCTGCGCACCTGGGTCCGTACACACCATCGCAGGGGTGCACGAACGCAAATCGCGCTGGGATGTAAGTCCAAGATGCCACTTTTCTCCCTAGAAGAACAGAAATGGAAGGTATTGGACTGAACCCTCGTTCCGCCTCCACAGCGGACACGCGAAGTCGCAGTTCACTGGATGTAAGTCCAAGATGCCACTTTTCTCCCTAGAAGAACAGAAATGGAAGGTATTGGACTGAACCCTCGTTCCGCCTCCGCAGCGGACACGCGAAGTCGCAGTTCACTGGGGAAAACGATTTCGATGCGTCCAAGTTGAGGGCGCGTTCGGTTCCGGATGGGATACCATTTCGACGCCCGGACGTCCAGCTGCACGCCAAGAGCAGCAGGACGCTTTTCGTCGTGTACCCGCGACACATTGATCTCGTTCAACACCGACCGCGCGATCGACTGCAGATACGGCATGCATGTATCTTTCGGGAAACATAATCTGCGTACCATAGTTTTTGTATTGTAGTTTACGCGTGGCGCGAACCTGTAATAGGTCCTTAGTAGTGAACGGGCGAGTTATTGGAATAAACTGGCAACGGAAAATGAAAACCTGCGTTCAGAGGCTCAGCAGCTCGAGTAGCAAGTGGCTGCGCTTCAATCACTTGGTGAATCCCTCTCGCACGCCCTTCGGTCCAGTACGGAAGTCCCTAGCCTGGATCAGGGCGTAAACTTCGCTGCATATGCCGCTGCGCAACGAAGCGGAGGTTTTTCATCGGCAAACAGTGACGCAGCGGCTCGCGAGTCCCCGTTGGTTGACGCGCTCAAGCAGCACTCTTCCGTGGTCGAGCACGTGAGTGCTGCGGCGAATCCGGCGCCACGTGGTCTCCGGTCGTTCGGTATCGCGACGCTTCTCGTGGACGTGGACTTACACGGGACCACCGCGAAGAACCTGTTCGCGGTTGCGCTCATCACTGGCGATCTTGGTTAATTCATTGCCGGTATGTTGTGTTTCCGATATGATAACCTGTTCTGCGCAACCGCGTTTTCGATCTACAGCGTATTCTGGGGCGCTCGTAGCATACAGCTCCTGGTGGAGCTGCTCAATCCGAGTCGCTTCCCCGCAACCGATAGAGCAGGTACCTTCATTTACTGCGTGATTTACTGCGTCGTTTCCCAATGCTCTGTGCCCAGGCACTGAGAACGAAGTACGCTTTGAGTCTTACCGTCTTTTTCGTCGGTCTAATATACCTCATGCTGGCCATTACAACGTTTGCGAGTGGTGTCAAGTACCCGGCAGCAACACGCGCGATCATTGCCGGGTCGTTTGCGTTCTACGTAGGCTTCGCCGACTTCACGAACGAAATTCATGACGAGGCAATCCTGCCCCTCTTCCCCTACTCAACAAACCGTGATGATTACACGTACCACGAAGCACACAAACCAGGAGTTCGGGTCCTGGACTGCGCCATCGAAGACGCATCCGTATGAGGCTGATGCAGCGCAAATGCACGCCCCGCACCAAGGCCTCATAGTCAGAGCGTTCAATTCCAGATTCGGTTCGAAAACGACTCGGCGCAATTATTCATGAGGTTGTTGGCGACAGTGCCCCGTACGTCGAAGTTCGGCCTGAATCAAGTGCTAGTGTACATGCAAACTTGTACTGCAACTTGGCCGAGCAGCGCATCCGTAGATATGCCTTGGTGGTCCCCGATTGCAAGATGCTGCTAAAGATTTCGTTTGCGCGCGAGCCCTCTCTCGAACGACGTGTCATGAGAGTAGCTGGAAGGATTTAGCAGGCGGGGAGCTCGAAGAAAACCTCCCCAATGGGACTGGCACGGCAAAATCGGGTATTGGGTCTCGAATGCGTGGTGTGTGCAGTGCAATCACGATGGCGGCCCAAGTCAAATACGATTCCAGGAATGCGCTCCAGCTACTGCGGTGCTTCGCAAAATGGTGTGTCGGTCTCTGTCTCCCCAAACCAAGGAACTGTCCTTATGCATACTTGTCGAGGCGTACATCCACGATTCTTCCGGCCAGTTCAGCACGGTCCATCATCTGGATCGCTCGCTGTGCGTCCTCCTCTGATTCGAAGACAATCGTGCCGGCGCCGCGACTGCGCCCTTCCTGGTCTATTAAGATGTCCGCGCGGATAATGTTCCCACAGGCACGAAATTCGTCCTTTAGGTCCTGCCAAGTATAAGAATATGGCAAGTTCCAGACGATGATCTTGCGACCCTTATCCGATGGAAAAGACGGCGGTTGGTTACGTCCCCGAGCTTCGTGGTGGCGATTCCCGGTAGTGGCGTTCGCCCCTTGAAACCCTGACGCTGACGTCTTGTTTCGCCGCAGAGGCTGGTTCGGTTCGCGATCCTCGCGCACAAATATCAGCCTCCCCTGAAGCTCGGTGTCGTTCAGCGTGGCAATGGCGTTCGCGGAATCGGCCTCCGTGGCGTACTCCACCACCCCGCAGCCGCGCGAGCGACCGTCCCGTTCCGTGAACACTTCCGCGAAAACCACCTCGCCAGCCTTGCGCATATGATCTTTCAGAGCTTGCCAAGAAACACTCCAGGCGAGGTTGCCAACGTAGACGCGGCGCGAGGGTAGCGCACCACCTTCGGACCCGGGGCCTGCCGGGGGTGCGTTCGGGTCCAGCTTCGAAGTCCGTACGGGTCGTCGCGGCGATGCCGGTGCAGTGTCCGACACTTGCCCTGACATAAGACTGGCCGCCTGCTCCCCAACAGCAACGTTCCCGGAAGAATCTGCAAACTCGTGCTCGTTGGTTACGGTCAGCATGGCGTCTTGAACAGGAACCGCGCCGGGTTGCACCGTCCCGTTCTCCGGGTGTGGCCCTGTTACAGAGGCGTTGCTCGTCATCGTCCGTAAACACTTTCCAACACACTCAAACGCTGATCCTCGCCACCTCAGAATACCGCACACTAGCCTCCTCGTGTTTCTCAGAGCTCAGGTGTTACGCTTCAGGCTGTAGCGGACGACAGGTCGCTACAAGCGTTTCGCGGCCTCTACCCGTTGCTAGAAGGTAGCATCGGGGGTAGAGGCGGCGCGTACATCGCATCCGATGCATCGGACTCGTCGTCGACGCGCTACGCCGTCGGTGCGCTGCTGCTGTGGACAGCGAGCGCGGCGACGTGTTGCCCGCGACGGCGCCTGCGTAGCGATCGCAACGTACGGCGGCACCGCGGCAATAGATCTTTTGTGACAAAACTGTATAAGAATGCATCGTGGTGTTTCGTGCGCCAGCTCCTGTTCATGACCTCGACATGCGCGCGCTGCGCCCGAGTACTGCTATACCCATGCAACGACCAGTCTCTGACATGTTACTGCTGCTACTGCTGCTGTGCTGTAGAGCGTAAGCTTAGAGGCATTGAGCCAATTGTCTTTGGGTAATCCACAAAAGCGGACTGTGGTTCCAATACTTCCACTTTGTACCAGAAGGGTGAGCGTGCAATACAAGCTGTCTGCTGCTGCTGCTGCTGCTGCTGCTGCTGCTGCTGCTGCTGCTGCTGCTGTTTGCGATGTCACGCGGTCGCCTCGGAGACCGTGGATCGCCTGAGTCGCACCACACTGGCATCAGATCCTCATATTCATATGAAAAGGCCTTAGTAGTAGGTGTCGTTCAAGGCAGCGGCACCTCGATTGCCTGCAGCGAAGCGTCACCGAAGCGTGTCCTTTCCAAATGCTCCAGACTGGAATACATCGCCATATGTTCGATTCTCGAGTACCAAACTCCTGCGGTTGTTGTTTTGCGTGACGCTGTCCTGCTGGGGCAGGCGCTGCACCCGCCTGCCTTTTCGTGTCGAGTTTTTCGGCCATGGGAATATCGCCCGGGCGATCTAGAGACAACGCGCGCTTCGGCTCGCCGCAGTTGCTGACGAACGGCTTCTGCACTTGACCATGATCACCGAAAAACAGCGCCTAGAAGGCACTCGGCCACAGTTTCGGGGGTTGCGGTGAACGAGCCTCCTACATCCGAGTCAGATGAAAACTGAAAACTGAACTGCTCGCTCTGTTCATGCGGTTCGATTGCGCTCGAAATTTTTTTTGATGTGCAGCCTGAATGCGTAAGGTTCAACAACAAGGGCTTATGGATGCATATGCAGTTTTGGGATTCTCGTTCGAGTTTCTGGAGTGACTCTTACGACGCAATCGAATACATGCATGAAAAATAGCCGAAATCATGTCCCAACTCATACATACAAGTCTCTACGCTTCTCGATTCTATACCTGTTTTATGCAGCTATCGTGCACTGTCCAAGTGTTCGATTGTCGTGTTTCACGGCAACTCGTGGGCGCGGGAATTCGCGCCGCTGATTTGACGAGGAATAGGGCTCGACGTCGTCTCCCGACAACTTGTTCACAAGCCCATGTTGAAGCTTCACTGCATTTTTTATGTTAGACAATCTATTCCGTTCGAAAGGCAAATCCTCCTCACAACGTCATTGGAAGGCAAGCGGCATTCTGCGCCAGTTCAACGCCTCCCAAAGCATAAACTCCATGCACTCCCGTCTCTTCCGTTTAGACAGAAGAGGGTCTTGGACTCCGACATGAGTCAACGCGGCGACCTGTTCCCATGACGAATACGTCATCAGTTGGCTCGAATGGAGCCTAAACGGATAAGTCGCTCGACTTGTTCTTCAGCCCGGACTCCCCTTCTGGTACTCGTTTCACCCTACGACAAATCACTTTCCAAAAATCCCCTATCCAATGAAATAGCACGCGCTTGCGTGTGCAGCTGATAAACTGCTCGCGGAGGTAATCGCCCAGAGGCAGCCCGTGATCCTGCGGGTACGGCACCTGGCACGGAAGCGGTGATGGGTATCGAGCACAGCTACTGTATCCACCAGAAGCATGCGCCGAGCAATGAAACAGTCGTTTACGCACCGCAGGGCGGTCCTCGAATCCGATTTTGCAATAGGTATACGGTTACACCTGACCGCAGCAAAGTATCACAGAAGTAAAATGCGTACCGAGGCTGCACACAAAGAAGATGAACACGGCAGGCGGCGAGCACAGCGCATCCACCGTCCGTTCCATGGAATGCGTGAACAACACCCGGAAGCCGCCCAATCGGGTCGTGCGTGCTGCCATCACCATCCTGCAACGATGCGCAAAGAAGCAGGATAAACAGGAACGTGCAATTCCTGTAAATCCAGAAATAAAGGAGAATGAAAGAAATCGGTGGTCGTAAAATCCCTGAAACACTGCCGTTGTTGAAGATGTCTAGAAAAGACCCGAACTTTACGATGTACACATCCGAACAACTGGAGCGCTCATCCACGCATATCCAGCATCGACGTCGCGTACGATTCGCGCTGCGCCTGCGCTCGCGCTGCCGCTCAGTCGGAGGGCATCGGGGCAGCGGCCTCGACAGAACGCCTCCAGCGCCACTGCAGGGCCAGGCGCGCACGCGCATCATCGCCTGGGGGCGCGGCACCGGCGATGGCGCCGACGACGGCGTCGATCATGAGGCACACACGGTCGCCGCGCGGATGATTGTACCCAAACACGAAAACGCCTCCAGGTTATTCGTGCTTTCACTGGACCACCACAGGGGGTAACTTGTTGCACGCGTCGCCGTGGAGGCGGCGCAAGGCGCTAAATTTTGCCTCTAGTATTGCATGTCGTCGTCGAGACGACCTTCGGTTGTGTGGTACCGCGGCCACGACCTCCGTGTTGAGGACATGCCAGCGTTGCTTGCTGCCGTGCAGCGCGGCGGCCCGGTGGTGCCGGTGTTCATCTGGGCACCCGAAGAGGACGGTATGTGGTGTCTCGGCCGACCGGCACGTTGGTGGTTGAGTCGTTCCATTGTTGCACTTGACCGACGACTTCGGGAGCTAGGTTGCGAAACCGGGTTAATTCTGAGGCGTGCGAAGTCGGAAAGCGGCGGCGGCGGCGGCGTCGAGACGACGCTTCTGGAGGTCGTGAAACGCTGCGGTGCCGAGGCTGTGTACTGGAATCGGGTCTACGACCCTGTTGTGTTACGCAGAGATGAGGAAGTGCGGCGGCGATGGTCGAAGCACCACCGCCTGGCTGTTGAGTCCTTCAAGGCGGAGCTCCTGGTCGAGCCGTGGGAGGTTTGTGCAACAGAGAGTAGGCCCGCGAGCTTTGGGGACCGTCCGCTCGACACCTTCCACGAGTTCATGTCAGCGTGGATGGCTATGCCACCACCCCCAGAGCCGTTGCCTGCACCTAAGCGAATAGAGCCGCTCACTGCCTCCCAGCCGGGAGATCAGGGGCCTCTGTTCGCTGTGCCCGAGTCCACGATGCAACCGTCGGATGTGCTGCAGTCGCCCGGCGGCGAGGATACCGACACTGAAATGGGAATTTGGTGGAACCAGATACACAACTTAGGCAGCCTTGAGGAGTACTGGCGCCCCGGCGTGGATTGTGTAGCAGAGCGCCTGCAAGACTTCTTGACGAGTGTCTTTCCGACGTATGGGGACGCTCGAAGACGACAGCGTCTCCGAAACGGGACATCACGGCTTTCGCCGTACCTACGGTTTGGAGAATTGTCACCGCGGCGCCTCTACCACGCTGTTCGGGCGTCTGTACTGCAGTCTGAGCCATCAGATGCAATAATTCGGGCTGCTCGAACGCTCCTGAGAAACCTCTGCCTCCGCGAGTACGCTTATCATATGCTATTTTACCGACCATCGATCCTGGATAGACCACTGGTGCCAGAATTTGATCATTTTCCATGCACCAAGGAAGATGTGGGCCGTCTCCTCGAGGTGTGGCTCTCGGGACGCACGGGCTACCCACTCGTCGACGCGGCAATGCGGGAACTGCACCACACCGGCTGGTTGCATTCGAATCTGCGGTTTCTTGTAGCTTCTTTTTTTACCAAGTACCTTCTCCTGCCGTGGCAGATCGGGGCTCGTTGCCTCTTCAAACTATTCATCGATGGCGATCTGGCGAGCAACGCGATCTGCTGGCAGTGGGTGACGGGCTGCAACTACGACGTTTTCCCCTTGAATTGCCTCGTGAACCCAGTCGTGATGGGCATGCGCGTAGACCCCGAGGGTGAGTACGTGCGTACCTGGTGTCCAGAGTTGCAACAGATCCCCAGTAGCTACATCCATGCGGTGTGGAAATGCCCTCCGATGATTCTGCATCAGGCTAGGGTTGAACTGGGTGTCACCTATCCGCGACCGGTTGTCGAGAATCGGGTAGCACGTCGCCGAGCCCGGGACGCGCTTCGATACCTTCGCCAAGTTGTGCTGAACAAGCGCGGCTACGGTGTGCGGGTCCCGAATACGCTATCGCTGAAGGGGACTCAGGAACTCATGAGCGATTGGCCCATTGATGAGGTCTACAACGTGTTGGATTCTAAACAGGAAGACCTCTTCGGGCTGAGCGATCTTGGTCACGAACTACCTAGCGGAAGGCAGCCTGAGCGTCCCATGCGAGATAGCGACGCCAGCATCGATGATCAGGAAATAGCTGGTGATTCGATCGGAGGCGATCATGTTGGACTGCTCCCACGGGTCTGGTCCATGAGCCAAGACGATCCGCTGCACAACGTTTTTGATCTGGGCGGCAGTGCGAGCGGGGCGAATGGCGCGCAGCTGGCGGGGCCTTCCCCGGGTCTTGGCGGCAGTAACGGTTACGCTCAGGGACCAGGTGGCGGAAACGGAGGCTCCTCTTTGATGTATGGTGTGAGTGCGGGCACATTTGGGAACCAACCAATGGCGCTTGTTTCGAGCGGCATGGGCATGGGCAGCAGCGGCGTTGGTGGTGGCGGCGGCGGCGGCTCCGACCGCAGCATACCCGAGGTCGTCGTGGGAGCTCCAAGTAGCGTGGATGAAGATTCCTACACCGAGAAACTGCACCGCGTCGATTCGTTTCATGCACTCTTGTCTGCTGGTGCAACCACGCCACTTGCACGCGGCTCGATCATGGAGCCCACTGGACGAGTCCCGGGAACAAATCCTGACTTTATGCGCGCGCCTCCGACGGAGCATCTCAGTAGCCTGAGCGGCATTGTAGCGCCAAACGCCAGTCATCCGTCGTCCGCGGCGCATGTGTCGACGTCGGGAAGCCGATCGCTTGTGACGGCTGGTGGAGCGGCGGCAGCCCTGTCACCCGGCCAGATGATGGGCACGCTCAACGCGGCGGTTGATCCAGGTACCACGAGCGCATCGCCGCTGTTGCTGCACCATACTGGTGGGGCGGGCCACGGTCGAGGCAGTTCACGAGGCACCGCCACGTTACCGGGGTCACAGTCGCAGCCGATGGGTACTCGATCGATGCTGAACGCCAACCTGCCCGGGTCTGTTTTTGCATTCGAGTCCGGAGAACCGGGCGCCATGCCTCGCCCAGCACCGGGTCATTCGCTGGGACCCGAAACCAGCGTTTCCGCACCTGCCTCGTGGGCGCTTATCAATGAGCGTCCGTCGTTGTCGGCAGCTGAGGATGCGAGCGTGCACCGGCGACCCGGCGCGATGCCGGCATCGACCTCGACTCGGTACGATAATGGCGAAGCTGCGCGGTATCTAGAGGACAGAGCTGGACGGAAACGTGCACTAGCTGACGAAGGCGTTTGCACCAACCCTGACTTGACGATGCCAGAGAGGTTCCCCGCGGTGGCTGCCGCGCGAGTTACGCAGCGCCTAGAACATGATACAGCGGGCAGCGTATCATCTGCAGCGAAAACCAAGCGAAGAGCGTCCGGTGCTGCAGCCGCACCGCAAGCACCGGCCCAGCAGCGAACGCGCGATGGATCCGCCCCGAATGAGGCTCCTGCTCCCGGATCCAGCGCCTTGCACCATGACGCAACGCGTGCCCCCGCTGGAAGCCGCTGGCTCGAGCAAGGCGCCAGTGGCGAAAGTCTCGACGTGCGCTCTTCGTCGGCCTCGAGCGACCGCACAGCACCGATCACCCTTGAGGGTCTGGGAGACGTCGAGCCGCCCCAGACCCGGAGCGAACGACTCGAACTGCTGGAGCGCATCCACCGGAGCGATAACGCGTACGCCCGATTCGCGGGTTTCCTTCTCCAGCACTACGATATCACAGAGAATGTGCGCCGAAACCCCAAGAGCACGGATTTCGTACGTTTACGGAATCTCAAAGACCACTTCAATCGATACAGTGCACCACCACGGGCTGGTCAAGGTGCCGCTCATCGGGAGCCGCTCAGAATTTACCGAATCAAACAATTTTTCAGCAAAATACTGAACCTGGAGGTCACCGGCGAGTGGGATCGACACGCACACGGCGGAGTGCGCGGCCCGTACGTGTACGGCCTGGTGCTGCGCGCGGATGCGCTACAGCGTGCCGCGCCCTGACTCGGGCTGGCGCCAGCGGCGCGCCTACCGTCAACGAGCCGGCAACCGCAACCGGCACGTCGCAGACGACGCGGCAGACGCTCCTGGCAGCCGCCGTCGGTGCGTGCACACCGGCACCAGGACACTGCGTGGCGGCGGCGGCAGTCGCGAACGCTCGATGCCACCTAGAGGCGTGGCGCGTCGGATGTGCCGTCGATGCCCACGGGTCTGCGGTACGCTGCCGCCGGCACCTGATGATCCCGGGTTGCCCGCTGCCGCTGCCGCTGCCGCTGCCGCTGCCGCTGCCGCTGCCGCTGCCGCCGCCGCAGCAGCAGCAGCACGTAGCGCCCGGCTACGTGCACGATGCATGGACACGTGGCACGTTGTACGTGGCCGCAGCTCCATGCGATGCACGTGCGCGCACGCATGCAGGTGCTGCGCCCGACGATGCGCGCGAATGAGCGCGGCTCTGGCGCTGATTCGTTGCTAACGGCTGGGGTACGGCACGTGCTCGCGCGTTCACCCTGTCGCCGACGCGCATGTAGGGTAGGCACGGGGCGGCACGGATGCCGAATCGCTTCTAGTGCCGTGCATGCTCGCGTCCGTAAACCTGCGCTGCGTGCTGCAATTGCTGTCGATGGCGGGACGTTTCGTTTGAGCTGCAGGCGCTAGGTTTATCGTTGCGCGCAGGTTTGTTCGCGTGCATTCAGCGGGTGTCCTCGGAGGTGCCAGCGCGTGATGCGGGCAATTTCAGCGCTCCAAGGCCCGGCAATAGTTGTCGAATTCGTCGCTCCACTGTGGCCCGGTTGTCGGCTGGAGTCATCAACAGGATCAGAGCTGCTACTTCCGCATACTGTTCGTAGAGGTGCGCCGTCTCCGCACGAAGCTCGTGTAGTGAAGATTCGTGTTCATGGAGTCGCGCATCGAGTCGTTGGAGCTGGCCGCGCACCCACTCTTGTAGAACTTCATCGCCTTGGGTCATGGACTTGGTGAGACTCGTCAACTCGGCGGGTAGTGATTGTAAAGTGCTGGTAAAGTCCTCCAGGCGGGTTACCTTGTGCTCCAGCTCGCTGCGCTGGTTCCGCTCGCTTTCCATTTGGACGTGCAAGCGCTCTACTCTTCGTTCGAGTTGATCGTTCCGGCCAGTTAGTTCCTTGGTCTGTGTTACGGCGGTGTGTATTTCTTCGGGATCCGGTAGCCGGGAAGATAGTTTCTGCAGCTGGCTTTCGAGTTTTCGGACGGTTTGCTGGATCTGGTTCCAGTCTGGTGGTGGCGCGACCTGTCGCATGCCAGCGCCGCCGACGAATTCATCCGTTGTTAACTGGTGTTCTATTCTTTGCAGACGTTGGTTGAGCGCTTGGCAGCTCGTGCGCACTGCTGTGAGGGCGTCCTCGACAGCGCGAGCATTCCCCTCGACGGTGCTCTGGAGGTGCATGACACTACGCATCGCATCCAGCGCAACTGAGGTTGAGGTTGTGCCCTGCTCTGTGGGTGCCGACGGTTTCGACGACGCGTTGCGATTCGCGCACTCGCCGAGATCATGGCGAAGGTGCTTTTCAAGGGCGTCACGCTCACGTGACCACTCCTCGCGTGAAATGCACGAACGCATGCCCGATTCAAGGTGTTCCAGTTTTTGACCTATTTGCTCTGCATGCGTGGCCATCTCGCGCTTCAGAGAGCCGTCCACGTCGATGCTGGCAAGTCTTTCCTCGAGACGGGTCAATTGGGACTCCGTCCAGCGATAGAGTTCCAGAAAGCGCGCGTTGACCGCTTGAGTGAGGCGGAGCTCGAACGCTCTGATGTCTAAAAATTGGTCTCTGAACTCCTCGGCGAGTTTGTCCACAGCGTCCGATGCATCCTCGCTTTCGAGGAGGGATTTCCGTTCGGGAACGGATTCAGCAGCGCACCAGTGCTCGCGAGCCAGCACGTGCTGGCGCAAGCGCTCCTCTAATACGGCTACCTGATTGGCAAGTGCACCCAGCTGGTCTTGGACACAGCTCGATTTTCTCGATTGATGCTCCAAGTCGTTTAGTCGATCTCGTAACTTGCTTAGCTGGCAAGCAACTTCCACAAGCAACGGCGCATAGGACGAAAGCGCACCGAGCGAGAGTCGGCTATCATTTTCCGTGTACGAGCCCCGCGTGCCCTGAAACGCGTTTGGTGGTGCCTCGTTCTCCACTGAGAGAGGGCTTTCTTCGCCGATATTCCCCCGGAGATCAAACGCACTGCCTATATGAGCAGTTGCATCCATGAAGGTTGACGCCGAACTCCAGGTACTTTGGGAGAAGAGGTGCTATACGTACAGCTGCATGGCCTGCGCAGGAACCGCATGAGCGGGAATGCGCGTCCATCGCACGCACGCGGCTGGCGCCGTGTATCGCCCGGCGATCGCAGCGCGCTGCTTCCGGCGACGCCGCCAGCGAGCGATCCATAACCCCGACGGCTCTGCAGAAGCAGTCGTAACAGCAGCAACGCGTCTACGCTGTTGAATGGACACGTGCGTCATGTGAAGCACCAGTCGATGCTGGTCCCGCGCCAAACGCGAATGCATCAT
>Ga0123519_10004402_pt1 | contig 22892 bp, 19 predicted proteins | sample YelNatPaOPRAMG02_FD_87396 | JGI IMG/M metagenome (GOLD analysis project Ga0123519, IMG submission 87396) | Hot spring microbial communities from Yellowstone National Park - Yellowstone National Park OP-RAMG-02 (version 2) | ecosystem: Environmental > Aquatic > Thermal springs > Hot (42-90C) ...
AGGCATGCGTTTCCAGGGCTGCTGCGCGGAGGGCGGCGCCTCGGTTCCAGTCCACGGCGGATACAAGCGCCATCGCAATGAGAACAGCGATGATGGCCAGGGCGCATATCATTTCGATCAGGGTGAAACCAGCAGCGAACGGGTTTCCCCGGACCGAGGCGGTCGGCGGCTGAGATGTGGTGAACAGCCTCATGGCGCGCTCGCTATGATTCGCATCCGGGGATCTGAAGGGTCGGGGCCCCATGACGCCACAGCCGCGGATCCCCTGACGTTGGTGCAGAACATGAGGCCGGAGAGCGAAGCCTGAAGCGCGACCACGCCGTCGGCATTTTCATCCATTGCCGCGAGGTAGGAGCGGCCCCAGGGATCGAGAAATTCTCCGCCTGCCTGGGAGCAGGCGGGAGTCTCCATGAAGACCTCTTTTCGCGGGTTGTCGCAGAGGGCGCGCATGATATGCGCATTCGTCGTCCATGTTGTGTCAACCGCATTTTGAGTCTGGCACGGCCAGACGCCAAGCGAAAGCCGGTAGGCGGAAATAGCCTGCGCGAGGCAGGCGGCCTCGGAGGATGCCCTGGCCCGCAACGCGTTCTGACGGAGCCTTCGCGCGGCCGGGAATATGGCCGCGGCAAGGATGGAGATTATCAGCATTACGGCCATGAGTTCCAGGAATGTAAACGCGCGCATATATTCGTTCCGGCAGCGCTCGCCAGTCATGCCATATTCTGCCTTTCCGGGGTCATTCCTGCCAGCTTCCTATGATGTAGTCCCTCTCGTCTGGTTTCGCGTCCGGGTTGATTGTCCAGACCGCGACCGGCCTGGTAAGATCCGACATGGGTGGATTGGTTGGGTTCCCGGTGCCGGGAATGACGTTGTTGTAATCTGCGTCGAATTTGCAGAAAAACCTGCAATTCTCCGGAGGCGAGCCGCGGCCGGCCCACGGGTTTACGGGATTCTGGTCGGCGTCGCGCCGCGCAAAATTCAGGAAGGGGATTCTGCGCGGATTGAGCTGGCCGGCGGCCTCGCCGTTCATGGCTCTGGCCAGCTCGCCGGTGACGGCATATGAAACGTTTTCTGCGAAGTTGGAAGGCCAGGCATGATACTCGCCCAGGTATGCCCTCCATGCGGCTTCGATCTGCCTGACCTCGGCCTTTGCCGCGACCTTGAAGGCGTGGCGTCTGGCTCTCGCAATGGCCGGAAGCACCATTCCGATCAGGACGCCGATGATGGCAATAACGGCTATCAGTTCAATGATGGTGAAGCCTGACTGCGCCTTGGCAGGCGTGTTGATGTTTCCGACGCGCTTTCCCCTATCCGCCAGCAATGATGTCATCTTCAGTACCCTCCTTTCCGTCGGCTCCGGCAGACCGGATCGAACAGGACTCTGCTCCATTGAGTCGGTAGATATATTGGCGGCCCCACGGGTCAACGAAACTGAAGCCCTTGGGCGTCCAATTTGTCAATGCGCTCCGGCTCCAGTTGGTGGCGTCGGGATAAGAGCCATATTTCAGGCGGTATTCGATGACGGCTCTTTTCACCAGTTCGAGGTCGGTCCTGGCCCTTGATTCCCTGGCGCGGCGTTGAGCGTTGCTGAAAAGAGCCGCCACGATACCTGCGGTGATCATCACGATGGCGATCACCGTCAGAAGCTCGAGCAGTGTCGTGCCTGCGCGGCCTGAGCCGCCGCTCGCGCTGGCGTGGAGGGGCGTCATGGAGAATGCGAGGCCGGCGGCTCCGTCCTGTGGGCCACCCGCATTACCTCGTCAATCGTGGTGATTCCATCCAGCACGCGGTTCCATCCGTCCTTGCGCAGCGTCACCAGACCGTCGCGAATGGCCTGATGCTTGATTTCGTTGGCGGGCCTCTGGCGGACGACCATGCTGCGTATGGTGTCGTTCATGATCATTATTTCGAAGAGAGCGATGCGGCCCTTGTAGCCGGTGAAATTGCAGTCAGGGCAGCCGCGCCCCACGAAGAATTTTGCGTCTTTCACGCGATCCGGGAATTCAGCGGCGATTTCTTCGAGTATGATCTCGTCGGGTTTGGCCTCCTCGCGGCAGGACAGGCAGATTTTTCTCACGAGGCGCTGAGCTATGACGCCCTCAAGGCATGAGGAGATCAGGTAGGGTTCCACTCCCATGTCGGTCAATCTGGTGATTGCGCTTGGGGCGTCATTGGTGTGGAGCGTGCTGAACACGAGGTGGCCGGTGAGGGACGCTCTGACAGCTATGTCCGCCGTTTCGGTGTCCCTTATTTCTCCGATGAGGATGATGTCGGGATCGTGCCGGAGGATGGACCTGAGGATGGACGCGAAAGTCAGACCTATCTGGGCATGCACCTGGATCTGATTGATGCCCTGCATTTGATATTCGATCGGATCCTCCACCGTGATTATTTTGACGTCCGGGGTGTTGATCTTCGCAAGCAGGGCGTAGAGGGTCGTGGTCTTGCCGCTTCCGGTCGGGCCTGTGAGCAGGACCACGCCGTGTGGCAGATCGCCCAGATACTTGATGAGGGGGGCCTGCTCCTTCGTGAGGCCGAGATGCTCCAGATCTATGAACATAGTTTTCCGGTTCAGGATGCGGAGGCATACGGTTTCGCCGAACGGAGTGGGGAGGATGGAAACGCGCAGGTCGAACTCCTCGCCTCCGCTGCGAACCGCAATACGGCCGTCGTGAGGCTTGCGGCGTTCAGCAATGTTCAGATCGGCCATGATCTTCACGCAGGATGTGATGGCCTTGCGGAGGTGGGATATTCCCTCCGGCAGAGGAATTGGCTGGAGTATGCCGTCAATTCGGTAACGCAGACGCAGCGAATTTTCGAACGGCTCGATATGGATATCCGTGGCGTCCATCCTGATGGCTTCGAGGATGATCTGATTCAGGAATTTGACGACTCCTTCGTCCGCAGTGACGGCCGTGAGATCGGTGCCCTGAACGTCAACGTCCTGGTCCCTGGCGGCCTCGACAAGCGAGTCCACGGCTTCGACGCCTATCCCGTAGAAATGCTTGATGGATTTGGCTATTTCGTGCTCGGCGCAGAGGACCCACTGGATGGCCATGTTGAGAAGCATTCTCAGGCTGTCACTCATCGCGAGCGTGGGCACGCGGTTCACGGCGAGTGTAATTATGCCGCCGCGCTCTTCGACAGGGATGAGGTGATAGCGGATGGCGACGCGTGCCGGAACCTTGCGAATGGCGTCCTGCTGGATTTTCAGGTCAGCAACGTGGCGGAATGGTATTCCCGACAGCTCGGAAAGCGTCGCGAGGATATCGGTTTCGGACGCGAGCCCTTCCTTGATCAGGAGCGTGTCGAGCGTTTCGCCGGTGAGAGCGCGCCTGTTCTGGAGTTCGTCCACCTGGCCGCGGGTCACGAGGCCCTTCTCGACCAGGCGGTTGCCCATCTCGAGCATCATCTGGTCGGAGAAAAAGCGTATTTCGCGCGGGGCGGCGGCCGTGTTGGCGTCAGTTGGCAATGCGTCCTCCTTCGATGTTCAGGGGTTTGAGCAGTTCCATGGAGCCGGTTGACCCGTCGGAAAATATCAGGGAGACGTTGGTCTGGTCGAATCCGGCGACGGTAACACCGTGGAGCTGGTTGGACTGGGAGACGAATGCCTGCCTGCCGGCCGTCGCGTCCTCGATGAGCGCAAGGCGCCGGCCGTCAGGGGCCTGGAAAATTCCTCGGTAAACAATGCTGACGATGTTGCGCTTCGGAGGGGGAGGCGGCTTCTGCTGCCCGGGCGCCTGTTGCTGCTGCGGCTGCATGTTCTGCGCGGGTTGCTGTGGGGGGGGAGTCGGGGGTTGAGGCGGCGTGCGCGGCCGCGGAGGGTCGGGAGCCAGGAAAAAGTTGCTGGGAGCCTCAGGTATTCCCTGCGCCAGATCATCGAGCATGGCGAGAATACCGATGGAAGGCATTGTTCGCCTCGTCTGGGCAGCGGAAGGCTGGAATGAGGCAGCTTGCACAGGAGCATGCAGTTTCCATATCCAGAAAATAATCACTGCGTAGAGTCCGATTCCAGCCGACAGGAAAATCAACCTGGCGTTCGCCCTCATCAGCCATTTCCAGAAAGAGTGCATGCCTTTGCTCCTGGTCACGCTCTTTTACAAAATCTCATGAAAAACACGCCATTTCCGAACGCAAATCCTGCCTAATATCCCGTGGGCTTCACCATCACCGGTCCGGAGGGGATGCTCACGGATTCTGGATCCTTGAGGAAGAAAAGGGCGCTGAGAACGAGTTGTGCGTTTATGGCATCGGGCCTTGGGGGAGACACGGCGCAGATCCTGATGTTCTTCAGAAGGAAAACATGTTCCGGTGCCAGCGAGGACTTGAGAAAGGCGAAAAAGTCTGCCGACGTTCCGGAAAATGATATTTCGACCGGATACTCCTCGGCGAAGGCTTCGCCGGTCTTTTGCAGCGTGTGAACTATCGGAGCGCGGGGAACAATGCCATGGATGACATTGATCTTCAGATCGAGCGCCATTTCCACGAGTTTTTCGACCGCGCGAAGCTGCAGCATAAGGCGTCTCACGTCTTCATTGCTGCGGACAGTGTCGTCCAGCCAGAGGTCCTGTGGCAGGGAAATTCCGAGGTCTTTTGATTTTTTCAGAAGATTCTGCCGGACATCGAAGAGAGCGACCTTGAAATCTATGACATGTTCCGGAGCTTCCGAAGCGGTGGCGAATTGGTTGGAAAATATCGAGACCCTCGCGGCGGTGGCAAGCCATTCGGAGCGCAACGCCGCGGCGTTGCGCAGTTCCTCCTGCTTCCATGTCTGCAGAACATCCTCCTCCACAAGCCCTCCGCGCAGTTCCAGGTCCGCGCGCCGGGACTCTATGACGCGTTCGAGACGGTGTCTCCTGACGTTGAGCGGCATGATGAGGAAAAACCACAGCGCGAAAATGACAGCTCCGGCCCCGGCTATTATGGCCGCGACCTGCTGCCGTTCTGAGAGAGATGGAAGATTGATGCCGTTCATTCCGCTCCTGCGCTCGGAGAAATCGTAAAATACGGGTTCATGGAGATTTGAGCCTTATGTCGAGGGCGAATCTCTGGCTCAGCATGTGGTCTGCCACAGGGACCGGCGGCGGCGCCATGCGATCGTCCGTCAGCAGGTCCGCAGACTGGATAAAATCCGCCTCCGAGAGCCGTGTTATCAGGTTCTTTACCGACGCGAGGCTCGTGTTTCTCGTGTAGCCCTCGATGATGACCCGGTCAATGCCCGATGTGGATGTCAGGACTTCTGACGGCCTCTGGACGGCCCTGCGCCGCTCGCGCATGCCCGGAGCCGGACCGGAGGGCTGGGCCGGCGCCTGGCTGAAATACGTCTCTGCGTCTGCCACCAGGAAGAACGATTCCTGCTGGGAGGCCGCGCCTGCGGCCATGCTTATGATTTCACAGATCGCCGGGGCCCGGTCAATTACAGAGCGGACCGGCCTGGCCATCTCGGCAATTATCTCGTTCTTTGCCCTTATCGAGTCTATTTCCGCCATCAGGGCCTGCCGGCGCCGCAGCTTTTCGTCCTGATCGCGAAGGTGTTTTTCCATCCGTTTAAAGTCCAGGTATCCTGCCGCCAGGCTGACTGCCAGGATCAGGAGGGCCGCGATTCCAGCGGAAATCCAGTATGGCTTCTGGCGGCGGAAAATGAGCTCCACCCTTGTTTCCTCGGGCAGGAGACTCATGACCGGGCTTCCGGATTCAGCACGAATTCCGGCGATGGCGAGCCCCGCAGCCGCGCTGAAAGAGCCGTATCTTGGCGTGGTGGAAAGCCCCGGAAGCGGAGGCAGAAGCGAAGCAGGAAGCTGAAGCGCGGCGGAAACCCGCTCGGCCATGCCGCGCAGTTCGGCGCCGCCGCCTGTCAGCAGAACGCGGGAGGGCTGTGCGCGACGGTCGGGAAAGAGACTTCGGTAAACCGCAAGGCAGGATTGAAGTTCGCGGATCCACGTGTCGGCAACCTGAGCGAGAGCCAATGACAGCGACGAATCAGCGCCGATGGCGCCCTCGGAGAGTTTGCGGTTCTCGGCCTGAACCGCGGGAATCTGCTCGGAGCGCGAAACGGCGTCTGTAAACATCTGTCCGCCTGCGCCGAACGCGCGCGCGAAAAGTAGTCCCGTGTCCCTGCTTCCAATCGCGATTTCGGTTCCCGATGCTCCGATGTTTGCGTAGACGGCGGGTTGCTGAGGGGGGGCGGCTTCCTCCGCGGCGATGGCAGCCTCGAACAGGGCGGCCGGAGTCGGGACGACGTTGAGCATCTCCAGTTCCCACCCCCGCGCCCTCTCCAGAGCGCGTTCGATGATCGCCGCTCTTGCCATTGCCAGCAGGAGACGCCTTTCGCCGGGATTGATGTTTATCTGACTGTGCGCAAAAATCATCGGGTCTGAAGCCATTTCCTTGAAACGGAGCACTTCCATTGCGGCGGCCTGTTCGGGAGACCGCGGGTCCTCCGGTGCCAGAAACAGCGGCTGAAAGATCGTGTCTGCCGCGGAGATCCCGAGCACGCAGGGATGGCGACGGATTCCGAGTTTTTCGATCCACGGCTGTATGACCGAATCGAGGTTTTCTTTTCCGGCGGGAAGCCTGAGAGATTCGACGCGTGTTATGACGACACTGCGGCCGCGCTGTTCGCCCCACGCGGCCTTCGCCGCATGGGATCCTATGTCGAGGCCGACGACTGTGTGTTTTCGCGCCATATAACCGCCGATCTGCCGGACTGCGGCCGAATCAGGCCCGTTTTGCTTCAATTGCCGCCGGGTTGTTCTGCCGCAGCGCTCATCGGGATGAGGTTTTCTCCAAGCTCAGAGAGCAGGGTTGCCGTTACGAATATGAGCAGATTCTGTTTTGTCTCCTCGATTGCGTCGCGCCGGAAGAGACGCCCAACGATGGGAATTTCGGAAAGAACAGGCACCTTTTCCTGTTTGCGGCTTTCGGCTGAGGAAATAAGGCCGCCCATGACTACCGTTTCGCCGCTGCGCACAATCAGTTCTGTCTCGATCTTGCTTCTCCGGAAGATTGGCAGCTTTACGATGGAGGTGCCGTTGGTGACGGTTGTGGATGTCTGGTCCCCTCCGGCGTTGCCAACCTCGTAATACTCATAGCGCATGAACTCGCTTATCTCGGGCACTATGTAGAGTCGGATGGAACTCAGGTCTGCGCCCACGCTGGGCGTGACGTTGAGAGTGATGCCGAGTTCTTCCTTCACCGGTGTGCCCACTGGCACCAGAATGGAACTGTAAACCTGCGAGCCGGAATCAGTGACCGATGTCGGGACTGATTGCACGTCATATTCCTCGAAATACCTGAAATCTTCGCCAATTCGTATCATTGCAGGACGGTTGTTCACCGTGGCGACCTTGGGGACCGAGAGAGTTCTGGCCTTTCCGGACGTTTCAAGCGCATGGAGGACAGCTTTGAACATGGGATCGGTGAGTATTCCCTGGTACGACAGGTTGAGTCCCTGGGCGTTTCCCGGGAAAGGCGTGAAGCCTACGATCGCGTTCGGGGCGGTTGGATCAATCTGGCTCTCAGTGACCGATGCCTTGCGGTTGTCAATGAGCACGTTTTCCTTTGTGACCGCAATCGGGCTGTTGAGTATCCAGTCTATGCCGAGTTCTCTAAGGTCGCTGACCTGGGCGCTTATGAAGCGCGCCTCGATGAGCACCTGGGGCGGGCATACGTCCAGAGCGTCTATGATCTCCTCTATTTTGGCGAGATTGTCCCTTGTGTTGCGCGCAATGAGCACGTGCGCCTGTTTGTCGAACCACGCGTCGCTGCCCGGTTCTTTCGGCACGAACTTTTCAATGGCCTGGATGATGTTTATCTGCTGCGCGTCGCTGAGTTCTTCGTTGGACAGGCCTTTTCGAAGGCGGTACATGCGCGTGATCATCGGCGTGGCCGGCTCTGAACTCTGCCGCGGCGTGGCCCAGATGACATTTTCGCCAACGTAGAATGAGACGCCGAGATTGCGCGAGACATAATCAAGTATTTCCTGAAGCGGCACGTTCTCCGCATGGATGGTCATTGTCTTGGAGGTATCGAGGCTGTCGGATATGATGTTTATCCCCTCCGATGCTCCGACTGCGAGAATGAAGGCGTCCAGATTCACGCCGTCCAGGTGCAGGGAAACCTTCTTCCTGAGAGCCTCCTGCATGCTTGTGAGGCCGTGGCGCAGCGAGCCTGTTTCGCCGCGCACGGCTCTGGTGAGGCCGTATGTGCCGGGCACTGTTCTTGCCGCCTCGACATCTCCTTCCATGACCTTCTGGGCGGCGGCCGACTTGAGAGACGATGCCGCCGCGCGCTGTTCAGCCATGGTCCTGACGATTTTCTGCTCCACTTCGGCAAGGCCGGGCAGGAACGGATCCTGGCGCGCAAGATCAATGCACTCGATCATGGCGTCGGTGTACCTGCCGGCGTCAAGCAGGGAAAGAGGTCTGGCGAGTTTCGGCGACACGCCTGCGGGCAGGGTGGTCTGCTCCCTGCCCGACGGGGTGGCGCAGCCCCAAACCATTGCAAGCCAGACCAGAAGAACGCACCACGCCGCTCTGTTCCGCGCCGCGCGGCCGCCCTGAGACTCAATGCCTGTTGCTCCGGATGTGATGTGCATGTTGTTATTCCACCACTCTCAGTTCCCATTGTTCGCCCGCCTGGAACACGTTTCCGGCGTAGGACACGTTGAAGGTCACATGTTGCTTCACGTTTGTTCCGTTGTCATTGACGGTGACCATATGCTCCCGAAAATGCTGGAAACACCTGATCACCGGAAAGACAGTCTCGTCGTAAGGCTGCAGCGGCGGAGACTGAGACATGTCTCCATAGCTCAGTTGGTGGTGTTTCACCTCTCCCCATGTGGGGTGGAGAGGGTCGGCGGCGGGGATGGAGTTGGTTCCAAGGTATGAGCGCCAGTCCCAGCTGCACGGCGCACCGCAGAACTCATACATGTAGCTGCACGCGGTTATGGCGGTGTTGCGATTCGTGGCCGAAACATTCGAGGATGTGTCGTCGGTCTCGGTGGACTGATCCGGAAGCTCATCGGGCTTGGAGCCCTGAGATCCCTGGGATGTGTCGGATCTGCACACATAGAGCCTTTCGTTGCCGATGTAGGTGGGATAGAGTGTGGAAAGCCATGGAGGAAGTTGATTGTCATGATCGTTTCGATACATGTTCAGCGCCACGCTGAACTGCCTCAGATTGTTCATGCAGTCGGCCTGTCTGGCCTTTTCACGCGCTTTCTGGATGGCCGGCAGAAGGAGGCCTGCGAGAACAGCGATGACGGCTATGACCGTGAGTAGCTCTATCAGAGTAAAACATGCCGACGCCCGGTTCGGTTCGGTCCTCATGTCACTGGCGGATGTCCGAAGCCGTATCCGCAACAAGTCTTCTTTTGGTATCGACAACATGTTCAATACTCCACAATATGGTGTCTGCACGCTGCGGGCAACACTATATTATTGTACAACGAGCCCGCCCGATGCGGCCTGCGCGTCCGATGCAACCGTTTCCAGGCCCATCAAGTCGGTCGGATATCCGCTCTGCCGCTCCGGGTCCATCGCATTTCGTCCTGTTTCAGGCCAGGCATATAAATCGAATGCCACCTGGTATCCTTGTTGCTCAATAGGCATAAATGCGCACATTTCATGCCAAAGGCTTCTGATGAGGGTAGCCTGGCATAACTTGTTGAAATACTATGAGATGGAGTAGGGATTTGAAGCAGATGGGCGAGGAAGGCGGCGGCCGCGGGGCATAGATCTGTGAACAGGCAGAAGCGCATAATGAGTCTGTTTGTATGCACTTTTCGCCAGGGATGTCGCTCCTTGTCAACCCGGTTTTGAGCTTGGGAAATGGCCGGATTGCATGACCTGCCGGAAAAAAGCAGCGTTCAGGCATAACATGGATTGCGCGATCAGACACAATGAAGTGAATACACAGAATGGAAGAAAGAGGCAATTTCTCAGATCGCGGCGGATCGTCCGGAGCGCGGGGCCTGCTTTGTTGCCAGGCGCTTGCAGCATGAGCATCGGGTGTCACCCTCCGCGCATCGTATCTGCCGTGCTCATAAAAATCGCAAAATACGGGCTGATCGCAGAATTCGGGTTGACCCTTTTCCTCGCGAACGTTGGCGGTGCTGTTGATTTTGATCCAAAGTGGCATCTGCCAGCCTTCTCCAACAGGGTGGTTTTCACCACCGGCGGCGGAGCCGGCGCCTGCGCGCTTGTTGAACTGAGACGGGAAAATTTCGGCGCGGTGGGAGAGAAGACTGCAATGGCTGCATGCGATTCCAGCGGCTCTATTCTGCCTCATGCTGTTGTCTTCAGCGACCGGGAAAGGGTCTGCGTGCTGGTGGGACTCAACGGCGAAGACAAACCAAAGGAATTTGTCCTGTACTTCGGAGACGGAGCTCCGATGGAGAGGCGGGGCCCGGAAATGCGCGACCCCCTGCCCGTGAGGCTGGAGATTTTCCGCGCCAGCGTGAACAATGTCCCCAACTCCTGGCCGAAAATGCTGTATCTGCTGGCCAGCGCTGGGCCGTGCGCGGGTTCACAGCGCAGGGCTGATTTCGGGCAGGTCAAACTGGATGCCGATGGCGATGCCGAAGCTTCGGAGACGCGCAGGAGGGGAAGAGGCGGGCAGAGATGGATCGTCAGGCTCAGCAGCTACGCGCTTTGCGCCGGCGAAGGGGAATACAGGTTTGCGGTTGACTGCCGCGATGCCGGATTTCTGCTCGTTGACGGAGAGATGGCGGTTGAATGGCCCGGCGAGCACCGCGCCGGGGAATGGAAGGTCGGCCCGGCTGTCAGGCTTGCGCCAGGACCTCATCGCATCGAAGTGATCAACAGTTGCCGCGGCATTTCTTTCGCCAGGATCGGCTGGATCCCGCCCGGCGGAAAGGGAGTAGCGTCGCTTCCACAGAATGTGCTGTTGACCTCGTTCGATCCTCTCACGGCGCGCGTTGAGAGCGCAACGCGGTCGCTTCATCCCGCTTTCGTGTTCGAAACTGGACAGGCGTACGGTTTCAAGGACTGCGGACCGTCGTTTATTCCTGTGGAGTTCAGGAGCGCAACCCGCAACTGGATATCTGGCAGAACGAACTGCCGATGGTCCTTTGGCGACGGCACGCGCTCGGAGGGAGATGCCGTGAGGCATCTTTTCACTGCGGCGGCAAGGTTCAAGGTGACTCTCGAAGTGCGCGATGAACTGGGCTTCGCAGACCGATGCGAAGGCGTGGTGGACCTGCGCTTCTGTCAGCCTTTCCTTTACCTGCTGAGGGCCGCCGTGACTGACCTTCCGGCCGTGGCGTACGAGAACGACGCGGTGGCTCCTGTGCTGCGCGTGGAAGCCTCTTCGGGCTCCAGCCTGCCTTTAGATGTGGAATGGGAGATGCGAACGAGGAGCGGTTCGGTCGTCTCGGGCACGAACAGGCTTTCATTCAGGGGAGCGGCGGCTTCGCAACTCATGTGGCGTGGCGTTGCGGGAGACGCGGATGTCGCGTTCTGGAGCGTGCTTCACGGGGGAACGCCCGTGGCGACAGGCGTTGTGCGCTTTGCCAGATGGCCGTTTTCTCCTGAGCCTGTGCGGGTTGCCGGAGACGGTCTGGTGGGCGCGGATGGAGCGAGGATTGTGCTTGTGCCCCGGCGCTACGTGGACGAGCCCGCGCCGCCGTCCGCGCCGGCCAGGCGCGATCTGAAGAGGGTGGTTTTCGTTGATGACGGTTTGATGAGGCCGTCTGCGTCGGGCTCCGGCGTACAGGAATCCCCCTTCTCGGTGGCAATTGAAAAGGCTCTGGGCTTGTCCGGATCGGTCTCGGCGGTTAGGATTCCAGGGTTTGGAGCGCGTCCCGACGCGTACGGGCATCTGGTCAAGCTTGAACAGGTGCCGGCGCTGGCAGGGGGCGGCGACGTTCTTGTGCTCGCTCTGGGGCGCGAGGATATGGAGATGGGTATTTCACCTGAATCGTTCGAAAGGACGGCCGCGGCGCTGACGGATCTTGCAATGGCCGGAGGCAGCCGTGTTGTCTGGGTGACGATGCCGCCCTTCCGCGGGTATGAGGAGACTGCGCGGGAATACGCGGTCGCTGTCCGGCGTGTGGCGGATGCCAGGGCCATCCAGGTTGCGGATTTTCACACTCTTTGCCGCGCTGCTTCGCGTCCCGGCAGATTCTTCGATTCAAGGGATTCCGGCGCGTTATCGCCCTGGGGCCGCGATTCGCTTGCGCGACTCACGGCAGGGGCGTTGGGGGCGCGATGAGCGGCGACGTTGACGCGGCAAACGATCCTCTGGCACTCTCCGTCCTGCGGCCGGAATGGAGCGCAAAAACGCCGGTTACGCCAGGTCAGAGGCTGTTTTTCCTCTCATCCGTGCTTGTGTTTCTTGCGTTTGCCGCCTGGCGGCCGTGGGCAGCGGCCACGGTGTTCGTGGGAATTTGCACGATTTTCTACCTGATTGTGACCCTTTACAAGTTTGCCCTCGTCCGGTTTTCTGTCGCCGCTCAATCCGAGATACATGTAACGGCGGAGGAAGCCGCCGCCCTGCGGGCGGAGGACCTGCCGGTTTATTCCATAATGGTGCCCATGTACAAGGAAGCCGATTCCCTGCCTCATGTTGTTGCGGCGGTGGCAGCGCTGGATTATCCTGACGACAAGAAGGATGTGCAATTACTTCTTGAAGAGGATGACGAGGAGACGAGACGCGCCGCGCAGGCAACAAGGCTTCCGCCATCGGTGCGGATCACTCTGGTGCCTCATTCGTTTCCCCGCACCAAACCCAAGGCGTGCAACGTGGGTCTGGCAAAGGCGAGAGGCGAATATCTGGTGATTTACGACGCAGAGGATCGGCCCGAAAAGGATCAGCTTAGGAAAGCCGTGGCGGCCTTCAGGAGAGTCGGACCGGAAGTGATTTGCCTGCAGTGCCGGTTGAATTTCTACAATCCGAACCAGAACCTTCTCACCCGCTGGTTCGCTGCGGAATACTCGGCATGGTTCGATCTTTCGCTGCCCGGCCTCTGCGCGCTTGGCGCTGTCATTCCGCTTGGCGGGACCTCGAATCATTTCGTGACTGCGCGGCTGAGGGAACTGATGGGGTGGGACGCTTACAACGTCACGGAGGATTGCGATCTTGGCGTGCGCATCTACAGAGCCGGATATGCGTCACGGATGCTGAACACCACCACATGGGAGGAGGCGTGCGGAGACCTCGGCTACTGGATCAGGCAGCGCACGAGATGGCTCAAGGGCTACATCCAGACATATCTGGTGCACATGAGGAGGCCGCTCCTGCTCCTCAGGCAGCTTGGACCGGCGAATTTTCTTCATTTTCAGCTTCTGGTGGGAGGCATAGTTTTTTCGTTTCTGATCAACCCCATCTTCTGGTTCCTGTCGCTGCTGTGGTTCTTTTTCAGGGCGCAATCGCTCTCCTCGCTCTTTCCCGGCCTTGTCTTCGCCTCCGGAGCTCTGTGCCTGTTTGGGGGCAATTTCGGGTTCGTTTATGTGGGCATGATCGCATGCTTCAGGCGCGGGTATTACGACCTGGTCAAGTATGCGCTGGTGGCGCAGCTTTACTGGGTGCTGATGAGCTACAGCGGCTGGCGCGCCTTTGTGAAGTTTCTGGCCGATCCGTTTCATTGGGAGAAGACGCGGCATGGCATCTGGAAGAGCAGCTGACTTTTGGAGGCCGCAGACGCTTGAGGCCGGAGCGGTGTGTATGGCCGCTGCAGCGTTTCTTGCCCTGGGGCTGTGGAACATAGAGAAGGCTTCAGTCGAGGGTGTCACGGCCGATGTCATCTGCCGACATCTCATTGCAAACACGACCGAGGGACGGCAGGCGCTTGTGAGTTCGCTCTGGTGGCCGCCGCTGGCGCTGTTGCTGCGGCTTCCTTTTGCCGCCGTGCTCGATGTTGAATCCGGTCCTGCCGCCTCGCTGATCGTCAGCGCCGCGGCCGCGGCAATTGCCCTCTGGCTTTTTTACAGGATTCTGGCGGATTGCGGGTTGGCATGGTGGAAGGGGCTTCTGATAGCGGCCGGCCTGGCCGTAAACCCGGGTTTTCTCAGGGCAGCGACAGATGGGTCGTTCCGAAGCGCGGCTTTCTGTTGCGCTCTGGCGGGCTTTCGCGGCTTTCTGGGATGGTTGATCAGGCGTCGGTTGAGGGACCTGATCTGCCTTGCGCTGTGCGCCGGGCTTATGGTCGGGCTGTGTTATGACATGGCGCTGTGGAGCGCGCTGCTGATTCTTCTGGCCTGCGTTCATGCCGGTCTGCCGAGAGCGAGCAAATGGTACAGGGAGGCAGTGATCATTATCGCGTTCTTTCCTTTCGTGTACGCTGTCGGCCTGTGGATACTCGCCAACTGGCTGATCATGGGCGACGTGTTGAGGCTGTTCAGGCCTTTTGCGGCGATCGGCGCGGCGATGCCCGAATATGACGGCAGATCCTTGATAAGCCCTGCGCATTTCGCCGCCGGCGTTGGCGGACTCGGTGCGGCTGTCTGCGCAGCGCTTTCGCGGAAGATGCCAGTGGGGCTGGCAGGAGTGGCTGTCGCAGGTCTTCTGGGGCTTGCCATGTGGGAGCAGCGGCTGGGATTGCTATGGGATGAATCGGCGGCGCTTTTCTCGATCGTGCCGCTCGGCGTGTGCGCGGCCGTATGGATTGCGGCGCAACTCCGGTCCGACCGAAGCCTTGTGCGACCGATTGTCTTCCTTGCGAGCCTGGTGTTGCTTGCGGCAGACGCCATGATAGCCGCCGAATTCGTCCGCCGGGAGTCAGTCGCAGCGGGCGAGGTGTGGGCTGAGAGAAACAGAGAATTGCCTAGGATCGAGAGAAACGTGCTCTCCCGTTCCAGGTATGCCACTGTGATTGTGGCCGGATATGACGGGTTCGCTCTGCTCGGGTCGCGGCCGGACAGGATCTTCCTGAACGCGATTGATTTCACATTCGAAAAGTACAGGTGCGACTATCCCGGCCATGATCTGTTCCTTTTGATTCGGAAGCCGGAACATAGAAGCGCCATGGAATGTGTTTACTGGAGGTATCCCGGCATATGGGAACAGGGCTCGGGAACCACTGTCTATGACGGAGACTGGGGATCGTGGCGGTTGTTCGAGATTGTTCAGGCTCCGCGGGGGCGCCTGCGGCGGGGGGGCGCCGCGGATGGGGGGAGGGATTCATGGCGGTGAGAGCGCGTTGGGCGATTGCGGCGGCAGTCTGCGCGGGCATATTTGGCGTATGGTTTGAACACGGCCGGAATGCAGTCGTGACAGAATCAGCAACGAGAGAGGCGAATGCTGCGAAGATACATGCCCGCATCCTCGAACAACGGCTGGCCGACCAGAGGCGGCAACAGGAGGATTTGAGAAGGGAGCTTGCAGCGGCGTCCAATGCTGTGGCCGAGGCGGCCGCCGATCTGGAGGCGGAGCGGATGGCGAACGAGCCGTTGCGCCAGGAGATAGAGAGAAGGATTGCGTCCGAAATCGCGTTGAAGGCTGAAATTGAGAATAAGATCAAAGAGCTTGGCGGTGTGGCCGCGTCGCTTCAGAAGGCATCCGACGAAGCCGCAAGGCTGAGAACCGAGGCGCAGTCACTTGCCGCCCAATTGTCCGCATCGGAGTCCGCGCGCAAATCGCTTTCCGAATCCGAGGCGGCGCTTCGGCAGGAGCTCGCTGCCTGCCGGAGACAGAATGCGGACCTCGAGGACCGACTGAACAAGGCCGGGGAGGCCTGTCGGGCGCTCGAAGAGCAGCTTGGCGCGGCGAAGGATGAACTTGCCAGGGCTCGCGCCGACGCGCAGAGGATCGAGAAGGAACTCGTCGATACGCGGACCAGACTCGATCAACTGGCGAATAAGACAAAAGAAGAAACTCCTGCGGACAGCGGCCGTCCTTCGCCCTGAGCGAACCGGCCATCAGCAGTCGCCATCCTCAGCGTCTCTTCCTTACCTTGAAGGCTATGTCACGGGTAAATGCCGGGACATCCACGGTCAGAATGTGTTCGCTTGAGGGGACCACGGTGGAAGCGACGGGTTTGCCTTCGACTGTGTTCCAGAATTCCACGTCAAACGAACCTTCGCTCATTTGCTGGAGAGTGAGGACGATGCCGCCTGAAGGCGGGTCGTCTTCGTCCACTGAGTCGAAATCCGAGCAGAAAATCCAGCCGTATGCTTTTTCATTGCTCTGGAGGCAGCGGACCGCAAATCCTGCTGCCGGAGCGCTGTTCAAGGTCAGGGACGGAACCGTCATGACCATGTTCGTGCCGCGCCTGTCTTCGCCGTTCATGAACCTCGCAAGGCCGGCGAACATCGGATAGAAGTTCTCCTCCTCGATCAACTGCCACCACCAGAACATGGGGCAGCCGCCCAGAGCTATGGCAGGAGACGCCCATAGAGCCGCATGAAGAGTGTCATGAAGGTGTTTGATCCCGCTTGCGAAGGGGGAACCGCCGAATTCGGTGACCAGGACGGGCTTTCCGAACTGATTGTTGAATTCAGCCGTCTGGACCATTAGCGGCACGATGTGCAGAGGGTCAGGACTTGAATGGTAGGCGTCAAGAGCGGCGAAATCAATTTCAGGGAGGGCGACGATCTGAACGTTCTGCCGTGTGTAGTCGGTGCAGACATGAGTGGTTATCATGTGGTCATAGGGGTCCATGTCCTTTATGGCGCGTCCCATGAGACGGTGCCAATCCACTGCTTCCGGCCGTCTGTAGTTGGGGATACCGTCCTTGTTTGAGCCGGTGAGGTCGAGTTCGCTCCACAGCTCCCAGGCGAAAATACTGGTGCTGTGCGACCATCTTGAGATGATATAACGCATAAGCGAGCGGAACGATTTTATGGCCCGCGGATCAGTGAAATATTCCTCCGGCAGCGCCAGGTAGCCGCCGTTTGCGGCGTTGAATGGATTGTGTTCCCACTCCTTGTCGTCCAACGTGCCGAACTTGCCGTGGTTATGAACGACATAGTTGATGAGAATGCGGTTCGCTTCGGCGGAAGCCAGAACATTGTCCATTTCCCATGCGTTCATCATGTTGTACTGGCCGATGCCGTGGTAGCCGCGCCAGCGGGGGGTCCATTCGAGGCCAAGAGACCAGGCGGCGCTCCAGATCTCGGTCAAATTCTCGCCGTTGCCGCCCATGGCCTTGAAATATCTTTCATACGCCGAGCTGCCTTCCTCCCAACGCTGTTTCCACTTGAAAATCTGGTCCATTCTGGAGTCGAACGGGGAACGTATGTTGTGACCGATCGGAAAGAGCGGAGAGCCATCGTCAAACTCGAAGAATCGAGAATCCTTTTTCGAGACTCTCGCGAAACCGGGCGAAGAGGATGGGACGGCTTCGAATTCGCCGGGCCCCCATGATGCGGAGCCGAAGCTGTCTCTCGCATGCAGGGTGAACGAATGGCGCCCGAGTTCGGAAGGGGCGAATCGGGCGCGCCAGGATGGCCGGCCCTGCGGGTAGAGATCGTCGCCGTCGGCCTTCACCTCGCGGTAGAAATCGCATGCATAGAAGCCGTCAACCCGCACGATCCTCCCCGATGGGGTCTTGAACTCGGCGTAGAGAGCCACCTGTTCTTCGTCGAAGGGGTTGGTGTAACGGTCGGGAAGGTCGCAGGTGATTTCAAAACGAGAGTAACGAGGGACTGAGCGGGCAGATGTTCTGACATTGCGAATCTTGGGAGGACCTGAGTCGCGCCTTTGAACAGCCTTCAGGTTCGCCAGGCGGGCGGAACCCGCGCCGGCTTCCTCCGAAAAGAGTCTGACGCCGACTTTTTGCGGGGACATCAGAACTCTGTAGTGCCATGCTCCATGGTGGCCACGCGGCTCCCAGCCGCTCGCTTCCGGCGAGAAATCGGCGGCAAAGGCTTTAAGGGAGCCGGGCGCCGCTCTGCCTGACAGAAGCTGCTGATACCAGAAGTAGTCCCAATCCTGAACAAAAACCAGCACCTGCGCCGGCGGCGCATTTGACGGCAATTCCACTGTGAAAGTGATGCCGCTCACGGTGGTCCATCCCTGCGGTGGGGGGGAAAGCAGAAAGTCGCATTGACCCGGGAAGGCGAAAGCGCTTTCGGCCGTTTCGCCGAAAGCCGAGGGGGACGAGGCCGGCGCAGTTTTGATGGTGACAGATGGAAGAGGGTCAGCGATCAAACATCGAACAACGCACAGCAGCACAGCCGCAGCTATTGCTGCACGGCACGGGGAAGTATTCGTTGCGCATCTCATGGCCTTTCCACATGTGGAACGCAGAAGCCGGGGACAAATGGCAGGGCATGTTTCCACACCGGGAAAACGGTGCTGCAGAACGGTTCGCTCAGTGTTTGGCCTCATGGCTGATCTTGTCGGACTCGCTGCGTTTTCCGGCCGGATTTGCAGCCGCGTTTGCGAGGATTTTTTCGATAAGGGCTGTGGTGGATTTGCCTCTGGTGACCGGCGCAACGGTCACGGCACCTCCGTATGACTCCACTATTTCGCGTCCCACCACCTGATGAGACCAGTCTGCCCCTTTCACCAATATGTCCGGCCGCAGAGCCCGCAGAAGGCGGCAGGGAGTCGTTTCCCTGAAGATCATCACATAATCAACGGATTCAAGAGCGGCGAGCATCCGAGCCCGCTCCAGTTCAGGCACGAGCGGCCGGGAAGGCCCCTTGTTGCGACGCACCGAAGCGTCGGCGTTGACAGCCACAAGGAGTGCGTCGCCGAGGGATCTGGCGAAAGCCAGGTAGTCCACATGTCCGACATGCAGAAGATCGAAGCAGCCGTTGGTGAACACAAGCTTCATCCCGGATTTTCTGAGCGAAGCCCGCTCGCGCATCATCCACTTCAGCGTGACGATTTTTGAGTCAATGCTTCTCACCCTGCCGGCTCCCTGTTCCCAAAATTCCTTCACGACTGAAAATGAACGAACACCCGACTTCTGCGCAAGTCGGAAAAGGCGGCCTTTTTGCTTTCCGCCGCCGCTCTCGACCTGCGCCGGGCCATGTGCTAGTCTCGGCGCATGTTCTGGATCTCATGGCGGAAACTGGCTGCCTGCGCCGCAATTGCCGGAGCGGCGGCGAGCCTTCTTTGCGGGTACGAATTCGTGCGGAGCGCGTCGCAGTCGCTCTTTATCGGCGCTTACGGCAGAGAGCGGCTGCCGGTTGTCATGGCCCTTGCGCCGGTCGGCACTCTCATTTTCGTTTATGTTTATGGAATTGTGCTGTCGCGCGTTGGCGCCAGACGCGCAATTGTTCTGACTTGTCTGGGCTCTGCGGCGCTGATGATCCTTTGTTTCGGGGGTATTGTCAACGGATGGAGACCGGCTTCCGCGGCGCTTTACATCGCGCGGGAGGGATACATTGTTCTTCTGGTGGAGCAGATATGGTCCTTCATCAACAGCGTGGTTCGATCCGACGAGGGGCGCAAACTGAACGGGCCGATATGCGGCGTGGCCTCGCTTGGAGCCATTGCGGGAGGTTTCCTTGTGAGCCGGCTTCCGGCCGGCATGAGCACTTCGCATCTGGTAGCTGTTGCCGCGGCGTCGCTGGTTCCGACTGCCCTTCTGGCAGTGATGGCGTACAGGCTGGGAGGAGAACCACAGTCCGGCGGTGGCAATCCCGCAGTCAGGGGTCATCTGGCGCTGGACAGGTTCCGCTCGGAGCCTGTGTTGATCAGGCTTGCGCTTCTGGTCGTGGTTTCACAGGCGATCTCCACGGCTTCCGACATTGCGATGAGTTCGCAGGCGGCCGTCGCTTTTCCCGATGTGGACGACAGAACACGATGGTTCGGCGGTCTGTATGCGCGGCTGAACGTGTGGTCGGCCTTTTTCCAGTTTGTTGCCGCGCCTCTGTTGCTGAGGATCCTGCCTTTGCGTGTGGTCCATGTTGCGATTCCGTTTGTGCATTTCGGGACTGCTTTGTGGGTTCTTGCAAGGCCGTCTCTCTCCTCCGCCGCATGGGCTTATATGGCGTTCAAGGTCCTTGACTATTCCTTGTTCCGCGCTGCCAAAGAGCTCCTTTACATCCCCTTGTCGTTCGACGCCCGGTACAGGGCCAAGGAAGTCATAGATTCGTTTGTATACCGCCTTTCGAAAGGCGGGGTTTCGGCCGGGCTTGCGGTTGCCGGAACGCTGTCTGCGGTGGCGTTCGCCGCATATCCGGCGATTCAGCTTGCGGCGTCAAGCGCATGGATTGTCCTTGCGCTGGGCGTGACCGACGCTCCGAGGCCCGAAAGTCGTGCCTGACTTTTGGACTCGACGATGACAGAACGCAGGAATAGGCTGACCACATGGAGACGAAAGTTCCCTTTGTCGATCTGAAGGCGCAGTATCAGCGCATCAGTAAAGATGTGGATGCCGCTGTCCAGCGCGTGCTTGGCCGGTGTGATTTCATCCTCGGCGATGAAGTGAATCGCTTTGAGGAGGAGTTTGCAAAGTATCTTGGGGTGAAGAAATGCATCGGGGTCGGCTCAGGAACCGATGCGCTTGATATTGCCCTTCGAGCAGCAGGTGTTGGGCCGGGCGACGAGGTTATTGTTCCGGCCAATACTTTTGTCGCCACTGCGCTTGCGGTTGTGAGAGCCGGCGCAAGGCCTGTCCTTGCTGACATGGTTGATGACAACTATACAATTTCGGTGGCTGACGCAGAGAGTCGTGTCACCCCGCGTACGAAAGCCATAATCCCTGTACACCTGTACGGCCGCCCCGCCGATATGGATGCGATACTGGATTTGGCGCACCGTCGCGGTCTTATAGTGATCGAAGACGCGTGTCAGGCGCATGGCGCTTTGTGTAAAGGTCGCCGGTGCGGCAGCATCGGACTGGCGGGGGCTTTCAGTTTCTACCCTGGCAAGAATCTTGGCGCATACGGGGATGGCGGCCTGATAGCCACATCGGATGAACGGTTGGCAGAAAGAGCCTGTATGCTCCGCAACTACGGGCAGCGTGTCAAGTACCAACATCTGGAAAAGGGCTGGAACAGCCGTCTGGACACAATTCAGGCGGCGGTTCTCAGGGCAAAGCTGCCGTATCTTGACGAGTGGTGTCGAGCGCGCGCAAAGCATGCCGAAGCCTATGCGGAGCGATTGCGAAGATTGGAACAGGTTGCCGTTCCATTGTTTGATACGGCTGATGATCTTTCTCATGTATTCCATCTGTATGTAATCAGGGCGAGCAGACGGGATGAGCTAATGCGCCACCTGGCTGCGCGCGGTATTGTCTGCGGGATTCACTATCCGACGCCCATTCACATGCAGCCCGCTTTTTCGGACCTTGGCTATAGGGAAGGCGATTTTCCTGTTACCGAAAAGGCAGCACGAGAAATTTTGAGCCTTCCGATGTTTGCCGAGCTTCGGGATGATCAGATTGACTATGTATGCTCTGAGATTGAAGCCTTCTACGCTTCCCAATCTTGAATCCAGATCCGGTGTCTGGGAAAGGCGGTTTGCGCTGTGAAGATTCGCCGGCGGGGCAGAACTCGTGACCTTTGCCGCAATCGGAAGAAACGCAAAATCCTGGTTGAAGGTTTATGAGCGACAGACAAACGCTTGAGGTGGCAATAATCGGTTGCGGGTATTGGGGCCCCAACTATGTTCGCAACTTCCTGGAGATGGGAGACAGGACGAAAATAATTTGTTGTGACTCTGATGGGAAGCAACTTGAGAAAATATCGCTTCGTTTTCCTGGAGTGAGTGTATGCGATGACTATAGGGCTCTGTTGAAAAGAGGCGGGCTGGACGCGGCTGTAGTGGCGACACCTGCGGCGACACATTTTGCAGTGGTTAGAGATTGTCTCGAAGGCGGGCTGCATGTTCTTGCGGAGAAGCCACTTGCACTTTGCTCTATGGAGGCGGAATCACTATGCCGGCTGGCTGAAAGCAATGGCAGATTACTGATGGTGGCCCACACATTTCTCTTCAACAGCGGGGTCAGGAAGATTGGCGAGATGGTACGCGAGGGACGTTTGGGCAGGCTGTACTACCTGAACGCGACTCGTACCCATATGGGACTTGTGAGGCGCGACACAAATGTTATCTGGGATCTGGCTCCCCACGATGTCGCTATCTTCAACTACTGGCTGGAACAGCTTCCTGAATACGTCATGGCGTCCGGAGCGCGCCATCTGGGGTCGGCCCGGGAAGACGCTGCGTTCATTCATCTCGTTTACCCGAACGAAGTGCTGGCACATATTCATGTCAGCTGGGAAGACGCCAACAAGGAACGGACTATAAAGGTGGTGGGAAGCAAGGCCAGGGCGGTGTTTGACGACCTGAACAATCTTGAACGGGTCAGAGTGTTCGAAAAGGGCATCGGCATTTCCAATGAAGCGCGCAATTTTGGCGAGTTCCAACTTCTGCTCAGGGATGGGGACATAATTTCCCCGCGTCTGGATCAGAGCGAACCGCTGCGAGTGATGTGCGAACACTTTGTGGATTGCATAAGAAAAGGCACCAAGCCGCTTTCAGATGGCCGGTTCGCATTGGACGTTGTCCGAATCATAGAATCTGTGCAGAAGTCTGTAACTGAAAAATGTGTGGTGCGCCTCTCATAGAAGTATTCAGAACCTTGTTGCGGGAATTGTTGCCGTGAGGCTTCTGATCATAGGTGCGAGACAGCATGCAAAGGTAGTGGCAGCCGTCGCATTAGAGGCGCTTGGCGAGAGTTGTTCCGTTGTTGGCTTCCTCGATGACGACCCTTCCCTTGCAGGAACTCGACTCCTGGACGCGCCAATACTGGGAAGCATCAAAGAGTTGGAGAAGGTGGCAGAGGAGCTGATGGTTGACGCTGCGCTTGTGGGCATATCCAATAGATATATGCAACTGAGGGACGAGGTGTTTCGAATGATCCAGAGAGCGGGTCTTCAGACGCCTTCGGTTATCCATCCGACTGCATTTATCAGTCCCAGAGCCATGGTCGGGCAGGGGACCGTGATCAATCCTGGTGTTGTGGTGAATGC
>Ga0123519_10004404_pt1 | contig 22890 bp, 14 predicted proteins | sample YelNatPaOPRAMG02_FD_87396 | JGI IMG/M metagenome (GOLD analysis project Ga0123519, IMG submission 87396) | Hot spring microbial communities from Yellowstone National Park - Yellowstone National Park OP-RAMG-02 (version 2) | ecosystem: Environmental > Aquatic > Thermal springs > Hot (42-90C) ...
ACACGGCGAACTTGACCCCGACAATGGGCGCGAAGACGAGTGTAATCGCTCCCTGGACCACGGCCAGCGTGGCGCCGCTCAGTGCCTTCCCCACCGCGACCGAAGTCCGGGACACGGGGGCCACGAGCACTTCCTTCAGGAATCCGAACTCGCGGTCCCAGATGATGGAAATGGCGGACTGGATGGAAGCGAAGATGAGGCTCATGCCGATGATGCCCGGGAAGATGAACTGCGTGTAGCTTTCGCCGGCCGCTGCGCTTGTTCCGTGGACGCCGGGCCGCAGGGCCGCGCCCAGGCCGGTCCCCAGGATGAGCAGCCACAGGACCGGCCGCGAGACGGAGCCCAGCAACTGGCTGCGCTCGCGGAAGAAGCGCAGCAGATCGCGCAGCCAGATCATGGCGATGCCGTCCAGGTCGATCATCTCCGCACCTGTCGGCGGCGGACGGCGCTTCGGAGCCGGTCGAGGGCGCTGGCTTCCTCATCCCGGATCTCCCGCCCCGTCAGCTTCAGGAACACGTCGTCAAGGGTGGGACGCCGCACGCTGACCGCAAGCACCTTGCGGGGAAGCGTGCGCAGCAGCTCGGGCACAAACGTCTCGCCATCCGCCACCTCGAAGTGAAGGCCGTGCTCGTCACGTCGCACGGTCACCGCGTATCGCTCTCCGATCACGCGCTCCATCTGCGCGTCGTCGTCCGTGCGCAGCGTGACGATGTCGCCGCCGACCCGTTGCTTGAGGCCCTCCGGCGTGTCGAGCGCAATGATCTTTCCGTGATCGATCACGGCGATGCGGTCGCAGTACTCCGCCTCCTCCATGTAATGGGTCGTGAGGAAGACGCTCAGCGCACTCTCCTCGCGCAACCGCAGCAAGTACTCCCAGATGTGGCTGCGCGTCTGCGGGTCCAGCCCGAGAGTCGGCTCGTCCAGGAACAGGACCTTCGGCAGATGCATCAGTCCCCGCGCGATCTCGAGGCGACGCCGCATGCCCCCCGAGAACGTGCGCACCAGATCCCTGCGCCTGTCCTCGAGATCGACCATCTCCAGCACCTCGGTGATGCGCCGCCGTCTCTCGGCCCGCGGAAGGTGATAGATCATGCCGTGGAAGTTCAGGTTCTCCTCGGCAGTGAGACGGTCGTCCAGGCTGGGGTCCTGGAAGATGATGCCCAATGACCGGCGGACTTGCATGGGCTGAGTGCGGACATCGAATCCGGCAATGAAGGCGCGCCCAGAGGTCATGCGCAGGAGCGTGCACAACATCCGTATCGTCGTCGTCTTGCCGGCCCCGTTCGGACCCAGAAACCCGAACACCTCGCCCTTCTCAACCTCGAACGAGAGCCCCTTGACGGCCTCGAAATCGCCGAAGCGGCGAACGAGCTGCTCCACTACGATGGTTCTGCCGGCTGCGTCCGCCATAGCGCTCAAAACACTCCTCCCTCGGGCACATTGTAGCGCGCGCCGCCCGCGCGAGCAGGGCCTTCCCGGAGAACGTAGTGCGGCGCCTGCCACACCGCTCCTGCCGTGGCCACAAGGACCGCCACGGCCGGCCGGGAAATGAGGATGGGCCCGGCAGGCTCGGGCCGCCGTGGCGGAGGGTTGCGCATCGGTGACATCGCGGGAAAGGGTGCTCACAGCTTCAGCCGGTGGACGGCCCGACCGCGTTCCCGTCTGCCTCTCGTTCTTCCAGATCGACCCGCGGGCGCCCAGGCCGCGAGAGTGGACCTGGCACAACCAGGTCGAGCAGGCCGAGGCGATGCTCCGCTTGGGCGCGGACGCCCTCCTGCACGTCGTCGCCCCATACTCGCCTCCCCCCGATGTCGAGCAGCGGGTCTGGCGGGAGCGGCGCGAAGACGAACCGCGCCCCATCATCGTCAAAGAATACCGCACCCCCAGGGGCACCCTTCAGGCGGCCGTCCGGGAGACCGAGGACTGGCAGCACGGCCTAGACATCCCGCTCTTCTCCGACCTCGCGGTCAGTCGCGCGACGAAGTGGTGGGTGAACGGCGAGCAGGACCTCGACCCGCTCTCCTACCTCCTGCGGCCTCCCACGTCGGAACAGCGAGCAGCCTTTCGCGAGCAGTGCCAAGCAGTGCGCCGCGAGGCCAACCGGCTCGGCGTCGCCGTTGAGGGCGTGGGGCCCCTCGGCGGGGTGATGGCCGGCGACGCCGCGGCCTGGCTCATGGGCTTCGAGAACCTCATGCTCGCAATGGTGGAAAGACCGCAGCTCGTAACAGACCTGCTCGGCGTGATACACCGCTGGCAGATGGCCCTGGTCGAGCTGCTCGCCGAGTCGGAGGTGGACATCATCAAGCACAGGGCCTGGTATGAATCGGCAGACCACTGGTCACCCGCTCTGTACCGGCAGATGCTGGCGCCGCTGGTGCGGGAAGAGGTGGTGCTGACGCATCAGGCCGGCAAGCTGTTCAGCTACATCATGACCACAGGCGTGATGCCGCTTCTGCCGCAGATCGCCGGGTCCGGCATCGACATCCTATGGGGCGTAGACCCGGTCCAGGGCCGGGCCGACCTGCGTCGCATCAAGACAGAGGTCGGCGCCAGGGTCTCCCTCTGGGGAGGCGTGAACGGCGCCGTCACCGTCGGCCGGGGGACGCGCGAGGAGATCCGCGCGGCCGTCGAGGAAGCATGCCGCGTCCTGGGCGCAGGAGGCGGCTATGTGCTCACTCCCGTCGACAGCATCTTTGAGGACTGCCCGTGGGAGAATGTGTTGGCGCTCGTCGAGGCCGCGCGCGAGTTCGGGCGATACTCCTGAGGTCAGCAGGCGCGGGAGATGACGGCCGCCGCCGTTCTGGGAACGCGCCGCGCGGCCGTCCCCGTCACTCGACGTCCGGGAACAGCAGGGACCGCTGCTTGCCCAGCGCCTCCTCGAGCTGCTCGACGGTCACCGCGCCCCGCCGCAGCAGGATCTGCCCGATTCGCCTCCGCGTTCCTCGCTGCTCGATCAGGGCCGCGGCAAGCTCGCTCTCCGTGACGAACCCGTAGTGCTCCACGAGCATCCTGCCCAGCAGGGGCGCCCCGAAGTGAACCTGAGGCGTCGGCCTTGGCTTCCCTTCGTGCCCCGTCGCCGCCCGTTCGCGCGCCAGTTCGCAAAGAACGACGACGGCGCCGACCAGCAGAAGAAGACCTCCGATCCACCACAGCCCGCCACTATGTGTGAGCGCCGCCCGACCGAGCACCTGTCCGCTTACAACGGTGATCCCGAGTCCTGCAACCAGCACTCGCCGACGCAAACCACGCCTCCCGCATCCAGCGTACTCCCCTCCGCCCACGTACCCCGCGCGGCGGCGACCGGGAGCCTCGATGAGGCGGCCGCCGCGCTCCTCCACCGGTATTCTACCGACGGGCCGCCCCGCGCATGCGCCCCCGCGCCAATCTGTACGCCTTTCGCGGCGGCCCCCGACGGCCGAGGAAGACTTCCGGACAGGTGCGTCGAAGTCGCCCAACACGCTGGAGAGGGGAGCTGCCATGTTCTGGTCCTGTGCGCCGGTTCCGACTGTCGCCGTGATCATGTGTGCAGCCGCGCTGCTGGTCGGGGGCCGCGTCTGCGGCGACGCCCCCGAGCCCACCATCCGCACGGGTCATCCCCGGCTGTTCGTGACGCCTGACGACCTGCCGCGGCTGACCCGACAGACCGCTGCCTATCCCGACGAATGGGCGCGGATGCTGGACGCCGGCCTGTGGACCTCCGACGACGCCGGCTACGGCTCCGCGCGCGCGCTCACTACCGCCGCCCTCGTGTACCTGATCACCAACGACGAGCGGTACCTCAGGAACGCCCTCGTCAACGCGGAGACGATTTGCCGCAACCACCGCTTCAACCAGTACGCCAGCCCGGAAGCCGTCTTTGCCCTTGCGCTGGCCTATGACTGGTGCTACCACGGGCTCTCGCCGGCCCAGCGCGAGGAGATTCAGCAGGCCATCTTGCGCATCGCCGACTACTGTCGGGATGAGCTCTGGCGGCACTCCGACTTCTGCAATCACTTCGCCCTCGAAAAGGTCTGGCCGGATGTCTTCACCGCGTTGGCCCTCTACGGCGACCTCCCCGACCCGCGCGTCGAACAGTACCTGAAGCTCGGAAGCCAGTACCTGCGCGCCCACCTGCTGCCCGCGGCGAACCTGATGGCCGGCACGACCGGCGGGCAGTTCGAGGGCTACGGGTACGATAGCTGGGGCTACATGCGGCCCCTCGCGTACGTGCTCGAGGCCTGGCGCACCGCAACAGGGGAGGACCTTTTCCCATCCTGCACGGCCACCGCAAACAACGCGCTCTGGAACATCTACGGCCGCCGCCCCTTCGACGGCAAGCAAGAGCACTTCGACGACGCCGGCCTCGAGCAGGCCTGGTCGGATGGAAACGAGACCCACTTCGCCTACCTCATCGCGCGCCGACACCGCGACGGCCGCGCCCAGTGGCTCGGCGACCAGATCGAGCGCCGCTACAACGCGAACCTCTGGCCGGTTCTGCTGTGGCGCGATCCCGAGATCTCCGCGGTCCCGCCCTCCGATCTTCCCACCGCGCGCCTCTTCGACAGCCTCGGCTGGGTGCTCATGCGCTCCTCCTGGGAGCCAGACGCCACCTTCGCCTCCTTCCAGTGCGGGCCGTTCCTCGCGGGCCATCAGCACCTCGACAACAACTCGTTCACGATCCACAAGCGCGCGCTGCTCGCCATCGATCCCGGCGTCAACGCCTACGGCGAAGGCCAGAGGACGGACTACCGCACCAACTACTACTCGCGCACGATCGCGCACAACACCATCACGGTCTATGACCCGCACGAGACCTTCCCCGGCGGCCCCTGGGCCGGCGACGACGACTCCCCGGCCGCCAACGACGGCGGGCAGATCAGGATGCGCGCCGCCGAGCGCGTCGACGAGGTGACCCCGGACAGCCGCTTCTTCGTGGGGAGGATCGCCGCCTATCGCCACGGCGATCTGTACACCTATGCCGTGGGCGACGCGACCAGGTCGTACTCTGCCAGCAAGCTGCGCCTCTTTCGCCGCCACTTCCTCTACCTGCCGCCCGACCTGTTCGTCATCTTCGACCAGGTGGAGGCCGTCGACCCGTCGTTCCGCAAGACCTGGCTGCTGCACTGCGTCGACGAGCCTCTCGTCAACGGCAGCATCTCGACCGTTGTCAACGGGCCGGGCCGCCTGACCGTGCGAACCGTGCTGCCCCGCGATGCCGAGATCACCGTGGTCGGCGGCCCGGGCAGAGAGTGCTGGGTGGACGGCCGCAACTGGCCGCCCATCGAGAAGGAGTGGGAACGCGACGCAGGTGCCTGGCGACTCGAGGTTTCGCCCGCGAGGCCGGCCGCGCAGGACCTCTTCCTGCACGTGCTCCAGACTGACGGCGCCGACATCGCGCTGCCGGAGGCCGTCTCGCTGATCGAGCAAGGCGGGCGGGTGGGCGTGCGCGTGAGCGCTCAGGGGCGCAGGTACGATGTCACCTTCTCGACCGACGGGCCTTCCGCCCACCTCGCCGTCGTCGAGGACGGCCGCCACATCCTCGACCAGGAACTGCCCTGAGGCAAAAGCTGCGGCCGCGGATAACGAATGACCCCTGTCCCGCCGGGGGACAGGGGTCATTGCAGGTCCGGGCGTGGGGGGGAGGGCCTAGATGGCCGCGTCCTCCTCTTCCTCCTCCTCGCCCTCATCCTCTGGCTGCTCCTCGTCGGGCGCGGGCGGCCTGATGTCGGCCAGGTCCCGGATCAGCTCCTCCTCGGGGCCGGCCGGCTCGGCCTCACCGAACGCCGACCGCAGCAGCTCGGCCTCCCGGCTCGTCACCGGATAAAGCGCCTCTTCTCCCGGCGGGCCCTGGACCCGGAGGCTGCGGTAGCTCTCCATGCCCGTGCCGGCCGGGATGAGCCGGCCGATGATCACGTTCTCCTTGAGTCCGACGAGGTTGTCCACCTTGCCCTGGATGGCGGCCTCCGTCAGCACCCGCGTCGTCTTCTGGAACGATGCCGCCGACAGGAAGCTATCGGTCGCCAGCGAGGCCTCGGTGATGCCCAAGAGCACCCACTCGCCGGTGGCCTCCTGGCCTCCCCGCTCCCGGATGTCGCGGTTCACCTCGTCGAAGTAGAACCGATCGTAGATCTTGCCCGGCAAAAGCTCCGTATCGCCCGGGTCGATCACCCGCCGCTTCCGCAGCATCTGCCGCACGATGACCTCGATGTGCTTGTCGTTGATGTCCACCCCCTGGGAGCGGTAGACCTTCTGGATCTCCCGCACCAGGTAGTCCTGGACCGCCCGCACGCCCTGCATCTGGAGGACCTTCTGCGGATCCAGCGGACCCTCCGTGAGCGCGTCGCCAGCCCGCACCGTGTCGCCCTCCCGCACCGGAAGCACGCCCCGATAGGGGACCAGGTGGCGCCGCTCGATCTTCACCGTCGTCACCTTGGCCTCCAGCAGCTTCGCGAGAAGCTGGGGCGTCAGCTCCTGACCGGCCTCCGCCACGACCTTCCCGCCCTTGCCCACGATGGGCTCGGCGAGCACCTCGCCGTACAGGCGCTCGGGATGGTCCGGGTCCAGAGGTAGCTCGGAGTGGATGATGACCCACTTCACGCCCGGCGTCTCGATCGACGCGACGACGCCGTCCAGCTCCGAGATAATCGCCTGGCCCTTCGGCCGCCTGGCCTCGAACAGCTCGACGACGCGCAGCAGGCCCTTGACCTCCTCCTCCATCACGCGCACAAGCTGCTGGATGACTCGCTTCTGCTCCGGATCGAGGCTGAGCCGGCGCGCGCCGGGCGCCGGCACCTCGCTCTTGCGCTTGCGGGAGCTGCGCTTGGGTGCTCCCTGCTTCGCCTCCTCCCGGGGGCTCAGCCGCACGATGCCGGCCCGGACGTCGCCCCAGAACTGCTTGAGCGTATCCTTGCGCTTCTCCTTCACCTGCGCGACGCCGGTCAGATACTGCGCGGCGACGCCTCCGGTGTGGAAGGTTCGCATCGTTAGCTGCGTGCCAGGCTCTCCGATCGACTGCGCGGCGATGATGCCGACCGCCTCCCCGACCTCGACCAGACTGTGCGTGGCGAAATCACGGCCATAGCACCGGGCGCAAATGCCCTGTGGCAGCTCGCACGTCAGCGGGGAACGCACCAGCACCTCGCCTCGGGCCAGGCCGCCCTTCTCCCAGAGGTCGGCGGCCATTCGCTGAAGCTTGACAAGGGTTTGCTTGCTTATGGTCTCGCCCTTCTCGACCACCGTCTTTCCGCTGTTGGGGTCGACGATGGCCGCCCCCGCGACCTCGCCCTCCCGCAGCCGGCGCACCCGCCGATGGAACGTCTGGCACTGCTCGGCGACCTGGCAGATCGCCGTCAGTGCCGGCACCAGGTCCGCCGCCGCGAACTCCGTCTTGCAGTCGCTGCAGATCTTGACGAGCGAGAACGGGCCCCCGCAACCGGGGCAGCGAGTCTCCTCCAGCAGCAGCGTGCTCGGCAGCGCCGGCCCGGGCGCCGGGGCCTCGAAGTCGACTTCCCCGTCGTCGCCGTCGTCGTGCCCTGGCGCGGTTGGGGGCGCCGGCGCCTCCTCGGCCGATTCCTGGCCGTCGCCGGCCTCGGCCGCGCGTTGCTGCGCCTGGGCCTCACCGTTGCCGGCACCGAGCTGTTCGCTCGCAGACGGGATCTCGGACAGACCGCGCGGCTGCGGCGCCGGCTCCTCCTCCTGCGCCTCCTGCCGCGCCTCCGCCTCCAGGTAGAGGTCGACGACCTCCGACTCTGGATACAGCTTGCCGCACGACTGGCACCGGTAGAAGTCTGACAGGTCGCCGCCGCAGTGGGCGCACGGCTGATCCGTCCTGTCGCTAATCTCCCGCCCGGCCTTCAACAACACTCGATCGGTCCGCGGGTCCACGACATCCTGGGGTACGATGCGCCCGTCGATGCGACGCTCGAGCGGCTCGATCTCCTCCGCCCCGTCGTAGATGGCCGCCACCCAGATGCCATTGCTCGTCCCGCAGTCGAGCTCGCGCACGATCACGTCCTGGGCTACGTCCACCAGGCGCCGTGTCAGATAGCCCGCGTCGGCCGTCCGCAGTGCCGTGTCGGCCAGGCCCTTGCGCGCGCCGTGCGTGGACACGAAGTACTCCAGCACGTTGAGTCCCTCGTGGAAGTTCGACTTGATGGGCAGGTCCTCGATGAACCGCCCGAAGGGATCGGACATGAGCCCGCGCATCCCAGCGATCTGGCTGATCTGTCGGGGCGTGCCGCGGGCGCCGGAGTTGGCCATCATGAAGATCGGGTTGAAGGGGTCGATGTTGCTCAGGATCGCCTGCGACACCTCGTCGGCCGCCTGGTTCCACAGCCGGCAGACGCTGTCGGAGCGCTCGCCGGCGCTGATCAGGCCGCGCGCGAAGTTCTCGTTGACCCGCCGCACCGCTTCCTCGGTGCGGGCGATGATGTCCTCCCGGCGCGCCCGGGGCACCTCCATGTCCGTCATCGAGATCGTGATGCCGGCGATGGTCGCGAAGCGGAAGCCCAGCTCCTTCAGATCGTCCACCAGGCGAACCGCCCGCGCCGTGCCGTAGTGGCTGTAGCACTGGCGGATCAGTTGGCCCAGCGCCTTGTCATCCACCACGTGGTCCACGTAGCGCAGCTTCGGGGGCAGCACCTCGTTGAAGATCAGCCGGCCCACGGTGGTGTTCATCAAAGCCCCGTCGACGCGCACCCGGATGTCCGCGTGCAGGTCCACCTTCCCCATCTCCCACGCCAGCCTTGCGTCGGAGAAGTTGCTGAACTCCTTGCCGCTGCCCCGCGCGCCCTCCCGCTTCTGCGTCAGGTAGTAGCACCCGAGGATGATGTCGCGCGTCGGCGTCACCACCGGCTTTCCATCCGCCGGCGAGAACAGGTTCTCGGTGGAAGCCATCAGGATGCGCGCCTCGGCCTGCGCCGCCATCGACAGGGGCACGTGGGCCGCCATCTGGTCGCCGTCGAAGTCCGCGCCGAACGCGAAGCACACCAGGGGGTGAATCTGAATCGCCTTGCCGTCCACCAGCACCGGCTCGAAGGCCTGGATGCCCAGCCGGTGCAGCGTGGGCGCGCGGTTCAGCAGAATCGGATGGTCGCGGATCACCTCCTCCAGCGCGTCCCACACCTCGGTCCGCATGCGGTCCACCATCTTCTTCGCCGTCTTCACGTTGGTGGTGAAGCCGCGCTCGACCAGCCGCTTCATCACGAACGGCTTGAACAGCTCCAGCGCCATCTCCTTGGGCAGCCCGCACTGGTGCAGCCGCAGGTTCGGGTTCACCACGATGACCGACCGGCCCGAGTAGTCCACGCGCTTGCCCAGCAGGTTCTTGCGGAACCGCCCCTCCTTGCCCTTGAGCATGTCCGACAGCGACTTGAGGGGGCGGTTGTTCGACCCCGTCACGGGCCGGGTCCGCCGGCCGTTGTCGATCAGCGCGTCCACCGCCTCCTGCAGCAGGCGCTTCTCGTGGTTGATGATCGACTCCGGCGCGTGCAGCGCCTTGATCTTCTTCAGCCGGTTGTTGCGGTTGATGATCCGCCGATACAGATCGTTGAGGTCCGATGTCGCAAACCGCCCGCCGTCGAGCTGCACCATCGGGCGCAGCTCCGGCGGAAGCACCGGGATGACGTCCAGCACCATCCATTCCGGCCGGTTCCTCGACTTGCGGAACGCCTCCGCAACCTCCAGCCGCTTGATCGCCCGCGCCCGCTTGGGCCCGGTCGTCTCCTTGATCTCCTGCCGCAGGTCATGGCAGAGCTGGTCGAGGTCGATCTCCTTGAGCAGCTCCCGGACCGCCGACGCGCCCAGGTCGGCGCTGAACAGCCCCTCGTACTCCCGCCCATGCTTCTCCACCAGGGCGGCCACGACGCGGGAGATGGCGCGGTACTCTGACTCCGTGATGAGCTGCTGGCGCGTCAGCCCCGGGTCCGCGTCGAGCTTGCTGCCCAACAGCAAGCGCATGCCCTGCTCCAGCTCGGAGCGCCGCTCCTCCGTGACGCGCTCCTCCTCCCGCAGCCGGCTCTCGGCCGCCTCCTCAATGTCGGAAGGCTCGGCCTCCTCGCCCAGCTCGCCCGCCTCCAGCTTCGCCAGCTTGTCCTCGCGCTCGGCCTGCACCGCGGCGAGCTGCTCCTTCGACTGGGCCTCCAGCGCGCGCTGCTGTTCCGCCACGACCTCCTTGATCAGGTTCACGCTCTTCTTCAGCAGGTCGTAGTCGACGTGCGTCACAATGTACGAGGCGAAGTAGATGACCTTCTCCAAGGGCCGCGGCGAGATGTTCAGCAGCAGGCTCATCGGGCTCGGCACGCCCTTCAGGTACCAGATGTGGCTAACCGGGGCGGCCAGCTCAATGTGCCCCATTCGCTCCCGCCGCACCTTGGCCCGGGTTACCTCCACCCCGCACCGGTCGCACGTGATGCCCCGGAACTTGATCTTCCGATACTTGCCGCAGTGGCACTCCCAGTCGCGCGTCGGGCCGAAGATGCGCTCGCAGAACAGCCCATCCGGCTCTGGCTTGAACGTCCGGTAGTTGATCGTCTCGGGCTTCTTCACCTCGCCGTGCGACCACCGCCGGATCTCGTCCGACGACGCGAGCCCCAGACGCAGTTGGTCAAATCGTGTGGTGTCTACCATGCGCGGACCACTCCTTGCTTTCCCGCTCTTCCCGGTGCGGCGCCCGCTACCCGAGCGCCTCCTCCCCGTCCCCAACGTCGAGGCTCACCGGCTCTGCCTCCCTTGACTCGACGCTGAGCTGGAGACCCAGGCTCTGAAGCTCCTTGATGAGGATCTTGAAGGACTCCGGAATCCCCGGCTCCATGATCGGCTCGCCCTTCACGATCGACTCATAGGTCTTCACGCGCCCCATCACGTCGTCCGACTTGATGGTCAGGATCTCCTGGAGCGTGTGGGCCGCCCCGTAAGCCTCCAGCGCCCACACCTCCATCTCCCCGAACCGTTGCCCGCCGAACTGGGCCTTCCCGCCCAGCGGCTGCTGGGTCACCAGGGAGTACGGCCCGGTCGACCGGGCGTGAATCTTGTCGTCCACCAGGTGGATGAGCTTCATCGTGTAGATCTGCCCGACCGTGATCGGCTGGTTGAACGGCTCCCCGCTGCGCCCATCGCGCAGCCAGAACTTGCCGGTCGCCTCATCGAAGCCCACCAGTGCCGTCACTCGCTCGCAAATGCGCTCCACCAGCCGCGCGGCGCGCTCCTCGGGGCCCCCCAGGCGCGCCCAGTCGACCGGGTCGATCGCCACCCAGTCCGCCGCGCGCTCCACCGTCGCGCGGTCAGCTTTCGCGAACCAGGCCGTGAGCGCCGACTTGATCTCCTCCCACGTGGCGCTCTCGTGGTACCACTCCGTCCCGATCCGCAGCTCCTCCGCCGCGTACTTGCGAAGCGCGCGCTTCCGGAACCGCTCGCCCGCCACCCTGAAGTACTCGAGGATCTCGCGGTCGGTCGCCCCTTCGAAGATCGGGTTCTCGAACTGCACTCCCAGCTCCTGAGCCACCAGGCCAAGGTGGGTCTCCAGGACCTGGCCGATGTTCATCCGGGAGGGCACCCCCAGCGGGTTCAGGATGATGTCGACGGGGGTCCCGTCGGGCAGGAAGGGCATGTCTTCCTGCGGCAGGATCTTCGCGACGACACCCTTGTTGCCGTGTCGCCCCGCCAGCTTGTCGCCCTCCATGATCTTGCGCCGCTGCGCGATGTAAACGCGCACCAACTGGTTGACCCCCGGCAGCAGCTCGTCGCCGGGCTGTCGCTTCAGCTCGCCCCCGCACCGGTCGCAGTAGTGCCGGTGCTGGTTCTTGCCGAGCTGGTACTCAGTCTCGCACTTCTGGCACTGGTACTTCACCCGGGAGAACCGCTTCACATCCACGACCTTGCCCTTCTCGCCGTGGGGCACGCGCAGCGAGGTGTCCCGCATCTCGGCCGCCTTCTCGCCGAAGATCGCCCGGACCAGCTTCTCCTCCGAAGTCAGCTCCTCTTGCCCCTTCGGAGCGACCTTGCCCACCAGGATGTCCTCGGCCCGCACCTGGGCTCCGATGCGCACCACGCCGTCCTCGTCCAGGTCCTTCAGGGCCTCGTCGCCCACGTTGGGGATGTCCCGCGTGATCTCCTCCGGGCCGACCTTGGTCTCCCGAGCCTCGATCTCATACTTCTCGATATGCACCGAGGTGAATGTGTCGTCGCGGACCAGCCGCTCGCTCAGAATGATCGCGTCCTCGTAGTTGAACCCCTCCCAGGGCATGAACGCCACCAGCGTGTTGCGCCCCAGGGACAGCTCGCCCCCGTCGGTGCACGGGCCATCCGCCAGCACCTGCCCTCGGGTCACGAACTGCCCCTTGCGCACCACCGGCCGCTGGTTGATGCACGTGGCGGCGTTCGATCGCACGAACTTCTCCAGCAGGTAGGTGTCGACCGTTCCGTCCGCCCGCGTCACCTCGATCTGCTCCGCACTGACGGAGGTCACCAGGCCGTCCGCCCGCGCCAGGATGACGGCGCCGGAGTCCTGCGCGGCGCGCGCCTCCACGCCGGTCTTGACGAGCGGTGCCTCCGAGCGCAGCAGGGGAACGGCCTGCCGCTGCATGTTGGAACCCATCAGGGCGCGGTTGGCGTCGTCGTTCTCCAGGAACGGGATCAGACAGGTCGCCACGGAGACGATCTGCTTGGGCGACAGGTCCACAAAGTCCACGTCCTTCGGGGGCACCTGCGGGTACAAGTCCCGGTAGCGCACGCTCACGCGCTCCGCCGTGATCCGGCCCTTCTCGTCCACTGGCACCGACGCCGGCGCGATCCGGTAGGCGTCCTCCTCGTCGGCCGTCAGGTAGACCACCTCGTCGGTCACGACCCCGTTCTTCACCCGCCGGTAAGGCGTCTCGATGAACCCGTACTGGTCCAGGCGAGCGTAGATGGCCAGCGACCCGATGAGCCCGATATTCGGGCCCTCGGGCGTCTCGATGGGGCAGATCCGCCCGTAGTGGGAGTGGTGGACGTCCCGCACCTCCAGCTTTGCGCTCTGGCGGCTCAGCCCGCCCGGCCCCAGCGCGCTGAGGCGGCGCTTGTGCGTCAGCTCGGCCAGCGGGTTGGTCTCGTCCATGAACTGGCTGAGCTGGCTCGACCCGAAGAAGCTCTTGATCGCCGCCGACACCGGCTTGGTGCTGATGATCGACTGCGGCGTCACCTGCTCGGGATCGAGGCTCGTCATCCGCTCCCGGCAGATCCGCTCCATCCGGAGAAAGCCCACGCGGAACTGGTTCTGGAGCAGCTCGCCCACACACCGCACCCGCTTGTTCATCAGGTGGTCGATCTCATCCACCGACGCCGTCTCATCCCCCTCGCTGAGCCGGATCAGATAGCGCAGGATCGCTATCAGGTCCTCCTTGGTCAGGGTGCGCACCGTCTCCGGCAGCTCCAGGCCGAGCTTCTTGTTCAGCTTGTAGCGACCCACCCGGGCCAGGTCGTAGCGCCGGTTGTCCGCGAACAGCCCGGCCAGCCGATTGCGCGCGATCTCCGGGGTGACGGGATCGCCTGGTCGCTCTCGCCGGTAGATATCCAGCAGCGCCTCCTCCTCGGTGTGCGTGGGGTCGCGGGCCATCGTCGCCGCGATCAGAGGATGCAGCGCGGCCAGCCTCATCTTGCTCGGCTTGAGGCGCGCGATCCGCAGCGCCGCCTCCTGCTCCAGCATCTCGCCGGCCTCGGCGATCACCTCGCCGGTCTCAGTGTCCACGACGCGGTCCCACACCCGCCGCCCCACCAGGTCCTCGGGCTTGAAGCTGCGCGGGCGCTCCGGCGTGCCGAACAGCCGCACCAGGTCCGCGTCGCTGCCGCACAGGACCTTCTCGCTGCCCGGCGCGAGGTTGATCGAATTGAGGGCCCGCAGCAGCGTCGTCACCGGGAACTTGTGCGCCTGCCCGATCTTCACGGAAACCAGATCGTTGGCGTCCGAGTCGATGTCCAGCCACGCACCCTCGCTTGGGATCACCTGCGCGCTGTAGAGGATGCGGCCGCTGAAGTCGATGGTGTCCCGGAAGTACACCCCAGGCGACCGCGCGAGCTGGCTGACCACACACCGCTCCGCCCCGTTGATGACGAACGTGCCGTTCTCCGTCATGATCGGCAGCTCGCCCAGATAGACCTCCGACTCCTTGATCTCACCGGTGCGCCGGTGGTGCAGCCAGACCCGGGCCTTCAGCGGCGCCTCGAAGGTGGCATCGCGGTCGCGGCACTCCCGGATGTCGTACTTGGGCTCGCCGAGGTAGTACTTGGGCTCCCCGTCCTCCGGGTCGCAGAAGGAAAGGGCCAGATTCCCTGTAAAGTCCTCGATGGGGGAGAAGCTGACGAACAGCTCCCTCAGGCCCTCCTCTTTGAACCAGGCGTAGGACTGCAACTGGATCTCGATGAGGTTCGGAATCTCCGCTACGACGGGAGCCCGGCTCGAAAGCCTGCCCTTCACTCTGATGACATCCATGCTGTTCATCTCCCGTTGACTGTGGCCCCCGAAAGCGCCCCACACGCGCCGCTAAGCCGGCCTGAAGCGCGGTCTGCTGGACCGTCTCAGAATACCGGCTTACCTCGAGCTAGAAGAGAGGATCAAACGGGTGACAAGGTGGGCTCTTCACCTGTCGCGGGCCGGAGGCCGTCAGTGTCCCCACTTTGGATCGGCACAAAAAATTAGCTTACACCCCACCTGGGGAAATGTCAACCCCCGCGGCGCAGTTTTTTCGCGGGCGGCGCCCTCGCATCGCGGCACGCCTCGCCCCGGTGTGAGCGTCCCGTACAGTCTTCCCGGCCGCCGCCGCGGCCAAACCTCTCTCCGCTCGGCCCTGGCCCCGGCGCCCCGCCGCCCCCCGGGGGCTACGAGGACCCCTCCGGCCGCCCCCGGCCCCGCTCCAGGTAGTCGAAACGGGATCCAGGCGACCCCTGGGCGGCCCCGTCACTCCCGGCCGCCTCTGTGCCGGTCGCACCCGTCGGCGGCGCCTCCTGCCCCGGCTCTCCCCTCACGCCGGGCGGCCGGGCCGTCTCTGCCTCCCCGCCTCGGGCTTCATGCGTGGGTTCCGCCCCTGGCGCCGGGGCCGCCCGGAGCTCCTTCATCCTCATGAGTGCGCGCGACCGCCACCGGCTGAACGGGTAGTCCTGGAGAAGCGCCTGCCAGCCCTCTGCCGCCCGATCTGCGTCGCCGAGAGTCTCTTGGGCGATCTCTGCGGCATGGGCCAGCGCCGTGTCCGCATCTGGGGACTCCGCATGCGCTGCCGCCAAGTGCCGCAGGACCTCGAACGCCTCACCGGCCCGCCCACCTCGCTCGAGCGCGGCGGCGAGCGGGAATAGCAGCGGCTCTGGCAGCGATCCCAGGACATCCTGCCCCCGCAGGGCCTCGTAGGCCCTGGCAACGCCCTCCAGGTGGCGGCCCTTCAGATACAGCCGCAGCGCCCGCTCGTAGGCCTCCAGAGCTTGGTCCGGGTGGCCGGCGATCTCCCGCGCCCGGCCCAGCGAATACCAGGCATCCGCGTTCTCGGGGCTTCTGGCGACCATCCGCTCGAGTTGGGCGGCCTGCGCGAGCCCCTCGGCAGGTGTAGAGGCCGGCTCGCGGCCGCCCACGAGGTCCTGGCAGACCACGCGCTCCCGCAGCCGCAGCGCGAACGCGCAAGACAGCCCCACCGCAAGGCCGCCTATGTGCGCCCAGTGAGCGGCCTCCGTCCGGACGTGAGAGCCGGTAGCCAAGATGCCCTGGAACAGTTCCCAGCCAGCCCAGAGGGCGACGAAGAAGGGTGCTCCGATCTCCTCAACGTCCGCCCGCCAGCGGAAGCAATAGCCCACGACGTACCACACCCGCACCTTTGTGCGCAGAAAGCACACCGCAGCCAAGCCCATGATGCCAGCGACGGCTCCCGAGGCGCCCACACACGGCACCTGGAGATCAGCGCCGGAGAAGGCCCTCGCCACGGCCGTGTGGACAGCCAGCGCTCCCGCGTGGGACGCCCCGTACACTCCCAGCATCAGCTTCGGCCCGAACACGTCCTCGGTGAGCGTGCCGAACAGCCACAAGAACAACATGTTGCCGGCCAGATGGAGGATTCCGGCATGCATGAACGCCGACGCGATGAAGCCGGCCAGCGTCGGCTGGCCCGGGACAAAGCCCGGAGGGAGGACCTCGGGATAGCCGACCTGTACGACAAAGACCGCGGCCATCACTGCCATCAGGCCGTAGAGGTAGTACGGTCTGCGCCAGCACGGCCTCGTCGTCCCCAGAGGCAGGAAGAAGAACATCGCCGAGCCTCCCCGGCGTCGCCCGGCGCCTCCTCGGGCAGGGCCTCCGTGGAGCTATCCCGCAGTGGCGCGTTTCGTCGTGTTGCGGGGTCTACCTGCCACAACGGCCGCGGCCCGGCGACGGCCAACGGCCCGATACGACATTCTCTCTTGGCAGTTGCGCCACGATCGCGCAGCTCGCGTCGGGGTTGACAGGCGGTGAAGGGCTCTGCTACACTTGCGAGCGCGGTGGCGCTGCGGGGTGGTGCAACTGGCAGCACGCCTGACTCTGGATCAGGAAGTTCTAGGTTCGAGTCCTAGCCCCGCAGCCAGTGAAGCGAAGAGACGTGGCCCCGTCGTCTAGCGGCCTAGGATACGTGGTTCTCAGCCACGAGATCGCGGGTTCGAATCCCGCCGGGGCTATGAACAGCCTTGTATTTCTGATGTGCGAGCTCCAGAGCACCCTCTGGATTGCCCTGGGGCATCAGCGCTGCGATCTCCAGGCGGAGGTACTCCTGTCTCGCCTGCGCGGCCTGCATCACTCGCGCTTCTCCAGCCTGTTCAGGGACACGCTGGACGTCTGCTTCGCGCAGTTTCGCCGCCGCGCACAGTTGGCCCAGGTTGCTCATCTCCTGTTGACTGCCCGGTTATCTTCCGAGGTCATAGCCGAGCAAGCCGGCTTCGTCGATGCAAGTCACATGCACAGGGCTTTCGTTCGCACCTTTGGCTACACCCCGGGGGAGTACTGTCGTCGGAACAGGGGTTCCTGACTGTCCGCGGCTGCGGGCGGCGCCGTGAGCCAACAACCGCAGGCCTGCCGGGAGCAGAGGGGGCGCGGTGTCAGTGACGCAGGAGCGCGCCGGCCACGGCCACCGCTGCCGCGAGCAGCGCGAGCACGAACGAGAGGGTCCGCATGCGCATGGCCGAGCGAAGTGACTCGGCCCTGCTTTGCGTCTGGCTCACGAACCCGGCCGGGGCCTCGCCGTCCGCCTCGCCGGCCTGCATCTCGGCCGCCGCGTCTGCGCCCTCCAGCACGCGCGCGAGCCGCCGCGCCACGCGCTGACCGTGGAGACGCACCATCGCGGCCGTCGTGCTGTCATCGAAGACAGCGACCAGAATCGCGGAGTCCCCGACGCGGATAAGCTGGAGATGGTTGTGTTGACCCTGCTGTATGGCCACGTCGAAGGTCGTTTCCCCAATCAGCCCCGCCATCTCGCGGGCCGAGGCGAACGTGCCGGCGGCCAGGGCCGAGAGGCTGTCCGTGTCGAGGTCGACCACCGACCCGCACTTGTGCAAGAGCATACCGTCCTGGCCAACCAGCAGCACGCACGTTGCATTGGATCGGCCCAGAAAACCTTTGCACAGGGCGTCGATCGCGCCCTGCGCGGCCTGGTCCACGGTGAAGGTCGGGCTCGGCATCGGCGCTCCCCGCGCTCCGTCTCAGAGCCCTCGCGGCGGCCAGGCGCTGCGTACGCCTGGCGTCCCCGGGCGCCGCGGCTCCGCGGGCTCTCTGTTCAGTTTATGCCATATCGGGCGCCGTTCTCGCGGGGGAGATGACGCGCCTCCGCCCTCGCGCGAGCTGCGCCGGGGGGATTTGCGCCTGGCCCAGCGAAGGTGGGGGCGCGCCTGACACGCTCGCTGACGTCGCCCGCGGCCAAGTGTGCGCGATGTCGCGTCCCGGCCCGCTGGCGCGGTGAGCGATAGCCGGGCTTCCCCCTGGCCAGCCCGCAGGCCGGTCCGGCCGCGAGGCGGAAGCCCGGCGCGGCAAGGGAGACAGTAACCATGAGCCCTGGCGAGCGGAGCTATGACGTCTTGGTGTGCGGGGGCGGGATCGCCGGTGTGGCAGCGGCGCTGGAGGCGGCCAGAGCCGGGCGACACACCGCGCTGCTGGAGAAAACGATCCTTTTGGGCGGTCTAGCCACGGCCGGCCTGATCTGGGCCTACCCTCCCCTCTACGACGCCAGGGGTGTGAAGGTCACCGCTGGCCTCGCGGAGGAGCTGCTGCACCTGGCCTGTCGGTACGGCCCAGGAGGCGCCAATCAATCGCCGCTTGGCGCGGACTGGACCACCTTCTCGCCTGCGTCGTTTGTCCTCGCGCTCGACGAGGCGCTCGTGGAGGCCGGGGTCGAGATCTGGCTCGACACACTCGTGTGTCGGCCGGTGATGCAGGGCAGTCGCGTCAGGGGCATTGAGGCAGAGACGAAGGCCGGGCGCGTCACGGTCGCGGCGCGCGTCGTCATCGATGCCACCGGGGATGCAGACGTCGCGCACCGAGCCGGAGCGCCGTGTGTGACCGCGGGCAACCTGATGGCAATGTGGGCGCTCCAGGCATCGCTGGCACGCGCTCGCGACGCAGTCGAGACAGGAGATGGCGCTCGGCTGCTAGAGATGTTGACGTTCGGGGACGACCTGCTAGACACGGAAGCGTGGGCGAACGCGAAGACGTGGACGGGGCTGGACGCGCGCAGCGTGACCGACTTCGTGTTGGAGGGGCGGCGTCTCTTGCGCGAACGGGTCGCGAGGGCCCAGTCGGCCGGCTCGCGCAGCAGCGAGTACCCTGTGGTCCTGCCCGCCGTGGCGCAGTTTCGGACGACGCGGCGGATCGTGGGCCGGACCACGATCGCCGCCGGCGAGCACGATGTGGCGCGGCCGGACTCCATCGGCCTGGTGGCCGACTGGCGATCCCCGGAGCGCGTTTGGGAGATCCCCTATGGGGCCCTCGTGCCTAATGGCATCGCCGGTCTGCTGGCCGCGGGGCGCTGCATCGCCGCCGAGGAGGACCCCTGGGAGGCGACGCGGGTCATCACCCCCGTGGCGGTCACGGGACAGGCGGCCGGCCTGGCCGCCGCGCTGGCCGTGGCCAGGGGCGTCAGCCCCAGCGAAGTGCCCGTGGACGCGGTGCAGGCCGAGCTGGACGCACGCGGCATTCCCTATCATCGCCGCGCGCGGGGCGGGTAGGCCGCGCCGCCAGCCCCTCCTCGGGAGCAGGGCGAGCCGCCGGCCAGCGGACGCGGGGCCGGTGCGGCCAGGCACTGACATGGCCCACGAGGCTGCATGGCCGTTCCGCGCCGGAATGCGGAACATACAGAGGGGAGTTGTTGCACCGCGCGTGGAGGGAGCGCAGATGGAGGGAGGCTCGGCCAAGCGCGTGCTGGTCGTTGGCGACCGGCCGGAGGTGGCCGCGGTCGTCGGCGATTTGCTGACGCGCTATGGTTATCAAGTGCGGCAGGCCACGTGCCGCGCGGCCGCCTCGGTCGTGCTGGAGGCGGAGGAGGGAACGCGGCCCGATCTCGCGATCCTGGACGCGGCGCGCTTCGCCCATGCCACTTTCCCTGTCATGCAGTCGCTGCGGAATTCCGCGCCCAGCGCCCTGCCGGTGATCGTGCTGACCACCAGGGCCGCCGAGGACCTGGAAGGCGAGTTCCACAGAGCCGGCGCCAGTCGCCTGCTGTGGAAGCCCGTCTCGGCCGCCGAGCTGCTGGCAGCAGTAGCCGAGGTCGTCAACTGACGACCGCCTCCGGAGCCCCCTGGTCGCCGGGCCGGGCGCTCTCTGCCCGTCCTACTGGCGGCCCCCGGGAACGCGATCCGTGGTACAATCGCATCCATGAGCGCGCGGCACAGCTTCCACGGTGATCCCGCCCGGTTTCCGGCGGTGGCGGAACTGATCTCCCGGGTCTACGGCCGCAGCATCAAGTACATCGCCGATGTGGCCGGCGGGCAGGGCATGCTTGCGAAGCTGCTTCGCAAGCGGTTTGGCTATGAGGCCGAAGTGGTTGACCCGCGCGGCTGGCGGCTCAAGGGCGTCCCCGGGCGGGAGGAAGAGTTCGATCCGCAGCAGGCGTCGTACTACGACCTCGTGGTCGGCGTCCACCCGGACCAGGCGACCCGCGCGGTCGCGCTGAGCGCCCTCTATACGCAGACACTGCTCGTGCCGTGCTGTAACTTCTGGGACCGATCCCGCAGACTTGGCTCGCTGGCGCTGATCCAGTCCATCGAGGATTTCTACCAGAAATACGACGTCGCCCATGAGCGCGTGACGCTGCCCATTCGAGGCCCCAAGAATATCGCGCTCCTCACCAGGCCGCCCCGCACGAAGGTCGACCCGGCCACGGTTGTGCTTCCCCCGTACGAGGAGCACGAGGGCGAACCGCCGTCGCGCAATGCGTGGCTCCGTCAACTGCGCCAGCGGTGAAGCCGCGCACCGCTCGGTTCGCGCGCCCTGTTCGCGGCTACTGGCATCCCGGTCGGTTGACACGGGCGAGCCCGCATCGCTATACTGCGGCGGTTCCCGCGGGGCGGGGCACAGATCGGAGGCTCTCGACTTGACCCACATGGCAGCGTATCTGGAGGAGGTCGCGAGCGTGCTGCGGGCCATCCCGGCCGCGGACCTGGACGCCATCGCCGACCGCCTCTGGGAGGCCTACCACGAGCGCGCACACATCTTCGCCTGCGGAAACGGCGGCAGCAGCGCGACCGCCTCGCACTTCGTCGAGGACCTCTCGAAGGGGATTGAGGTCCAGGCCGGCCGGCCGCGCTTCCGCGCGATCTCGCTCGTGGACAGCGTCGCCATCCTGACGGCATATGGCAACGACGTCGGCTTCGAGCATATCTTCTCCGAGCCGCTGCGCAACCTCGTGTGCGCGCGGGACGTCCTCATCGCCGTCAGTTGCAGCGGCCGCTCCGCCAACGTCATCCGCGCGATGGAGGTCGCCCGGCAGGCGGGCGCCACCGTCATCGCCTGGACTGGCCGCGACGGCGGCGACATGAAGGCCCTCGCCGACATCTGCCTCGTCGTGCCCAGCCAGAGCATGCAGCAGATAGAGGACGCGCACCTCGTCGTCGCCCACGCGGTTTACCTCGACCTCAAGCATCGCGTGGAGAAGGGGACGGCGGCCTAGCGCCGCCTGCCGGCCGGCGGCCCGAAATGCCCGACTGGAGCCTCTGCGTCATCACTCGGCGGGGCGCCCCGGGCCGCGACCACCTGGACATCGCCCGCGCCGCGCTCCGCGGCGGCGCCCGCCTCATCCAACTGCGGGACAAGGAGATGAGCGGTCGCGCGCTCTTCGAGGCCGCCCGGCGCCTGGCCGACCTCGCGCACGGGCACGGCGGCGTCCTCATCGTCAACGACCGCCTCGACGTCGCCCTGGCCGCCGGGGCCGACGGCGTTCACCTGGGGGAGGAGGACCTCCCGATCGCGGCCGCCCGACGCGTGCTGGGAGACGAGGCGATCATCGGTGCTTCGGTCGCCAACGCGCAGCAGGCCGCCGAGGCCGAGGCGGCCGGCGCGACCTATGTCAGCGTCGGCTCCGTGTTCCCGACGGGGTCTAAGGCCGACGCGGGCGAGCCGATCGGCCTCGCGGCGGTGCGCGAGGTCAAGCGCAAGGTCAGGCTGCCGGTGCTTGCCATCGGGGGCATCAGCCGCGACAATGTAACAGAGGTGATCCGCGCGGGAGCGGACGGCGTCGCCGTGATCTCTGCGGTCGCGTCCGCGGACGACATGGAGAGGGCGACGGCCGAGCTCCTGCGGCTCATCGCCGACGCCCGTCGGACACAAGCGGAGTAGGAGCCTTCCATGACGCAGATGGAGATCGCCCGAAATGGAGAGATATCGCCGGAGCTGGCCGCGGCCGCCGAGGCCGAGGGGATCAGCGCCGAGGCGCTGCGGGAGGCCGTCGCCGCCGGGCGCGCCGTCATCCCGGCGAACCGCAACCACGCTGGCCTGCGGCCCGCCGCGATCGGTGCCGGCGTCCGCATCAAGGTGAACGCCAACATCGGCACCTCCGCCGAGGACGCGAGTCCGGAGGGCGCCGTCGCGCGGGCCCGCGCCGCGCTCGCGGCGGGCGCCGACGCCGTCATGGATCTCAGCACCGCCGGCGACCTCGACACCATCCGCCGCCAGGTCATCTCGGCCTGCCCCGTCCCCGTGGGAACCGTGCCGATCTATCAGGCCGCCATCGAAGCGGCCGCGGCCGGCGGTGGGGTCGCCGCGATGACCGAGGACGCCATCTTCGACGTCATCCGCGCCCACGCCGAGGACGGCGTCGACTTCATCACGGTCCATTGCGGCGTCACGCAGGAGACGGCCGCCCTCGCCCTCGAGTCCGGCCGCCTCACTCACATCGTCAGCCGCGGCGGCACCTTCACGGTCTGCTGGATGCGCGCCCACGGCCGCGAGAACCCCCTGTACGCCCGCTTCGATGACCTCCTCGATATCTGCCGCCAGCACGACGTCACCCTCAGCCTCGGCGACGGCCTCCGCCCCGGCTGCCTCGCCGATGGGTCCGACCGCGCCCAGATCGCCGAGACCGCGCTCCTGGGAGAACTCGTGCTGCGGGCGCGGGAGGCCGGCGTCCAGGCCATGGTGGAGGGCCCAGGCCACCTGTCGCTGGATCAGGTCGCGGCCAACGTCGTGCTCGAGAAGCGGCTCTGCCACGGCGCGCCGTTCTACGTCCTCGGCCCCATCGTCACCGACATCGCCCCGGGCTACGATCACATCACCGGCGCCATCGGAGGCGCGCTTGCCGGAATGGCGGGCGCTGACTTCCTCTGCTACCTGACGCCTGCTGAGCATCTCGGCCTTCCGACCGACGATGAGGTGCGGGAGGGCGTGATCGCCACCCGCATCGCTGCCCATGCCGCGGACATCGTCCGCCTTGGCCCCCGCGCGCGCGCCTG
>Ga0123519_10004411_pt1 | contig 22875 bp, 26 predicted proteins | sample YelNatPaOPRAMG02_FD_87396 | JGI IMG/M metagenome (GOLD analysis project Ga0123519, IMG submission 87396) | Hot spring microbial communities from Yellowstone National Park - Yellowstone National Park OP-RAMG-02 (version 2) | ecosystem: Environmental > Aquatic > Thermal springs > Hot (42-90C) ...
AGTTTTCCCGTTCCCCGCTTTAAAAGAAGAAGGGGAAGTTTCTATGCCCCGCTCCGATGAGGATGCAAGAAGGGCAGGGGATGGGGGGGAAACGGGAAAACCGCTCCTCAGGTACTCCCACGAGCCTTATCTGCCGGTCGCATCTCCGGCCGCAGCTAGGGAGGGTTCAGGGGAGAATCGGTCATCGGCTCCATCTCCTGGGAAACCCTCCTCCGCCCCTCCAAAGGAGGAACCCGCTAGACAGATCCCTCCCAAAGAGGTAGCGAAGAAAGAAGTTGCCACAAAACCAGAAACGAAACCGGAAACCAAACAGGGAGTCTCCTCCAAAGAAGCGCCCCCTAAGGAAGAACTGAAAATAACTTCTCCCAAACCGGAGGAATCCCCGGAAGGGGTAAAAGCCCTTCCTACAGATCCACTCTCTATGGCTACGGATCCCTTCCCCCCGCCACGGAAAAAGGTGGAGGGTGAGGTGGGGAAAACGGTTCGAATCGTGTTGCCGGGAGTGGGATGGATCTACCTTGGGGAAAAGGATCGGGGGGGGAAGGTGAAATACCTGGGGAAGGATACCAGTTCCGATGCCACCACCTTCAGCTTTTCCATTGTCCAGGAAGGGGATACGGTCCTGCAGTTCCAACAGCAGGATCTCTTGGCAAAGTCGACAACCTACGATTCGGTTCTCCTAACGACCTCCCGGGAATCCGCAAAAGCCGGGCAGGAGAAAACCGCGGGGAAAGAGGGTGAGGCCGTAACCACAGGGGAAAAAGCTCTACCCCCCGGCTCGCAGCCCGCCGTCCTCAAAGAGGGCGTTGAACGTAACCCTCTTGAACCTTTACCCCAGCAGGTGGATCGGTGGGTGAAAGAAGGGAAAAAATTAGAGGCGGTTCGACTGATCGAAGGGTACCTCCAATCCGAGGAAGGGGCATCCTCCCCGGATAGGGACCGATGGTATTTTACTCTAGCCCAGATGTACGAAGGGGATCCCGAGGTGAAAGACATAAAGAAAGCCCTCTACTACTACGAAAAGGTTCGGGATCAATTCCCCTTCAGTCCTCACTGGGAGGAGGCGGATTACCGCAGTCGCTACATCCGCCGGAACTTTTTTGAGATCCGTTGACAGGCACCCCTGATCTCAGTATAAATAATATTCCGATTGTTCACTGGAATTGAGGGAGAATGCTCGAACGAATAGCGGCGAAGTTCTCGGATATCCTCCGGGAAGTGTCGGGTAAATCCCGGATCACAGAAAAAAACATCGAAGAAACCCTCGAGGAGGTAAAGAACGCGCTCCTGGAAGCGGATGTAAATATCCGTGTGGTTAGGCGTTTCATCAACCATACTCTGGAAGAGGCGAAGGGCGAGAAAGTCCTTCGCTCCGTAACTCCGGGTCAGCAGTTCGTCAAGATCATCTACGACCGGATGGTTAGTCTCCTGGGGGATGAACGGCAGGATCTAACCCTCAAGGGGCCCGACACTCTTTCCGTGATCCTTCTCTGTGGGTTGCAGGGTTCAGGGAAAACCACTACCGCCGCTAAACTCGCTCGGTTGTTGAAAAGTAGGGGGAGACGCCCCTTGCTGGTAGCCGCAGATCTCCAGCGACCCGCAGCGGTAGAACAGCTCCTCACGCTAGGGAAGAGTATCGGGATTCCGGTATTCACCCTGCCCACGACCAACCCCCTGGAAGTGGTAAAGGAAGCCCGGTCGTATGCCGCAAAGAACCTTCTAGACACCCTCATCGTGGATACCGCGGGGCGGCTACAGATCGACGAAGCCCTGATGGAAGAACTGAGGAAGGTGCGGGAAGTATTGGCGCCGGATGAAGTTCTTCTGGTAGCCGACGCCATGACGGGTCAGAATGCCGTTGAGATCGCCAAGACCTTCAACGAGCGTATTGGAATCACCGGCATTATCCTCAGCAAGTTCGATTCCGATGCCCGGGGTGGGGCTGCCCTTTCCCTGAAAAGCGTTACCGAGAAACCCATTAAGTTCATCGGTGTGGGAGAAAAGATCGAAGACCTGGAACCCTTCTATCCCGAACGGATCGCTTCCCGGATCCTCGGCATGGGGGATGTGGTCAGCCTGGTGGAGAAAGCCCAACAGGCGATCGATCAGAAGGAGGCGGAGGAACTTCGGTACAAGATCGAATCGGCGAGCTTTACGCTGGCCGATTTTCTCGAACAGTTTCAGCGGATGCGAAAGTTGGGAAGTTTGCAGTCTATTGTCGAGATGATCCCGGGACTCTCAGGTCAATTGAAGGACCAGGACCTGGATGAAAGAGAGTTGAAGCACCAGGAGGCGATCATCCTTTCCATGACTCCGGAGGAACGGCAGAATTATCGTATCATCGGGCCTTCCCGCAGGAAACGAATCGCTCGGGGAAGCGGAACCTCCGTGTTCGAAGTGAATCAACTGCTGAAACGGTTCGAAAAAACCCGGTTGATGATGAAAAAGATGAGTCACGACAAGAAATTGCAAGCGCAGATGTTCTCCCATTCCAGGGGATAATGGGATGTGACACCTCGACAGAACCTTAAGGTTCTGGGTATAAATGGAACTCAAGTTCAGGAGGAGATAGTGAGTGTAAGGATCAGATTGAAACGGTTTGGAACGAATAAACGGCCGTACTACCGAATCGTGGTGATGGATTCCAGAACCAAGCGGGATGGAAAAGCCCTGGAGGTAGTGGGGTTGTATCACCCCATCGAAGTGGAAGAGAAGCAGGTTAGACTGGATACCGAGAGGATTCAGGCATGGCTCCAGCAGGGAGCGATCCCTTCGCCAACGGTGAAACGTATCCTCAACAAGCATCAGATCTTTCTAACGTAAGAAAGGAGCCGCTGTGGAAAAGGAACTGGTAGCCTACATTGCAAAAGCCCTGGTGGATGAACCGGACAAGGTAGAAGTGAACATGATAGAAGGGGAGAAATCCACCATCCTGGAGTTGAAGGTGTCCCCTAACGATATCGGAAAGGTGATCGGCAAACACGGAAGGATTGCCAAGGCGGTACGAACGATTCTCAGCGCTGCCGCCACGAAAACCGGGAAACGGGTGGTGTTAGAAATACTCGATTGATGGAAACCCTCGTCATCGGCATCCTGCAACGGTCTCATGGCGTAAAAGGGTTCGTTCGAGTGAAGAGTCTGTCGGGAGAAACTGCCCATTTCCTTCGACTGGATTGGGTGGTACTCCGAAAAGAGGGACAGGAGACTCGCTTCGAGGTGGAACAGGCGAAGGTCAGCGGTAAGGATGTGCTCCTGAAACTGAAAGGTATCGATTCCCCGGAGGCATCCTTACCCTACCTGTCCAGCGAAATCGTCGTACCGAAAGAAAAAGCCTCTCCGTTGAAAAAGAATGAGTATTATATGGGGGACCTCTGTCGATGTACCCTGATCCATCGGGAGGAATCGGTGGGAAGGGTGGTTTCGGTAGTGGAAAGCGGCCCTTCTTTCCTGTTGGAAGTGGAATTATTCAAGGGGAAAACGGTACTGATCCCCTTCGTGGATGCGTGGGTGGGTGAGGTGAAGATCGAAGACGGGACGATCGAGCTTCGGAATCCAGAGATACTGGAATGACGGTCAAGATTCTAACCCTGTTTCCCCAGATCATCGAAACATACTTCTCAACCTCCATTCCGGCAAAAGCGGTAGAGAAGGGTCTCGTTCGTTACGAAACCATCAATATTAGGGATTTCGCTACCGACAGGCATCGAACCTGTGACGACGCTCCCTATGGAGGGGGCGCGGGAATGGTGCTCAAGCCCGAACCACTGGGTGCCGCCCTGGAAGTGGCGGGAGCGGATCAGTATCGAACCATCTATCCCACCCCTTCGGGTCGGTTATTCCATCAATCCTATGCGGAGGAGCTCTCCAGGGAGCAGACCCTCCTCCTGATCTGCGGCAGGTACGAGGGGATTGACCAAAGGATTATAGATCTGTATGTTGATGACGAAATTTCCATCGGTGACTACATCCTTTCCTCCGGGGAAGTGGCTGCGCTGGTACTGATCGATACGATCCTTCGCCTGGTACCGGGAGTGATCAAAGCCGAATCCCTCGCGGAAGAGAGTATCACCCTGGGATTGTTGGAATACCCGCACTACACACGTCCTGAGGTATACAAGGGACTGCGGGTTCCAGAGGTTTTGTTGAGTGGCAACCATGCCATGATTCAAAAGTGGAGACACGAGCAGAGCCTTTTGAAGACAAAAAAATACAGACCGGATTTATTGGGAAAGGGGAAATAATTATGGACATGATCAAAGCTGTGGAAGTAGCCCAACAGAAGGAAGGCCTTGACAATCTCCGTATCGGGGACATGGTCCGGGTGCATTTCACCATTATCGAAGGGAAGAATGAGCGAGTTCAGGTCTACGAAGGGGTCATCATTGCCATGAAGAACTCGGGTCTTCGGAAGACCATAACGGTCCGCAAAATCTCCTACGGTGTGGGTGTGGAACGGGTATTCCCCCTCCATTCTCCGCGGATTCAAAAGATCGAACTGGTTCGCCACGGTCGAGTCCGAAGGGCCAAACTGTACTACCTGCGGAGCAGGGTGGGCAAGGCGGCCAAGATCGTGGAACTCATCCAGAAAAAAAAGCCTGTAGCGGCAGAACCCTCTGCTGCCGGGGAACCTACTCCGGAAGAAAAACCACACGAGGAGTGAACCATACCCTAGATGCAAATCCCCCCAAGGCTACCTCCCGGTTCTTCCTCCTTCCCCAACCCGAAAGAGGGGAAGGTAGAAGGCGGCGGGGTGGGAAAGGGGGAAGCACGGAACCGGCCGGTAAAATCCTCCGAGGGGCAGGTCGGAAATAGAACCGGAGATATCCGGGTTCTCCGGGAACTAATACTTAGAAGGTTTCTCGCATCCCCTACCCCCGTTGCCGGTAGAAAAGATATAACTTCCATTGAACGGTTCGTTTCCGAAGGACATCCCCTCCAGTACCTGAGCAGGATCGCTATCGCGAAACGTTTCCTGGAAAAAAAACTTCCCCTTTCCCTGGAAACTCTGCGTCCTTTCTACAAGGTCGTTGAAGGGTTTTCAGAAACCGAAGAACCCGCAGGAAGGGAATCATCGGCTTCCACCCCCCATACCCATGCAACTACCCAGAGCTTTGTTCCCCCTCCTTTGCCTACCCTGCAGGTGCAAGAACTTCTGAAAGGCTTCAATCGAGGGAAGAATAAAAACGGGAAGTGGATTCTTCTGCCTTTCACCTGTTCCCTAGGGGACAAAACCCTCCATGCGTGCCTTCGGTTGTATGTAGAGAAGGGTGCTCAGACAGCCTCGAAACTGGCGCTCTCCGTACGCTCCCCTTTTTCCGGTGAAGTTCCCTGGTACTTCGTCTGGTATCCCGGGGAACCGAAAGGAGTTCTGCGGATGTATCCTCCCTTTCGGAAGGGCAGGGAGTCTGCCATTCCGCTAGATCTTCTTGCAATATTTCGCGAGAAACTTCGAAAGGTAGGTTTCCTCCTTGACGATAACAAGAATAGTAGGACAGCGTTCGATGGGTTTGACGAAATCGAGGAAAAATTACAGAATATAGATGTGTGGATCTGAGGGTGACCATGGGGAAGAAAAAGGCTGTAGCGCTACAGTATAGAAAAGAAATGGAAGCCCCGAGAATCCTGGCCAAAGGCGAAGGCTTCTGGGCCGAAAAGATCCTCCAGGCGGCTCGCGCAGCCGGGGTTCCCGTTGTGGAACATGCGGATATAATCCCCCTTCTGTTTCAGCAGGAGGTGGGCAGTTTCATTCCGGAGTCTTCCTACGAAGTGATTGCGCAGATACTTTCCTTTGTCTATACCGTGGAACAAAAGAGGCAGGGGGATGAAAGTTATAAAAGTGAGTGACCTGAAAGCGGGAAATCGGTTCTCGAAGCCTGTCTACATAGACCAGGAAAACATACTCCTTCCCCCCAATGTTCCCTTGAAACAGAAGGAGATCGACCGACTGATCCGCTGGGGGATAGAAACCGTGACCACCGAAGGGGATCTCCTTTCGGAAGACAGTTCTGCAGACAAGTCGACGAAAGTTGCCCTTGCCAACATCCTGAAGGCGCCCTTGCACCAGCAGTTCCTGAAAACCTACACGACCCTGCTGGAAGGGATGCAAGCGGTTCAGTCCACGGTGAAAGAACGACAGTCGATCGATACGACTTCGATCGATAAAATCGTAGACACTCTCATAAAGGTGTTGAAAGACAAACGGGAGGAGTTCGTTCAATACATTTTTTTCGAGAATACTGGTGAAAGCACCTTTGCCCAGAACGCCCTCCACTGTGCCACCCTTTCCACCTTGATCGGAATGCAGATGGGGATTCTCCAGCACAAACTGTTTCCTCTTACCACCGGGGCGCTTCTCCATGACGTGGGAATGCTCCGCATTCCAGAATCCATCGTGGAAAAGCAAGGCAAACTGGATCCGAAGGAGGCTCAAACCATCAAGGTACATCCGATCTATTCGTATACCATCATCAAGAAGGAGCTGAACTATTCGGACGAGGTAGCCATCGTGGCGCTGCAGCATCATGAAAGATGGGACGGGCAGGGGTATCCCAAGGGGCTCTCGGGAAAACAGATCCACCTCTATGCTCGAATCGTAAGCGTAGCCGATGCCTATGAAGCGATGATCAGCAAACGTCCCTACCGCAATTCCATGATCGGGTACCAGGCAATGAAATCCCTCTTAAGCGATAACGGGCGGAGGTTCGATCCCGATGTACTGAAGATATTCATCCAGAGCATGGGGATCTATCCGCTGGGGAGTATCGTTCTGTTGAGCGATTCCAGTATCGGGAGTGTGATAGAGACGAATCCCGAATCTCCCCTGAGACCCAAGGTAAAGATTCTGATCGATCCCAAGGGCGTCCCAGTGGAAGGAGCATCCGCAGAGGTGATAGATCTGGAGGTGGAGAAAAAGGTTTTCATCGTGAAGGCAGTGGATCCTGCGACGTTGGGTTCTTAGGATGGGTATGGATACCGTTTCACGCGGTCATAGGGGTGAGCAGGTGGCAGCCGAGTATATAAAACGGAAAGGGTATAAAGTGTTGGAACAGAACTATCGCCTCCGAAAAGGGGAGATCGATCTCATCGCTCAAGATGGAGATACGTTGGTATTCTGTGAAGTCAAAACCTGGCGCACCTATGGAACTGAGCAGCTTCACTACAGTATCGATCGAATGAAACGAAAAAGGATCCTTTCCCTGGCAAAGGTTTACCTGCGGGAGCATCCGGAGTATGAGGGGAAGGGGGTGCGCTTCGACGTGATTTTCGTGCGGGGAGAATCGGGAAGAGTCGAGCATTATCTACACGCCTTCGATGAGGAACAGTGATCGATGGTTCGAGTAGCGAAACAGATCGATCCCAAACGGATCGAAGAGTTGAAGAAAAAGATACAGGACCGCAGGTATCTCGAGGCAGCCATTGCGCGGCTCGCACAAACCCTCACCAACGAGTTGGTGCGGAGGGAACAGCCCCTGGGGAGAGAACATGAGTTCTAGACATCGAAGACGGAAGAAGAATACCCAGAGCACTCAAGGAGGGGAGGGCATGGGGAAAGCGGCCCTCCCGCAGAAACCTCAGATCGAGCAAGTGATCTGTCCGGTGTGCAATACTCCCATCCAGGAGATCTATCTTTCCCTGGTAGATGCAGTCACAGGAAACACGGTTCACTTCGATTGTGCCCTGCGGCTTATCCGGGAACGGGAACCCTTACGAGAGGGAGAAACCATCGTGTATATGGGATCCGGGGCATTCGCCATCGTAGATAGGGTGCCTGGAACAGGACCGTTCAACATACGGAAGAAAATACCCTTCGAGGAGAAGGAATCTGCCACTTCCTGGAGAAAAAAAATCTCCTTTTCTTTCTAAAACTTCCTCGCTTCTAATCTTTTTTTGGGTAAACCCAAAGACGGATCACTTCCCAGGCCAGTGCCTTCACTTCATTCGGGAAAGGCAAATCAGGTATGGCCAATACGTAAGAGAAAAGCTCGGAGGCAAAGGGAGAACCGGCGCCCAGAGGTTTGTCTTTCAAGAGAAGAAGGGCCGCATAGGCGAGATTGGCCTCTAGTTTGGGGAGGACCTGATGTGAAAAAACCGCTAGGAGCCCTGAGACTTCTTCGGGTGTAAGGGGGAGGGGGGATCTGCGAAGGGCATGCATCGCCTCGGCCACCACCATGGGTTCGGGGTCCTGCAACAGGATTCTCCGCAGTATAGCCCGAGCTTCTAACCCCCCTAGGGCGCCGAGCAAATAGGCGGCTTTCCGACGGACCTCGGGGAAGTTTCGCGGTTCCGTAGTGCGGACACGATTGGACACACCTTCTTCTGCCAACCACTGCAGGATAAACAAGTAGGAACGGTCCTGTGGGGAAAGTTCCCCCCTCTTCCACCTTTCGGTCAATTCCGACAGAACCTCCAGTTTCATCGATTGGTTGGGAAGGGAAGCCTGTTTGAAAAGGAGTAGGTCTCCCTGGTTCATCGGAGGAACTACCCAATCGGAGGTGCTCCGATCCTGGCTGTATAGCGAACCTACGGGGGCAACGAGGATGCACAGTCCGAGAAGAAACACTCCCTGCATGGGGTACCATTGTATTTTCTTTGTTTCCCGTGGTACAGTACCAACCATGAAAGTGGTAATCCCGGGTTCTTTCGATCCCCCTACCAATGGGCATTTGAATCTGATCATGCGCTCGGCGCAGATTTGGGATGAAATCGATGTGGTGATTGCCGAGAATCCTTCGAAGAAGTATACCTTTTCCTCCGAAGAACGCAAACAGATGATGGAGACTTTGCTGAAGGACTACCCCAACATCAAGGTAACCATCTGGGACAAACTCATCGTGGATTATGCGCAGAAAACGGGAGCCCGAATACTCATTCGGGGGGTGCGAGCGCTGGCAGACTTTACCTACGAGTTCGAATTGTCCATGGTAAACAAAGGTCTAAATCCTTCTATAGAAACGATTTTCATGCCTACAGATCCCAAGTATTTCGTGCTCCGCTCCAGCGCCATCAAAGAAATCGCAGCCTTCGGGGGAGATATCTCGGCGATGGTTCCCCCCTTGGTAGCGGAGGCGCTGTACAGGAAGGTGAGGGGTTCTTGACATTCCCCCTGGCATAGATTATTTTGTTGTCCATTATTCAGTTAATGGTAAGAGGTTGATACATGGCAGTACCCAAATATAAACCGTCCAAAGCGCGAACGAGACGCAGACATTCCATCAACCGAAAATTGGAAGCTCCTCTCCTTTCGGTGTGCTCCAACTGCGGAAACAAAGTGTTGCCCCATCGAGTCTGCGGGAAATGCGGGTTTTACAATGGGAAGCAGGTCTTGGAACCTGAAGATATGGCATAGGAAAAGGTTAACGGGAGGTAAGAATGGACGAATTGTTTGAAAAAATGAAGAAGATTATCGCCGACAAGCTTGAGATCGATGAAAGCAAGATCACGCTGGATTCTTCCTTTCGTCAGGATCTAGGCGCCGATAGTTTGGATACCTACGAACTCGTGTACGCCATCGAGGAAGAAATGGGTATCAGTATTCCCGACGAAAAGGCAAACGAGTTCGAAACCGTTCGGGATGCTCTCGAGTATATCAAATCCCAGAAGAAGTAGTTGTTTGTGTGCTGTTTAAAAAGACAACAGACACCCAGAAAGCGCCCCCTGTAACAGCAGAACGAAAGAAAGAACTGCAGGTCTTTCAAAAGGGAGCGGGCATAAGGTTCAGGAGCCTGGAGCTCCTGAACCTTGCTTTTTGTCACCGATCCTATGCCAATGAACAATCGGTCGAAATTTCCAATAACGAGCGTTTAGAATTCCTCGGGGATGCTGTACTGGGATTGATCGTCAGTGAATACCTGGTAGAGCATCTTCCGGATCGTCAGGAAGGAATTCTGGCAAAGATTAAATCTTTCGTGGTAAGCGAGGAAAGTCTCGCCGCCATTGCCAAGCGGTTGCAAATCGACAATTTCATTCTCATCGGCCGCGGAGAGGAATACTCGGGGGGAAGAACCAAGAAAGCTATTTTAGCGGATGCATTGGAAGCCATCATTGGGGCTTACTTTCTCGATTGCGGACTCTCGGACTGCAGAAAATTCGTGTTGAGTTTCATGGTTCCCGAAATCCAGAAAGTGATGGAGAACAAGCACCGGAAAGACTACAAAACATTGCTCCAGGAGTACGTGCAGAAGCGGTTCAAAACCTATCCGAAGTACTTTTTGGTCAAGAAAACAGGACCGGATCACGATAAAACCTTCTGGATCGAGGTAAAGATCCTCGATAAAACCTATGGCCCCGGCCAGGGCAAGAACAAGAAAGAGGCGGAGCAGGATGCCGCCAGTATTGCCTATAACGAACTGGTTCCTCGGGAAGAACAGGAGCATGTGAGCTGAGCCAGGAGTGTTTTAGGCAGCATTAGCGGGCGACCTCGTTAGATTATACCCTTAGCCGTGTTCGATAGAAGTTTTTCGCCAGGGTAAGGAGTTTTTCCCTTTCGTTCATCGAGGGATCCTCCAGTACCGTTTCGAGGAGGAACTCCAGCACCGTTCCCATGGCAGGACCTTTCGGGATTCCCGCTTCCGATAGGTCGTTTCCGTTCACCGCTAAATCCTTCAGGGAAAGGGGAGCCTCCTGGGACAGTACACGGGCGATCCGTTCTCGGAATTCGGTCAAGGGTTTACGATCCGGTGGATTCCCCGCTGTGGCCCATCCATCGGCTTCCCGCAAGGCAAAAAGATCCTCCAGGTTCTCTTTACCCACCTTTCGGACGAACCGTCGCACGGCAGCATCGCTCCAGGAATCTTCGTAATGAAACATGTGGTGCAGAACCAGATGGGTTACTTTTCTCTCGAAGGCCACGGGAAATCGAAGCCGTCGAAGAATCTTACCGCTCAATTCGGCGGATACCTGTTCATGGCGATGGAAGATGGTTTCTCCCTCGGGAGTTTCTGCCTTTGCGAGGGGCTTCCCGATGTCATGGAGGAGAGCGGCCCAACGGACTATAGGATTGTCTTTGGGTGCCGCATCACAGCAGAGGATCGAATGGGTAAAGACATCGAAAGCGTGGGCTCCTTTCTGGTCGATCCCCCGGCATGCATCCAATTCCGGAAAGAGGATCGAAAGGATCCCTGTTTCCGTCATGAGAACGAAGCCGATGGAGGGCCTTTCACTGGCCATGATCTTTTCCATCTCGTCTCGAATCCGTTCCGCGGAGACTCCCCCGAGGGTAGGGGCGAGAGTTTTCATGGCCTTTTGGGTTTGTTCCTCGATGGTGAACCCCAGTTGGGCACTGAAACGGACAGCCCGAAGGATTCGTAGAGCATCCTCCTTAAACCTCTCGAAGGGGTCTCCCAGGGCACGGATGATGCGATTCCGACAATCTTCCCGTCCTCCATAGGGATCGATCAGGAGTTTTTCCCTGGGATCGATGGCCATGGCGTTGATGGTGAAGTCTCTGCGTTTCAAGTCCTCCAGCAATTCCTTCGTGTAGTGCACATGATCCGGGTGCCTCGAGTCAGAGTAGGGGCCTTCGATACGAAAGGTGGTGGTTTCGAACTTCTGTCCCTTGTAGAGGATCGTTACGGTACCGTGCTTGATCCCCGTGGGTATGACCGTTCGGAAGAGCTTGATTAGATCCTCCGGAGAAGCATCGGTAGCCAGGTCCCAGTCGGTAGGAGCTTTCTGTAGTATGATACTTCTTACCGCCCCTCCTACCACATAGCACTGGTATCCTGCCTGGACTATCCGTGCGTGCACTTCCTGTAGCGCTTTGGGAAAAGAATACCGGATGCGTTCCATTGGAGGCATTATTCCCTGTTCCATTCCTTCGGTCAATCAAGGGGATATAAAAAAAGAAGGGGGCGATACAGGCCCCCTTCCGGATAAATACAGAGGATACCCTTTTACCGTAAGAGCTGCAGTACGTCCTGTGCCTTCTGGTTGGCCTGGGCAAGCATGGCGGTAGAGCTCTGTACGAGGATTTGGTTGGTAACGTACCGCACCATTTCCTCTGCCATATCGGTATCACGGATCCGAGATTCAGAGGCCTGCATGTTCTCCGCACCGACGGCTAATCCGCGCCGAGCATGCTCCAGACGGTTCTGGTAGGCCCCTAGATCTGCCCTCTGTTTGTTCACCGTTCGGAGAGCCTTGTCCAGGACCCCAATGGCGATGTTCGCTTTATCGGGGGTGGACAGGGAGATGAAGGTGGCCGTATGGGGCAATCCATTGGCGCTCTGGATCCCTAATCCCTGTGCCGTCATCGTACCGATGTAGACTCGTTCCCGTTGATCCATGTTGGCGCCGATCTGGAACCACATGCTGGCGGTCACGGCGTTTTCACCGGTCTCTTTGGCGAACCGACCCGTTAAGAGGTTCATGCCGTTGAATTGAGCATGGGATGCGATCCGGTTGATCTCATCGATCAACTGGGATACCTCTACCTGGATCTGCATCCGGTCCTCTGTGGAATAGATACCGTTGGCGGCTTGGACAGCCAGTTCCCGCATTCTCTGCAAAAGATCCTGAGTCTCCTGCAGGTACCCTTCGGCTGTCTGGATGAGAGAGATCCCGTCGGCGGCGTTCCGTTCTGCCCGTACCAGTCCGCGGATCTGGGACCTCATTTTTTCAGACACCGCCAACCCGGAAGCGTCGTCCGAGGCGCGATTGATCCGCTGCCCCGAAGAGAGCTTCTCCATGTTCTTGTCGATGTTGATGTGGTTGAACTTGTTCTCCCGCTGTGCGAACATCGCACTGATGTTGTGGTTGATGATCATGACATCCTCCCTGATAGAATTCCGGACATCCTTGTCCTTTAAAGCGCTATGCGCCTTACTCTTAGTTTCGGAGAATTCCTTCCGTACTTGAGAAAGCCTCTTTACTTCTTTGGTAGAATCGATCGATAGTTGTAAAGAAAGGAGAACCGAAAGTGCTGGGAATCGTATTTACCGGAGGTCTGGGGCCAAAGAGGAAAGAGGTAGAGGAATACCTGGACAAAGCTCAAGTGATCGTGGCAGCCGATTCAGGGCTCCTCTTGGCGGAAGAGATGGGAGTGGAACCGGACATCATTCTCGGCGATATGGATTCTATTCCAGATCGAAGCATGCTGGAAAGGCACCCACATGCGGAAATCCGAGTGTACCCAACGGAAAAGGATGATACCGACACCGAACTGGCTTTGAAGTGCCTGCGGTCAAAAGGGTGCACGGAATCGATCCTCATCGGCGGTGGAGGAGGCCGGTTGGATCATCTTCTGGGAATCGTGAGTCTATTCTACCGCCCTGATCCTCCCCATCGCTGGTTCACCCACGGGGAGGAGGTGATCTACATTCCCGCTACCCTGGAAATCCACGGGCTGAAAGGCAGGGTCGTTACCTTCATGCCTGTGAGCGGGGAAGAATGTCGGATGAAAACGGAAGGGTTGAAATGGCCGTTGGACGCCCTTCGCTGGAAACCCGGGGATATCGGTATAAGCAATATCATCCTGGCCGAGGAAGCACGGGTAACCATGCTACAGGGAAAACTGATCATGATTGTTCCTAGGACGGAGAGGCCATGAAGACTTTGAGTTGTATCTCTTTGGAAGAGCAGAAACGTATCCAACAAGGGATCGAAGACTCCCTCGCCCTGCACGAGACTCTGGAGTCCACAATCGTACGGGTTCCTACGGATTCCTCGGCTAGGAGCCTGCTCCTTCACAAGGATTGGGTCCAGGCACAACTTGGCCAAAAGTTGAACCATTGGGTAAAGCATTTGATCTCGATAAAAACGGAGGAAGAGTTTCTGTTGGAGGCAAAACTTTCTACCCTTCGATCCTCCATCAAGAATCGCCCGAAAGCTTTCGCGGATTTCACCCGAAGAGTTCTTTTGCCTCCCCTCGCTAGTGGAATCTATTCGGTGTACCAGTCGGTCTATCCTCTCCTGGAACCTATGAAACGATTGACAGGTGATATCGATCAGCTACAGAAACTCCTTCGCCAGTTCATCGAGCACAGCCTGCCGAATCCAAAGACAGCCTTGGTGGAGTTCATCTCTGTCGAAGAAATGAAACAGTTGTTCTTTCAAACCGAATCGAAACAGGAATTGATCGAGGAAATTCGAAAACGGATTACCCAGTATTTCAACTCTATCGACGGGGAGATCATGCACAAACTCCAGCGGGATTTGCTTCCCTTCTACAGTCTGCGGAACCTCACGAGTTTTCCCTTCGAAGAAACCTTCCAATGTTTCAAGGCTAAATGGGGGGAGGAGGCTCCTCCGCAGTTCGAGGAAGCTCCTGTCTTCCCTACGGTCGAATACCTCGAACTGTTTTTCTGTGTCCTCTATCCCTTCCGTACATACTCGGCGGAGATGCTCCTTCCCCCTGAAATCCTCACCTACCTGGCAGGGGTCATGGATGGATCCGCTGAATCCATCCGCATCCAGGAAGTGGATCCCTCTCGCCTGGAATCGGTGAAACAGATCTTTCGGAATCTGGTCCACACCTGTCACCTGGCCTTAAAAGAGATCCCTCTGGTAGAGTTGATTCGATATTTCAGGGGGGATCCCTACTATCGGGTAATGATCTACCAACCAAAGGTACATTTGAAAGATTTCTATACCTACTCCCTCACCTTCAAGGTATATAGCGATTTCGAGGCTTTTTTCTCCAAGATCCGTTTCGACATCCTGGAAGATCTGATGAATCAACTGTTCAAAGGGGAGCCTCTCACGGAGTTTCAGTACTACATGAACTCCCAGTTGAATTTGGTTCCCAAGCAGGGATATCCCGGCTTCACCCACCACCGCTCCCTCGTTTTGTTGAACAACTTCATTCGTAAAATCTATAAGAACCATATCCAGGACACGATCCATATACTGAATAGAACCATCACGAATCGTATTCGAGAGAGTGTAAGTCAAATGCTGATCCACGCTTCGGGAATAGAGGAGATCGAGGCTCGATTGACCAAGTTCGACGGATCCTTCGCGCCGGATACCGAAACGGGAAAGATGATGGCCGTTCTGAAGCTGGTGCTGGATCGAGACCCGACACAACAAAAATTGTACCGTTCTCTCATTGCGGAGAAGGATAAAGAAGGGAAAGATATCCTGGCGAAAGGGTTGGCTCATCTGGAAAGTTTACTGCTCGGATTCCAGAACATAGGGAAGGACATGGTTTTTTTGAAAGAAACTTCTCGACGGTTCCCCACGATAGAAACCAAGGTTGCGATCTGCCAGAATTATCTTCTATTGGGGACCAAATCCCTCAGGTATTTAATCGCCATGGAGAAGGGAGCCATCTGATTGCAGATAGGTTCGAATCCTTTCCACGGTCTGGAGGGGGGATTCCACCAGCACCCGTTTTCCCGCGATCAGATCGGCAATACCGAGCTCTCGGGGATACCGGGGGATGATGTGAAGGTGTAGGTGGGCTATGGAGGCTCCCGCATTCATTCCCATATTGTAACCGATGTTGTAGGCAGAGGGGCGGTACAGGGCATCCAGCACGTCGAGGAATCGGTTGGTAAGTTCCATAGAACGGACCCCTTCATCCCGAGTCAATTGACGGACATCTTCCACGTGCCTTCGAGGAAAGATCATGAGGTGTCCGGGGTTGTAGGGGTACAGATTGACCACTACGATAAAGGTGTCATCCTCATACACGGTTAGATCCACCGTACCTTCCTCTCTACGGGCAATCCCGCAGAGAACACAGCCGGTGCTTTTCAATCCCATTACATAGGCCATTTTTTCAAAGTTGAAGAAGTACTCCATCGGTAACCCCCATCATTGTTCCTTCGGTAATCGATTCTGCAGTTCCTGCAAGAGTTGTAGCTCAGCGGGGCCTATTCGTTCCATTTTTTCTATAGCCAGGTACTCTATCAGTAAGGGATACGTTTTCAGGAGTTCACCATACTTCTTCAAGGATTCTAGCCGCCTACGTTCCGTCAGCTCCTCGATCAAGCGTTTCTTGCTTTCTGCAATCAAGGTCTCCTGTTTTGCCTGTTCCACGGTCAGGTAAAGGGATTTCCCTTTCAGGTACAACTCCTTATCGGGTATAGCTATCTTGGGAAAGGACAGGGATAGAAGAGCTAACGAGGGGAAGCGTTCTTCCCATCCCTTGAGGACAGTTTCACGAAGGATTTCCTGCCAGGAAACCGTTATGGATGTACCCGTGGAGGCAGCCTCGAGGACCCTCGGAATACCTACCTGGAGGATCCGGGCGGTGAGTTCCTGTTGGATTTCGTGCTTCTTCCCTTCCATCCAGCCTTCGAGGTTCATGGGAGTCAGGCTCTCTGCCTTCACCAGGGCGGGAAAACTCTCCTTCTGAAACCCCACCACTAGTTCCAGGGCGATTTCGTAGGAGAAAGAGGGTTTGCTATCCAGGACCTCCGCATACACAGCCCCTGAGGGTAGCTCTCCACGGATCGAAAAGGAAAGGGGGAACTGTCTTGGGGGAAACAGATGAAGGGAATAGGCTCCTGGAAAGAGGCGTTCCCACCGAAAGTCGAACCTGCCCGGTTCGAAAATCCTCTCTTCCCACCCTCTACTCTTGGAGAAACCCAATGCCCAGTGGCCTTCCGATAGGGATCGCTGGATCCATCCTAGGTAGAGCACCGCTCCACAGAGAAGGAGTAGAAGGGCAAAAAAAATGATGGCACGTTTCATCAAATCAATACTAGTCGGAAAAATGACTTCTTTGCAAGGGTAAATCGGTGTATAGTACAACTGTATGGATCGAATTCTGTTTCGTGTGTACCGGTACCTTTCGATCGTAGGTGTTCTTTTCAGTAGCCTGGTGTTTTTCTATTACCTGGTAGGCTCTTTTCAGATGTTCGTGCCTGCCACCCAATATTTCTTGCTCACGATCCTCTACGGGGTAGCGACTGTTTCCTTCTGGAGTGGGGTGAACCTCCTGGTTCTGTCTGCTGTCCGGGGGATTCTTCGTTTGAAACCAGCCATCATGGATTTCTTTTGGGGAGGGGTAGCGTTGGTCGGCGGCGGGGGCTTCTTGTTCTTTACCCAGTTCATCTTTGCATTCCTTCATTCTCAGTTATAGGACTTGAACCATGAACATTCGTTTGAAAACCGCCCTGGAGGTCCACCGGATCCGCAGATCTTCCAGAATCATCGAAACCCTCTTCCAGGAACTGCGGGAGGTGATCAAACCGGGAATTACCCCGAAAAAGATCGATACCTTTTGCGAAGGATTCTTTCGAACCCATCACGTAACCTCTGCCCAGAAGGGGTATCGAGGGTACCCCGCTTCCGTCTGCGTGTCTCCCAACCACATAGCTGCCCATGGAATTCCCAACGAGATTCCCCTGGAACGCGGGGATATCTTTACCCTGGACGTAACGATTTACCTGGACGGTTGGCATAGCGACGCAGCCTGGACGTTTTCCGTGGGTCCCCCGAATCCAAAGGCCCTGTATTTGATCAAGTGCGCATGGAAAGCCTCCCTGGCCGGGGTGCTGGCCGCGCGGGCGGGTAACCGATTGGGCGATGTAGGAGCTGCCATCCAGCGAACCGCTCTGCGGCTTGGGTGTTCGGTGCTGGAAGATTTCGCAGGTCATGGCATAGGGGAGGCCTTCCACGAGGATCCCGTGGTGGCCAATACGGGAAGCAAGGGGTTAGGGCAGCCGATCGTGCCCGGGATGGTGTTTACGATAGAACCGATCCTGTGTTTGGGAGATCCAAAGGTAAAAACTCTGGAAGACGGATGGACTGTAGTTACCTGCGATGGAAGCCTAACGGCCCAGTACGAACACACGGTGGCTGTGTTCGGAGATCACACAGAGGTTCTTACACTGTCTGGTTTCAAACCAGAGGAGCATCTTGACGGCCCACCGTTTTTTTAATAGTATCCCCTCACTGAAGAAACGCCATCTTAGCTCAGTTGGCCAGAGCACGTGACTTGTAATCTCGGGGTCGTCGGTTCGAATCCGACAGATGGCTTTCTTGAAATGATCCTGATTCTCTTGACGGAAGGCCAGTTCTTGAGTATCGTATGGATGCGTAAGTTCAGATAGAACGTAGCGGGGAGATTCCCGAGTGGTCAAAGGGGGCAGACTGTAAATCTGTTGGCTCAGCCTTCGTAGGTTCGAATCCTACTCTCCCCAACGGCGGGTTGCCTGTAAGAAAAGGCAACCCTTTTTTTATCATGCCAGGCAGACCGTGAGTGTGCTGCGCAGTTTCCTCTCTCGTATAGAAGTGGAATTCTGTGATATGATATAAAGTATAGAAAGCATGGATACCTCCTTTTACAAGAATGGATTACGGTTCGAGTGCCAGCGTTGTTCCAGATGCTGCCGGATCGATCCAGGATACGTGTTTCTCACGGAAGCTGATCTTGTGGCACTGCTCCTAGCTACAGGTTTCCCCCGGGATCGATTTTTAGAAGAATATTGCCGATGGGTCCCTGTAAATGGGTACCTCTACCTCAGTTTGAAGGAAAAACCGAATTACGATTGCATCTTCTGGGAGGGTGGGGGATGTTCGGTGTATATACATCGACCCATTCAATGTAAAAGTTATCCTTTCTGGGAAACTTTCCTCCTCTCTATCGAACAATGGGAAGCTCTCAAGGCCACGTGCCCCGGAGTGGGGATAGGAACCTTGCATAGCCCTCAAGAAATCCAGGAGTGGATACAGCTACGTAAGAAAAGTCCTTATATCCGTATTTCTAACGGAAAAGGGGAGGAAGGTGAAGGTGAAATTCTGGGGAGTGAGAGGATCGATTCCCACTCCCCTAACCCCGAATGCGGTAAGGAGTAAGATCGCCACGGTCCTGCAACGGGTAAAACCACAGGATCTGGAATCTGCCGAAAGCCGCGAACGATTTCTTGCACAACTACCCAATTGGCTATTCGGTACTGCGGGAGGCAATACGTCCTGTATCGAGGTGTTTATCCATCCCTCCTATTCGATCATTCTCGACGGGGGGTCCGGTTTACGCGAACTGGGGAACAGCCTTCGAATTCGGGAACCAAAGGTAAAACGGTTCCATCTGTTTTTCTCTCATTTTCATTGGGATCACCTGCAGGGTATACCCTTTTTCCCCCCCCTTTTTGATCCGGAATGTCAGATCGATTGTTACAGTCCCGTGAAAGACCTCAAATCCATCCTGGAAGGCCAAATGAATCCGCCCTACTTTCCCGTCCCCCTATCGTATGCTCCCTCGAAGCTTTCCTTCCATCAGCTAGATAGCTCTCCCGTAAGGTTCGATGGAGGAGAGGTCTACTGGAAACAGATGAACCATCCTGGGGGATGCTACTCTTACCTTGTCACGGATGGAAAGAGTCGAGTGATCTACGCTACCGATTCGGAGCTCACTCAGAAGGATTTCGAAAAGAACAAGGAAAATACCGAGTATTTCGCTGCTGCCGATGCGCTGATTCTGGATTCTCAATATACCCTCGGAGAAGCGGTAGAAAAGTACAACTGGGGACACTCTTCCTTCAGTTTGGCGGTAGACTTTGCCGCCGAATGGAACATCAAGAGGCTCTATCTATTCCATCACGAACCTCTCTACGACGATAAAAAAATTTATAACAATCTCCAATCTGCGCGTTGGTATTACCGTCATTTAGGGAAAAGCGGGTTGGAAATTTTTCTTGCCGAAGAGGGTGAAGAGATTGAAATTTGAACTAGAACTTTCCGAGGAGGAATTGAAAGCTCTGTTCGTGTTTTTGAAAGAGAAAGAAGAAGAGTTGAGTCTACCTATGATACTCCTGTTACGAAAGGTAGAACAGATTGTTTTTCATCGGTACACCATCGATGAGGTGGAGTCATTCTTGCAGGAAGGGAAGAGGAAAAGTTGATGCGTAAGAGTCTAAGTATCCTGATGGCAGCAGTTTTTCAGGTTTTTACTCTGTTTGCGGAATATACTCCGCCCAATGGGGGAGAAGAGTTCTATGATCTGTTGTCCCCCTCCTTTCTTTCGGGAGGGGCAACCTTCACCAACCCAGAAATTCCCTTTTCCAGTCGGGTCAACCCCGCTTCTTCTGCATCCCAAAAGAGGAGCACTCTCGATGTAAACTATGTGGGAATTACCGATCCCGCCCATGATGGTTGGAAAGGGCATCTTTTGAATCTAGGGGGAATTCTCCCCACGCGGTATGGGGTATTTTCATCCACTTCCTCCCTCCTGTACAGTTCTCTGGATGACATGAACCTGGGGTTCCTCTGGACCCTGCAGGGTTCGGTGGCAAAGGAACTATTTTCCAACCTTTCCGTAGGGGCGGGCATTCATACAACTGTGGGATCCAAAGATTCCTTCGATATGGGTCTGGGCCTGGATGTGGGTTTCATCCATACTCCTCTTGACTTCTATGGTCTAAAGGATTTCCGATGGGGTTTTTCCCTCCTGAATATGGGAAAGTGGTATGCACCGGTAGACAACAGAACCGCTTTCCCCTCTCCGTTTACTCCCCTCCTGGGAGCTTCCTTTACAGCCTATGGTTCACCCGCTTCTCCTGTGCGGTTGAACCTGGACGGAACCCTCTCCTTCCCGGCCTTCCAGAATGTACGCCTCTCTTTGGGGGCAGATCTACAGTTCGCGCAAAACTTTTCCTTGCGCACGGGGTTTCACCTCGATCTAGCCCAGTACCTTCGAGATTCCCTCGCTTCTCGGAGCCTTATCCCATCCGTCGGGGTATCCTTCCTGTTCAGGACTGACCTGAAACAGCAGGTTCTGGAGGAACGGGGATGGAACCGGAGCGATATCCGAGTCAGCACCTCGGCCGCTCCCCTCCATTCCGGGATCTGGGCCTTTGGGGGTGGAGTGAATGCGCAGTTGGGGGTGGTGGACACGAACCCACCGAGGATAGAAGTCCAGTATCCCGCGATTGTGTACCTTTCGCCCAACCTCGATGGAACAAACGATTTTCTGGAGTTTCCATTGAAAATCACCGACGAACGGTACGTGATGGAATACCGGTTCATCGTGCAGGATGAGCAGGGGAATACCGTTCGGGTGATCGAAAACAAGGAGAAGCGGCCGGAGAATCAGGATTTTAAAGGAATCATGGACCGCCTTCTCTACGTGAAGACGGGAATCGATGTCCCCGAGGTATTCCGTTGGGACGGTACGGGAAGCGGGGGCAGGAAACTTCCCGATGGCACCTACCGCTTCAGGATCGAAGCGAAGGACGATAACGGGAATCTGGCCGAGTCTCCATGGTACACCGTAGTGCTGGACGCCACTCCGCCCCGGGTAGACATTCAGGTGCCCCGCGGTTCCGAGCTGGAGTTTTCTCCCAACGACGATGGAAGTAAGGATACCCTAAAGATCGTCCAGACAGGCTCGGTGGAAGACCTGTGGAGGGGTGAGATTCTCGATTCCAGCGGGACAGTGGTGCGGACCTTCGAATGGCGGAATATGGCTCCCCCTACCTTTACCTGGGATGGAAAGAATGATCAGGGGAATCTTCTGCCGGATGGAATCTATGCCTATCGTATTCGAAGTACCGATAGGGCAGGTAACGCAACCGAAGCGGGCTTCGACAACATCTTCATCAACACGGAAGCCACCCCCATCTCCCTTATCATTAATACCTCTTCGTTCTCCCCCAATGGGGATGGGAAGGGGGACACCATCCTCCTTACGCCCCTGATTCCCATTACTGCGGGGATCGAGTCCTGGGAATTGACGGTTCTCGATGCTCCAGGGAGGACCATGCGGCGGTTCACCGGAACCCGAAACGCCCCACTACCCGTCGAGTTCGACGGCCGGATGGAGGGAGGAACCATCCTTCCGGAAGGTGCCTATACGGCGAAGCTCCGGGTACTGTATCGGAACGGGAACAAGCCCGAGGCATCCTCACCTACCTTTACCGTTGACCTCACTCCTCCTGCTGGCCGTATCCGAGCCAACCTCTCCGTATTCTCTCCCAACGGGGATGGGAGCAAGGACGAAATCGAGTTTTTCCTAGATACATCTCCCGAGGAACAGTGGTCAGGGTTCATACGGGATTCGGAGGGAAGGACGGTTAAGGCTTACCGATGGATGGGGAAGCCTCCCGAACGGATCAGTTGGAATGGGGTGAATGACAGCGGAACCCTCTCTAGGGATGGAAAGTATACCTTCCAATTGGAAAGTGAAGATCGAGCGGGAAACCGAGGGGTTTCCAATCGGATCGAGTTTGCCATCAATACCGAAGAAACTCCGGTAATCCTCAGCGCGGACCTTCTAGCTTTCTCTCCCAATGGGGACGGGGTAAAGGACGTGGTCCGTTTCAAGCCCACGGTTCTTGTAAATGAGGGGATAGAGCAGTACACCTTGACCGTCAGGGATAACGGGGGAACTTCTCTCCGTACCTTCAGGGGCAGGGGCCGGGTAGATACCGAATACCTCTGGGATGGGTTGGACGAAAGGGGAAACCGTGTCCCCGATGGGGAGTATTCTGCGGAACTGGTGGTGCTGTACGAAAACGGGAACAAGGCAGTATCCCGAATCAGTTCGATCGTGGTAGATACGGTGCCTCCCACCGTTACCCTTTCCACCCCCTACACGTTGTTCTCTCCCGACGGGGATGGACAGAAAGACACCCTTCCCATCGTACAGGATTCCTCGGTGGAATCCCAGTGGATAGGAACGATCGAGAATAGCCTAGGGGTCCCCGTACGTACCTTCACCTGGAATGGAAAAGCGGCCTCCTTTGCCTGGGATGGGAAGGATCAATCGGGCAACCTCGTTCCCGACGGTACCTACCGCTACATCGTGCGTACGGAGGATGCCGCGGGCAACAAGGGCCAGGCTGTGATTCCCATCATCCAGATCGATACGCGAAGAGTTTCCGCCTTCGTAACGGTGAGTTCTCCCGGGTTTTCGCCCAATGGGGATGGGGTGAAGGATACGATAGAGATCACCGTTTTTCTCAATATCGTGGATGGAATCGAACG
>Ga0123519_10004421_pt1 | contig 22848 bp, 10 predicted proteins | sample YelNatPaOPRAMG02_FD_87396 | JGI IMG/M metagenome (GOLD analysis project Ga0123519, IMG submission 87396) | Hot spring microbial communities from Yellowstone National Park - Yellowstone National Park OP-RAMG-02 (version 2) | ecosystem: Environmental > Aquatic > Thermal springs > Hot (42-90C) ...
TCCCACGCGATACTCCACGTGCAGGTTGAAGTTCCAGAACTTGGCCTCGGTGATGAGGTTGGGTGCGGGCGCGTCGTTAACCAGGATACCGTCCTTGACCATCCAGCGCAGTTCACCGGGGCGGCCCAAGGGCACCCAGCCGGTCAGATCCTTGCCGTTGAACAACTCGATGGGCCTTCCCTCGCGCCAGGTGCCGTCATCCTTTTCGTTGATCAGGGGCGCGCGCACCCCGACCCAGCGCACCACCGGCTGGCCCGGAAGCCGGAACTCGCCGATCAGCTTGTCGTCTTTCAAACGCGCGGTCCATAGCCCGCGCACGCGCTTGCGCTGTTCGCCAATGCGCCACTGCCTCAGGAAGGCAAAGCGCAGCTCGCCCTTGCGAATGCTCAATTCGGGAATGTCGTCCATCTGGCCCCCGGGAGCCCCCACGAACTTGCCTTTCAAGTCCTTGGTGCCGGCGCCGGTGATTTCCAACCACCAGGCGCGACGCTGTCCCTCGGGCTGAATGTCCCAACGCCCGTTGAAGGCTTCGTCCCCGGCCAGCAAGCAGCCGGCCGCGATCAGTGTCAGCCAAGTCTCTGCGCGCATCGGGGACTAATCTAGCACAGCAGCCGCCTTACAAAACGAGGGTGGTCAGCTCCACCGGGGAACGCGCTCCTTCCACCACCACAATGCCGCTCTCGGTCACATGGTACCGGCGGCGGTCTTCTTCCAGGTCGTAGCCGATGCGCGTGTCGGGCGGCACCCGCACGTTCTTGTCCAGGATGGCCCGGCGGATACGCGCACGCCGTCCGATGTCACAGTTGTCGAAGATGATGGAGTCCTCCACCACTGCGCCGGAGTGCACGCGCACGCCGCGGCCGATCACAGAATTGCGCACCAGGCCGCCGGAAAGGATACTGCCGCCGGAAACGATGGAATCAATGGCTTGTCCTCGCCGCCCCTCTTCATCGAAGACAAATTTGGCCGGCGGCGTGGCGTAACTGGCGGTGCGCAGGGGCCACTGCCGGTTGTACAGGTTCAGAGCGGGCTCGACCGCGCGCAAATCCATGTTGGCTTCGTAGTAGGCCTCGATGGTTCCTACGTCGCGCCAGTAGGCCGGCTTGCCCGGTGGCTCGCCGGGAATGCGGTTGGTTTCGAAGTTATAAGCATAGACCGGGGCGCGCTGCACCATGGCGGGCAGGATGTCGCGCCCGAAATCATGCGTACTGTTCTCATCCTCGGCGTCGCGTTCCAGTTCCCGCAGCAGGGCGCGGGTGGAAAAGATGTAGTTGCCCATGGAGGCGTAGACTCTGTCAGGATCCCCAGGCATGGTTGGGGCCTGGGCTTTTTTCTCGTGAAAGGCGACGATGCGCTCGTCCGCCCCGGTCTCGATTACTCCAAACTCCACCGCCATCTTCTTAGGCACGGGGATGGCGGCCACGGTCGCCTCGGCCCCCTTGTGTTGATGAAATTCGATCATCTCGCGGATGTTCATCCGGTAGATGTGGTCAGCGCCGAAGATGGCAACCACATCGGGCGCCGACTGTTCAATCAGGTTCAGGTTTTGATAGACGGCGTCCGCGGTTCCTTGATACCAGGTCTCCCCAGGCGTGCGCATTTGCGCCGGCACCGGGATAATGAAATAGCTGCTCAGAACGCCGCTGAACTGCCAGCCATCGCGCAAGTGCTGCAATAAGGACTGGCTGCGGAATTGCGTGAGCACGTAAATCGAGTAAATGCCCGAGTTGACGAGGTTGGAAAGAACGAAGTCAATTATGCGGTACTTGCCTCCGAAGGGAACTGCCGGCTTGGCCCGCTCTTTGGTAAGCGGGTAGAGTCGAGTGCCTTTGCCCCCGGCCAGTACGAAGGCGAGTACGCGAAGCTGCATTTTGCCCTTCTCCGTGCGAGATCATGGCGGCGTTTCAGCCTATTTTGCCAGCCCCGGGAGGCGGTGAGCAAGCAGGCGGGCGGCTTGAACGGTTCGGCGAGCGCGACACAAGCCGGCGAGGCGCTCAACGACTCCCAGGCTTGCGGCCTTCCCTGCGGCGTCACCCGCAACACCACGGCTGCGGCCTGGGTTTGTCAAACTGGAATTTGTGCCGGCAGTGTGGGTTGTCGGCGCTCACGTCGAGGAGAAAAGCAGGTGACATTCGGCGAAATCGTTGAAAGGCTTGCAGGGGCGCCCGTGGTAAAGAAAGCCATCAGCGCTCCCGAGGCGCTCAACGAAGCCTACCATTATCCCCGGCCCAGTTCTTTTTCGCGCGGCATTCGCGTAGAGCTCAACGACATCGTCATCCTGTTCATTTCCGGCACCGCCAGCGTTAACGAACGCGGCGAGTCGGTCCACATCGGGGACTTCCGGGCCCAAACGCGCCGGACTTTTTACAACATCACGGCCTTGCTGGCCTCCGAAGGGGCAAGCTGGAAGGACGTAGTCCGCACCACCTGTTATCTGCGGGACATCGAGCGCGATTACGCTGCCTTCAACGAGGAACGCACGGCCTTTTACCGCGAACAGGGTTTGGACCCCCTGCCCGCCTCTACTGCGGTTCAGGCCGTGCTGTGCCGGCCCGAGTTGCTGGTTGAGATCGAAGCCATCGCCATCTTCCGCAAAAAGCCAGAGCCCGCCACCGGGGGCTAAGGGCCGCTAACTTCAAACGGAATGGCCGGCAGCGGGCCGACAAACTGCCGGCGCCGATTGTTTGCCTTGCTCGCTGGAGTTTGGGCGGGTAGCAGGAAGGCATTAACGATCAGATTCCCTCGGAGCCCCGGCTTGACCGCTTGCGAGTCAGCGCTGAGCCGGAGCAATATCTCGTTCTGCTCCGCCTGCGTTTCTTCCAGGCGGATGCCGGGCGGGGGATCATCGAGGGCAAATTGAAGCCTTCCCGCCAGGCGACGGTTTAGCAAAGGCACACGAAGGGTGGCCGTGCGCCCGGGTTCCAGGCGCAGCGGGCGCTGAGCTACAGGCTTCCATGGCAACCCGGCAGCACCCCCGATCAGTTGCACCATCCATTGCTCGGCGGGCACCAGGTGATGATAGGCGAAAGCCTGCATCATATCTTCGGCGGGGATCGCGCTGTGGCAAACCTGTTTGCCGGCAATCAGGGCGCATCCCTCTAGTTGCAAGGCAAGAGGTTCTCCCGCCCTAATCAACGGCGCGGTCAAGGTTAGCCGCAACTGCTCCACGCTTGCGGGAACCAGCCCGCCGCTTAACCCGAAACCCCCGGGCGCGCTCTTTAGGCGCAGCGCTACTTCACCATCAAAGCCGTCCCGGCGAATGACTATCACGCTGAACGTAGCGGTAGCGCCGCTGCGGATATTCAGGCTGGCCGGGCTCAAGCGCAACTCGAAATCCGGCTGTGGCTCACTCAGGCGCAGCCGGTAGCCGTATTCAGAGCCACCCTTGCCTTGGGCGTCGCTCACCCGAATGAGGTAGCTACCTTTGCGCGGCAAGCGCCACTGGAAACGCGAATCCGCGTGGTGAGTGAGCAGGCCGGCAGAGCGATCCTCAATGTCGTCGCACGAGGCCAGAGGCCGCCCGGCTGAATCAAGCAGCTCGAGCAGAGAATCAAGCGGCGATCCCAGGCGCCGCGCATGTACCTCGGCTATGATTAGCTGGCCCGCGCGTCCTTCGAATCGAAAAACGTCACTGTCTTTGGCCTTTTGGATACGGCCGTTGATGACCACTGGCAGCTTGATCCGCTGCGCGCGAGACAGCTCGTCGTTCGGCTCCTTTTCCAGCATTTCCGGCCAGCGTCCCACAGCGAAGGGGCGGCTGTTCGAGCTCAGGCCGTCCTTTTGCACGCGGATTTCCTGTGAGTCTTCACTCGGCTTGAAGCGCAGCCGGTAGCTGGGCAGATTCCATCCTGCCAGTTCCACCGCCGTGCGCTTGCCCGCCCGGCCGCCCAGCGGGAATATGGCGGTCAGAAAAGGCAACTCGCCCAGCCGAATCCTGTAGACGAAGTCTTCACGCCCGCGATAAAGGGAGTCGCGCACTTCGAGCATGTAATCGCCATCGCGGGGGACTTCAAACAACAACACCGGGTCGGGATGGAAACGGTAGCTTCCGGCGAAACCCACCTCGCGGCCGCTTTCGTCCCGTAGCGTCAAGGTAGCTTGAAACCAGCCCGGCACAGCATCCGAGATGTAGGGCATTAACTCGCGCGCAGCGGCTGCTATTACCAGGCGCTGGCCGCGACGCGCGTGGAAGCGATAGCGGTGAGCGCCGCCAGGCGCCACTTGGCCGTTAAGTATCGCCGGCAGGGTTATATCGAGAGCGCTTTCAAAGCTGCTGTCTCGCTGCTGGCGCAGCAGTACGGGCACCCCAGTGCCCGGCTCCGTGACGACCTTGATGGGCGGCCGGGAGTACTCCGGCAGTTGCTCGACCCAGAAAGCGAGCGGATTACTCAAGCCGGCATTCGTGGCTAGGCGCAGTTCACGCTTGCCGCAAGGTGCTCCAGCCGCCACCCGCAGGCGAAGCCTCACGGTTTCAGCGATTGCTTGGCTGGCCGGCCGGCGCAGCGAAAGGGCCAGTTTCCCTCTAAGTTCCGCTATCTGCCTGTCCAGTTCGGAAATGGCCTCTCGGGCAGCCTTTCCGGCGGCTTCGGTGCGTTTCTGGACCAGTTGCTGCAACTGTTCTCTCAGCTTTGCCAGCTCCCCCGGGGTTAAAGGTCGCTCGTAGCCGGTCACCTCAGCTTCGACGCCCGTGCCGGTAAAATAGGCGCGTCGCGCTCCTGCCAGCAACTGGCCGCCCACGATAACCTCCAGTTCTGCCCCCTGGCGAGCGCCCGCCGGGTAAACGTAGCCGATGTGCGGCGCCGTCTGCTGTGCCAGTAGCGAGAGCGAAGCTCCCAGCCACAGTGCGAACCGTTGGTATGTTGACCGAGCAAAGCGAGGCATCATCGGGGCTACATGATTTCCTGAAGCAAACCGCTGCGGGGCACCTCACCGGGAGCCGGCGCTACTTTTACGTCGTGGCCCATCGGGTGCGGCAAGCGGGCTTGGGGATCAATTCCCAGCAAAGTGTAAATACTGGCTATCAAGTCGGCCGGGTAAACGGGGCGGTCTTTGACTTCTTCGCCCTTGGCATCGGAGCAGCCCACTACGCAACCGCCGCGGAAGCCGCCGCCGGCCACCAGCACCGAGAAGACGTTGCCCCAGTGGCCGCGCCCGCCGTTCCAGGGAGGCTCCCACAACACGCGTGGGGTTCGTCCGAACTCACCGCCGCACCAAACTATGGTGGTCTTGAGCAAACCGCGCTGATCAAGGTCTTCGAGCAGGGTGGCCAGGCCCTTGTCCAATTCGGGCAGCAAGCGGCGCATGGCCTGGAAGTGTTGCTTGTGGGTGTCCCAGCCGCGGTAGTTGATGGTGACATAAGGAACGCCGCGCTCCACCAGGCGGCGGGCGATCAAACAGGATTGGCCGAAAACGTTGCGGCCGTAGGCCTCCCGCAGCTCTTCTTTCTCCTGACTCAAATCGAAGACTTTGCCCGCATCGCCCAGAATCAACTCATAAGCTTGTTCCTCGGCCTCGCGAAAGGCCGCCAGTTGCGGGTCCTGGCTCATCGCCTGCGACAATGCGTCCAGGCGTTTAAGATACTCTCGGCGCGCCTTCTGTCGCTGGTCCGAGATGCCCGGCGCTACGATGCCTTCCACAGCGAAACGGGGCGCCGCGGGATTGCCTCCGGTGGCGAACGGCTTGTAGCGCGAACCCAGAAAGCCGGCCTCTGAGAACCGCCCCTGCGGCTCAGTCAAAACGATGTAGGGTGGCAACAAGCCGCGGTAGCCGGCGTTGTACCCCTTGAAATAAGACACCACCGCGCCAACCGAAGGGAAGACGTCGCGGCCGCCCGGCATGCGCCCGGTCTGTACCACGTAAGACGCTGTCTCGTGTGCGTTGATGCCGTGCGTCATGCTGCGGATGATCGAGTAACGATGTGCTTGTCGCGCCAGCAAAGGCAGCAGCTCGCAGATGCGCAGCCCGTCCACGCTGGTGGGAATCGGGCTGGTCAAGGGACCGCAGTAATCGCTGCCTGCTTCCGGTTTGGGATCGAAGGTGTCCAGGTGGGCCGGCCCGCCCCACAGCCATATCTGAATTACGGAGCGAGCCTTGGCCTCGGGCTGGGTAGTCCGCGCCGGAGGACCAGCCGCCAGAGCCGCTCCCATACGAAACAGCTCGCGCCGGGAAATTAAGCCTCCGTTATCGCACACTGCTGCCTCCTTTCAGTGCCGGTACAAGAATTCGGCCGTGTTGATCAGTGCCCAAGCCAGATCTTGTAGCGCCTCGCGGCCGGCTACGCCGGAACGCGAATAATTTGCCACGGTTCGCAATTCTTCCTGGGTCGGATAGCGTGAGAGTATCAGCAGGTAAAGGTTCTTCACCATCTCCTGCGGGCCCTTGCTGTTACGCACCAGCGCGCGCAGCCGGGGGCTGCTCTGCAACTTTTGCTGAATGTGGCTGGAATTAAGCAAGTGCAACCGCTGGGCCGCGGTAAGCCGATTGCTGCGTTCGGATTCCAAGCCGGTGTCGCGTGGGGGACGGCCGAACAGTTCCAAAAAGGGGCTGCCTATGCTGCCATCGGGCAAACCCACGGCAGTTTGCGTTTCCGGCATAACCGTATAAGGTTCCGGAATGGGACTCACGTATCTTTCCGCAGTCCCGGTAACCGCACAAAGCGCATCGGCCAGTACTTCCGCCTCCAGTCGGCGTAGCGGGTAGTAAGCGAAATGCACGGCTGCTTCCGGACGATTGTCGCGGGGCAAAGCAGAAAGCTGATAAGTGTGTGAATTCAGGATCAGCCGGAACAAGTGCTTGAGATTGTAACGGGCCGCCACCAGCTCCCGCTCCAGGTAGGCAAGCAGCTGGGGATTGGAAGGCGGATTGTCCGGACGGATGTCGTCCGGTTCATGAATGATGCCGCGACCCAGTAACCACGACCACACGCGGTTGGCGATGTTGCGCGCAAACCAGGGGTTACCGGGCGCCAGCAGCCAGGCGGCAAAAACGGCGCGCGGGTCCTGCTCGCGGGCCAGTCGGACCTCGCTGCCATCGGGAAGGCGGGCCGTCTGCCCGGCTGGCAGCTTTGCCCGATCGAAGTAAACAATTTCTTCCTTCCACTCGCGCGTGGATTTAAAGCCCACGCAGCAAAACAAAGTCGCCAACCCGGCAAGCTGCTCAGCCGGCCATTTCTCGGCGCGCGCCCCCATGAAGGTGAGGGCCACGGCCTGCGCGATGCCCCGGGGCTCACGATTCTGCACCGCGCGGTAGAAATTCACCGGCGGGTCGCGGAAATTGCTCCCGCTCGCCGTGAGCAGCTCGCGGGCGAACTGATCGTAGGGTTTGTTTTCGCGGAGCGCCGTCTTGATCCAGCGGTGGTAGGCCTGCGCGCCCTGCGGCCACAGGTTGATGGGGAATTCGGCTTTGACACGGAGCAGGTCGGACCACTTCATGGCCCAGTAGTCAGCGAACTCCTCGCGCTCGAGCAAGCCCTCTATCAGCAGCCGCCGCCGGTCGGGATTACGATCAACCAGAAAGCGCTCCACTTCTTCGGGCTCAGGCAGTTTTCCCAGCAGGTCGAGGTAGACGCGGCGCACGAACACGGCATCCGAACACAACCGCGCCGGACGTATGCCCATCCGCTGCCATTGCGCAAAGACCAGCCGATCCAGCTCACCCTGCGGCGTTGGTTCCCCGTTTTCGAAAATACCCGCCGGTGATTGCGCCATCAGGACGGACGCCAGCAGCGCCACCCAGAGCCGCATGATCAACTTCCCAAGTTTAGCTTAGCAGCCGCTCAAAGCGGCAGTCCACACCGAGCCGGCCTCCGGTAGAATGACTCTAGGATGAAAACCGTAAGAATGACGCGTCGCAACTTGCTGGCTGGGGCAGCCGCGCCGGCCATCCTGCGCAAGCAGAGCCCCAAGCCCAACATCCTGTTTCTGCTTTCCGACGACCATAGCTACCCTTACCTGGGGGTTTATGGCGCTAAATGGATGTCTACGCCGACCCTCGATCGGCTGGCAGCCGAGGGCATGCGTTTCGACCGTGCCTTTACCGCCTCGCCGCAATGCGTTCCTTCGCGCGCAGCTTTTATGACCGGTTGTTCGCCGGTGGCTGTGCGCGTCGGGCGCTTCAACACTCCGCTTCCGCCTGAAATCAAGAGCTGCCCTGAGTATTTGCGCGAGCTCGGTTACTACACCGGCGTGTGCGGCCGCTATTTTCACTTGGACGGCGTCATAAAAGCGGGGCCGATAACCCAGCAAGTTTACGAGAAATACAGGCTGAAGACCTGGAGTCGAAGAGTTGATTACCTCGACGTCAGCCCGCAGGCTCAGACTCCGGCAAAGTTCCGGGAATTTCTCTCACGCGTGCCAAGCAACACGCCCTGGTTTTTCTGGATCAACTTCAGCGATCCTCATCACGTCTGGGACAAGAACGCGGGCCGCGTGGATCCCAAAGCCATCGAATTGCCTCCGCACTTGCCGGACCTGCCCGGTGTGCGCGAAGACCTGGCGCTGTACTGTGGGGAAATTGAGCGCTTGGACACTTTGGTAGCCGAGAATCTCGAAGTGCTGCGGAAAAGCGGCCAAGAGGAGAACACCCTGGTGGTGTTCATGGGCGACAACGGCATGGCTTTTCCCCATGGGAAGGGATCGCTGTATGACCCCGGCTTGCACGTGCCCCTGATCGTGAGGTGGCCCGTCCGCGGCAGAACCGGCGTTACCCGGGCGCTGATTTCCGGCGAAGACATTACCCCCACCTTCATCGAGGCCGCAGGCGGCAAGCCGCCAGAGGCGATGACGGGGCGGAGCTTCTTGCCGTTGATCACCGGCGGGCCTTATGAACCGCGCAAGTACATTTTTGCGCAGCGCCTGCACCACGGTAACTCCCCCTTTACTGCCAGCACCAAGTCCGCCGGCTTCGATTTGGGACGCTGCGTGCGCAGCGAACGCTGGAAGCTCATTTACAACTGCACGCCGCACATGGAATACCAACCTACCGACAGCGCCCGCGACCCAAGCTGGCAGCAGATTGTAAACGCACACAACGAAGGCAAGCTTCCCGCCGCCATCGAGCGGGCTTATTTTCAAAAGCCCCGGCCGGTCCTTGAGCTGTACGATCTGGACAATGATCCCGGCGAACTTAACAACCTGGCCGGTGAGCCTTCCACCAAGGCCGTGCAACAGGAGCTCATAGCTGCTTTGACCGAAAAGATGATCATTGATTTCGACTTCCTGCCGCCACCCACGGCGGATTGAATGCCGTTCAGCGCGCGACCCTGCCGCACTCTGCCAGCGGAGCAGGAGCCGAGCGGGGCGTTTTTCCGCGAAGTTCATCCCCGTGAGTTTGAAGGCAAACTGGCGAGAACGAAGGGTTGACGCGCCCGTGAGGCTGTGTGTATTATCAACCCCGGGGGTGTAAAGTGCAAACTTCCGCTCAGCGCAATCTCAGCGTAAGGCTCGTCCTCCAGCGCATCGCCGGCCTGTGCAACCTGCTACTGTGCTTGGCGGCACTGACCATTTCGACCCCGCCTGCGCGGTCTCAGACCGCGCAAATCACTGGGCGCGTCACCGACGCCAGCGGCGCGGTGGTGCCCGGAGCCACGGTCAGGGTGACTAGCGTGGCTAGTGGCGCGGTGCGTGAGGTGACAACCAACGTGGACGGCTACTATACCGTACCCTTGCTCCTGCCGGGTGAATACAAAGTAACCGTTGAACACCGGGGCTTCAAGCCCGTCACCCGTGCCGGCATCGTGCTCCAGGTAGACCAGCGCGCCGAGCTGAACTTCACGCTGGAAGTGGGGACACTGGCTGAAACCATTGAGGTGCGCGCCGACGTAGCGCGCCTGAACACCATCGAAGCCAGCCAGGGGCAAGTGATCGAAAACAGGCGCATCGTTGAGCTGCCGCTGAACGGGCGCACGTACACGGATCTGGCGCTTTTGTCGGCGGGCGCGGTACAGCCGCTGGCTGGCAGCCGCTACCAAGGCTTCAGTGTCGGCGGCATGCGGAACACGCAGAACAATTTCATTCTGGACGGGGTAGACAACAACCCGACGGAGCTGGCCGGCGCCCAGCGGCGCTCGGAGATGGTCCAACCCTCGATTGACGCTATCCAGGAATTCAAGGTGCAGACCAACGCTTACGCCGCCGAGTACGGCCGCGCCATGGCGGCGGTGGTGAACGTCACCACTAAGTCGGGCACTAACGAATTGCACGGCACGGCATTCGAGTTCTTGCGCAACGAGAAGCTCGACGCCAAGAACTTTTTCGACCCGCCGGATCGCCCCAAGCCTCCCTTCAAACGCAACCAGTACGGCCTGTCGCTGGGAGGCCCGGTCTATTTGCCGCATTTGCTGGACGGGCGCAACCGGTTGTTCTTCTTCGGCGACTTCGAAAAGACGCTGGTGCGCGAGAGCAGCACCACGCTCAGCACCATTCCCACGCTGCGCATGCGTAACGGGGATTTCGGCGAGCTGCTGCCGCGCACCGCTATACTGGACCCGCTCACCGGGCAGCCCTTTCCCAACGCCCAGATCCCGGCGGCCCGCATGGATCCCATTGCCCGCAACCTCATTCAGCTTTACCCCCAGCCGCAGCAGGCGACCCTCGCCTCGAACTATCTCTACCAGGCTCCCGTGCGTCAGGACGTGATCAAGTGGGACTTTCGAACCGACGTAAACCTTACCTCCAAGGACAACGTGTTCTGGCGGCTGAGCCGGCACGATTCTGATAACCCAGCCACACTCACGCTGCCTCCCCCGGCTTACGGCGGCGGAGCTTACGATTGGATCACCGAAGGCTACAACACGGGCGCCAATTGGAACCACATCTGGACCCCCAATTTCATAATGTCGGTACGCGGTGCTTGGAACCTCGCTTTGTTCAAGCGCGACAACCCGGCCCAGACGCAAGGCGAACTGCTCAACCGCAAGTACGGAATTAAGGGTGGCAATGATTCTATCCCCGGCGGCTTCTCAGTTATGTCCATCACCGGCTATCGCAGCCTGGGAATCGGAGGGTTCAACCCGGTAGACCGGGATTCGCAGAACCGCCAGCTTGCCGCCGACGCAACCTGGACGCGCGGAAAGCACACCGTTAAGTTCGGTTTGAGCCTGATTCGCTCCCAGAACAACATATTCAACATCAGGAACGAGCTGGGCGATTACCAATTCAACGCTCGCTACACGCGCGACGGGGCGGCAGATTTCCTGCTCGGCTGGGCCAGCCAGTACCTCTGGAACACCCGCCTTCAGGTTGACCTGCGAAGCTGGAGCGACGGTTTCTTCTGGCAAGACGACTGGAAGCTGACCCCGCGCCTGACGCTGAACCTCGGCGTGCGCTACGAGGTGGTGCTGCCTTTCGTGGACAAGCGCGATCGGATGGGCATTTTTGACACCTGGACGGATCCGGCCAACCCGCGCTTGATTTACGCCGGCAGCGAGGGCAAGGACCGCTATAACCGCGCGATGTACGCTACCGACAAGAACAATTTTATGCCCCGGCTGGGCTTCGCTTACAAGCTGAACCAGAAAACCGTTGTGCGCTCGGGCTACGGCATTTTCCGCGGGTATCTGGAGCCATACGGAGACACCGAGTACATAATCGGCAATCCGCCCAACGCTTACGGTGTGACCCTCAGCTCCAGCCCAACCACACCTGCCGTGTTGCTTCAAAATGGCCCGCCCCCGGGTTCGCTTACTTTGGCCCGCGCCACCGGCCTGACGTTTATCTCTTACCAGCGGCGGGGCGATCAGGGTTACTCGCAACAGTGGAATTTCAATATCCAGCGGGAAGAAGGGCGTGACTGGCTTTTCGAAATCGGTTACTCCGGCTCCCGCGGCGTTCATCTGCTGCGCCGTTACGAGGATAATTTCTCCCCGCCGGGACCAGGCGATTTGAACGCCAAGCGGCGCTACCAGCGAGCCGAAATCCCAGGAACCGGCATCGTAAGTTCGCCCCTTGGTCCTATGTACGGCCACTATTACAATGGGAACGCCATTTACCATGCCTTACTGGCCAAGGTCGAGAAACGTTTTTCGGGTGGTTTCACCTTGCTCGGGTCTTATTCGTTCTCAAAAGCCATCGGCGACACCTGCGGAAATGCGGCGGCGGGCGATACTACTGGCTGCGGTTTCCAGGACATCCGCAACCTGCGACCCGAGCGATCGGTGGCCAACGAGGACGTACCCCACCGCTTTGTGGCCAGTGGCATCTACGAATTGCCGTGGGGCAAAGGCCGCCGCTTTGCCTCCGCCCTGCCCCAGCCTTTGGAGACCCTTTTTGGCGGTTGGGCGTTGGGCAGCATCGTCGTCTGGGCCAGTGGGCGGCCCTACAGCCCGACCGTTTCCGGCAACCCGGCTAACACGGGAACCTTCGGCGTCGTCAACCGGCCTAACGTGGTGGGCGATCTGAAGGCGGGCACACGCAGTCTGGAGCGGGATTTCAACATTGATGCCTTCGTGCCCAACAACCGCTTTGAAATTGGCAATGCCGGTCGCAACATCCTGCGACAGCGCAGCTTCTTTAACTGGGACTTCTCGGCCCTCAAGGATTTTCGGCTCCAGGAGCGCTTCCGGCTCCAGTTCCGCTTCGAGGCATTCCACTTCTCCAACACGCCGCGCTTCGGACAGGCCGGCAATGTGGTGGGTACGACCACCTTCGGCCGCATCAGCGGCGCCGACACGCCGCGCAACCTCCAGTTCGGCTTGAAGCTGATCTGGTAGCCAGGGCAACGAACCGCCAGGAACCAGGAGTCCGGAGCCGGACGCTCGCGAAAACGAAAGAGCTGGCACGTCCCGGCCTGCTGGAGGAACCTCGCAGCGGCGCCGGCTAGCGCCGCATGGGGTGTACAAAGCCGCTGCTGACGCGCAAGCTTATGGCTTGATGTGCTTGCGTAATTTCTCCAGTTCCGCTTGCATTTGCTTGAGCACCGCACGCGCGGAGGGGTCGTTGACCAGATTCTTCATCTCGTAAGGGTCCTTTTTGAGATCGTACAATTCGTCTGCGTCCGCGAGATCTACATAATGGGTATACTTATAGCGCTCCGTGCGTACGCCCTCCCAGGTAGGGATGCGGGGAAATTGTTTTTCCTGGTAGTACTCGCCCAGGAAGGATTGCCGCCATCCCGCAGCCTTGCCCGCCATAACAGGAACGAGCGACCTTCCCTGCATCCATCCCGGAACAGGCACCTTGGCGAGCTCCAAGAATGTGGGTGCTATGTCAATGTTCAGGACCATGCCTTTGGCGACGCTGCCCGGCCGGATTAGTTTCGGGTATCGCGCCACCATGGGGATGCGGATGGATTCCTCATAAAAAGCGCGCTTGTCGCCCAGCCCGTGCTCGCCCCAAAGGTAGCCGTTGTCCGAGGTGAAGACAATCAAGGTATTGTCGAGCTGGCCGGTAGCTTTAAGAGCCTCGTAAATTTCGCCCACCCCCTCATCAATGGCGGAAATGCACCGCAGTTGATTAAGGATGGTTTGGTCGTCCGGACCGCCTGGCCTTTGCCCGGGGCCGACTTGCTGGGCCCGGCTCGCTTCGGGAAGAGTGCGGCGCAGGGCCGGTTTGCCTTCGAGCGTATCCTTCGCACTCGGCTTGCGCACGATCGAGAGGCCCGCATACAAGTCTTTGTGGCGATCAGCGGGTGTAAACGGGCCGTGCACCGCCTTGTGAGCCAGGTACAAGCAAAATGGCTTGGCGTGCGGTTGCCGAATAAAGTCCACAGCGTAGCGATTAAGCAAGTCGGTCATGTATCCTTTGGCCTGGATCTTGTTTCCATCAACGTTCATCTGCGGATCAATGTATTGGCCTTGCCCGGGAAAGCTGACCCAACGATCGAAGCCGGGGCGTGGCGTGGGGTCGTTGCCCATGTGCCACTTGCCAACATAAGCGGTTTCGTAACCGGCCTCTCGCAGAAGCTTGGGGAAGGTTATGAGCTTGTGGCTGGCCTCGGAGCGATTGGTGTTATCCAGAATCCCGTGTGTTCGGACGTATTGCCCGGTCAGGAAGCTGGCTCTGGAGGGCGAGCACAAGGGGGTAGTGACGAAAGTGTTTACAAAGTTCATTCCCTCGCGGGCCAGCCGGTCGATGTGAGGCGTTTTCACGAAAGGATGGCCGGTGCAGCCCAAAGCGTTATAACGCAAGTCGTCCACCAGAATGAACACGAAGTTCGGCCGGGAAGCCGCCTGCGCGGCGCAGGCAGCTACGCCGCCGCCGAAAAGCAATTGCCGTCTTGTAATACCCATTCTTTGTTCCTCCACGATAGTCCCTAAGGCGCGAAATCAGCGGAATTTCGATTATAACCAACGACGGCCCACTTGCCGGCCGGTCTGAGAACAGCCGTAGCTCGTTGCCCTGCCAGATTATGCGGGAAGGTCCTCCTCGATGACCTTGAAGCCCATCAAGTGACCAAGACGCTTGACGCCCCGCACGTGGTCGCCGTAGAACACCGACCGGTGCAGCATCGGCATGGCCCCGATATAGGTTGCCATATCGCCGACGAAATCCTTGGGCACGATCGCGCCGGCGCCCCAGTTCAGGTACAGGTGACGGGCGTTGCGCACGGTCTGCGTGAACTGCGTCCGGCAGGCCAGGGGGCTGGTGCTGGTCTCAATGATCTTGCCGGGAACCACCAGCATCGTGTCGAGGTTAACGAGCTTGGCCATGGTGACCGGCTGGCCGATCTTCCATTGCACTTGCAGAGCCACCCCGCCGCCGCTGTCAGTCTGGGTGCGTATGACAAACGGCATGCGCTGGCCGCCCGGGCGCACCGTGAAGGAGGTGCAATGGAAATGGACTACTGCGTTCTTGGCTTCATCAATCACCGGATCGCTGCTGAAGCCGGGCTCGCCGAACGCGTACCCGAACAGCAGCATGGTGAGGGTTTCGTCCATGGAGCCTTCGCAGGCGCCCACCAGCCCCAGATCGCCCAGCTTGCTAATGGTTAGACAACTGCGCGGGTCCCCCATGCACCCGGAATCGCACATGGCGCGGAAGTTCTCCTTGATCATGAACTGCTTGACCGCCAGGCAAAACCTCACCGAATCAATAATCTCTTCTCGCGTGGGCTCGATGATAGCGTCGGCCGGCTTGATCCAGTACTGCTCGGCCTCGGCCTCGGCAGTCTTGCGGTCCACCGACTTGGCCAGCTCCAGCAGGCGGCTACGCGGAACGACCACCACCTCGGCGCCCAGCCTCTTTTTGACCTCCTCGGGCGAACACGCCGGCTTCGTTCCACGCGGACCGTTTACCGCCAGGATGCGCGTCTGCTTCATCAAAGCCGGTACCCGCAGCAGCCCGATGGCTTCATCCAGCTCCTTCCAGTCGCTGGTGGAAAGCAGCAGGATTTTTCTTTTCTGCCACTGCTGGTGCCACATCCACCCATGCCCGCTGAAGGGCTGAAAGAAGGACACCGCGGGCTTGTCCACGCCGATGCTGAGCTTATCCAGCACTTCGTAATCCCCGCCATGACCGGACAGCCAGACTATCAGCAGCCCATCGGCAGATGCTGCCCTGGCAGCCACTTGCCCTACGTCCGCCGGGGGAATGGCCTCCCCGCCGACAAAGACCACATCCCCGAGCCTTTTTCCCAGCTCCTCGAGGTAGCTATCAAGTCGCCTCACTTCCTCTTCCGGCCAGGTGAGGTAGCGCACCTCTCGGCCGGTTCTGGGGTTTTTCCGTGCGCCGGACCTGCCGATATAGACCTTGTAGATTCTCGCTGGGCGGAGTGGGGGCCATTCATCTCGCCAAGAAGCAGGCGAACGAGCTGGCCCTGGCTGTGGAGCTGCCAACAAACCACTGCCCCCAGCGCTTATCAAGAATTCCCTGCGATTTACCGCATTTATGTTTTTCACTTACACCCTCCTGCTATAAGTTCCCTTTGAGCTGGGGCGCCAAGGCCTGAGCCCCGGCGCCTGCTGATGGGCGATCAAAAGCTCAACCTCAGGCTAAGCTGAACGGACCGGGGCATATTGGCCTGAGCCAAGGTGGTTACCCCGAAAAGACTCGAGTTAGCGTTCATGTTAGGGCCACCGAAGCGGGGCGTATTGAACGCATTGTTGGCATCGGCGCGCACGTCAACACTGAAATGCTCGGCCTTGAATGTTTTGTACAGCGATAAATCCACGCTCAATGGTACAGGGGCGCGCAGATTTCTCCACTCCGGCTCCGGCTGCAAGAGCAGAGTGAACGGCTTTTGAATGATCCAGGCTACGGGCTCGGTCTCGCTGGCGCAATTCTGACGCTTGCCGGTGTTCATGTTGTAAGTGCAGGTATTGAACCAACGCTTGTAGGATCTCTCTTTCTTGGGAAGCGTGGGATCAAGGCCCGTCGAGCTAGCCCCGCTCACTGTAAGCAGGGAACCGGCGCGCCATTGCGCGAATCCGGCTAGGTTCCAGCCAGCCACCAACGCCTTGATCAAGCCTCTGCTGTGGCTGAAGAAAGGAATACTGTAAGCACCGATCCAATTGATGATGTAAGGCTCCACGCCGGCGTCCCGCCTGATGAACTGCCCGATCGCATCCATGCCCGAATGCAGGTAGGTGCTGTAAGTGGTGCCCCAGCCGAAGGTGGCCGTGAACAGAGTGGTGAAGCCCGCCGAAAGGCGCTTCTCGAATTTGACCAGCAAGAAGTCGTACCTGGCAGTGCCGATGCTGCGGTGAGTCTCTGTGATCCCGAGGAACTGCGGATAGGGCAGCAAGGACTGCTGCAAGGTCATTTTCGCCCCGTTGAGCGAAGTGCCGGGGAGCAAGCCGGCGTAGGGATTCGGGACCGTGACGCCGGTCAAGTCGGCCCCGTGAGTCAGGTACTGCTCGTAAGTCACCGAGTTCAGGTTGCGGGAAGTGGGAAGCTGGCGAGCGCGGCGCCCGCTGTAGGAAATCTCCAATACCGAACGGAGGGGCAATTGATAGGCGATGCCTGCGGAGAAGGTGTGACTGTAGGGAACCGTGCGCTCGGGCCACACAAAGGAGATGCTTTGCCCCACGTTGGTTTGCAATCCTTTGGAGCGACCCGGCGGCCTCAGTATTCCGTCCGGGAAGGGATTGGAAAGCATCCCGCAACTGGGGCCGCTACATCCGGGCAGTGTGACGGGCACCAAGCCGGCATTGGCCACCGAGGTGCTAGGCGAGGTGGTGGCGCTGAACCCGGTGGCAGGGGCAATTACGGCAGTAGGATCATAGGTGATCGCCCATCCGCCTCGAAGCACCAGTTTGGAGCTGACCTGGTAAGCATAGCCGGTCCGCGGCGATATGTTGTTCAGGTCGCGCTTGTAGGGAAGGCGGTGATTCCTGTCGGCGAACAGCAGGCCGCCCCTGATTTGGGGGCCGTCGGGCGATCCCAGCGTCGTCACGGTTGTAAAATCAAAGCCTCTGACGAAACGGTCATAACGGTCAGTGATGGGCGATTCATATTCCCAGCGAGCTCCCAAGTTAAGGGTCAGACGGCGTGTGATCCGCCAGTCGTCTTGAAAGAAAACGCCGTAGTAACGCTGCCCTTGGGCCGGAAAGTTGGTGTACTCGCTCGTCAGCGCGCTCGGATAGCCCAGCAGAAACGAAGCCAGGCCGTCGCCGGAGGTGGCCGAAGCCACTAAGGGGTCGGCTCGCGTGAAGCCCGCGTTGGTCGTGATGCTGAGGGTCGGCATTCGGCTCGATTGATTGTTGAGCATCAGCCTGGCTTCGCCTCCAAATCTGAGCGCGTGTTCACCGACCACTTTGCTCAGAGTCTCGCCGAGCGACCAAGTGTCACTGAAATTGAGGACGTTGCCCCCGCTCCTGGTGGGGCCGAGTTCGCTGTAACCTCCAATCGAAATGGCGGGGAAGGACTTGGATTGGGCTTGAGCAAGCAGTGCCGGGGGAAACCCCAGGGTGGTGGGGTCAAAACCAAAGCCGTAAAGATCAATAGCAAACTCGTGCCGGTTCCAGCTCGCGCGCGCCGTGGAAACGACGGTGGGCGAAATCACGGAGGTCAAGTTAAATGTCGCGGAGTGGTCGACGCGCCAGTGTTTGTAAGAGGTGGATACATAAGGAGTGCCGCGGGCTTGGTATGCGCTCAAGCCGAGGCCCACGCCGTTGGTCTGGTGCCGGTTGTTGTACCTGGTCGTCACAAAGAGCCGGTGCTCGCCGGTCAGTACGTGATCGAGCCGGAAAACGTGCGAGTTGAAAGGCTCGTGGTCGTAGTTGGGGGTGATCAACAGGTTAGGTTGACCCCTGGGGGCAACGCGATCAGGCTCTAGTACTAGCTCCATGATCTTGGCCGCGATGGGGTTAATGCGGCTGGGGGGAAGCTTGTTGCCGGGGAACGGCGTGCGCGTGTATCGGCTTCCGCTCGGGGTGGTGGTCAAGGGATCATAGATTGCCACCGTGGGCCCGCTGGTTCCGGAGACGAAGGTGCGTGAAAAGTCCCCTTGCCTTTCCAGAGCAGTGGGCACGACCATGCTTGACGGCTGCGGCCGGGCGTTGCGGTAAATGTCAATGGCGTACATGAAGAAGGTGCGGTCGCGGCCGTCGTAAAGACGCGGAAGGCGCACCGGTCCTTGAAATTGAGCGACCGGCTGGTGCATGCGGAACGACGTTTTGGCGCCGCCGACGGCGTTTGATTCGAAGGTATTGGCATTGAGTACGTCGTTGCGCAAGTACCACCCGAGAACGCCGTGGTAGTCGTTGGTTCCGCTCTTGAGATTGACGGTGATCACGCCGCCCCCAGTCCGACCGTACTCGGCATCATACACGTTGGTTTGAATCTTGACTTCGGCCACCGCGTCGGGCGGGGGTGATGTCGTTTGAGCGACTGCCGTCGTCTCTCTGTACGTATTCGGAGATCCGTCGAGCAACACCTCGTTGGTATTGGCCGCCCCGCCGAGGATCCGGACGCTGTTATCGCCGGCATCAAAGGGACGCTGGCCCCACATGCCCCTTGTGCCGCCCTGAACGCCGGCCGTATACCGGACCAGCTCAAAAACGTCGCGTGCGTAAGTGGGAAGAGTGGCCACCAACTCCCTATTGATGGTCGTACTCTGGGAGGCGGTGCCAGTTTCGACCAGCGGCGCCTCTGCTGTGACCGTGACGGTCTCCGTCGTTGCCCCCAATTCCAGTTGGAAGTCTAACAGCATGCGATCCGCCACCCGCAGCTCAATGTTGCTCCGGACCGCGGTCCTGAAGCCCGGTGCAGACACTGTTACCATGTACTGCCCCGGGTTGACGGGCGGACTCGTATAGCGGCCGCTTTCGTTAGTCTCCACCTTGGTGACAACATTGGTCTCCAGGTTCTTGATCTCGATTTGAGCCCGGGCTACCACCGCCCCTTGGGGGTCAGTTACGGTGCCGCTGATGATCGCTCTGGTCTCCTGCGCCCAACTGGCGCCGTAAAGCCCGAGGAGCAGCCCCAGGGGCCATGCGCGCAACGTCATTTGCACCTGCCCTCCTGTGAGCGTTCTTTGATTTGCTCGGAGGCCTGGCGGACAGGATTTCCATCCGCGAGTTCCGGTCAGGTTAATTATTAATTATAATGCCAGGCGCTCTTGCGTGTCAAGGCAGCGAATTGCCAGCGCTTTCCTGCCCGTGCACATACCGAGCCGCGCTGGCTGAGCCTGCTCGCCGGCGGCATCATGGGCAGCCATGGCCCGCCCCCGACGCAGCTAGAGCGAGCTGTGGCGCTCCAGCCGAGCGGATACGCCAAGCCGCGAGCCGCCCCGCTGCGGCCGGGAGCGGGTCCAGGCGCAATCCGGTCTAGAAGTAAAGTTTCAGTGAAAGCTGAATGATGCGTGCGTCGCGAGCGCCGGTGAATGCGCCCACGTTGGGGTTCTGGTTGACCCCCTGCGGGTCGAAGCGGAACCCGGCATCGAGGCTGGAGAACTGGGTGTGGTTCCAGGCGTTAAACATCTCGGTGCGGAACTGGATGTAGCGCTCCTCCGAGAACAAGGGAATGCGCTTGGAAACCGCGATGTCCCAATTGTTGACGCCCGGGCCGTAAAGGTAGTTCAAGCCCCCGTTGCCGAAGTCGCGCTGTGGCGTGCGGCGGAACACGTCAATGTTGAAGTTGCGATAAAAGGTCTTCTCGCTCTTGGACAGGCGAGGATTGCCCACCACGGTAATGCGCGCACCCTCGCTGGAACCGGTGATGTCCATGCCGTCAGTGGTGGAGAAACCAGGCGTGAAGGGCGCTCCCGTCATGAAAGTAGTGATGCCGGAGAGTTGCCAGTGGTCCAGCACCCAGCCGAGCGGTTTGACACCCAGACGCTGGCCCACCTTAGGCAGATCCCAGATATAGTTGAGCACCAAGACATGGGGGCGATTCCACGCCAGCGGCCCGTAGTTGCGCTTGCGGGGAGAAAAGTACGGGCTGATACCCGAGTAATCGTCCCCTACGATCCCCAGCGCTTTGGAAAAGGTGTAAGCCACGCCGAATTGGAAGCCGCGGGTATAGCGGCGGTTGGCCGCCACTTGCAAGGAGTTGTAGTTCGAGGTGGCGGTAAACTCCTGCAAATTGATGTCACCGTAACCTTTGATCGGCCGGAGGAAGTTGTCCGGCAACGGGCGGCCGGGCTGCGTGGGGTCCTGGTTCTGGGGGTCAAAGCGAGCGTACATGGGGATCGGATTGAGGTTCCGGCGGATGATCAGGTGCCGGCCCAAACCACCCACGTAGGAGACATCAATGGTGGTGCTCCAGATCTGATGCTGGATGCCGAAGCTGTAATTCATGGTGGTGGCCAGCTTGTTGTGGCCGAGCAGCGTTAACAGGTTCGAAGGGCCGATAGCGCCCCCGGAGGTGGCGTATGTATCCAGGTTGCCGTAGTACAGCGTGGGCGTGTAGGCGATGGGCGGGTTGCCGTTGGCGTAGAAGGTCGGGTTCCCTTGCGGCCGGTCTTTAAACATGCCGAAGCCGCCGCGGACCGCTGTCTTGCCGTTGCCGAAAAGATCATAGGCGAAGCCGAAGCGCGGGCCCACATGCAGCCAGGGGGTGGTGAACAGACCCGGCGGGTAGCCGTCCACGCCGCCCACCTTCATGCCGTTAGCCGGCTCGCCCGACCCCGGCACGAACATACCGATCAGGGGCACCGGCGCAAAAGCCTTCGAGACGGGGTCCTGGGCCACGCGACGGCCCTGAGGATCGCGAGCCGGCACGTAGAGGGCAGGCGCCTTCCTGATGTCATAGTAGTTGGGGTCCCAGGTGGAGATGGTGCGATTGAGATCCTCCATGGGCGGCAAGTGGTAAAAGCGGACGCCTATGTCGAGGGTGAGGCGCTTGCTTACGCGCCAGTTGTCCTGGATGTACCACTCCAGGTTCCAGAACCACCAGTCACCGTCCACGCGCGCAGTGGCTTCAGAGTAAGACGTGAAGTTGCCAAGCAGCGCGTTGGCGAAACTGTGGTTAGAATCGAAGGGATTGTTTGTGTCGCGGGAGAAACTAAATGCGCCGCGGTAGTTGCCGCCGCCCACTTGGAATTTCCCGGTGCGTTCGACGTAAATGCCGGCCTTGAAATTGTGGCTGCCCCAGACCTTGCTGATGTTGTCAACGAAGCTGTAGATGTCGTTGTAGTTGAGGTAAGGTACGTTACCCAGGCCCGAATTGACCGGGTTGGCAGGCTGGCCGCCAAAGCTGACGTCGGGAATGTAATTAGAGGAAGCCGGCGGCAGGTAGGTTCGCGGCCCTTGCTGGTCGCGGAACCACTGGGGCGGATTGCCCATCTTGGACCGGTCTACCAGGCTCTTATCCACCGGGTCGAAGTACAGGTTGTTGCGGCTCTTGCCGAAAATGAACTCGTTGATGAGGGTGGGCGAGAAAGTCTTGGTCATGTGTACGACCTGGCCCTTGCCCGGCTGGCCGAAGCGTGTAGGCGTCAGGTAGTAATTGATGCCGCCGTTCACCCACAGGCCGTAGGGCGTGTCCTGCTCGTCGTTGTCTTTGATGTAGCGCCAATAGACCCGGAACGAGGGCCAGAAGTTCGAGTCAATGCGCACCATGTCCTGGCGCTTGGGGTAAGCGCCGCTATAGGCTGACTTGTAGTTACGCTGGTAGCGGAGGCGAGGGTCGGGTTCAGTGTAGTTGGGCAGCGGGTAGAACTTCAGGATGGCCTGGCCGAGCTTGTTGATACGGTTGGCAGGGATGATGTTTCCGGGAAAAGGTTGTCCCGTGAGCGGATCGCGCACAGGAATCAGGGCACCGTTGACGTCGCGGCTGTCGGAAAAATTCCCTTCCCGTTCGAGAGCCGTGGGCATGTTCACGAAGCGCGTGCCGTAATCCCTCTTCATCCCGATGTACTCCTGGGAGAAGAAGAAGAACAGCTTGTCACGGTCGGTATTGAACTTTCTTGGGATGTAAATGGGGCCGCCAATGGAGAAACCGCTGATGCGGTAGCGGTAAGGCGACTTGGGGGTGGCGGTGCGGTTGTTGAAAAAGTTATTGGCGTTCAGGCTTTCGTGACGGTAAAAGTTATAGGCTGTCCCGTGAAAATCGCGGGTGCCTGACTTGGTGATTACCGTGATGACGCCGCTGCCATTACGGCCGAATTCGGCCTGGTAATTTGAGGTCATGATTTTTATCTCGGCGATGGCGTCCATGTTGGGTTGAAAGTGAACGGTGGAATTGGACCCAGTGTCGAGGTCCGTAATGCCGTCCACGGCCAGGTTCTTTTGGTTTTCACGGCCGCCGTTGATGAAGGTACCGCGGATAGAATCCGGCGAGAGAGTCTCGCGGCGCTGGCTGAAGTTATCAACCACGCCCGGCACGGTCAGCAGGAGGGCGAAGAAGTCGCGACCCTTCACCGCGATGTTCTGGATCTGGTCGGTGGTGATGGTCCCGGACTTTTCCGCACTGGCGAGCTGGATAGCGGCTGCCTCCGCCGCTACGCTGACCGTCTCGCGGACTTCGCCCA
>Ga0123519_10004422_pt1 | contig 22846 bp, 18 predicted proteins | sample YelNatPaOPRAMG02_FD_87396 | JGI IMG/M metagenome (GOLD analysis project Ga0123519, IMG submission 87396) | Hot spring microbial communities from Yellowstone National Park - Yellowstone National Park OP-RAMG-02 (version 2) | ecosystem: Environmental > Aquatic > Thermal springs > Hot (42-90C) ...
GGACACACCCCCTCCCGTTCCCCCGCATGGTGACGAGTTTACTTGGCCGCGGCGGAGGCAGAGTCATCCCCTTTGGGGGGGCGGTTTGGGCCGGTTGTACCGATCCCTTCCCCCCCGTGGGGGAGAGGGCCAGGGTGAGGGGGCATTTCGCGGCATGGCGAGCCTGTGATGGGGAGGAAGGGGCCGCTGGCGAGCGTCTCACCCTCACCCCTGCCCTCTCCCTTCGAGGGAGAGGGGGCAGACCCCCTACCGTTCCCCCGCAGGGGGAATGGGCTGCTTGGCCGCTGCGGAGGCAGAGTCATCCCCTTTGGGGGGCGGTTCGGGCCGGTTGGACCGATCCCCTCTCCCCCGTGGGGGAGAGGGCCAGGGTGAGGGGGCATTCCGCGGCGTGGCGAGCCTGTGATGGGGAGGAAGGGGCCGCGGGCGAGCGCCTCACCCTCACCCCTGCCCTCTCCCTGGAAGGGAGAGGGAGAGCCTTTGCTGCGACGCGCAAGCCCACCCCCCGTTCGGGCGGACGGCCTGCCCTGAGCAGCGCGGTGGGGTGGGGGGGCTGGCCGGCAAGGCCTCCTGAGGCTGGGAGCCCCGGGCAAGAGCGTCTTGCCCGGGGCTCGCAACCTGTAGCAGGAGGTCCAGAGCATGTTCGAGCGCAATGTGGGCACGGCCGAGCGCTTCATCCGCGTGGGGCTGGGGGTGTTCCTGGTGAGGAGCGCGCTGGGGCCCTTCCGGGCACGGCGGCGGTCGGGTTTGGTGGCCGTGAGCGCGGTGGCCGGCGCGATCCTGCTCGTGACGGGCCTGACGGGCCGCTGCCCGCTCTACAGCGTTTTGGGCGTCTCTACCTACCACGGCTGAGGTCCCTTTGCTGGCGGTGGGGGGCCGGGCGGGTTGTCACTGACGCGCCCGGCCCCGCCGGCAGGGGGTGCCGCGCGCCTGCACGCGCAAGGAGGATGACCATGCCACGGAATCCGCAGGTGGGCGACATGGCCCCCGATTTTCGGCTGAAGGACCAGCACGGCCGCGCCGTCGCCCTGAGTGAGCTGCGCGGCCGGCGCGTGGTGCTCTCCTTCCATCCGCTGGCCTGGACGAGCGTATGCACCCAGCAGATGCAGGACCTGGAGGCGCACCACGCCGAGCTGGAGGCGATGGGCGCCGTGGCGCTGGGCCTCAGCGTCGACAGCGTGCCCTGCAAGAAGGCCTGGGCCGAGGCCATCGGCGTGAAGGAGACGGCGCTCCTGGCCGACTTTTGGCCCCACGGCGGCGTGGCGCGCGCCTACGGCCTCTTCCGCGAGGCCGACGGGTTCAGCGAGCGCGCGGTGCTGGTCGTCGACGCCGGGGGAGCCGTGGTATGGCGCAAGGTGTACGCCCTGGGCGAGCGGCCCGACATCGATGAGGTGCTGCAGGCCCTGCGGGCGCAGGATGCCTCGTAGGCGGCGACTCGCCGGCCACAGCGCCGGCATGAGGTCTGGGCGGGCTGCGTGGCATCCGGGCGAAGCGCGTGGCCGGGCCCTTGCGCAAGCGTTTCGCCCGTCATGCCCGCAAAGGAGGGCCTCCATGTCCGCCTCGACGGCCGACGTCCTTGCGTACTATGCCCGGCCCGGGCCGATGACGGCGCCTGGCGCCTACGCCTCGCTCTTCGCTGGCCTGCCCGGCGATGTTGCCGGCCTGGTGGCCTGCCTGCAGGGGCTGGTGCTGCACGTGTTCTGGGCCGAGCGCTATGGCGTGCAGCTCAGCGAAGAGCGCAAGGCCGAGCTACAGATGCGCCCCGCCGAGCGCAAGCTGGCGCGCATCCTCGAACTCGACCCCCGCCCCCTCAGCGAGCCGCGCCCGCCCCAGCGCCGGTTGGTGGGCAACTGCCGCGACTACTCCGTGCTCCTCTGCGCCATGCTGCGCCACCAGGGCGTGCCGGCGCGGGCGCGCTGCGGGTTTGGCACCTACTTCCTGCCCAAGCACTACGAGGACCACTGGGTGGTCGAGTACTGGCACGCTGCCGAAGGCCGCTGGGTGATGGTCGACCCGCAGCTCGACGAGCTGCAGCGCAGCGCCCTGGCGCTCGACTTTGACCCCCTCGACATGCCCCCCGGCCGCTTTGTGACGGGCGGCGAGGCCTGGCAGCTCTGCCGCAGCGCCCGCGCCGACCCAGAGGCCTTTGGCATCTGGGATATGCACGGGCTCTGGTTCGTCGCCGGAAATGTGGTGCGCGACCTTCTGGCCCTGAACAGGCTCGAGATCCTGCCCTGGGATGGCTGGGGCCTCGTGCGCTGGGCGGATGACCCGTACCCTGCGGAGGACCTGGCGCTGCTCGATCGCATCGCGGCCCTGACCCTGGCCCCCGATGCGAACCTGGCCGAGCTGCGGAGGCTGCTGGCGCACGAGCCGCGCCTGCGCGCGCCCGAGGGGTGGCAGCCGTAGCGGAGCCCTTGGCCCCAACCTTGCTTGTGGATCGCAGACTGTCGAGTTGGGATGATGGGCGATGGATTGGCACCTGGTTGTGGACCGCATCGTCAGAGAGGCCGAGGCGGAGCCGAGCATCGAGGGGGTGTTCCTGGGCGGGTCGCTGGTGACGGATGCCTGGGACGAGTTCTCGGATATCGACCTGGGGATCGCCACTGCCAATAGCAACGACGCCCTAGCGCGTGCCTACGCCATGCGCACGCAGTTTGCGGCGGTGGTGGGGCGGCCACTGCACGTCCTCGAAAAGGAGTGGGACCACAGCCGCATGATCTCGCTCCTGTTCGGCAAGTCGCAGTTTCCGCCGGCGGGGCTCGAGCTCGACATGTTCTTTGGCCAACTGCAGTACATTGCGGAGCTGATGCCGGGGGCGAGCTTTGGCGTGGTGTTCGACCGCAGGGGGCTCTTGGGGGCCGAGCTGGAAAAGCTCGACCGCACCCGCCGCGAGGAGGAGGTGAGGCGCGACCTGGCCGAGCAGCTCGTCACCTTCCCCTTCGATGTGAACCACGCCGTCAAAGCGCAGGCCCGCGGCGACCTCTTCAACTACCAGTTCGTGATGGAGCGCATGCGGGCGGCCATCTTCTCGGCGGCGGCCAGCCGGCAGGGGGCGGTGGTGCGGGGGTCGAAGCGGGCCTCGCGCTACCTCTCGGAGCCGGAGCGCGAGCTCATCCTCCGTTCGTACTGCGAGTTCAGCCGCCAGGCCATCGACGAGCTGGTCGAGTTCTACCTGTCGCTCCTGACCCAGTCGCAGGAGCAGTATGGGCTGGCGGGCCAGGTGCGGCACCTGCGTGCGGCCCTGTCCGAGCTCACCTAGAACCAACGCCGTTCAAATCGCAGGGCTCCGAGGGACGCAGCGCGCCGCAGAGGCTGGCGCTGCCGCTCAGGGCGCCGAAGCCGCGCGGCCCCCGGCCCGCGCCTTGCGCCAGCGTTCCCTCAGCCGGGGCGCGTAGAGCCGCCAGGTGCCGATCAGGCCGTAGGGGAAGAACATCACCAGCAGGATGTAGATGACGCCAAAGACGAAGGGCCAGCGCGAGCCGAACCAGTCGGCGAGATAGTTCCCCAAGAGCCGTACCACGGCCGCGCCGAGCACCGGCCCCAAGAGCGTCCCGGCGCCGCCGATGATGGTGACCAGCAGCGCGTCGATGGTGCGGCCCACCCCCAGCACCTCGGGTGTGGCGTTGCGGAAGAAGAGGGCGTTGAGGGCCCCCGCCAGCGCCGCCAACACCCCCGCCAGGATGGTCACCGCCAACTTGTAGGCAAAGGTGTTGTAGCCTATGGCCTGCGCCCGGTCCTCGTTCTCGCGGATGGCCTGCAGCACCCGCCCGGTGGGCGAGTTGACCAGGCGCCGTGCCAGCACGTAGACGAGCACCAGCAGCGCCAGCGCCACATAGTAGAAGGTCGTGCGCTGGGCAGTGGGGCTGAGCCATGCCGGCACCGGAAAGTCGTGCAGGCCCTCATCGCCGCCGGTCCACGGGCGCAGCTCGGTGGCCGAGGATAGGATGAAGAGCATCTCGGCGAAGGCCAGGGTGACCATGGTGAAGTAGCTGCCCTTGACCCGCAGCGAGAGAAAGCCCACCAGGGTGGCCAGGAAGACGGCCGCCAGGATGACCACCGGCACGAGCTGCCACAGGGAGAGGTGGGCGAACTTGAGCAGGATGCCCAAGAGATAGGCGCCGGTGCCGAAGAACATGGCGTGGCCAAAGGAGACGATGCCCGAGTAGCCCATCAAGAGGTCATAGCTGATGCCAAAGATGGCCAGAGCGAAGACCTGGATGGCCAGCCCCTGCAGGAATTTGTTCAGGTAGAGCGGCCCGGCGGCAACCAGCGCCAGTGCCACCAGCCAGGGCAGCCACGGCGCGCGCAGGGCGTTGCGATGGATGGACATGGCTCAGTGCCCTCCCTTCTTGACGCCAAAGAGGCCGGTCGGCTTGACCAGGAGCACGAGGGCCATCAGCCCCACCACGGTGGCCCGGGCCACCAGGGGCGAGAGCTGGTAATCGGCAAAGGCCCGCCCCAGCCACACCAGCACGGCGCCTACCGCCGAGCCGGCAAAACTCCCCATCCCCCCGATGACCACCACCGCAAAGGCGCTGAGCTGGTAGTCCATGCCCATGGTGGGCACCAGGCCGATGAACGGTGCGGCCGCGGCCCCGCCCAGGGCGGCCAGGGCGCTGCCGAGGGCGAAGACGAGGGTGAACACGCGGCGCACGTCGATGCCGAGCGCCTGCACCATCTCGCCATTTTCCACCCCGGCGCGGATGATCATGCCCAGGCGCGTGCGCCGGAGCAGAACCGACATCGCTGCAAGCACCACCAGCCCCAGGCCGATCAAGAAGAGGCGGTAGGTGGGGAAGGGCCGGTCGAGGATCATGAGCACGCCCGCCAGGCTCGCCGGCCGCGCCAGGCTGTGGATGTCGGCCTTCCACAGGAGCTTGACCGTCTCGTTGATGACAAAGACGAGCCCGAGCGTGAGGAGCACCTGGAAGATCGGCCGCTTGTATAGGGGGCGGATGCCGGCCCACTCGATGAGCGCCCCCAGCCCGGCTCCGGCCAGTGTGCCCGCGAGCAGCGCCAGCGCGAAACGCGCATCCGAGTTGGGCAGCGAGCCCGCCAGGGCTTCGGTAGTGACCCAGGCCACATAGGCGCCGATCATAAAGATCGAGCCGTGGGCGAAATTGAGCACGTCCATGAGCCCGAAAATGAGCGACAGGCCGCTGGCCGTCAGGAAATAGAGCATGCCCAGCGTCAGGCCCTGCAGGATGATGCTGATCAGCGTATCGAGTGTCATGGCACCTCCAGACGGGGGAACCGGGGCAACCGGCGGATCAGTTCCTTCTCCTCTTACCCTGCCCCCAGGTAGCGGAGCACCGTCGCCTTGTCGTTCACCAGCTCGGCCATGTGGCCGCTATAGACCGTGTGGCCCTGCTCGAGGATGAAGCAAGTGTCGCCGACCTCCGCGGCCAGCAGCAGGTTCTGCTCCACCAGCAACACGGTGATGTGTTCGCTCAGCCGGCGGATGGTGGCCATCAGGCTCTCGACCAGCACCGGCGCCAGACCCTTGGTGGGCTCGTCGATGAGGAGCAGGCGGTTGTCGGGCACCAGGGCGCGGGCGATGGCCAACATCTGCTGTTGGCCGCCGGAGAGCTGGGCGCCCCGCAGGTGGATCAGCCGCTTCAGGTCGGGGAAGAGGCCGAAGATCAGGTCGGCATGGCGGGCCAGGTCGCCCTTGGCCCGCTCGGCCAGCCGGAGGTTCTCTTCCACGGTCAGGTCGCCGAAGACGATGCGGTCCTCGGGCACGTAGCCAATGCCCAGCCGGGCGATGGCGTGGGCCGGCAGCGCCTGGATTGGCTGGCCCTGCCAGAGGATGCGCCCGTGGCGCGCCGGGCTGAGGCCCATGATCGAGCGCAGGGTCGTCGTCTTGCCGGCGCCGTTGCGGCCCAGGAGCACGGTCACCTGACCCTCGGGCACGGTGAGCGAGACCCCTTCGAGGATGTGGAACTGGCCGATGAAGGTGTGGACGTCTTCCAGGGCCAAGAGCGGCGTCACCATCGGGCACCTCCCAGGTAGGCGGCCTGCACGGCCCCGTTGGCGGCGACCTCGGCCGGGGTGCCCTCGGCGATGACTTTGCCCAGGTGCATGACGGTGATGCGGTCGGAGAGGTTCATGACCATATCCATCTTGTGTTCGACCAGGAGGATGGTGCGGCCGGGTTCGGCTTTGAGGGCGCGGATGATCTCGAGGATGGCCGGCACCCCATCGCGCGACAGGCCGGCGGTGGGCTCGTCGAGCAGGAGGAGCAGCGGGTCGGTGGCCAGGAGGATGGCGATTTCGAGCTTGCGCTTGTCGCCATGGGGCAGGGCCTGGGCGAGCAGGGCCTCGCGCCCCCCAAGGCCCACCTGGGCAATGATCTCGCGCGCGCGCCGTTCATACTGGCCAAAATGGCGGTAGTGGCTCCAGAACTTCCAACTGTCGGCGCCGCGCGATTGGGCGGCGATGCGCACGTTCTCGAGCACGGTGAGGTTGGGAAAGATGTTGGTGATCTGGAACGAGCGCCCGATGCCCAGGTGCGAGCGGCGGTTGGGCGGCATGTGGGTCACATCGTGGCCGAGAAAGAGGATGCGGCCGCTGCTGGGGCTATAGCGGCCGCTCAGCAGGTTGAAGAGGGTCGTCTTGCCGGCGCCGTTGGGGCCGATGATGGTGTGCAGCGTGCCGCTGGCCACCTGCAGCGAGACGTCATCGACGGCCACCAGGCCGCCGAAATCCTTGCGCAGATGCTCGGTGCTCAGGATGATCTCGGCATCGTTCCTCATGCTGCTCTCCCGCTGAAGAGTTGTGGACACTACCACCTTTCTTCGGACAACATCGGTTGGGAGACCTGGCGCACCTGGTGTGTGCGACCGTGGGCGGTCCGGGTGGTTGCCGGCTGGCCTGCTGGGCTTCCGCCCGGCTCTGGCCCGGAACGGGGTTTTCGGCGGGTTGGCTGGCGGTTGGCCGCCAGCCAACCCGCCGAAAACCCCTTGAGGGTTCAGCCACGGGTTGCCGGGTTAGGAAACCCGGCCTATTGCTTGGGCACGGTGATGGGCGGCGCCGTGTCTTCCTTCGAGATCTCGGCCACCTTCACCGGCAGCGGCTTGCCATCGGGCCCCTTGGTGACTTCGGCGGCGTACATCGGCTGCAGGGCCTGGTGGTCTTCCTTGCGGAAGCACATCTGGCCCTTGGGCGCGTCCCAGCACATGCCTTCGAGGATGGGGATCAGCACCTCGGCATCGGTGTTGCCGCCCGACTTTTCGAGGGCCGCGACGATGGCCTGGGCCGCGGCAAAGGCGGTGTCGGTGAAGAGGTCGGGCGGGGCGTTGTAGCGCTTCTGGTGCTCGGCCACCAGCCAGTCGTTGACCGGGTTCTTGGGGAAGGTATAGTGGTACTTTTGCATGCCCTTGAAGCCGATCATGGCCGTGCCGGTGGCAGCGAGTGCGGCGTTGTCGACGATGCCGGTGGTGACCTTCATCTTGGCGGTCACGCCCAGGTCTTGGCACTGCTGGAAGAGCTGCACGCCGCCGACCCCTGCCCAGGCGATGAAGAGCACTTCGCCGTTGGCTGCCAGCACCTTCTGCAGGTAGGGGGTAAAGTCGGTGGTGTCGGCGGGGGCGACGATTTCGGCGAGCGAAGTCGCGCCCTCGGCCTCGACGAGCTTTTTCCAGGCTGCGATCTGGTCCTTGCCCCAGGCATTGTCGGGGGCAAAGTAGACGAACTTTTTGCCCAGGGTGCGGGCGGCGAACTTGGCGCCGGCGAGGGCGTCCTGGTAGGCGGTGGAGCCGGTGCGGAAGGTGTAGCGGTTAAAGTTGGCGCCGGTGATCTGGTCGGCCGCGGCGGTGGTGATGACGAGGAGCTTCTTGTACTCCTTGGGCACGGCCATGGCTGCCAGGGCGACGGCGCTCGACTGCAGGCCGGTCAGGATGTCGGCGCCGTCCTTCTCGATCAGCTCGCGGGCGCGGGTCACGGCCACGTCGGCCTTGCCCTCGTCGTCTTTGATGATGAGTTGGATGTCGCGGCCGGCCACCTTGCGGGTGCCCTTGGTGGCGTAGTCGAGGCCCAGCTCGAAGCCGCGCTGCGCCATGACGGCGTAGGTGACGAGGCCGGCGCTCACGTCGTTGAGCATGCCGATCTTGATGGGGGGCTGCGGCTTGGCGGTGGGCGCAGCGGTCGGCGGCACGGTCGTGGGCGGCGCCGCGGTGGGCTGGGCCTGCGCCTTGGTGGGCTGCGGCACGGGGGTGGGCGTCGCCGCGGGGGCGCAGCTCACCACCATGGCGGCCACCAGCAGGAGCACGATGGCGTAACGGCAGAGCTTCATGTGCATCTCCTCCCTTTCTGATCCCGGATGCGGTTACCAAGAGAACGGTGGTCGCCCCACTGGGGCGGGTCGGGCGCTTCAGCGCCCACTACGAAGGTCGGTAGGTCAGGCGCCGAAGCGCCCACTACGAAGACGACTACGAGCGCGACGAGCGGCTTTGGTTTGCTCCTTCCACCTTGGCCAGGAAGCCGAGGATCAGGGTGTTGAACTCGTGGGGCCGCTCCCAACAGAGGGCGTGGCCCGCGCCGGGCACGACGACGTGCTCCGCCCCGGGGATGCGGCCGGCGATGATTTCGGCATAGGGGCGGGGCTTGAGGGTATCGAGCTCGCCGACCAGCACCAGCGCCGGGGCGGTGATGCGCTCGAGCTGGCCGGTGACATCGAGCGTGAGGAACGCCCGGCAGAGCTCCTCGAACGCCCGGAAGTCGAGCTGCCGGTAGCGGGCACGCGCGGCCTCGAGCAGCGCGGCATTGGCGGCGATCCACCGCTCGGAAAAGTTGTCGGTGTGAGAGACGTCGAAGAGCAGGTCGCCGTCGCGCAGCGCGGCCGCCCGCGCCCAGCCCTGCACGATGCCCCTCAAGAGCGGGCGCACCTCGCTCACCGCCGAAGCCACGATCAGGCTGCGGGTGCGCTCCGGGTAGCGGCAGGCGAAGATCAGGCTCAACTCGGCCCCGTAGGAGATGCCGGCGATGTGGGCGGCGCCGATGCCCAGCGCATCGAGCAGCCCGGCCAGGTCTGTGGCGTGCAGGTCCATGGTGTAGGGGCCTTCTGGGTGCTCCGACTGCCCCTGCCCGCGGCAGTCGTAGAGCAGCAAACGATAGTGGCGCGACAGCACCGGCGTCTGGTACATCCAGCTCGCGGTGGTCATCAGGATGCCGTTGGAGAGCACCAGCACCGGTGCGCCCTCTGGGCCGTGCAGCTCGTAGTACACATCGATGCCGTTGACGTGGGCCTTGGGCATGGGTCGCCTCCGGAGGGCGTGCTACGTGCTACGCATCGCGCCTCAGAAACTCGTGGAACGCCGCACCGAACTCGGCCGGCTTTTCGATGTGGGGTGCGTGGGCCGCATCGGCGATGACGACTTCGCGGTAACGGCCGCCCTGGGCCTGGTAGCGGTCGAGCACGGCGCGCGTCTGCGCGAGCATGGGCTGGGGCGGGTAGGCCTCTTCGCCCGGCCAGCCGGGCACCAAGCCCAGCTTGCCCAGCGCGCCGAAATCGCCCATGGCCATGTCGCTGACGGTGAGGTCATGGCTGCCCCGGACCCACAGCACGGGCGGCTTGGGCTCGACAGCCGGCAGGTTATCGAGGCGGCAATACTTGGGCGAGATGGCGTTGGCAGGCCCCCAGCGGCCGGGCGCAACGAAGGGCCAGTAGGCCGAGGCGACATAATCCCCGGGGAAGCGATCGGGGCCCATCTTGGTCGCCAGGGTGGCGGTGAGCAGGTCCTCCTCGCGAGGGGGCCGGAAGGGGGCCTTGTACATAGCGAGCAGCGCCTGGCGCGGCGAGCCGGGGTCGGCGGAGCGGTCGCCCGCCGCCAGGCGCTGGATCAACTCGGCGTTGGCGGCTGCGGCCCCGGCGCCGGTGCCCGAGCAGTCGGGGTTGACGGGGGTGCCGGCCAGGTCCTTCGTGCCACCGTAGCCATAGGGCGAGCCGGGCGCCACCAGGGTGAGGCTGCGCACGGCCGGCGCATGGTCGAGGAGGTACTGCATGGCGGCCAGCCCGCCGAGCGACCAGCCCACGAGATGCCACGACTCGAGGCCCAGGGCCAGGCGCAGGGCCTCCAGGTCATCGGCCCAGTCGCGGGGGCCGCGGGTGGCGTCGACGGGCCTGTCCTCCGTCTGGCCGTAGCCGCGCAGGTCCGGTGCCAGGCCGCGGAAGCCCGCCGGCAGCGCGAGCATGGTTTCCTCCCAATAGGTGGCCGCCGCCAGGTTGCCGTGCAGAAAGACCACGGGCGCCCCATCGGCCGGCCCGGCCGAAAGCAGGTGGATGCGCAGGCGCGGCGTCTCGACAAACGAGGAGGTCACGCCGGGAAGGGCCACGGGCTGCTCCATGGTGCCTCCTTTCACGGGCCCGGATTCCATGTTACGTACTGCGTACTGCGGGCTGCGCATCACGCATTACGCAGTACGCATCACGCATTCCGCCTCATTCTCCCAACACCAACTCTTCGCACACCAGCACCCAACGCCCGCGGTGGGCCTTGTGCAGGGCGAGGGTAGTCAGGCCCCTGTGGTCGGTAGGGCTGTAGCTGATCGGCGGCAGGAGGCCACCCGTCCAGCCCTGCAGCGTCTCCAAGGCGGCCATGAAGCGGGCGCGCGTCAGGTCAGGCCCGGCGCGGCGCAGGCCCTCGACGACGAGCTGCGCGGCTGCATAGCCGATGCGGCTGTGGGGGCCGGGCACTTCGCCGGAATAATCGCGGGCCAGGAGCCGCTCGTAGAGGGCGGGCCCCCGGTGCCCGCGCGGGCCGAGCGGGTAGCTGGTGACGGTGAGGCCCTCCACCGCCTGTGGGCCGGCCAAGACGAACATATCCGGCCCCGAGAGCACATAGCTGCCGAGCCAGTGCGGGCGGAACCCCTGTCGGTGCGCCTCGACCAGGAGGTCGGCCGCCGGCTTGGCGTAGGTATAGAGCACGACGGCGTCGGCCCTGGCTTTCTGGAGCGCCTCGAGCCAGGCGCGGGGCGTGATCTCGCGCATGGTGTGGGTGAGCCGCAGCGCAGGCTGCAGCCCGGCGCGGGCCATCTCCTCGGCAAAGGCCCCGGCCCCCTCGCGGCCATAGAGGTCGTCGACGGCCACGAGCGCGATGCGCTCGGCCCCGAGCGCGCGCAGAGCGTGTTGGGCCAGGAGCCGCCCCTCGAGGGCGTAGCAGGGCTGCAGGGCAAAGTAGGTCGGCTTGAGCGGGCTCGACCAGGCCGAAGCGCCGCTGTGGGGCGCGACGACGGGCACCTGCTTCTCCAGCAGGTAGTCCATCGTGGCCAGGTTCAGCGTGGTGCCCAGAGGCGAGACGATGGCAAAGACCTTGTCGTGCTCCACCAGCTTCATGGCCGCGAGCTTGGCCTGGGTGGGGTCGAAGGCCACATCCTCGACAATGAGTTCGATCTGCCGGCCATGGACTCCGCCGGCCCGGTTGACGGCCCGGTAGTAGGCCGAGTAGCCGCGGTAGCAGGCCAGGCCGATGGGCGCGTTGGCGCCGGAGAGGTCGGCAAAGGTGCCCAGGCGGATGGTGGTGGCGGTGACGCCGGGCCCCGTGGCAGGGGCCGGGGCGGGCTGGCGGGCAGGCAAGGAAACCCCCGGCATCGAGGCTTTGGGCACGATGGCCAGCCGTGCCATCTCATCGCGCAGCCAGGGGCGGAAGTCGGGGTGGGCGATGGCGATCAGCGCCTCGGCACGCTCCTTGACCGACAGCCCGCGCAGCTCGGCCACGCCGAACTCGGTGACGACGGTGTCCACATCCTGGCTGGCCACAGTGACCTCGGCGCCATGGTCGAGGATGGGGACGATGGTGGATACGCTGCCGTTGCGAGCGGTGGAGCGCAGGGCGATGATGCCGCGGCCCTCGGGCGCGCGTTGGGCGCCGCGGTGGGTGTCGAGCTGGCCACCGGTGCCCGAGAAGTGGCGCGGGCCGATGCTCTGCGAGCAGACCTGGCCCAGGAGGTCCACCTGGATGGCGGTGTTCACGCTGACCATGCGGTAGTTCTGGCCGATGACGTAGGGATCGTTGGTCACGCAGCCCCGCTGCAGCTCGACCGCCAGGTTGTTGTGAAGAAAGTCGTAGAGCCTTTTGGTGCCCAGGGCAAAGGCGCCCACCATCTTGCCCTTCCAAAGGGTCTTGCGCCGGCCGGTGATCACGCCGGCCTCGAAGAGGTCCACCATGCCGTCGGTGAACATCTCGGTGTGGACGCCCAGGTCGCGGCGGTTGGCGAGCGAAGCGGCGATGGCGTTGGGGATGCCGCCGATGCCGAGCTGGATGGTGGCACCATCCTGGATGAGCTCGGCGATGTAGCCGCCAATCGCCTGCTCGGCCGCCGTCGGTGGGGCGGGGGGCAGCTCGAAGAGGGGCACGTGGTTCTCGACGACATAATCCACTTCGCTGAGGTGGATTTGGGTGTCGCCGAGGGTGCGCGGCAGGTTCTCGTTGATCTCCAGCACCACCAGGTCGGCGGCCTCGATCATCTCTCGCTCGTAGACCAGGCTGAGGGAGAGCGACATGTAGCCATGGGCATCGGGCGGGGTGGCGGTGCCCCAGAAGACGTCGACGCGTTTGCCGGCGTGTAGCCGGTCGAGCGCGGCCCGGTGCAGGTTGTTGGGCACGTACGACACGTGGCCGTCGGGGTGCACCGCACGGTCGGGGGCGCCGTAGAACCAGTTCTCGACGAAGAAGCGCCACGACACCTCGGGCTTGTAGATCAAGTCGTAGGTGCGCAGCGGCAGGCAGACCCAGACGGTCACATCGTGCAGGCGCTCGGCCTGGCGGCCCAACTCGGTCAGGAGGCCGGGCGCCTCGGCGGCGGCCATCGCCCCGCAGATGGTGTAGCCCGGCTGCACGAGCCCGACGGCCTCGGGAATGGAGAGGAGTTTCGACTTGAACAGCGCTTGTGAGCTCAGCATGGGGTGCTCCCGATGCGTGTGACGCCTACGGCATGCGGAACGCGACGCCGGCCTGGTTGTAGCCCACGCCCGAGCCGATGAGCACGACCAGGTCGCCCGATTTCACGCGCCCCTGCTCGATGGCATCGTCGAGGCACATGGGCACGCAGGCCGAGCCGGTGTAGCCGAAGCGGTCCATGATCCAATGCGCCTTGCTCATGGGCAGGCCGAGCTCGCCCATGACCAGCTCGATGGAGGGCAGGCGCACCTGGGTGAAAATGGCCATGTCGATGTCGTTCAGAGCAAAGCCGCCGCGCTCGGCCAATTGGCGGGCGAGCTTGGGCCAGCCCTCGTGGTTCACCTCCGGCGGGTAGCGTTTGAGCTGGCGGACCTTGGTGCGGCCGGCCTGCACGTTCTCGACGGTGGCCGGCTCGGCGGTGCCGCCGGCGTAGATGCCCCAGTAGTCATAGAACGAGCCGTCGGCCAGGAAGGCCGAGGAGATGAAGCCCGGCTGGTCGGCGGGGGCGAGCACGGCGGCGCCGGCGCCGTCGCCGTAGAAGAAGGAGACGGGGTCGTCGGGGTCGGCCAGCTTGTGCATCATGTAGGCGCCGATGACGAGCACATAGCGGCACCAGGGGTTGGTGGCGATCAGCCCGGCGCCGATGGCCAGCCCAGTGGGAAAGCTGGCGCAGGCGCAGCCGATGTCGAAGGTGCCGGCGTTCTGGGCACCGAGCTTGTACTGGGTGACGACGCTGGTGGCCGGCGTGAGGTAGTCGGGCGAATCGGTGCCAACCAGGACCAGGTCGACCTGCTCGGGCTTGATGCCCGCTGCTTTGAGGGCCGCCTCGCCGGCACGGGCTGCCAGGTCCGAAGTCGCCCAGTTGTCGGGGGCATAGAAGCGGGTGCGGATGCCCGAGCTGGCTTCGAATTTGTTGATGACCTCCGGGACCTTGGGGTCGAACCGGCGGCGCAGGTCGTCGTTCGACACTTCGATCTCGGGCAGGTAGCGGCCGGTGCCGATGATGGTGGCATAGCGAGCCATAGACGGTCTCCTTGAGCGAGTGCGACGGGCGTTCCAGCCTGTCCTACTAGGTTCCCATGACCAGGCCGCCGTCGACGCTGAGGACGGCGCCATGGATGAAGGCGGCTTCGTCGGAGGCCAGCCAGAGGTAAGCGTTGGCCACATCCTGCGGCTGGCCCAGCCGGCCGAGCGGCGTATGCTCGGCCATGCTGGCGAGCACCTTCTCGGGCATCTTGGCGGTCATCTCAGTCTGGATGAAGCCGGGGGCCACGGCGTTGACGCGGATGCCGTAGCGGCCCAGTTCGCGCGCCCAGACGCGGGTCATGCCGATCACGCCGGCTTTGGTGGCCACATAGTTGGTCTGGCCAAAGTTGCCGTAGAGGCCGACGATCGACGAGGCGTTGAGGATGACGCCGCTCTTCTGGGCGATCATCACCGGCGCCACGGCCTGGGTGCAGTTGAAGACCCCTTTGAGGTTGATGGCCACGACCAGGTCGAAATCGGCCTCGGACATCTGGCCGACGAGCTGGCCCTCTTTGTAGCGGACGAGCTGGGCGTCGCGGGTGATGCCGGCGTTGTTCACGAGGATGTCGATGCGGCCGTAGCGCGCCACGACCTGCTCGACGAAGGCCTGCACGGCGGCGCGGTCGGTCACATCGAGGTGGGCGAACATGGCGTCGGGGCCGACGCTGGCGGCGACCGCCTGGCCGAGCTCGGCGTTCACATCGGCCACCACCACCCTGGCCCCTTCGCGGGCAAAGGTTACGGCCGTCGCCTTGCCGATGCCCGAGGCGGCCCCGGTGATGATGGCCACGCGGTCCTGCAAGCGCATGGTGGCGTCCTCCTTGGCAGATGGGGTGCGTTGCAGGAGTATTGTAGCATGGGGTGGGTACAGATTGGTTACAGTGGGGGCATCCGGCCGTGGCGAAGCACCCGCTGCCGGTTGGCCTTTGCGCAGGCGCTCTTTGGTGTATAATACATACACCGATTGCTCGCGGTTGTGGTGCAAAGCAACCGGTGGGATGGCACGATGCTCGAGTCGTACCTGGCCCCGCACATATCAGGTCCGATGGCACGCACGGCGCCGCTCCTGGCGACCAAACTGCACGCGCCAGCCGTGCGCCCGAACCTCGTCTCGCGGCCTCGCCTTCTGGCGCGCCTGGATGGCGCCCTCGCGGCACGGCTCACGCTCGTCTCAGCGCCTGCTGGCGCCGGGAAGACGACCCTGCTGAGCGACTGGCTGAGCCACCGCTCGTGCCTCTCGGCATGGGTCTCCCTCGATGTGGCCGACAGTGACCCTGCCCGCTTCTTCTCCTATGTGATGGCGGCAGTCGAAGGGGCGGTGCCAGGCTCGGCTGCCCCGGCGCAATTGCTGTTGGGGCCGGCCCATCCGCCCCCGCTGGAGCCCGTGCTGACGCTTTGGCTGAACGGCCTGTGCGCGCTGGACCGGCACCTGGTGCTGGTGCTCGACGATTACCACCTGATCGATGCACCCGCCGTACATGGTGCCATGGGCTTCTTGCTCGATAGGCTGCCGCCAAAGCTGCATGTCGCCATCGCCACACGAGTGGACCCGGCCCTGCCGTTGGCGAGGCTGCGCGGCCGGGGGCAACTGCTGGAGGTTCGGGGCAGCGACCTCCGTTTCACCTGCGACGAGGCAGCGGCGTTTCTCGAGCAGACCATGGGGCTCGCGCTCTCCCCCGAGGACATCGCGACCCTGGAGGCGCGCACCGAAGGCTGGATCGCAGGCCTGCAGATGGCCGCGCTGTCGATGCAGGGGCGCAGCGATGTGAGCGCCCTGGCCAAGGCCTTCAGCGGAAGCCACCATTACGTGCTTGACTACCTGGCTGAGGAGGTGCTCGAGCGCCAGCCGCAAGAGGTTCAGGAGTTCCTGCTACACACCTGCATCCTGGAGCGACTGACAGCACCGCTGTGCCAGGCGGTGACGGGGCGCCCCGGGGCTCAGGCCATGCTCGAGGGGCTCGAACGCCGCAACCTGTTCGTGGTGGCCCTCGACGACGCGCGCCAGTGGTATCGGTACCACCAGTTGTTCGCCGATCTGCTGCGCAGCCGGCTGCGGCAGGTGGCTCCCGAGTTGGAGCCGGTGCTCGCGCTGCGGGCCGCGGATTGGTGCGAGGGCAACGGCCTGCTGAGCGAGGCGATGCAATACGCCGGGCAGGCACAGGATTTCGAGCGCGCTGCTCGCCTGGCAGAGGGTCAGGCCGATGCTACCTATCTGGCTGGTCAGTGCGACCAGTTGCTGGCTCAGGTCAACAGGCTGCCGGTTGACGTGAGGGCACGTTGCCCTCGGCTGTGCGCGTACGCCGCCCTGCGGCGGCTCTACTCTTCAGGCGACGTGGGCGAGGCGGAAGCCCTGGTGCGGCTGGCCGAGGCTGCCGCACACGAGTGCGCCCCAGGCCCACAGGCCCGTGACCTCTTGGGCATGGTCGCCGCCGTGCGGTCGGTCGGCGCCGACCTGGAGGGCGACATGGCCCGCGTGGAACGGCTGGCACGGCAAGCGCAGGCAGACCTGGCGGAGGCGAATCCCCTGCGTGCGGTGGTGGGGTTCACGCTGGGCGATATGGCATACCAGTGCGGGGACCTCGAGGGAGCCGAGCGAGAGTGGCGCGAGGTTCGGCATCTGGGCCTGGCTCTGGGGGCGGCGGGCATCGCCGCCAGTGCGACCCGCGCCCTCATGTTGGTCGAGGAGGCACGCGGGCGGCTGGGGGCAGCGCTCGCCCTGGGGCAGGAGGCTCTCGCACTCGCCCGGGGCAGGCCCGAACTCGAGCGTGAAGCAGGCAACATCGGCATCGGCCTGGCTCGCATCCATTACGAGCTGAATGACCTGGACGCAGCCGAGCGTCTGTTGCACGAGGCGATCCGAGCCATCGAGCCGGGCGGCGTGTCGGATGCCACTGTCGCTGCTTATACGACGCTGGCGCGTGTGCGGATGGCCCGGAGAGATGCGGCGGGCGCTGCGGAGGCGCTCGACAGCGCCGAACAGGGTCTCAAGGCAGTGCGTGTCACGTCAGATATCGAGGCCGAACTTGCGGCGTGCCAGGTCCGCTTGTGGCTGGCCCAGAGCCGCGTGCCGGGCAATCCGCCCTCGGCAGCGGTTCGCTGGGTGGCAGAGCGGAGCGCGCGGCGTGGTGACCGGCCCGGGTGGGCCGAGGAGCTGGAACAAATCTCGGTGGCGCGGGTTCGCCTGGCGCAGGGCCGCTCGCGCGAGGCGGCGGAGCTGCTGGCGGGGTTGGCAGCGGCGGCTGAGGCTGGCGGGCACGGCGGGCGGCTGGTCGAGGTCCTTGCCCTGCAGGCCTTGGCGCTCCGTGTGCAGGGCCAGGTTGGGCCAGCCCTGGCCGCCCTGAGGCGGGCGCTCGCGCTGGCTGAGCCTCAGGGGTATGCGCGCGTGTTCCTCGATGAGGGGCCCGCGATGGTCGCGCTGCTGAGGGAACTGGGAGACCTGGGAGAACCGAGGGAGCTGATGGGGTACGTCGAACGGCTCCTGGCGCATGGCGAGCAGGCCGGTCCCCCAGAACCTGCGGCGCCTCTCATTGAGGCGCTGAGCGCACGTGAGCTCGAAGTGCTGCGCCTGGCTGCCGCAGGCCTCTCGAACCGTGAGATTGCGGACCGGCTGATCGTCACCGTAGGCACTGTGAAGACCCACCTGCACAACGTCTATACCAAGCTGGGAGCAACGAGCCGCACCCAGGCCATCGCCCGTGCTCGCTCGCTGCACCTGGTCTAGTATCCGTCCCCTCAATCAACCCCCTGTTCTATCCTTCGATAGACGACACTCCATCCCTTCTTGCGATATGATGGGGCTAGAGCCAATGCCTTTGGAACAAGGCTCTTGCGCGGCCGCGGAGTCCCATCGTACAGCCTCGTGCTGTGCGCCATGGAGAGCAAAGGAATGGAGGACAAGGATGCGTAAGGTTATACTCGCGCTGACAGCCCTCGCGCTGCTCGTACCCCTCGCCGCCTGTTCACAGGGGGCGCCCCCGACTCGCCCCGCAGGGGAGCCGGCCACGGCGGCGTCACCGGCGGAAACGAAACCGGAAACGAAACGGCCCAACGTCGTACGCGCGAACTTTGGCCCAGGCGACGTGCCCACGCTTGACCCGGCCGTGGCGCAGGATACGAACTCGATCACCGTGGTCGAGGAGTGCTTCGTTGGCCTGACACGCCTCGACGAGGTGACGAGCGAGCTGCATCCGGGGATGGCCACCCGGTGGGACCTGTCGGCAGATGGCAAGACCTACACCTTCCATCTGCGGAAAGACGTGCCCTGGGTCAAGTACGACGGCGCCAAAAAGGCGGTGGTCAAGGTCCAGGACTGCAACGGGAAGGACCGCATGGTGACGGCCTACGACTTTGAGTACGGCATCGTGCGTGCCGTCAGGCCCGAGACCGTGTCGCCCTACGCGTATGTGCTGAACTTTGCCATCCAGGGAGCAGAAGAGTTCTACACCGGCAAGTCGACGGACCCAGCGACGGTGGGTGTGAAAGCGCTCGACGAGTGGACGCTGGAAGTCAAGTTTCTGGAGCCCGCTGCGTACAACGCGAATATCATCGGCCTCTGGACGGCCATGCCGGCGCCCAAGTGGGTGATCGAGGGCGACGACTGCACGGAGGCGCGCGGTGAGCGCTGGATCGAGCCCGGCTTCTACCAGACCTATGGCCCCTTCACATTGAAGGAATGGATCCACGACTCGACGATGACGATCGTCAGGAATCCATTCTGGCCCGGTGACGAGTGGACTCCGCGGCCCAAGGTCGACGAGGTGACCTTCTCGATGCTCGACGAGAACCCGGCCATGGCCGAGTTCGAGGCCGGCAACCTCGACGCGACCGCTGCGCCCAGCAGCGACATCGACCGCATCAAGGCCGACACCAATCTGTCGAAGCTGCTGGTCATCGCACCGATCCTGTGCACCTACTTCTATGGTTTCAACACCCAGGCGCCGGTGGTGAACGACGCGCGCGTGCGCCGCGCCCTTTCGATGGCCATCGATCGCAAGGCGCTGGTGGAGAACGTGCTCAAGGGTGGCCAGGAGCCGGCCCAGTGGCTGGCGCGGCCCGGCCTCGCTGCGGCGCCGACGATGAAGACCCACCCGGACCTGGGCGCCAAGTTCAACCCGGCAGAAGCCAAGAAGCTGCTCGACGAGTACCTCAAGGAGAAGAACACGACCGCCGAGAAGCTCGACATCGTGCTCATGTACAACACTTTGGCGACCCACCAGCAGGTTGCTGAGTTCGTCCAGCAGCAATGGAAGAACAATCTGGGCATCAACGTCAAACTGACCAGCCAGGAGTGGAAGGTCTTCCTGCAGACGACGAAGGGCAAGGACACGCCTCAGATCTACCGCATGGGCTGGTGCCTCGACTATCCCGACGCGAACAACTTTACGCGCGAAGCGGTGGCATCGGGCGGCTCGAACAACCCGGTGGATGAGAACGGCAACCCTGAAGGTGGCCTGATGTGGAAGAACAGCAAGTTCGAAAAGCTCGTGGTCGACGCGGCGCGTGAGCAGGACCCCAAGAAGCGCGTGGAACTCTACGCGCAGGCTGAGCAGATCCTCTGCTACGAGGACGCTGCCATCATCCCGCTCTACTGGTACACGCGCATGACCATGACCCAGCCGTGGATCAGGCGCACCTTCTCGGTGGGCGGCCACGAGCGGTATGAACATTGGGAGGTGCTGCAAGAGAAATAGGGTGAGCGGGCTGGTGGCCTCCGGAGGAAGGGGCAACGCTTGCGCGAGGGCGTTGCTCCCTCCTCTGCCTTCGGGTGTTGCGGGGAGTTGCCACCCGGCGGAGTCGCGACTGCGAGGTGAAGATGGGTCGCTTCATCGTTCGACGCCTTCTCTGGATGTGTCTGGTGCTCTCGGTGGTGTCGCTGGTCACCTTTGTCCTCATGCACGCGGTGCCGGGAGGGCCGTTCGACACCGATAAGCCGGTCCCAGACGAGGTCATGGCGAACCTCAATGCCCATTACCACCTGGACTGGCCGCTGTGGCGACAATACGTCGAGTACCTCTACGACGTCCTGGTGCCCCGGTTGACGGCCCAGCGCCCGAAGCCCTCGCTCCTCGAGTCATACCTCGTCGAAGCAGAGATCGGCAACTTTTACTTCCGTTGGATGAACTTTGGCCCATCGTATGCCAGCAAGAGCCGCACCGTGAACGATATCTTTCGCGACCAGTTGCCGGTGTCTGCGCAACTGGGCATCATGGCGCTCTTCGTCGCGATGGCGGTTGGGATTCCCATGGGCATCCTGGCCGCACTGAAGCAGAACACCTTTTTCGACTACCTGGGCATGGCAGTGGCCATCTTTGGCGTGTCGGTGCCGGTGATCGTGTTGGGGCCGATCCTGGTCTGGATCTTTGGCGTGGCGCTCAAGTGGCTGCCGCCCACGGGGTGGGCAGCCAAGCCGCCGTTCCTGCTCGGAGTATTGCCGCGCCAGGTGTCGCTCGACTACTTCAAGTATGCGCTGATGCCGACCGTGGCGCTGGGGTTGGGGAGCTCGGCAGTGTTGGCGCGGCTGACGCGAGCGAGCCTGTTGCAGGTGATCCACGAGGACTATATTCGCACTGCGCGCGCCAAGGGCCTGGCGGAGCAGCTCGTCATCACGCGGCACGCCCTGAAGAACGCCATGATCCCGGTAGCGACGGTGCTGGGGCCCATGTTCGCCGCGCTGGTGACCGGCACCTTTGTCACCGAGCAGATCTTTGGCATCCCCGGCATGGGCAAGTACTTTGTCACCAGCATCACCAACCGCGACTATCCGGTGATCATGGGCACCGTCCTCTTGTTCGCGGTGGTCTTGGTGCTGGCGAACGCGGTGGTGGACATTGCATACGCCTTCCTCGACCCCCGCATTCGCCTATCGTAACACGGGTGGCCGGGGGCGTGGCGGAGGGGATGGGAGAGAGCATGTCGGGTGAGGGAGTGAAGGGGAGGGCGGCCGCGCCGCTGATTCGCAAGCCGGAGAGCCTGTGGGCCAGCGCGGTGCGCCGCCTGCTGCGCAACCGTGCCGCGGTCTTGGGGCTGGTGATCATCGCCATCCTGTTCCTGACGTACATCTTTGCCGATCAGATCGCCATCAAGCCGTACGACGTGCAGGTGAACGCCGACAACAACGCGGTTCCGCAGTGGCTGTCTGCGCTGCTTTCCATGACCAAGGGGTACGCTCGCGTGAACAACGCCTATCCCCTGGGCGCCGACCACCTGGGCCGCGACCTGTTCAGCCGCCTGGTCTATGGGACGCGCATTTCACTCACCGTGGCACTGGTGGGCCCGCTCATCGCCCTGGCGATCGGAGTTGCCTACGGCTCGATCTCGGGCTTTTTGGGCGGGCGAGTCGACAACATCATGATGCGCTTCGTCGATGTGATGTATGCCTTCCCCGGCATCCTGCTGGTCATCCTGATGATGGCGTTCTTCCGGTCGACCTTTGGCGGGCAGCAGGCAGCCGCGGGGACGATCAAGGCATTCATGGCTCAGCTCGATGCCAGCGTTGGGGGCATGCTCTTCATTTTCATCGGCATCGGCATGACGGGTTGGGAAGGCGTGGCCCGGCTCACCCGCGGGCAGATCCTGTCGCTGCGCGAGAAAGAGTTCGTCGAGGCCGCCCGCGCCATCGGCGCCAGCAACCGGCGCATCATGTTCCGGCATCTGCTGCCGAATGCGATCGGCCCGCTGATCGTCGCGGAGACGCTGATGATCCCGGGGTACATCAACACCGAGACCTTCCTGAGCTTCATCGGCCTGGGGGTGATGCCGCCGACGCCGTCCTGGGGCTCGATGATTGCCGATGGGGCGCGGGCCATCCGCACCTACCCGCATCAGGCGTTGTTCCCGGGCCTGGCGCTCTCTCTCACCATGTTCGCCTTCAATTTCCTGGGTGACGGCCTGCGCGACGCCCTCGACCCGCGCATGCGGGGGACGAGCTAGCCGCGGTTCTCCACCAGTGCGCGTTTGAGCACGTCCTCGACGCTCTGCACCGGAGTGAGTCTGACTGCCCGCAGGATCTCGGGCGGCAGGCTCTGTGTTTCGCGCAGGTTGTCGGCGGGCAGGAGCACCTCTTTCACCCCCGCGTCGAAGGCAGCCCGGACCTTTTGCTGCACGCCGCCGACGGGCAACACCTTGCCCATGATGGTGATCTCGCCGGTCATGGCCAGGTCGTTGCGCACAGGCACCTTGCGCAGCGCCGAGACGATGCCGGTGACAATGGCGATGCCCGCCGAAGGCCCCTCCTTCGGGATGCCCATGAAGGTGGCGAGCACGGCGACATCGAGGTCCTGCCGCCACTCGGCGCTGATGCCCAGGTCGGTGTGGTGGGCCTTGATGTACTGGGCGGCCGCCTCGATGGATTCGCGCATCACGCGCTGGATCGACCCCAGCGGCACGATGCGCCCCGATCCCTTGGTAGCCTGCATCTCGAAGCGCAGGATGCAGCCGTGGTCGCCCTCGACGGCGAGGCCGATCACCTCGCCCACAGTGGGCTGCGGCGGCAGCGAGATGCGCTGCACGCGCTGCTCGTCGGGAAGGGTGGGCACGATCGACTTGCCGGAAGGCAGGATGAGCGCCGCCACGCGCACCCGGTCATACTCGCCGGGCGCCATGAGGTGGAGCTGGTCACGCACCCGCTGGCGCAGTTCGCAGGCCAGGAGGAGCACCTCCTCGAGCTCGTCGTCGGTGACCGAGCCGTGGGGGTAAAGGAGCTTCAGGAGCCCCGAGGCCACCTTGAGGACGGCGCGCTGGTCGCGCCCCGAGAGGCCCGACTGGGTCTTGGCTGCGTCGAAGAGCTCGAAGCGGGGCCGGATCGGCCCCAAGACGTCGATCTTGCGCAGCTCGTGCATGATCTCGCAGAAATAGTCGGTGATAAAGCCATAGTCCTTGGCGTAGGAATCGGGGGTGAGCTTGGGGATCTCCCAGCCGGGCAGGTA
>Ga0123519_10004424_pt1 | contig 22832 bp, 20 predicted proteins | sample YelNatPaOPRAMG02_FD_87396 | JGI IMG/M metagenome (GOLD analysis project Ga0123519, IMG submission 87396) | Hot spring microbial communities from Yellowstone National Park - Yellowstone National Park OP-RAMG-02 (version 2) | ecosystem: Environmental > Aquatic > Thermal springs > Hot (42-90C) ...
CTTCAGACAAAATTTACTAACGATTCTCTTTCAGCACCTATTACTATTCATTGGTCCCCAGCTTTAAGATTTACAACAAATGAAAACGATGCACCAATTAGAATTTATGAAACTGCTTCATCATTTGGTAGTGGTCTTATTATCTTTAATTCTGATACAAAATTACCATCATCAGCAAAAATATCTGACGGAGCTTCTTGGACTTTAGGACTTTATACAAGTAATAACCAGTTATTGCTTGGTTCACCTTCACTTTTAAACTATAATTACGGAACCACTCCTGGTACAGTTGAAATTGCTAATGTTATTACTGGCGTTAATTCTCTTGACGAAGTCTTCGATAGCCAAGCTTTAAATGCACAAAACTTTTCTCAAAAAACTATAGACCTCAGTCAATACTCCTCTAATTTAGTATTAATTGTCCGCCATCATCAATCCGGACAAACTGATTGGAATTATGCAAAAGTATTTGTAGAATATAATAATGGCTTCTTGCAAGGAACTTCTCCTAATCGTTACGTTGAATTTAACATATCTTACCAAGAAGTAACTGGCAATCCTTATGCTAAAATCGCTGATAAAGTTATTAACTTAAATAAAAATATTAAATAATTTGAGGGGAAAAATATGAAAAGGATTCTTTCTATAATCATTTTAGTAGCTTTAGTTGTAGTTGCTTCAAACTATGCAGATGCCGCAACAAAAAAGAAAGCCGAAGCACCAAAAGCTACAAAGCCTACTGTTGGAAAAGTTGTAAGTTTAAATGAAGTTGCAACAGGTTCTTTCATCCAATGGAAAAAATCAGATGCTGCCGCAGAAGCGGCAAAAGGGACTCCATTTGTATTAATGGTAGGAACTGGAACTAAAGCACAAATTTATTTTGTTTATAATGCTGATGGTTCTTTTGCTGGCAAAAAACTTGCTAACTATGCCTTTAATAAAAAAATTGGTGTAGTCGGCAAAATTCAAACCAAAAATGGACTTAAAATCATAATTGCTGATACAATTGAAGCAATGGAATAAATAGCAAATCATATTTAAATATTATTTTAGCAAGGGGCTGTCTCAAAATACGAGGCAGCCTTTTTTATTTTCTTTCATTCCTTAAAAATAAATATTTTGAGGTGTTCGGGGGCTTCTTTCTCTAAAAAAAGGAGATAAAACTCGCTTATTAAGAAGATATATGAATTAATTTTCATAAAAGTCAAATATTTTTTAAAAGGTATGTAACTTTTTCTATGATTAGTTGTCTTACTATAGTATATAATTGGCGGTATAAAAATAAAATTTAAATTAAAGGATAGTGTTATGAAAAAAGCTTTAAATATTTCCAAAATTTTGGTGCTGGGATTTGTTCTGATAATGGGATTTAATTCTTGTAAGGATACAACAACAAACCCAGTTGATGCAAGCAAGTTTGAAGGGATTGTTACAGACAACACCGACAATCCAGTCCCCAATGCTGTGGTAGATGCTTTTATTGGTAATACCTATATTGTATCTGATACCACTGATGAAAGCGGTAACTTCTCGCTTTCAGGATTACCTACAAATCCAGATAAAGTTTATATTAGAATTACTTCAAATGGATTTAAACAAATTTGGCAAGAACTTAAAAAGTTCTTAGATGACCAAAAATTTGGAGCAGACAGAAGAATTAGGATATATCGTGGTGATTCGTGCCAAAGTTATGTTTCAATTATTGTGAAAGATAGCGTAAGTGGTAATGGGCTAAGCAATGTATCCGTTAAAATTTCTCAATTTAATCAAACAATATCCTTAGGTAAAACTAATGATGCGGGAATAATTAGCTTTGGGAACTTCTGTCCGGGTGAATTTAATTTGAGGATTTATAAAGATGGTTATAAAGTAATTGAACAAAGCTTTGTTGTAGGCGAAAAAGATACCTTAACTAAGGACTTTTTACTTGTAAAAAATCCAGAAGTTCAATGTTGTTCGCAATTAAATGTTTTTGTAAAAGACATTAAAACAAATTCAGGAGTTCCAGGAGCAGAAGTAAAGTTAACTAAATCAGGTACAGACCAAAATACGCTTCTTAAAACTAACGATGCAGGTTATGTTACTTTTAATGATGTTTGTACAGGAAATTATTGGATTAGAATATCCAAAAGTGGCTACAAAGTATTAGAACAAGATGGTATTATTTTCCAGAGTTGTGATACCTTAAATATGACATTTCAATTATCCCAAATACAACAAGATACTTGTTGCAACGGTTCATTAACAATTTATCCTAAAGATTCCGTTACAGGTGCTGTAATTAGTGGTGCAGTAGTGAAATTATGGAAGAACGGACAATTGATTAAAACAGTTACTGTTTCTAACGGAGAACCAGCAAAATTTAATGAATTATGCCAAGGAACTTATGGAGTATCCGTAGCACAGGAACATTATAACGAAAAAGAAAAATCATTTGAAATTGCTTGTAACCAAACAAAAGAAGAACCTATTTATCTATCTAAAATACAACAAGATACTTGTTGTGATAATAAGATTATCATTTATGCGAAAGATTCTACTTCTAATGCAGCTTTGGCGAATGCAACAGTAAGATTATCTCAAAATGGTCAAACAATTACCACTAAGACAACTGATGCACACGGAAGAGTTGCTTTTGAAAATCTATGCACAGGCACATATACTTTAAATATAACAAAAGATGGTTATAAAAACTTAGAAATTCATCAAGAGGTTAGTTGCCATACTTCAAAAGAATTAACAGAATTTTTGGCAAGAACACCTTGCCACACGGCAGTATTAAAATTTCAGACAAAAGACTATGATTCAGGCGAAATACTCGCTAATGTTAAAGTAGTTATTAGTTTGAACGGGTTAGTTATATTTGAGGGTCGTACCAATAGTGAAGGAAATATTGTAATAGACGGGTTAACAGCACCTGATGTTTATGAAGCAACATTTACAACAGATGGTTATCAAACGAGAACAATTGAGATGACTTTTGTTGAGTGTAATGTTTTAACAGAAACAGCTAAGCTGAAAAAGAATTAAAAAAGGATATTCTTGTTGAGAAAACAATGGTATAAAACTCCACAAAAAAAAGGGCTGTCTCAAAATACGAGGCAGCCTTTTTTCTAAATGCGGGAACTTCTAATTTCTGTGAGAATTTCTATTGTATCCACCGCCACGATTTCCACCTTTTTCAAAGGAATTTTCAGTTCTTGGTTTAGCTTCGTTAACAACGAGTGCTTTTCCCATAAAATCTGAACCATTAAGAGTTTCAATTGCCTTTTTTGCTTCAGTTTCGTCAGTCATTTCAACAAAACCAAAACCACGACTTCTTTGAGTGAATTTGTCAGTTATTATTCTTGCTGAATCAACTGAACCAAATTCCTGAAATAATCCCTTAAGCTCTTCTTCAGAAGCTTTAAAAGGGATGTTTGCAACATAGATGTTCATAAAATACTACTATAAAAATGAATAAAATGATTTTCTCATTATTGAGAAAACCTTAATACAAAATTATGCAAATAATTTAAATAAACAATACATTAATGTAAAATATTTTTTATTTTACGAGAATTATAATGAGCGTATTAATGTTTTGTTCCTATCTGCACCCGTTGAGACTATATTTACGGGGATTTTTATATTTTTTTCTATAAAATCGATATAATTTAAAAGATTTTCAGGCAAATCTTTTTCAGATTGAATAAAATCAGGTAACTCGTTCCAACCTTCCATTTCAACATAATTACAAGACAAGTTGTTGAGTGAATACATATCTACGGGGAATGCCTTAATTTCTTTACCATCAAGATTATATTCAGTGCAAACTTTAATTTTATCGAAGTTATTTAAGACATCTATTTTTGTCATAGCCAATTCGCTAATACCATTAATCATAATAGAATATTTCAAAGCAACTAAATCAAGCCAACCACATCTGCGAGGACGACCTGTTGTAGCACCGAATTCATCGCCTGATTTGCGAATTTTTTCACCTACTGCATTTTCTTGCTCAGTTGGGAAAGGACCATTTCCGACTCTCGTTGTATAAGCTTTTGCAACACCTACAATTCTATTTATTGCAGTTGGAGGAATACCTAATCCTGTGCATGCACCTCCAACTGTCGGATTTGAACTTGTTACAAAAGGATATGTCCCGTGATCCACATCTAACATTGCCCCTTGTGCTCCTTCGGCAAGAATGTTAAACCCTTCTTTTAAAGATTGATTTAAATATGAAGAGGTGTCTTTTATGTATGGATCTATTAATTTATCAAAGTGCAAATATTGCTCAATGATTTCCTCTATATTTAGTTCTTGTGAATGATATAAGTTCTTAAGTATTTTATTTTTTTCTTGAACATTGAAGCGTAATTTTTCTTCGAAAGTTTTCCTATCCAACAAATCTACAATTCTAATACCAACACGAGAAAATTTATCAATATAAGAAGGACCTATTCCTCTTCCCGTTGTACCAATTGCACTTTTTGAATTGCTTTCAGAAATAGAATCAAGCAATTTGTGGTAAGGCATTATCAAATGGGCTTTATGACTAATAAATAATCTGCCTGTAATTTGAATACCTTCGTTTTCAAGCATTTTAATTTCTTCCATTAAAGCAACAGGGTCAATAACCACTCCATTGCCAATAACGCAAACTGTATTATTATGCAAAATCCCCGATGGAATAAGATGCAAAATTGTCTTCTTACCATTGATAACTATTGTATGACCGGCGTTAGCACCACCTTGATAGCGTGCAACAATTTGGTATTTATATTTGTCGGCTATCAAATCTACAATTTTCCCTTTACCTTCATCTCCCCACTGGGTCCCAAGAATAACAGTTACAGGCATAATTTCCCCTCTTATATAATATTATTAAATAAACAAATTAAATAAACAAAAAATTAAAAAACAAAATTATTAAAGATTTGTAAAAAATAGAAAAATAATAAGGAAATATTGAAAAGAAAATTTATAATTCGGAAATATCTTGAATTATTGTTAAGATATTTTCGAGGTGAGTAATTTTGAAAAGTTTTAAAATTTTCTCAGGGGGATTGAGTAAAAAAAGTTTTATATTTTTTTGCGATAAAGTGCGATGAACCGAAACAAGAGAGCCTAATCCAGAACTATTCATCATCACAACTTTAGATAAATCAATAACAAGTGAATGGAAATCTTGTTGTTTTAAATCATTAACTTGTTTGGAAAGATTTAAAGCTTCCTCGCCCCCTAATAAATTATCAGGGGCTTGCAAATAAGCAATCCCCTGATAGTTATTTAATTGTTCAATTTTGCTAAATTCAGAATAGTTCATTTTTAATTCCGATAAAACTTAATAAAATAATATTACGTTGTTTTAATAGCTTTCGCTGCTTTTTCTTTTTCTTTTTCTGCCTTCCAACCACTTTCAAGGTCAATCTTTTGAACTTTTTCTTGATACCAAATAACGAAGTTAGTTGCAATAAATACAGAAGAGTAAGTACCTGTCAAGATACCAATAAGCATAGTAAAAGCAAACCCTTCAAGAACAGGACCACCAAAAGCAAGTAATACAACCAGAGTAATTACTACGGTTGCAACTGTGTTGATAGTTCTACTCAAAGTTTCATTAATACTTAAATTTGCAAGTTTTAAGAAGTTCATACCTTTGTGAACATCTTTGTTTTCACGGATACGGTCGAAGATAATAACTGTATCGTTTACAGAGTAACCAACAACGGTAAGTACGGCGGCAAGGATTTGTTGATCAATTTCCAAATCCATTATTCCAAGTGCGTTAAAGACCAGCACAAAAGTTATAACTACGAAAACATCGTGAACTAATGCGATAATAGCACCAAGTCCGAAAGTAAATTCAAAACGGAATCCGATATAAATTAACATTGCTATAATGGCAAGTAATACAGCAATAAAGGCTTGAAACCGAAGTTCAGAACCTATTTTTGCGCCAATTTTATCTACTTTTAAAATTGTAAATGTATTGTTTGAAATTCCTTGTAAGGCTGCTTGAATTTTAGATTGAGCATCGCCAAGGTCTTGAACACGAATTAAAAATTGATTTGTTTCACCAAATGATTTAATTTCAGCATTTTTATATCCTACTTTATTTACAGCAGCACGAATTTGGTCAGTCTTAATATTATTTTTAAAAGCAACAGCTATTTCAGAACCACCAGTATAATCAATACCAAATTTTGGCGGAAAGATAAAAGCCGTTAAAAATCCAACAAATATAATACTTATTGAAAAAATAACCCAGGCGTTTCTTCTGGTTACAAAATCTATATTCGTTCTATCAAAAAATTGCATAATAAATATCTCCTAAATTATTTAATTGTATCAAGTTTCTTTTGGCCAAAACCAAAGTGAGAAGCACCATTTGAAATTATTATTTCAATAATTGCACGTGAAACCAAAATTGCGGTGAACAGGGTCATAATAATACCGATCATTAAAGTAAGTGCAAACCCTTGAATTGGTCCGCTTCCGAAGTAGTATAAAATAAGTCCAGTGATGAAAGTTGTAATGTTAGAGTCCATAATAGCACTTAAAGCTTTACTGAACCCTTCGTCAATAGCTGATTTAAGGCTTCTCCCTTTCTTTAGTTCTTCACGAATTCTTTCATAAATTAGCACGTTGGCATCAACCGCCATACCAAGAGTCAATATAATACCGGCAATACCGGGCAAAGACAAAGTACCTCCCAGAGATGCAAGTATTCCAAGCATAAGGACAATGTTTAAAATTACGGCGAAGTCAGCAACTAACCCACCAACACTATAATACATAAGCATAAAGAGAACAACTGCTAAAGCGGCAATAATACTTGCAGTAACACCATTTCTAATTGAGTCTTCCCCAAGTGAAGGACCAACTATTCTTTCTTCAATGATTTGTACCGGAGCTTTCAAAGCACCTGCTTTCAAAACTATTTCAAGCAAACGTGCTTCTTCGGCATTTGCCATACCTGTAATTTGAGAGTTGCCACCTGATATTTTACTTTGAACAACAGGAGCAGAATATACTCTATCATCTAGTACAATTGCAATACGTTTTTGCAAATTAGCACCGGTAATTTTCGCCCAGCGTTCAGCTCCGTCAGAATTCATTGACATTGTAACCATCGGTGCATTGTTAGTCGGGTCATAAGTTGCTAATGCATCTGTAATTACATCACCTGTTAATTCAGGTTCTTTTTTTAAGGAATAAAAATCAAATACCTTAACGTTCTGTTTTAAAAATCTTTGGTCTGGTTTAGCATCAATTGCAATTTGCAAATCAGCAGGCATCATAGCTTTGATTTCTGGTCTGTTTAAAATTTCATTGAATCTCGGGATAGAATCTTCCAAAATTTTAAACATATATTCGCCTTCTGGAAACTGCGAACTTGTGTAGTAAACTGGAACTATTTTTGCATTTTTTTGTTGTGGGGCATAATAAGTTGTAAATAATCTTGTAAACGGATGGTCTTCAAGATATTTACGAGCGGCTTCTTCTTTTGGTAAACCAGCGTAAGGGTCAGTTGAATCTTTTTTCTTTGTTGAATCTTGAATTAAGGCAGCAGAATCTTTGGCTGTAGAATCTTTTTCAAGTTTTGCAGCTTTTTTCTCTAATTTAGTTTCGGTAGTTTTTTTATTTTCAGCTTTTGCAATATCTGCATTTTGAGCTGTTGCTTTTGCTGTATCCTGAACATTATTAGTTTCTGGAATACCTGCTTTTCTATCGTGCAAGAACTTATCAACACGAGCGAAAAATTCAACAATTTGTTTGTTGTTTTTAACTAATTTGAATTCCAAACGGGCAGTAGTTTGCAGCAAGCTACGCATTTCAGTAACATTAGAAACGCCCGGTAATTCCAGCAAGATACGGTTTGTACCTTGTTTTTGTATATTAGGTTCAGAAACACCATATTGGTCAATTCTTTGGCGAAGAACTTCAAGTGCTTGGTCTATTGCTTGCTTTTGGTCTTCTCTAAGTTTGTCAATAATTTTATCATCAGATAAATCACGTACATTACCAAAGTCAAAATAAGAAATTAATGATTTACCTTTTGGACGTGCTATTGCATTAAAATTCTTCAAGAAGATATCAATAACATCTTTATCAGTATTTTTTGCTTCTTCTTTTGTTTTTGCGATAACTTGTTCAAAAGTTTCATCAATTTGTTCTTTTGATGCAGTTTCTTCAATCAATTTTGCAACATCAACTTCAAGAGTAACATACATACCACCCCGTAAATCTAACCCAAGTTTTAATTGGGAATTTTTTGCCTTCAACAATGCTTCTCCATATTGCTTTTTAAAAGATTCCATAATTGCAAGTGAATCAGCCGGACTTTTTGCCGATTTCGCACGTTGCAAATATCCCTTTTGAATACTTTCCAAGTTGTAGGCTCTAAATGTTGGATATAACATTGCTATCGCTGCAATTACCGTAACTCCAACTAAAATTATTTTGCCAAGTACCTTCTTCAAAGATAACCTCCGATATTAGCCTAAAAATTTTTCAAATTAAAAAAAATAGAATTACAAATTTAACTTATTTTTTTCAAAAAACAATTAATTATTTGATAGTTATATTATTTTTTTTATTTTATTTATAATTTTCTATATTTTTAATATAATAATTTAATTTAATAATTACTTTTTATTCAATTTTATTTAGTATTTCAAAGTCATCAAAATTTATTTTTGACGAACCGATTATTTGGTATTTTTCATGCCCTTTGCCGGCAATTACGATGTAATCATTTTTACGAGAAATTTTGTAAGCGGCACGAATAGCATCATATCTCGATTCTATTGTCTGAACTTTATTTCTAAAATCAGATGGAATCCCCGTTAAAATTTCTTGTATAATTTGGTTCGGTTCTTCATTTCTTGGATTGTCTGATGTAATAATCACATAATCAGAATAATTTACCGCAATATTGCCCATTTTAGGTCTTTTTTCTTTGTCTCTGTCGCCTCCACAACCGAATACACAAATAATTTTAGACGAGATGTTGACTTGTTCTTTGATTGCATTTAAATTTTGCAAAACTTTCATCAAGGCATCAGGTGTATGGGCATAATCTACGATACCTATTGCTTCATTTGGCAATTTCACCAATTGCATTCGACCAGGAGGAGCTTGTATCTGCTTTGCAGAATTTATCAATTCCTCCAAATTAAAACCTAATGAATACAAGCAAATTATAGAAAATGCCAGATTTTCTATATTGAATTTTCCAATTAAATTTGATTTTACTTTATAACAATTATTTTTAATGCTACTATCAATAATATTGCCAATATCATTGCCAATATTATCATTTAATTCTAAATCAAATGAAATTGAACTAATTGAAGTATTTTCGTTTAATATTTTAATCAAAGAATTATCGTATCTGCCAATTGTATAAATTTGCCTTGTTCCACAATTTTGGACAATTAAATCAGAATATTTATCATCTTGATTGATAATAGCGGAAGAATTTTGCTCTAAACTTTTAAATAATATTTGTTTGGCTTGGGCATAATTTCCCATAGTTTTATGAAAATCAAGATGGTCATGCGATAAATTAGTAAAAATTGCAGAAATAAAATTAACCCCAAAAACTCTATGTTGAACAAGGGAGTGCGATGAAACTTCCATAACAACATATTCTACATTTTTACTACGAAAATAAGCAAATAGTTCAAATAATTCTAATGATTCAGGGGTGGTATGGGTTGCAGGAATATTTTCTTCATTTAAATAAATGCCTGTCGTCCCAATTATAGCAACGCTTTTGTGGAAATGTTTAAGTAAGGAAGCAATCAAAAAAGTAATGGTAGTCTTTCCGTTTGTTCCAGTAACACCAATTGTTTTAATATCTTTTGCAGGGAAATCAAACCAAGCGTTTGAAAGTTGAGCCAAAGCAAGTCTTGAATCAGCAACTAAAATATAAGAAATATTTGGCATTATTGTATCAGGTAATTTTTCGCAAATAATTGCAACAGCCCCATTTTTAATTGCTTGATTAATGAAATTGTGTCCATCAGTTGTATTTCCCGATATTGCTACAAAAAGTGAATTAGATGAAATTTTGTTTGAATTATAAGCAATATTATAAATAGATATTTCTTTATCTCCTATGATTTGCAAATAATTTAAAAAAGGAAGTAATTGATTTAAGTGTTTCATTATCAAAAATAAAATTAAAAGATTACAAATTTATTAAAAAATATAAATAAAGTCATTTAAATTAAACAAAATTATGAAAATATTCGTAATTTTGCAATTTAAAAATTAAACTAAACAAGAATAATGGCTTCCAGACCAATTAATGTTTTATATGTAACTAGTGAATCTTTACCATATATAAGGATACAATCGCTTGGAGATATATCGTATTCTTTTGTTATGGCAATGAGAGAACAAGGAGTAGATATAAGGTTAGCAATGCCACGCTACGGAATAATATCTGAACGTCGGCACCAAATTCATTATATTAAAAGGCTAACTGATTTACCGATTCCTATTGGTAAGGAAAGTTATCAATCATCTATCAAATCATCTTCAATGAACTCTCCGAGAACAAAAGTACAGGCTTATATTACAACTAATGAACATTACTTTACTTCGAGGAAAGGGGTTTATAGAGATGCTAAAACATTAGAACTTTATCCGGACAATAATGAAAGATTTTTGTATTTTTGCCGTTCTATTGTTGAAATGTGTAGTTTAACTGAGTGGGTGCCGGACATTGTTCACTGTGTCGATGGTGAAACAGCCTTAATTCCGGCACTATTTAAATTAACTTATCCTGAAAAATTTGAAAAAACTAAATTTGTCCTTTCAATTCATACTTTTGAAGAGCAATATATTTCTGGAAAAAGTTTTTTTGAAAAAACATCTTTGCCAAAAGAATATAAAGATTATTTTATACATCAAAATAAATTTAACTTTTTAAAAGCCGGAATTGAATTTGCTGATACAATTGTGTTTTCAAATAGGAGTTATTATGAAGCAAACTTGGCAAATCCAGATATTAGTGGTGGATTAATGGATTTATTGGCAAACAAAGATGTGCAAGTTTTGCCTAATGGAATTGACCCTTGGTCTTGGGATATGCGAAAGGATAAACAGATTTGTTCAAAGTATGAAAATGATTTAGAAGAATTTAAATATAATAATAAAGTTAGTTTATCTCAAAAATTTGAATTAGATTATGACCCAAGTATACCTATATTGGGGTTAATTTTAGATGTTAATGAATACGAAGCAATTGAATATTTCATTGAAAATGCTCCTATAATATTTAAAGATGAAAATATTATGATATTGGCGTTAGCACGAGTAGAAACCAGATATAAAAATACATTAAACTTATTAGCAAAGAAATATAAAAAATCATTTAGAGTGCAATTTTCAACGGACTTATCTTTATTCCATCAACTTTTTGCTGGCTCGGATTTTTACTTATCTTTGGATAACCACGACCCAACAAATATGAATTTGGCATTTGCGGCTCGTTATGGGGCTATACCTATTGCGAATGATTTTTATATTGATAGAACTCTTTTTAAGCCGATAGATGAAAAGAAAGGTTTTGCTATACTTTTTGATAAAAATAAAGTTGGAGAGTTCCATAAAGCAATTGAAAAAGCAGTTAAAATATTTAATAATAAAGAAACGTTCAATACAATAATTGAAAGTGCAGTTGCACAAAAGTTTAGTTGGGATAATTCCGCTAAAGAATTTAAAACTATTTACACAAAACTTTTAAAAGGCGCAAAACTTGAAAAGTAATATTAATATAAAATTTTTATTGTATTCGTTTGTTTTATGTAGTATGTCTTTTTTTATTTCTTGTAATGAAGCTCCCACAGATACAGGATATACTCTTATTAACGATACAATTTCTGTAAACGTTATAACATCTGATACTACCCAGTTAATATATAAAACAGACACAAAAAGTTTCTCCCCTTGTGTAGCAAATGCAAATGTCTTATTTTGCGGGAAAACAGATAATATTGAAGCCGCTTCAATCATTAGATTTGCGTATATACCTGATTCACTCTCTTATTTGAAAGAAAGTGATATTGTTTCTGCCAAACTTACATTATTACCTAATAGATATGCCTTAGGCGATACAAATAATGCAAATTTTAGCTTCACTTTAAAAAGAGTTGAAAACTATTGGAGTGTTAATGCAAACTGGGACTCAATTTCAGTGCCTGGCTTTATGAGTAGAGATGTTGGTAGTTATTCAGGGAAAATTTTATTGCAAGATACTATGCCTGCAATTACAATTGATATTGACAAAACATTAATAACTGAATGGTTTCAACTTCGCACTGATACGTTAGCGGCTGTTGTAAATTGGGGAGTTGCCTTAATTCCCTCACAAAGTTCAAATGTAATTTACAGCTTTGGTGGTGAAGGTGTTAGTCAAACCACAGGCAAAATACCAGCGTTACAAATAATATACAACAATAGCACGGCTCATCTGGATACTTTATACCTTTATGCAGGTTTAAATGCCGCTTTTTTAAACTCAACTGCAAACAATAATGATGATATTGTTATTCAAGGAGGGTTAGATATGCGCACTAATCTTTATTTTAATATAAATCAAATTCCCCCTTTTGCTAATATTAGCAAAATGGAGTTAGACCTTACTTTAAATAAAGAAAAGTCCCTTATTGGAAATGATACATTACAAACTTTGTTTAGAATTGATTTTGTAAGTGATACAACAAAAAGTATGTATGGTAATTATTATTATTATGCAGTCAAATCTGATTCGCTTAGTAATGTTTATAGTTGTGTAAGTGTTACATCTGCCGCACAAGTTTGGAATAGATTCGATGGTAAAGGTATTTTGCAAGTTAGTGCTGCCAATTTCGCTTCGCAATATCAAGCACTGGATAAATTAGTCTTTTACGGTATTAATGACCCTGACCCAGCGAAAAGACCAAAAGTAAGAATAGTTTATACAAAACAATCAAAAAGATAATTATTTAATTTATAAAATTATAATAAATGAATATTAAAAAAAATATAACTTTAACATTGTTTTATTTCAGTCTAATGCTTGTGTTTACTAAAACAAGTTTTTCGCAAGGTGGCTCAAATTATTCAATATTAGGATTTGGAGATATTAACCAAGTTGTTTCAGCAAGTTATGAAGGTCTTGCTGGGACTGCAATTGCTATCCCAAGTTCTAACTCAATAAATATAATAAATCCTGCACTCATTTCACTTGTAACAGATACCCGTTTGCAAGTAGGCTATAACTTTAACCAAAATATTGTTACAACTACAAATTCTAATTTATGGCAAAATAATGGCGGTGTAAATGGTATTAATGCTTTATTTGCTTTGGATACCACAGCAAAAGTTTCTGTTGCCTTGGGGTTAATCCCCGCTTCAAAAGTTAATTATTTAGTTGCTAAATCCTTTATTGTTCCTTATAACAATGGTGAGTTGCATGGAACATCTCTTTATAAAGGTTCTGGGGGATTATCTTCCCTTTATTTAGCTTTGGGTGCTAATGTCGTTGATAATCTATATCTTGGAGCAAATATCTTTGGTAATTTTGGCTCTATCAATTATAATAATACTATATCTTACCTGGAAGATTATACTTTTACTAATACTTTTAATCAACAAGATTATTTTTCTGGTTTCGGTTATAAATTCGGGCTTTTTTACCAATTCCCATTTAATTTTAATATTGGTGCTTATTATTCAAACTATGGTACAATTAAGGTAGATAGAGCAAAATCTTATTCATCAGATTTATTAAACGATACTACTTTTACGGAATCTTTAAACGTTAATCCTCCAAGTTCCTTCGGTATTGGAATTTCGTATCAAACAGGGAAATTTTTAATTGGGGCAGATTGGAAAGTTTTAAATATTTCAAATTTGAACTATGGATTTTCTTTGGATAATAAATTTAAAAATTCTAACGAAGTATCAATTGGAGCAGTTAGATTTGGTAATACTATGCCCGGTGCAGATTATGCTGATAGAATTACTTATAGGTTTGGTGCTGGGTATAATACTTTATATTATGAAATTGCAAATACAAATATTAATGAAATCAATTTGTCTGTTGGGGCTTCTTTCCCGATTGGTTATAGCGGACTATTAGATGTTGCGGCTATTTTTGGGCAAAGAGGAACAACTAATAATGGGTTGTTAAATGAATATTATAGCAAATTAGTGATTGATTTTAGTATTGGAGAAGGTTGGTTCCATCCGTACAAACGTGAATATTAACTTATAATTTAATAGAATAATTTAATTTAGAAAAAGAAAATGAAAACAAATAAAGATTTTTATCCCGAAGTCCGCTCTACAACTGTTATTGGTCTTTTAAAAGATGGGTGTGCTGTTCTGGGTGCTGACGGGCAAGTTACTTTCGGGAATACTGTGATGAAAGGCAATGCAAAGAAAGTTCGGACATTATATGATGGACAAGTTTTAGCAGGTTTTGCGGGAGCAACCGCCGATGCTTTTACTTTATTGCAAAAATTTGAAGAGAAACTTGAAACTCATCGTGGTAATTTACAGCGTGCTTCTATTGAACTTGCCAAAGATTGGCGAACAGATAGATTCTTACGTAAATTAGAAGCTATGCTTATTGTAATGAATAAATCTAATATATTCTTGATAAGTGGTACAGGCGATGTTGTAGAACCAGAAGAAAATATAATTGCTATTGGCTCAGGTGGCAATTTTGCGTATGCTGCTGCTGCTGCTTTAATCCAACACTCTAATTTATCTGCTCGTGAAATCGTAGAAGAAAGCTTGAAAATTGCATCAAAAATTTGTATTTACACTAATTCAAATTTTATAATAGAAGAACTGTAAATAAAATTTCTTCACAATAAGCAATATTTATACCTCTATGACATCTCCAAGATGTTGGACACCTAAAATAAAATATAAGGAAAAACTTTTTAAATTATAAAAAAATATAGGAATTGTTCTTTTTTGTAATTTTGCAATATAACAATTGAGATTTATATAAATAAACGAATTGGGTATTATAAATGCAGAAAGCATTTAATTACTTATTGTTAAACATAAAAATATATTATTTATGAGTATCAAAAATATGATTAGGGAAATTCTCATCTTTTTTCATTTAGATGTAACTACTAATCTTAAATATGACAGATTAACGTATCAAATAATAAAGAAGATTCTCAGAAAAGGCGATAATTGCATTGATGTTGGTTGCCATAAAGGAGCAATCTTAAATTTAATGCTTAAATATTCACCAGAAGGCAGGCATTACGCTTTTGAACCTATTCCCTACTTATTTAAAGAATTAGAAACACATTACAAGAATAAAGCTAAAATCTTCCCTTATGCACTTTCAGATAGCGACGGGGAAACTACTTTCCAACTCGTTAAAAATGCTCCTGCCTATAGTGGCATAAAAAGGAGACGTTACGATATTCCAAACCCAGAAATTGAAGAAATAAAAGTAGAAATGAGAACTTTAGATGGGATTATTCCTTCAAATGAGAAAATTAATTTTATAAAAATTGATGTAGAAGGTGGAGAATACGGTGTAATTAAGGGTGCCAAAAATTTATTAAAAAAGAACAAGCCTGTTGTTTTATTCGAATGTGGAATAGGAGGTAGTGATTATTACGGGACAAACCCACTTTATTTATTTAATTTTATTTCAGATGAAATAGGTTTAAAAATATATACTTTGGAGGCATATATAAAAGATAAAAGTCCGATGAGTGCCGCTGAATTTGAAAATTACTTTAATACTAATGAAGAATACTATTTTGTAGCAAATTAAAGTACGTGTAAAAAAGTTCTTTTGCTGATTTTGTGTATTCTTAAACTATACGTAATAATAAATAATTAAGAAATTGATGAATATTTTGCAAAATACAAAAGGATATTATGATAAAGGCGGGATAATATATATAAATGAAACATCTACAAGAATTTGTTTTGAGCAAAAGGGCATAACCTTTAACTTGCCATAAGTTAAAGGTTATGTTTGTTTTACCAAAGAATCGACGAGAAATACTAAGATTTGCTTATTCCAACTATTTCATAATTTAAAGTACCAGCAGGCACTTTGACAGAAATTTTTTCACCCAAAGTCTTCCCTAATAAAGCTTTACCAACCAAAGAAGTAACAGAAATTTTGTTTTCTAAGAAGTCAGATTCTTCGGAAGAGACAATTGTATACTCTACAAATTCATTTTTATCTAAATCTTTAAGTTTTACTTTGGATAAAATATAAACTTTATCGTCGGGGAATTGGTCTGCTTTGATAATTTGAGCTTTAGAAAGCATAAAATTAATTTTTTGAATTTTTAATTCAAGCAAACCTTGTTCTTCTTTAGCGGCATCATAATCAGCATTTTCTGATAAATCACCGTGAGAACGAGCATCAGCAATTTTTTGGGCAATTTCAATCCTTTTTGTCGTAGTCAAATATTCCAATTCTTTTTCAAGTTCTACCATCTTTTGTTTGGTTAAATATACTGTATCGCTCATAAATACTCCTAAATTTTTCAAATTACAAATTAAATATGTCTAAAGATATGTCCCATCTTTTCTTTTTTTGTTTGAAGATAACTAATATTAATAGGATTAGGTTGAATTTCGAGTGGCACAGTTTCTACAACTTCTAATCCATAACTTTCAATACCAACACGTTTAGTAGGATTATTTGAGATGAGTTTCATTTTTTTTACTCCTAATCCTACTAAAATTTGAGCACCAATGCCATAATCACGAGCATCAGCAGGGAAGCCAAGTGCTAAATTAGCTTCAACAGTATCTAATCCGCCTTCTTGCAATTTATAAGCTTTAAGTTTATTAACTAACCCAATTCCTCGTCCTTCCTGTCTCATATAAAGGACAACTCCTTTTCCTTCTTTTTCAATCATCTCCATAGATTTATGCAATTGAGGACCACAATCACATCGCAGAGAACCAAAAACATCACCTGTTAAACATTCTGAATGTACACGAACAAGGATAGGTTCATCTTCTGTCCAAGTTCCTTTGACTAATGCGGTATGTTCAGCACCATCAACAAGGCTAACGAAAACTTTTATGTCAAAGTCTCCGTGTTCAGTAGGTAACTTAGCAGATGCAACTTCTTGCACAAGATTAGTATTTTTAAATAGATAAGAAATTAAATCTTTAATTGTAGCAATCTTAAGATTAAACTTCTTAGCAAATAATTTTAAATCATCTAAACGAGCCATAGTTCCATCTTCGTTCATAATTTCGCAAAGGACACCCGATTGTTTCAATCCAGCGAGTCTCATTAAATCAACAACTGCTTCTGTATGTCCTGCACGACGCAAAACACCACCATTACGAGCAATAAGTGGGAAAATGTGTCCAGGTCTCAACAAATCTTCGGCTTTAGTATCTTTATTTGCAATTGCACGAACAGTTGCCGCTCTATCAAAAGCGGAAATTCCTGATGAAGTTCCATGTGCATAATCTACAGAAACTGTGAAACGAGTTCCATGAAATGCTGAGTTATCCTTAACCATAGTTTCTAATTCTAATTCTTTCGCTCTTTCTTCTGTTAAAGCAACGCAGATTAAACCTCGTGCATTTTGGGACATAAAGTTAATTGTATTGGCTGTACATAATTCGGCAGATGCAATTACATCACCTTCGTTCTCACGGTCTTCATCGTCCATTATTATTACCATTTTACCTTGTAAAAGGTCTTCAATTACTTCTGGTATCGTATTCATTCTATTACGCTTTTATTAATTTCAAAATAAAAAAGAAATCTTTTGCTTACGGCAAAAGATTTTCAGTGCTATTTATTATTTCAACTAGATCTTTGTTGAAATAGCAACTCTTTCAAATTTCACTTTCGTGTTTTCACCAATTTGTAATGTGATAGTTTTATCGTCTAATTCAACGACAATGCCATGCATCCCTGAAGTTGTGATAACTCTATCACCCTTTTTAATACTTTCTAACATTTTTTTATGTTCACTTTGTCTTTTTTGTTGAGGTCTTATCATCAAAAAATACATTATCAAAATTACAGCACCAAACATAACTAATGTTGAAATCAAAGAGCCCCCTGCTCCTTGTTGTCCATTAGGAGGTGCCATTGCATACGCTTGTTGTAAGTCAAAAAACATAATTATCTTATTTTATTAAAAAAAATTTAAATACAAATTAAAAAACAAAATTACGAATTATTTTTAAATAACAATAAATTCTTAAACATTAAAAATTTACAATAAAAAATTAATGTTTAAAATGCCTCATACCAGTGAAAATCATCGCAATATTATTGGCATCAGCAGCGGCGATAACTTCTTCATCGTGAATAGAACCACCAGGTTGGATTGCGGCAGTAGCACCCGCTTCAGTTGCTTTTAACAAAGCATCGGCAAACGGGAAAAATGCATCGCTTGCAACAGTTGAGCCTTCCAAATTTAACCCCATTAATTTCGCCTTTTCAACTGCTATACGAGAAGAATCTACTCGGGACATTTGCCCGGCACCTACTGCTAATGTTCGGTCAAATTTACTATAAACAATTGAATTTGATTTTACGTGTTTTGCAACTTTCCAGCCAAAAAGCAAACTCTTTATTTCATCGTCGGTTGGTTGTCTTTTAGTTACAACTTTCATCATAGATTCATCATATAATTCTTTATCTGTGGATTGAACAAGAACTCCACCAGCAACAGATTTTATTTCAATATTGCGATTCTCAACAAATTTTTTAAAATTTACAGTTAATAATCTACGATTTTTCTTTTTCATTAAAAGTTCTAATGCGGCTTTCTCAAAAGCAGGAGCAATTAAAACTTCTGTAAAAATTGCGTCAATTTCTCGAGCAAGTTCCAAAGTTAAAGTGTCATTCATTGCAATAATACCACCATAAGGAGATTCCTTATCTGTTTCAAAAGCTTTTTGCCAAGCATCAAGTAAATTATTTGCTGTACCTACACCACAAGGATTAGTATGCTTAATAATCGCAACTGTCGGTTCAGTAAATTCATTGATTAAATCTACCGATCCATTAATATCAACTATGTTATTATAAGAAAGTTCCTTGCCGTGTAATTGTTTGAAAATATTAGTAAAGTTTCCATACAAAGCCGCTTCTTGATGTGGATTTTCTCCATAACGTAAATTTTGGTCTAATTTCAAAGCTAAAGTAAATTTTTCTGGCGTGTGGATTTTGTTATAAGATTTGAAATAGTCAGAAACCAGGCTATCGTAATAAGAAGTTTCTTGGAATACTTCACCGGCAAGTTCTAATCGTAAATTCAAAGGTATTGTTGTGTTATTTGCTCTTAAAGTTTCAATAATTTGGTTGTACCTTACTGGATTAATAACAGGTACCGTCCATAAATAATTTTTTGCAGCTGCCCGCAACATTGTCGGACCACCAATATCAATATTTTCAATTAATTCTTCGTGTGAAATTTCTTCTTGTGAAAGTTTGTCCTCAAATGGATAAAGATTCACAACGAGTAAATCAATAGATTGATAATTGAAATCTTGCAATTGCTTTATATGCAATGGATTGTCTAATTGAGCAAGCAAACCTGAATGAATAGCAGGGTGCAATGTCTTAACTCTACCGTCAAAGCATTCAGGAAAATTCGTGAGTTCTGTTACACTTTTTACCGGCAAACCTGCTTCCTTTAAAGATTTCTCTGTCCCCCCTGTGGAATAAATTACAATTCCTAATTTTGATAATTCTTGTGCAAATTCAATTATTCCATCTTTTTTTGAAACGGATATTAGTGCTGTTTTAATCTGATAATTGTTTGTTGAATTCATATTCTATATAATCAATTGTGAATAAAAATCAATTTAGTAAAATTCAAAATTAAATGAAAAATAAAATTTATTTTATATTTTATATTTTATACCGATCTTTTAATTAAGCGTGCAGCAAAAGCACCATCACAACTATGTCTATGAGGAAAAGTTTGCATCATTCCTTTTGAACATACCTTTTCGGGCAAATACTTTTCAGCAGGGTCAAGTTGGAATTCAGGATGTTTTTGCAAAAAAGTTTCAATAATAATAAAGTTTTCTGATGGTTCAATTGTGCAAGTTGAATAAACAATTACTCCACCGGGCTTGACTTGTTCGGCGGCATTTTCCAAAATATTATCTTGAATTTTATTTAATTTAATAATATCTTCCATTTCTCTTTTCCACTTAATATCTGGTTTTTTAGAAATTGTACCTAACCCCGTACAAGGAACGTCAGCAAGCACTAAATCAAAAGGTTCGTCAAAATCTATATCTGTTGCATCACCGTTCATAACTGTCATATTTGTAATTCCGAGCCTTTTAGCACCTTCCGAAATAAAACGTAGTTTAGATTCATACTTATCAATAGCAACAATTTCCCCTGTATTATTCATTAATTCAGCTAAATAAAAGGTCTTACCTCCTGGTGCGGCACATAAATCTAAAACACGCCAATTCATTTGAGGATTAGCTAACTGAATTACCAAAGAAGCACTTGGGTCCTGTATTGCTATCTCTCCGTTTTTGAAAAAAGTAGTTTCAAAAACATTTATTCTAGGATTAAATATCATAAATGTATCGTCGTGGTACGAGTAATTCTTGTATATTACTTCGTTTTCATCTAAAAATTTCCTAAATGCTTCTTTTTGATTTTTTAATTGATTGATTCTTGCCGGTATATAAGGTCGCTTATTCATTGCTATAAGCAGTTTTTCAGTTTCTTCATAACCAAATTGTTCAATCCATCTTTTTACTAACCACTTTGGAAATGAGTATAAAACTGCTAAATAATAATTGGGGTCTTCATCTTTTTCGGGATAACGCACATTTTCCATATTTCTTAAGATGTTCCTTAATACACCATTTACAATACCAGCAGTTTTTTCGCCTTGAATATTTTTAGTGATTTCAACAGTTTCATAAATTGCAATTGGAGGAGGAATCTTCGTTAAAAACATTAACTGATAAAGACCTACACGCATTGCATTTTTTACCCAATTTAAATTTTTTTGGAAATCTCCGTGATAAAATCCCGTTAAAATCCAATCTAATTTACCTCTCCAACGTATTACTCCATTTACTATTTCGGTTAATAATGCTTTATCAAATTTATTAAAATCCTCTTTTTGATATTCTGCGTTTAAAAGTTTATCAATATAAGAATCACTTCTATCATACCTGTTCAATATTTTAACTGCCGCAAAACGAACATTATAATTACGTTTATGGGTTTCTTGATTTATATTTTCATTATGTTGTTCTTCAGAATTTGCGTCTTCTTGAAAATTTTTTGCATTATTATGTAACTTTTCGTTAGAAAAATTGTTATTATTTATAATCTTCTCATTATTTTCATTATTTTTGTTATAATTAGAAGATGAATTTTGTTCGTTCATAAACTGATAAAAATTTTTTTAATAAATATTAAAGTTAATACGATGAAAATAGGTAAGTTATTGTTTTTGGGTCTAATTTTTTGTTTTGCTGTCCAAGTTAGTAAATCTCAAAAAATAGAATCACCCATAATGCCGGAAGAAAATGTTGTGTATGACTGGGAACTTGGAGGTTTTATAGGTATTGGCAGCAATTTCAATAGCGGAACATATACGGCGGAATGCCCTGAATGCTTATTTGACGATGCTTCAAAGTTTGGTTTTTCCATTGGTGTAAAAATGGATTACGAAATTTTAAGATGGTTCTATATAGGGGCAAATCTAATCTATGATAATGAAAGTGTTGATGGTGCTTTTCGCAGAATAGAATCTATACCTTTAACACGTGGAGATGGTTCTATTATGGATGTCCCAGTTGAATTTAGGCATGTGATGAATTTAAAATTAAATTCCTTCACACTTGCCCCTAATGCAATTTTCCGCATAGATGATTGGTTAGACATTAGGCTTGGCTTTTATACTGATTTTCTATTTGGTTCAAATATAACTCATACAAAAGAATTGCTAACAAAGACCGCTGTTCTGCCAGATGGCGAAAAAGTAAATGTAACAATCCCAAATACTAAAAACAATATTGCTGAATTAGAAAATCATGCTATTCCCGGACTTTCAAGCACAGTATTTGGTCTTTTCCCACAAATTAATATAAATATACCAATATCTGATGGTAGTGATTTTATTATTGGTTCATATTTAAAAATGCCATTTTCTGCAATTTCTTCTCAACAAAGCAATTTTAAAATTGACGTTTGGAGATTTTTCCTCGGATTATCCTTTGATTTGAATGATGCAAATGCATATCGGGCAAAAGTAGATGCAATAAAAAACAAAAAATAAGGAATTTGTAGTAATAAAAATGACAATAAAAACCAGTTTAGTGTATTTTTTTGTAACAATCTATAATTTTATTATGGTTTTGTAAAAAAAAATTGTTAATTTAAAATTCAAAAATTGTTAAAAACAAAAAAACAAAAAATTCTTTGAAAAATATTGATAACAAAACAAATCGGTGAGTTGTATATGTTAAAAAAGTTTTTATACGTACTATTGCTTGTAGTAACTCTATCAAGTAGTTTGTCATATTCACAGGAGCCAAAAGTTAAAGAGGCAACACCAGTAAAAATTGACAAACAAGGAAATGACGACTTCTTATTGATGGCAGCCGTAATTACAAACGAACAAGATGAAAAGCCATCAAACATCAAAGAAGAAGGAACCATCTTAACCAAAAGGATCAAGATAATTAATTTAGGACCTGTCGTAAACTGGAAAGGTTTGGATTATGCCCCAACGATTTCCGCAGATGGGAAAACATTGTTTTTTGTTTCCAATAGACCGGGTAGCATAAAGACAAAAGATGGGGATTTTAGC
>Ga0123519_10004425_pt1 | contig 22831 bp, 22 predicted proteins | sample YelNatPaOPRAMG02_FD_87396 | JGI IMG/M metagenome (GOLD analysis project Ga0123519, IMG submission 87396) | Hot spring microbial communities from Yellowstone National Park - Yellowstone National Park OP-RAMG-02 (version 2) | ecosystem: Environmental > Aquatic > Thermal springs > Hot (42-90C) ...
CAATGACAAGGAAATTATGGAGATTTCCAAGTTTGCCTATGAAAAAAAAATCCAAAAGGGGAGCATACTATTTTCCCATGGAGAAAAGGGCTCATCTTTATATTTGATTTTAAAAGGTAGGGTAAAGATTGTTTTAATCGATGATAGTGGGAAGGAACTTGTCCTTGCCATATTGAAAAAGGGAGATTTTTTAGGAGAGATGTCAATAATTGAGGACGAAGTAAGATCAGCAACAGCTATAGCTCTTGAACCTACTGTGCTCCTCACAATTGAAAAGGAAAATTTTCTAAATTTCTTGATGAAAAATCCAAAGGCTATGCTTGGTGTTCTTAAGGAACTTTCGAAAAGACTAAGAATAGCTGATGAAAAGATTGGAGAACTTGCCTTCCAAAATGTGTATGAGAGGGTTATCAACTATCTAAATACCCTTGCAAAAACAAAAGGGGTTAAGGAGAAGGAAGGTATATTTATAAACGATCTTCCTACAAAAAAGGAGATTGCAGATTTTATAGGATCTACAAGGGAAACAGTAAGTAGGGTTCTAAACGACCTTCAGAGAAAAGGATTTATATCCCTTTATAGAAAGAGTGTTATTATTAAAAAGAAGTTTCTCAAGGATAGTGTATGAAAAGTTTGTGATTTAAATCATAGATTTTATTGGAAAAAAAATTTAATTTTAAAATAAAATGGTAAAGGTAGGATTTTTTGTAGGTGAATTTCCTTTTTCAATTGAGAAATACATAACCGATGAAATAGACTCCTTAAGCTCAATAGGTATCCAACCTTTCATCTTCTATGAAAGGAAATGTCCCCTTAAAAAATACTCTCACTTTGAGATCGAATCTGATATTTCCATATGGAAATCTCTAAAATCTCTAAATGGACTTTTTGAGGAAAGCAACTTTCTTAAAGCACTGAAAAAAAGTGCTGAGATATTTGATGATGAGTCAGTCTTTGCAATGGCTACAAAAGCCTCATTGATTGTAAAAAACAAGAAAATAGAGATCCTTAATGGCTATTCTCCAAAATTTTACAATGTTGCCATGATTACCTCATGGATTACAAACATTCCCTTTGGAATTTCCATCCTTACTCCTGAACATCTTTCTAATACTCGGGAGACTGAGATCATTTTAAAAGAAGCTTCTTTTGTAGTTGTCTACAGTGATAGAATTCTTAAAGATTTAAAAGAGTTGGGATTTTTTGATACTGACAAAGTCCTGAGAGTATTCCCTGGTTTCACCCCTCTTGAATCTTCCATTAAAAAGAGTGGGAAAGTCTGTTTGGTTTACTACAGAAGGGATTTAATTGAAAAAATCTTAAAGATCTATCCTCCTGAAAAGATCCTTCTTGTTCAGGAAGAAAAGGTCTTTAATATAAAAGGGGAAATAGAAAAAATTGAAAAAAGTGATCTTAGTAACTTCATTGAAAATCTTGAGTTGATTATATACTCAAACTTACCACCCATGGATAATATGTTTCGACTCGAAAATAGACTGTTAAGAAAAGCCCTTTTCTATGGTATTCCAGTCTTAATTTTTGGGAGCTTTAAAGAAGGGAATAATATAGAAAAAATCTTGAAAAACTTCATAAGATCGGAAGTTAATTTTGAATCAGTCCTTCTAAAAGTAATAGAAGATGAAAAATTCAGAAAGAAAATAATATCTGAAGGAAAGGAAATAGCATCAGCCCTTTTTGACCTTCAAAGAAATGCAAATCTCTTAAAGGGGCTTTTTGAGAGAACTTTGATAGAAAAAAATGAAAACAATTCAATGGATAGATGGTTGAAAAGAGGAAGAAAACTTCCAAGAAAAAATTAGTTTAATCTTTATTGAGAGTCAAAAAGAAAGAGGTTAGAAATCCAAAAGCAATAAGGGTTAGTAAATTTTATTCTAACCATATTTTTACTATTGACTGGGCGTCCTCAATAAGAAATACTTCCATTGAACCTATCCTTTTCAACTCTTCAATAATATCCTTGAAATCTATTTCTCTCTCACCTTTTTTTATTCTGCACTTTTTGCTTGATTTTAATATTGTTTCAAGGAAAGGGATGCAAATTCTTATTTTTACATCTTCTCTATCCATCTTATTTTTCTCTATAATGCTTATGTTTAGCCACTTTGCCTCCTTCAGAGATTTTGATGAGATAGAGAAATCTTCTGCTTTTACAACCCTCTTTATCACCCTCAAATCTTCTCTGTCTGAAGAAATTGCATAAGAGAGGAATATGAAAATAAAAGATATTAGAGGGACAATAAAATTTTTCAGAAAACCAAAACTCAGTCTTTCTTTTATTTTCTTTATCCCTTTCATGATTCCTCCTATTCTATCCAAATTTTAATGATTTCATCCTCATCATAAATTTCCAATAACTCAGCCTTTTTCATATTCAAAAATTTCTGGAAGATTTCCGCTAAAGTCCCACTCTCGACCCTTTTCCCATCTATTTTCACATCTCCCTTTATCCTATAATCCGGTTTTGAAATTGCCTGTATGGCAAGATTTGCAAGTTCGACTGGAATCTTTATTGAAAGCTCCTGTTTTCCAGTGCTCCTTTTGAATATTGCTATCCTTAGCATTCTTATTTTACTTTCTTCATCCTTAATTCCCTTGAGAAGATAAGGATCGATTCTTAGAAGAGCTATCTTTGCCCTCTCTTTAAGCTCTTCATCCTTCTCCTCTTTTAAAATCTCCATCAAAACTGGAACTGCGAGAAATTTTTCTCCCTCTTTGAAATAACTCAATTTAAATGCTGAATAATATCTTATTACCCTGTTTTTACTTTCCAGCCCACTTTTTATGTTATCTATATAATTTTTCTTTCCCTTTTTATAGAGCTCAGAGGAAAGGTCTATTATGGCTATTTCTGCTTCCTCAGCAAATTTTGCCCCTTCCCTCTTTTTCAAGTATCTTTTGAAGGTATTAATTGCCTCTTCCTCCCTTCCTCCTTGTTCTTGTATACACTGTCCAAGATAGAAAAGAATATCAGAGAAACTCTCACTTTCAGGGTATTTCCTTAAAATATCCATGATTTTTGTTTCCGCCTCTTTCCACTTCCTGTCGAAAATTAAAAGTTTTACATCAGAAAGCTCCCTTTCCTGGAAGGGATACAGAAGAAAACTAAAAGAAAGAAGCAAGAGAGGGAGGATAAATTTTTTACTTAAAGATGAAAATTTCATAAAGCCCCCATCTCCTTTATCTCATCTTTTACAAGCTTTATTTTAAGAATAAGATTCTCCCTTTCAATTATCCTCATGATTTCCTTGTTTTCTCCATCCATCTGGAATTCCATGAATAAAAAATCAATTTTTGAAGCTATCTGCCTGGCATTGGGAAAATCTTCGAGATATTGGTTAATGAATCTCTTTTTTAAGAGGAGTTCTTTACTCTTTTTTAGAGAATATTTGTCTATACTCTCTTTTTCAACGAAACTGGATAAAAGAAAGTTAGAATCTTCAAAGTATTTCAAAACTTCATTTTTTGCTGAGACCTTTTCCATCTTATCAAAAATTTGTGATTCAGAGAAAAATTCTCCTTCTCTTGGAATAGATAATATGTAAATAAATACTGAAATGATAATTATGAGAATAGCCATTGAAGGGATCAAATACTTTGGTAAAAGGAAATTCTTCAGGGGGAATATTCTCAGAGGCTTCCTCGATTCCTCTCTTACCTTTTCAATTATTTCCCTTTCAAAAACTCTCCACTCAATCTTACCCATCTCATCATCAATTCTCTTTTTCACTTCTTCTGAGGCAGAGGAAACAGAATTAAGATAAGTAAAGAAGTCTTTACACTCTTCACATTTTAATAAATGCTCTTCTCCTTCTTTTCCAAGACCCTTCCCTTCAATAAAGGCAAAAAATATATCTTTTCTTACCTTTTTACACTCTTTCATTTTCCTTCTCTTTCATTATTTTCCTTATATTCTCTACTGCCTTAAAAAGAAGGGATTTCGCACCCCCTTCTGAAATTCCCATTGCTTCAGACATTTCAGAAATCTTCATTCCACTGAAAAACCTGAGAGAAAAAGCAAAAGCCTGCCTCTCAGGAATTCTCCTCAGTGCTTCCTCAAGAAGATTCTGAAAAAGCTCCTTCTCATCTTCTCTCCCTCCAACCATTCCCCTTAAATCTGTATTCATCTCTTTCAATTCTCTCCTCCTCTTTTCTCTGTAATGGTCAATACAGAGGTTTCTTGTCACCTTCAAAACCCATGCTTCAATATCTTTAGTTTCAATTTTTCTTATCATTTTCCATAATCTGACGAAAACTTCCTGTGTAATATCAAGGGCTTCTTCCCTGTTTCTAAAAAATCCGTAAGCAACTGAAAATATCCTTCCTTTAAGAATTTGAATAATATCTGAAAATGCCTCACTATCACCATTTCTAATCCTTTCAACGAGCTCCTTGCACCTTTCCTTTGCTTCATCTGAGCCCATTATACAATTATTCTACCTCATCCAGATAAGAATTAAACTTTTACCATCTCTTAATTCCATCAGAGGTCCTGGCCCTAATTTTTTTAGCTCTTTCAGAGCTTGAAAATCTACTTCGCAATCCCATTTAGAGGGTTTATCAATGGGTTTTTCTTCATCGTTAAAATCTCCAGCAATGTCAAAGCATAAGTTCAAAAACCATAAGGGAAGGCTTACCCTTATCATATCCTTTGATTCTCCATCATATACAAAAATATTTATGGAAGTAGCCTTTCTGCTCCTGAAAAAATCTGGTCTTTCCACCCTCTCAAATTCTCTAACCGCTTTCTTTATGTAGTACTCAGGATTCGAAACATTCTCTCTAATATCGATGTAACATGCAGTAAAAAGTAGGGAAAATACTAAAATTAATAATTTCTTCTTTCCCATTTTCTCATCTCCATAAAAAATAAACGAAAGAAAAGAAAGAAAAGTTTACTTAACAGGGAATTTACCCTTCATTTTTTGTAAAGTAAAATCAGATTGAGAAGCCTGCTTTCCAAGTTCTTGAAAAGTCGCTCTTTTAAAAAATCACATTCCAATAAACTTTGAGTAAAGGCTTTTTGCTATTGATGGATCTGATGTTCCCTTTACTATTGCCCTTCCATCTTTGAAAATTGTAATTTCGTAATCCTGGTAGAAGAATTTAACGAGATATTCATTAAATACAACCATTCCATAAGGTTTTAAACTTTCAACTATTTTTTCAAGCTCAAAAAATCTTTCAGCTGGAGGGTTAATCTGGATTGAATTACTCCCACAGATCGATATTACTGAAGAAATTTTATTTCCTTCAAGAAAATCAAATCTTCCCATTCCGCAAGCAGGGCAGTTCTCCTTTTTCAAATGGGAAATGGGAATCTTTTCAAATTCATTTCTCCATAAATCAACAAAGAGCATATCATATCTTAAATCTTTCTCATTCCCTGTAAGGATTTTTAACGCTTCTGAACTCTGTATAGATGCAATAAGAACAACAATAGGTCCGATTATTCCAGCAGTCTCGCATGTCATTGAAGAATTTGCAAAATTGTCGTAAATGCATCTTAAACACGGACTCTTTTTGGGGATTATATTAAAGGTTAATCCATAGGTGGAGAGGCATGTCCCATATATCCATGGAATTCCTTTTTTTATGCTCAAATCATTTATCAAAAATCTACCTTCCATGTTGTCAAGACCATCCAGTATGAGGTTAATTCCTTCTGAAAGGGATTCTGCATTAGATGGATTGAAATCTGCCACAATCCCCTCTATCTCAACATCGCTGTTAATCTTTTTCAGCTTTCTTTCTGCTATCACTCCCTTTGGTATGTTAGAATTTAGATCATCCTCGTCAAAAAGTATTTGCCTCTGAAGATTTGTGATCTCAACAAAATCCCTGTCAACAATTCTTAGCCTTCCGACCCCAGCTCTGACAAGGATTGTAGCTATTGTTGAGCCCAAACCTCCGCATCCTACCAAAAGAACTGAAGATTCCTTTAGTTTTTTTTGTCCTTCCTCTCCAATAGCAAATGTAATAATCTGTCTTGAATATCTTTCCCACATAATTTGATTATACTCTCGAAAGGTTAATTGAGAAAGTCTCAGGAATGAATAAATTTATTCCTTTGTTCTTTTACTCCATTTTTTCTCAAGCTCAGTCCACCAGTTGGATAGATCAACCTCTTTACCATTTATGAATAGATTTGTAACATTGGCTCTAATATCGAGGGGATCACCATCACAAATAAAAAGATCAGCATCTTTACCTTTTTCAAGGGAACCAATCCTATTTTCAACTCCAAATATTTTTGCAGGATTTATTGTGAGAGCCTCAATAGCCTTGGAATGGGGAAGACCAAAGGCAACTGCCCTTGCAGCATGATAGGTTAGGTCCTTTGCAATAGCAGGGCTACCTCCAGATGAAAAACAGAATAGAACCCCTGCCTCATAAAGTTTTAGAGGATTAGTAAAGGGTGCATCGTAACCATCCTCTGGTTCAGAGGGGAAGGTGTATAGATCGCCAAGTATTACAGGAATCTCAGCTTTCTTAATTTTATCAGCTACTTTAAATCCCTCGGAACAACCTTTGAAAATGGCTTTTATCTTTTCCTCCTGCACAAACTTTATTGCCAATTCAATATCTTTTGCCTTATCGACAGATATTATAACTGGAATTTCTCCATTTAAAACTGGCTCAAGAGCTTCAAATTTTCTATTGATTGGAGGCATTGAGATTTTCGCATCTGAAAGGGCAAGCTTTTTAAGCTCCAGATACCTCCTTGCATCTTTGAAATAATTCTTTAGTTCCTCAACGAGTTTTGAAGCAGCTTCCTCCTGACTGGTAGCTTGTTCTCCACCCTCACCCCTTCCAAACCTTGGTGTAACCGGGAAGTTTATAACCAATGTTGCTACTTCCTTCAAAGCCATTTCTGGAAATGTCCATCCATCCATTTTAACAAGGGCAGAAAGACCCGATATTGTTCCACCCCTTGGAGATACGAGGGCAGTTGTGGTTCCATTTATTCTACTTGTTGCAAAGTGTACCGAGCTTGGATTTATTGCCCATGCAACTCGGAGTTCAGGATTGAATTTCCCGGTTTCCTGAACATCTACTGTGCTGGAAATTGATGATATCTCGATAAGACCAAGATGGGTAAAGCCATCTATAAATCCAGGGTAAACAAATTTCCCCTTTGCATCTATCACTTTAGCTCCTTCAGGAACATCAATCTCTTTTCCAATTTCTTTTATTTTTCCATTTTCAATTAGAATTGCCCCATTCTCAATTTTATCCGATGTTACAGGAATAATTGTGGCATTTTTAATGAGAATTAAATTCTTATTTTCTGCAATTAAAAGGATTGGGAATAGTAAAAGTATTGAAATTAAAATTATTTTTTTCATTTTAAGCCTCCTCAAGCTTTTCTATTTTTCTTCTCTTTTTCCTCTTTCTTTTTCTTCATATCTTCAAGGTATTTTGCTCTATCAAAGTAAATTTCTCCATCAATTATAGTCATTTCGCATATAGTATATGGATCTAATGGATGTTTGTTGAATATGGCTAAGTCAGCATCTTTTCCTACTTCAATCGTTCCAACCCATTTTTCAACACCTAAGATTTTAGCAGGATTTATTGTTATCATTTTCAGAGCCTCAAGTTCAGATAATCCTCCAAACCTTACTGCCTTGGCAGCCTCTGAAAATAGCCTCCTCATTCTTTCAGAATCATCAGAGCTCATGGCAACAAGAACACCATTTTTAGCCATCATTGCAGCTGAATAGGGCATTGTGTTGAAGGCTTCCCATTTGTAAGCCCAGAAATCAGCAAAGGTTGATACTGCAACATTGTATTTAACAAGCTCCTTAGTTATTTTATAACCTTCAAGACCATGCTCAAAACATACAAGTCTTACTCCATATTCATGACAGAGTTTCATTATGGAAAGCATTTCCTGTGCTTGATAAGCATGGCATCTAATCCACAATTTCCCCCTCAAAACATCTGCAATTGCTTCAAGCCTATAATCCTTCTTTGGTGGAATTGGTTCCATTCCTTTACTTTTTCTCTCCTTCCATTCCTTAAGCTTCCTGTTATACTCATCCCACTTTCTCATATAATCCTTAGCCTCTTCAAAAACTTTTCTAATTGATTCTTCAACTCCCATCCTTGAAGTTGGATATCTCGGGGGTCCTGCAATTGAAAAATTTGACTGTTTCGGATTTTCGCCAAGAGCCCATTTTATTGTTTTAGGGGCTCCTTTGAAAATCATCTCCTTTGCACTTTTGCCCCATCTTAGTTTTAAAACAATCCCTTTTCCACCGATTGGGTTTGCTGAGCCATGCATTGTGTGAATTGTTGTTACCCCTCCTGTAAGGGCGTAGAATATTGATATATCTTCAGGATTTAAGACATCCTCAACATCAACCTCTGCAGATATTAAGTTTCCTGTTTCATTCACTCCTCCCTCCACTGCAATGTGGGAATGGGAATCAATAATTCCAGGCATTACCCATTTCCCATTCAGATCGATCACTTTTGCTCCCTTGAGTGGTTGAATTCCCTTTCCTATCTCAAAGATCTTTCCATTCTTAATTAAAATGTCTCCCTTCTCCAGATCCTTTCCTGTTACAGTTATTATATTGGCATTTTTCAGAAGGAGAATCTCTTCTGAGTAGGAAAATATTGAAAGAGAAAATATTAATAAAATTAAAATTTTTACTCTCATTTTTTCCTCCTTAAGGAATTCTTTTTCCTGTAAATTCCATAGAGCCCATCTGCCCCTGGACATTACCTCTCATTGTTTCTCCTTCAACTACTGCGGAAAATGTTAAGTCCAGACTCTCTCCACCAAAATTTATAGACATGGTGAAAAAGATTTCATTCCCTGAAACCTTTCCGCCTGTGAATTCTGTTGTGCCAAACTGGCTTATAAATTTCCCGGATAAAGAGGAACCTTCTTGTGAAAGTTCAAGGGTAAAATGCATTGAGCCCATAGGAGATTCAAGGGAAATCTCCCATTTACCAGAAACATTTACCTGGGGAGTCTTTCCTTCCTCGACCTTTTTCTCCTTTATCTCAAATCTTTTACCATCAACAAAAACATATCTTATCTTGGAATCCTTTGAGAATATGTTTCCCTCGACAAGAACAAGGTTGGCAATTTTACCAACCTCAATAGTTCCGAGAGCCTTTGATAGATTGAGGAAATTTGCAGGATTTATAGTCAGAGCTTTTAGGGCAATATCTTCTGAAAGTCCATTTTCAACAGCTTTTCTTATCCCTTCAAGGAACTTGGAAGGTTCATCGGTTTCAAAGGAAGAAAAGGCAAAAGGAATACCAGCAGATGCAACATTAGCTGGATTCTTTGGATAAATTTCCTTCTCAGCCCTTTCTTTTTCTTCCTTTCCCAATCTTGAATAAATACTTGTTACTGGTGCTTTAAATCCAGCAGTAAGAATTAGACGAGCATGGGAATTTTTTATCTCATTCAAAACTCTGAAAGCCTCACTTCCAAGGTCGCAAATGAAATAATTAAGTCTAAACTCTTCACCCAATTTTATCGCCCTTAAAATATCATGCTGGTTTCTGCAAAGGAAAACAACAGGTTTCTTCTCAACAATGTAGGAATTGAGAATTTCAAGTCTTGGATTGTAAGCCTCCCTTTTTATCCCTAACATTTCCTTTCTCCATCTTTCTTTAATCATGCTGTAGTAAAAGGTGTCAGAGAAGGTCTGGCGGAGAAAGGCAAAAACTCCCATAAGAGAATTGGGATATCCTCTCCTTGCAGGAGAAAATCTTATTCCAAGGAAGGGATCTACTTGAATAAAGGCTTGCTCTTTTCCTGAATCTATTAAGGAAAATGTGGATGAAACTCCTGTAAGGATTCCTTTCTCAGGTATTAAATTAACAACTGTGAATCCACTGTTATGGAACTTCTCAATGGATGATTTACTCAAATCAGCATAGTCATAAGCCTTTATTTCAGGGGTAATGCCTCTTTCCTTCTCTGTAGGTTCTCCTGCAACTTCTCTTCTCTCTTCAACCTTTTCCTGGGGAAATTTCAGAAGGGATTTACTCAGAATGTCTATGAATCCAGGATAAACAGTCAATTTAGAGCCATCAACTATTTCAGCTTCACGGGGTATTGAAATATTTACACCAACATTTTCAATCAGTCCATCCTTTATTACAATAACCCCCTTCTCAATAGGTGGCCCTACCTGAGTAATTATCTTGCAATCCTTTATAGCCCATACATTATGGAGATCTTCCTGTGCTGAGAGAAGAGGAAATAGAAGTGAAAGAATGAGAGTAAACTTGAGAAATCTTAAAATAAAAAGCTTATTCATTAAACCCTCCTCTAAGAATCATATTTATATTACGAAAAATTTAAATTTAAGTTCAAATTAAAGAAATTCCAAAGAGTATTTAAAAGGAGACTTTTTGAGAAGGTTTCTGCGATGGAAAAGCTTGAAAAAGTGTAATGAAAATCATGCCCAAATTTTGTGCAATTAACCTCTTTTTCTTTTCAGAAAAGAAGTTTTAATTTTTCATCCACAAATTTTTCCACAGATTTTGTGGAAATTTTCTCATCATCTAAACTGGCTTCCACAAAGGAATTGTGCAAATAAAAAAATAAAAATTATTATTACCTTACCAAATTTTTGTGTTTTGAAAAAATCAGATATAATATCCTTATGATGGATAAATTTAGAGAAGCAGAAATAAAATACAAAGAATTAAAGGAAAAAAGGGATAAGAACGAAATTACAAAGGATGAGTTTATTACTGAACTCCAAAAATTAATGATAAAGGATGAAGATGGAAAACTATGGGCTCTTGGGGTTTCTTCAGGTAAATGGCATTATTACGATGGAAACAAGTGGATCCCCCAGGATCCTCCTTATTCAACCCAAAAGAATATCATTTGCCCCTATTGTGGTTTTGAAAACCCTGAGAATTCAATTTTCTGTATAAAGTGTGAGAGAAGTTTAAAAAAGGTCTCCATAACCTGTCCAAGATGTGGTAAAGAACTTCCTGAAGGCTCTGAATCTTGCCCCTATTGTGGATACACTTTTGAAAAAGAAAGAGAGGGGACTGAAGAAATTGAATTAAGAATTAGAAGTGTATCGGTATTTAGCTTTTCCTTGTTTTGCGGAGGCTTTGGATTGGTAATTGGGATAATTCTGGGTGCCCTTATAGGAGTTTTCAATTCTTTTCTTTCCTTTGATTTCCTTCCCGATTTTATTAACTCAACAAGGGGACACTTTATGGGATCTATTTTATTCGGATTGGGAGGAGCAATTACCGGTTTCTTTTCCCTATGGCTTTTCGGTATTGTTATCTCCCTCTTCACCAACCTCATTCTCTTCCTTTTCGGTAGTCCAAAATTTAAATTTTCAAAGGAAAGGGGATAATTTAAAAATCAAGAGCTCACAAAACTTCTAATCAATTTCTAAAATCTCCCATTCATAATCGATCTTTGCAACTTTAGAAAGCATGGCAGAAACAGAACAGTATTTTTCCTGGGAAAGTTCTATACTCCTTTTGCATGCTTCTTCTGATAAATTTTTCCCTTTAAAAACATAACGAATTTTTATTTCTTTGTATACCTTTGGATGTTCTTCAGACCTAACTCCATTTATTTTTATCTCAAGACCTCTCAAATCTTGCCTCTTTTTCTGCATAATTGATATAACATCCATTGCTGTACACCCGCCAAGAGCAATGAGAACAAGCTCCATAGGTCTTGACCCCTTATCTTCTCCTCCAATATCAGGAGAGGCATCCATTACTATGCCATGCCCTGAAGATGCATATCCAATAAGTTGTAAACCTTCGACCATCTTTACTGTGGCATTAATTATACTCTCGCCCATTTTTATATCCTCCAAATTTTTCTGTAACCTTAAATTTTAATATAGAAGATAAATTGATACAATAAATCTATGAAGAAAATTTTGTTCCTTTTTTTCCTTACCTTATTCTCATGTAAACCTGAAAAAATCCTGCTGGAGAATAACATTTTGAAAATGGAAGTTTCCACAAGGATGGGAACAGCACCTTTGTATGTCGAAGTTACATGTGAAATTAGCCCATCTGTTAAGGATCTACCCTGTCTTGACGAAGAATGGTACTGTTTGCCAGGAGAAGGTCTTTCTTTAACAGGTGATTATCTAAGCAAAATAATAATAGAAAATGATTGTAGGAATGGAGTTAAAAGAATATTTTCAATGGACTTCACATTGGAAAGTCCTGGTAAATATACAATAGAATTTATTCTAAAGGAGAAGGATGGAAAGATTTTTGCAAGAGTTTCATCCTATCCTATTCTGGTCAACCCCCTTTAGTTGGGGTCAGATCTTGAATTTTCAGAAATTTCAAATATAATTTAAACATGGCGAGACCTTTAAGAATAGAAATTGAAGGTGGACTTTACTATGTTTTTTCTAAAGCAATTGAAAGAAGACATCTTTTCAAGGAAAGAAAAGACTTTTTGAAATTTATCTCAATTTTAAAGGAAGCAAAGGATAGATTTGGTTTAATCATCTATTCTTATGCTCTTATAAGAGACTCCTACTATCTTGCAGTAGAAACACCCCTTGGAAACCTTTCAAAAGCTATACATTTTCTCAATACCTCTTATACTGTCTATTACAATAGAAAATACGGAAAATCAGGACCATTATTCCGAGGAAGGTATACCTCTTATGTTGTTGAAAAGGAGGCATTTCTTCCTGAGCTTACAAGGTATATTCACTTAATTCCTTATCTAACCAAAGAATCTAAAAGACCCCAAAGATATCCCTATAGCAGTCTTGGAGAGTATCTCCATCCAAAAAAAGGCGGATTTGCTGATATCATTACTGTTTTAAGCTTTTTTTCTAAAAGAAAAGGTGATGCAAGAAGAAAGTATAAAGAATTTATTGAAGAAGGAATAAGAGGAAAAGTGATTGATCCCCTTGAAAAAATTGTCGGAAGAACTTTAATAGGTTCCCAACAGTTTGCAGAAGAACTTAAAGAGAAATTGTGGAAAGGTGGCGACAAAATTTTATTAAAAAAATGGATAGAAAAGGAAAAGGTAATTGATGCAGTCTGCAAGTTTTTTAAAACTGGGTTTTCAGAACTCAAAAAAAGGAAGAAAAAAGATTTTAGAAGGCAGGCTTTAATGTATCTTCTTAATAGAAAATCAGGTTTAAAACTCCGGGAGATTGGAGAAATTCTCGGAATAGGATACTCTGCAGTAAGTCAGGGTATTAAAAAATTTAAAGAACAACTGGAGAATGACAGGGAACTGGCTAAGAATTTAAGATTTCTTGAAGAGAAACTCTCAAGAATCAGATGATATTTCCCTTTTATAAGTAGCTACCCACTAATTTTCTTTACCTTCCACCTCTCAACAATCCATTTCCCCTTTCTTTCAGGGTCTCCCAAAAGTTCGAGTTCTGAACCTGTAAAGGTTCTTAAAGCTGAAAAAAGAATGGATGTGGAAATGTGGGGAGGAGGGTATCCCTCCTCAATAAGTTTAAAAGCTCCCTTTTCAATTGCTGGCTCTTTCATCCAGTATTCAAATTCATCGTCATTTAAGACAACAATTTTTGCATCCCTCAAATAGCCAGCTTTCTTTAAATATTTTGCAATGGAGTGGACAATCTCCATCGGCTCCTTTTTCTTGAATTCTAATTTGTCTTTTATCTCGTTAAATAAAATCTCCCCTGTCTTCCAAACAATTTTCCAACTCTCATCTCCGAGTTTTTCTCCAAGGGCTTTGAAGACAGAATAAGCGAAGGAATTGAAAAAATCCGAGCCAATTCCTTTAGCCATTTCAATAGTGGGGGGCTATTTCAACTTTATTTTCCTGCAGGAGGTTTATCCCTTCTATTTTCTTTGAAATATCAAATCTTCCTATGTAAGCAAATCCTGACCCCTTTGACCTTACATAAAGATCAACAATTGTTGCTTTCCAGGCAGGATTATTTATAAAAGCTGATTTAGAAGAAGCTTTATAACCGTAGTTGGATTTTAAAACAATTCTCTCAGAAATCTGCTTGGGCTGAAGAGGTTTTCTAAATGTAGAAAGGTAACAGTCCCCAAGAGCTTGTTCCTCTCCTTTAAAACGGAAAACAGCGTTGAAGGAGACATATTGAAGGGGTTTCTGGCCAACATTCATAACCTTAAAGGATATTACAGGAACAAGTACAGTTTCCCATGGTCTTACATACTTTTCTCCCCAGTATGTGTCAATGTCTAAAAGTTGAATTGACTCCTTAAGTTCTTCAGGTTTTACTGGCTGGAAAAATTGGGCTATTTTGTCTAAAAAAGGGACTTTCTTTGTTAACCATGGAGGAGAGAAAACAAAAAGATAGGCAAGAACTGCACAAATTAAAACAATAATTATAAAAAATGTCCATCTAATACTCATTTTTCCTCCTTTTCATTTCTGTCTCTATCATTCTCATTTTTATTATCAAACAATGAGGGTTTAAAATCAAGATTTCTTTAAAAGGCTCAAGAATCTTGAAAGGCTTCTGTCATAAGTCTTTTCTACCTCGGGAGGGAAAAAGCAGGCGGGAAGTTCTCCCATTTTTCTGTGATAATGGAGACATTCGCAACAAATACCTTTTCTTGGGCAGGGTTCATAGGTGCAATTGCAAATTTCAAGATTCTTTTTCAATGAGCATTCCCTCATTTTAAACCTCCTGATTTATTCTATGTAACCGAGAGAACGAAGATTTTCAAGAAGTTCTTTGTTGAACTTCGATACCACTTTTTTCTCTTTTTTCCTTCCAAAGGACTTTATTATTTTGATTTTATGAAATTTTTTAAATTCCTCATTGATTGATTCCATTAGAGGTACTTTCATCCTCTCAGAGATGGGGAAGCCTGAAATAAAAAGAACTGTAGGAGCTATTCTTTCAGGAGCTTGAGGTTCATAAATAGAGCCCTTTTTAAAAGGAAAACCCTGAAATATAACAATTCCATCCTCCCCTTTTTTTATCCCTTTATTTCTAAAATTTCTTCCAGGGTCGAAAACAAATATTTTTGTGTAATCCTTAAGGGAGCCTGTAATTTTTTCAAGAATAGAGTCTTCCTTCAAAAAGGCATTTTCTACTTCTGTTATTGAATTTTTTAAAACCCTCACATCTTCAATCGGATTTTTAAAATTATTCTCCCACTGTATATCAAGTCCCGGAAGATAAACCATAAAAAGATCAGGAGAGTAAATCTCAAAGAGTCTTTGAATGGTATTTGAAATAAAGGAGTCGGGTTGAAAAGATTCAGATAGGTCAAGGGAATGGAAAAGATCATCTTTAATATAATGGGGATAGTAATCCATTTCCAACTCCATCCTCTCTTTAATTTTTTCAAAAGCTCTATCAGTTATTGAAAAGTCCCTCACCTCATCAGCGGGCCAGGAAGCCCACCAATTTATCTGCCCTATTCTAAGACCCTTTTCAGAGAAAATTTCCCAGAGGGTTTTTGAATTTCTAAGATAGCTTGAAATAGGCTCAAGCTGAGCAATCTTTGTATTTAAAAAAAGGGAATTTAATACCCATAGGATTCCTGAGGGATCCCTTTTAAACTGCAAAGGTGTCTCAACCCCTATCAAGGATGTTGATTGAAAGGCACGGATGTTATGCTCTTCCGGAGGGGAACCAGTTGCAACAGTCGTCCAGAAAATGGCTGGGATTCTTGGTTCTTTTGCCCTATATTTACATATAAACCCATTTTCAAAAAGAGTTTTTAAAAATGGAAGTTTCCCCTCTTCAATTAAAGATTTTGCAAAGGACATATCAAAACCATCCACTCCTATTATGGCAACCTTTATACCTGTCCTCTCAGGTGAAAAACTCTCCCCCCCTTTATCTTTAAGCCTCTCGAGGAAAAGGAAAGGAATTAAGGATAGAAGGATTAAAATTGAAAGAATAACAAGAACCTTTCTTGAAGGAAGGGGATCTGATGAAATATTTCCCATCATAAGAAAGATTGTAATCAGAAATATCCTGAAAAAAATTATAAAAATAATGAAGAGGGGGATGAGGATAACAAAAAAATAATAAAGGGATGGAAAAACCTGCCCTTTAAGCCAGAGAAATAAGTAACCCATGATCAAAATTGAAAAGATAATAGTAATAATGTGAAAAAGGGCATTTGAGGGTTTGGCTTTTAATCTAAGTTTTTTAAGGGGATAATTTATTACCAATCCAAGAATAGAGAAAAAAACAAAAAGAATTAAAAAAATGCTAACAGAGATATAGATAAAGAGAAGGAAAAGATCTAAGAAATTTGATACTAAAGGAAGGTTGGTTATTAAGTAAAGCAAAGTGAAACCAAATCCAAATAGAATAGCTCCAATAAAAGATATTTTTGAGATTAAAACAAGAAATCTCGGCTTCCTTCCCACAAAGAAATCTCCTATCCTCCACTCTAAGTAACCCAGGGATTTTAATTTTTCCTTAATTTCATTAATATTTCTTTCCATTAACTCTCCCTCAACATAACATACTTTGCAAGCTGAACAAGAAGTTCATTTTTAGGTATAAAAGAAATTGATTTTATTGATGTCTCAACAAGCTCCTCCATAATTTTTTTTGCACCTTCCAATCCTGCAAAGGAGACAAAATTTGTCTCCCTCTTATCTTTCCCCCTTTCCTTCCCCATCTTCTTGGGATCACCCTTTGTATCAAGAATGTCGTCTTTGATTTGGAAGGCGAGTCCAAGATTCTTTGCATAATTCTTAACTGCTTCCAACTCGTGCTCATTAGCATTGGAAAGGATTGCTCCGAAAATGGCTGAAGCCTGGAAAAGAGCCCCTGTCTTTTTAGAATGCATAAATTCAAGAAGCTCAAAATCCACAGGCTTCTTTGTTGTAAGATCTACTGTCTGCCCAGCTATCAAGCCATTAGGTCCAATTGCATCCGTCAGGATAGAGATCAAATTTGTTATTGTTTTTTCCTTTACCTTCTTTTCCCTTAATGTGGTTATTAAATAAAAGGCATGATTTAAGAGTCCAAAAGCAGCAAGAATTGCTATATCCTCTCCAAAAACCCTGTGACAGGTTTCTTTCCCCCTTCTCATGAGAGCGTTGTCCATGCAAGGAAGATCGTCGAGGATTAGAGAGGATGAATGGACAAATTCAATTGCACAGGCAGCTGGTAAAACCTTTTCATCTTTTCCACCAAAAACATGGGAGATAGCAAGGGTAATAACAGGTCTTATTCTCTTGCCACCATTTAAAATTCCGTATCTCATAGCCTGAAGCAATACGGAAGGAAAATCTTCTGAAGAAGGAAGAGATTTCTCTATAAACTCATCAATTTTTTCCTTTTTTTCTTTCCAAAAATCGTAAAAAAGGGACAAATCTTCCATAAAGATTCTATAATATCAAAAAAGGTAGATTTTAACAAAAAATTATTTCTTTCCCTTAAAAAACTTGCATATTCCTGAAAAAATTGTAAAATTTGAAAAGGAATGGTTAGATTTATTTATTTCATTCTCTTCTTTTTAATAGGGTCTATTCCCTTTGGATGGATAATTTACAAGTTAACTGAGAAAAAGGATATTAGAAAGGAAGGAAGTGGAAACATTGGCGCTGCAAATGTATACCGACTTAAGGGAAAATTTTATGGAGTTCTCGTACTTCTCCTCGATGCATCTAAAGGAGTGATCTCTCTTATTTTATCAAAGTATTTATTCCGAGACCAATTGTTTTGGGCTCTTTCAGCTTTTTTCGTTGTTTCTGGTCATATATTTTCACCCTTTCTCTCCTTTAAAGGTGGAAAAGGAGTTGCAACTTCAATGGGTGCCCTTGCCATCCTTTCATTTAAAACTTTTATAATAGCAATTTTTCCAGTTTTAGCAATCCTTTTTTCCACAAGAATTGTATCCATATCCTCCCTAACCTTTTCTATCCTATATCCTATTCTATTCATACTCTTGGAAAAATCCTTAACCAATTCTATTCCAATTTTTTTAATAAGCCTTCTCATATTTGCCAGACACAAAGAAAATATTGTAAGAATAATTGAGAAAAGAGAAAGGAGGATTGAGATTTGAAAATTGCAGTTATTGGTGGAGGAGCATGGGGAACAGCCTTTTCAATCTATTCATCCCTTTTAGGACATTCGGTCTCAATCTGGGTTAGGGAAAAGGAACTTGTAAAAGAAATGAGGGAGAAAAGAGAAAATACATTTTTCCTTCCCGAAATAAAGATTCCAGAGAATATCGAAATTTTCAATGAAATAGAAAAAGTTTTGAAAAAGAGTGAAATTGTCTTCTTTGCTGTTCCTTCAAAATACTCCCGTTCTGTATTGAAAGAACTTGCGAAAAACAAAAAAGATATTCCGATATTTATAAGCCTGACAAAGGGGATTGAGATTGAAAGTTTAAAGAGGGTAACGGAGATTGCAGAGGAAGAAATAGGCATTAAAGAGGTTGGTGTTCTCTCAGGTCCATCCTTTGCAAAGGAAGTTGCTGAAGGAAAGCCGACCTCTTGTGTTGTAGCATCAAAATCAGAGGAAATATCAACAACTATCCAGAAAATTTTTTCTTCGGATAACCTCAGGCTTTACAGAAGCAATGATATAATTGGAGTAGAGCTTGCAGGAGCTCTCAAAAATGTAATTGCTATTGCTGCTGGAATAGTAAAAGGGTTAGAATTAGGAATGAATGCTCTTGCATCCCTGATCACAAGAGGAATAGTTGAAATTGCGAGACTTGGGGTTAAAATGGGAGCGAAAAGAAAAACATTTTATGGGCTTGCAGGAATTGGCGACTTAATTCTTACATGCACAGGAGACTTGAGCAGGAACAGAAAACTCGGAATAGAGCTTACAAAAAAGAAGATTGAGGTGATTTCCCTTCATGGACAGGTTGCAGAAGGGGTGACAACCGCAAAAGCAGCTTATCTTCTATCTAAAAAATTCAATGTTGAAATGCCAATAACAGAAGAAGTATATAAAATAATATATGAAGGGAAAGACCCTGTTCTTTCTATTAAAGATTTGATGAGGAGAAGGTTGAAAAAAGAATGAAGTATCAGTTGATTTACACCCTTGATGGTGAAGAAAAAAGATATTTGATTGAAAAGGAAAAGGTGACCCTTGGGCGTTTTTCCGACAATGATATTCCAATTCCCGACTCAACAGTTTCCCGTTATCATGCAGAAATAATAAAAATAGGCGATGGCTACATCCTTAGGGATCTTGACAGTAAAAATGGTACCTTTGTAAATACAGAGCGAGTTCTTGAGACATTTCTTAAGGATGGAGATGTGATTTCCCTGGGGAAATTTCTATTAAGATTTGAAAGTCTAAGAGATGTAAAAATAGTGGAGGAAGAAGATAAATCAGCAATAAGCACAGCCAGATCAGTAAAAGAGTTTATACCCTCCATTGAAGAGAAAGTGATTGGAGAAAGGAAGGTTGAGTATCTTGGTCCCCTTGTAAAGCTTGGAAAAAATCTTATCCTCTCAAGATCCCTTGGTGAAATTCTTCAGCACTGTATGGATACAATTTTTGAACTTATCCCCGCTGACAGGGCAGCCATAATCTTTTATGATCCATATAAGGACTCTTTGATTCCTCAGCTAACCAGAGAGAGGGGGAAGACCTCTGAAACTCTAACAATAAGTAAGACAATCGCTATGAGATGTGTGAAAGAGGGACTTGCTATTCTTGTAACTGATGCTCCTTTAGATCAAAGATTTGCAGGAGCTGAAAGCATCCTTATTTATGGAATAAAATCTGCAATATCTGTTCCTCTATGGCTACAGAATTCAACAATAGGTCTTATTTATGTAGATTCAACCGATCCTCACCATATTTTAGGAAATGAACACATGGAGATACTCTCAATCCTTGCTAATTATTCCGCAATAGCTATTGAACAGTTCAGATTATCTCAAAAACTTGTTGAGGAGATGAAGATAAGGTCAAGACTTGAAAGATACCATTCTCCTTCAGTTGTATCAAGGCTTATGGAACTAACCCAGCTCCAGCCCTCATTTCAAGAGATGGAAGTCTCCATTCTATTCATGGATATTGTCGGCTTCACATCAATAGCTGAGGAACTTGAACCTTCTGAGGTTGGAAATCTTCTCAACAAGTTCTTTTCAGAAATGACAAAGGTTGTTTTCCAATATGAAGGGACTCTTGACAAATACATAGGGGATGCCATAATGGCAATTTTCGGAGCTCCCTTCCCCCAATCGGATCATGCATGGAGAGCAGTAAAAGCTGGCCTTGACATGATAAAAAAGACTGAGGAACTAACCAAGAAGGGAATATTAGGAAGAGATGTAAGAATAAAAGTTGGAATCAACACTGGAAAGGTGGTAGTGGGAGATTTTGGCTCACCCATGAGAATGGAGTACACCTGTATTGGAGATGCAGTTAATGTAGCTTCAAGAATTGAAAGCTCAGTCGCTGAACCTGGAAAGGTTATAATAGGAGACAGCACATATCAGCTGGTAAAAGATAAATTTGATTTTAAATCTCTTGGTTCTAAGAAACTCGAAGGATTGAGAAAGGAGGTTAAATTATGGGAAGTTTTAAGAGAAAAATGACCCTTCTCTTTCTAACCAGCTTTATTATTTATGGCTGTGCTTCAAAAACTGCTATGGATTTAAAAAGAGAGAAGGATCCAAATTATCAGTACAGTCTTGGAGCCTTTTATTTGAATGAAGGGAAACCCGAAATTGCAATAAATCACTTTAACAAGGCTCTTTCTCTTGAGCCAAAACATTATTTATCCCTTCACGGTTTAGCAGTTGCATTCCTCATGAAGGGAGAGATAGATAGGGCAAAAAAATATCTTGAGGAGGTTCTCAGAATACAGCCCACATTCACAGAAGCCCACAATTACCTCGGAATTATCTATCAGACAAAGGGAGAACTGGAAAAGGCAAAGGAAGAATTTAATATAGTCGTTTCAGATCCTAAATATCCTACTCCTGAAAATGCTTATTTCAACCTATCGGGAATAGAAATTGCAAAGGGAAATTGGAAAGAGGCTCTTACCTATATTGAGCTTGCAATAGAGAAAAGGAAAAGTTTCGCAATTGCCCATAATAGAAAAGGGCTCATCTTAAAAGAGATTAATGACCTTGATGGGGCTGAAGAGAGTTTTAAAAAGGCAGTTAGCCTTTCTCCTGAAGATCCTGAATTTAACTATAATCTTGCAGAGATACTTTTAAAGAAAGGGAAAAAGGATGAAGCTAAAGAAATACTCCTTAAAATCCTTCCAAAGACAGAAAGAAAGGAGTTGAAAGAAAAAATTGAAAACTTGTTGAAATCAATTTTTTGATATATATTAAAAGAGTGAAAGAGAATGAAAGGGAGAAAAAAGACTTTAATGGTTTTAACTTATAAAAGGAGGTAATTTATGGAAACAAAAAGGGTTGGAAATTTTTTGATTTTTAAGGAGAGAAGAGAGGATATACTGGGTAAGGAATACAGAGCTGGCTGGATAGAAAACGAAAAGATAAAAAATGTAATTTCTCTTGTAGTAATGAAGGAAGTGCTTGTAAAAAATGAAGAGCTCATGAGGAAATTTTCAGAAGGGATGAGGGAAATTGCCAATCTTGTTGATCCAAAAGTGGTTAGAGTCCTTGGATTTGGAGCCATTGGTGAGAATGTTTTCATTTCAAGAGAGTATGTAAAGGGAGAAACTTTAGGTGATATCTTAACAACCTCAATTTCCGAAAAGAATTATATGCCCCTTGATATTACCTTATTCCTTTTTTCTCAGATTGCTTCTGCTCTTGAATATGTACAGACTTTCAAACTTGAAGGACAGAGGATGTTTCATGGTTTCCTGAACCCCTCCGACATCCTTGTCACATATGATGGAATTCCAAAGATCAAGAACTTCATGATATACCCAATTCTTGAAAACTATCCTTACGAAAGGACAAGCATAACAAAGTTATATGAGAGATATTTGACACCAGACCATAAAAGTGGGCTCCCTGTAACATTCAGCACTGATGTTTACTCCTTTGGAATGCTTCTCTTTGAATTCCTTACAGGAACTCCTTTTGAATTCAAAAAGGGAGAGAACCTCAAAGAGAAACTGGACAATGCAAAGCTTCTATTCCCCTACAAGGACTCAGCAGGAATACCTCCTTCTTTAAAGAATTTCCTGTTAAAATCTCTTTCCCCAAACCCTGAAGAAAGATTTTCATCAATAAGGGAGATGAGGAGAAATTTTGAGGCAATAATTTCTGAAGAAAATATGGAAGCAACCACCTTTAATTTAGCCTTTTATATGAATTCCCTTTTTGGTATCTCTGCAGAAAAAGAAGAAAAGGAGATTGAAAGTGAGATCTCTATGGAAATTATCCCTGTCGAGGTTAAAGAAGAAGTTACTGTAGAAAGGAAAGAGGCTCCTATTAGGTATCCTGCAATAGAATTTACAGCTTTTAAAGTTAAAGAAAGGAGAAGTCCTATACCCCTGTTTATAGTCTCTGTTATTCTCGTTGCAATAATTGCAGTCTTAGGAACTCTTTTAATTGTAGGTAAAAAACAGCCTCAACCCCAAGCTCCATCTGTATCAGAAGCGGAAATTCAAAAAACAATAGAGCAAAGACTTTCAGAAATTCAGCAGAAAATGAAGGAGGATTTCGAAAATCGCTACAGAGCAAAGGAGGAAGAAATAAGGAAAGCATATGAGGAACTTATAAAAAAGGCAACCGAACAGCAGAAGAAAGCCTATGAAGAACAAATGAAAAAGGCTCTTGAAGACCTTGAAAAGAAGAAAGAAGAAGAGAGAGCCCAGCAACAGGAAAAGATAAGAGCTGAGGCTGAAAAATTGGCAAAAGAATTATCAAAACCTTCTCAACCTGAAAGCCAACAGCCTCCTGCTA
>Ga0123519_10004428_pt1 | contig 22821 bp, 25 predicted proteins | sample YelNatPaOPRAMG02_FD_87396 | JGI IMG/M metagenome (GOLD analysis project Ga0123519, IMG submission 87396) | Hot spring microbial communities from Yellowstone National Park - Yellowstone National Park OP-RAMG-02 (version 2) | ecosystem: Environmental > Aquatic > Thermal springs > Hot (42-90C) ...
CTGGCTGATATCTATGTGAATGATGCTTTTGGAGCAGCTCATCGCGCTCATGCCTCAATTACCGGCGTCGCTCGCTATCTACCGTCAGTAGCCGGATTTCTGATGGAGAAGGAATTGAAATTCTTGGGCAAACTTCTGGAAAATCCCGCTCGACCTTTTATTGCGTTGATGGGTGGGGCTAAAGTTAGCGATAAAATGGGAGTGATAGAAAATATCCTGGAAAAGGTAGATTCTTTGCTCATCGGAGGAGGGATGGCTGCTACTTTTCTGAAAGCCCGCGGCATTTCACCCGGTGCTTCAGCTATAGAGAATGATAAGCTTGAATATACCCGGCAGGTATTGAAAAAGGCTCAATCCCGGGGAGTCAATATTGTTTTACCTGTAGATGTAATTGCCGCGGAGAAGCTGGAAGCAAATGCGAGGTTTGAAACGGTGAAAGTTGATCAGGTCCCGGTAGAATGGGTGATCGCTGATATCGGTCCGGAAACCATCAGGCTATTTGTCAACGAAATCAAGCGTGCCGGAACAATCTTCTGGAATGGTCCGCTGGGTGTTTTTGAAATTGAAGCTTATTCAAGAGGAACCCGTGAAATCGCCCGTGCAATCAGCGAGAGTAAGGCTACTACCATTATTGGGGGAGGTTCAACTGCGGAGGCGGTGGAGGAGATGGGTCTGACTGACAAAATGACGCACGTTTCCACCGGTGGTGGAGCATCACTCGAATTTCTTGAAGGGAAAGAGCTACCGGGAGTAGCTGTACTTCAGGACAGGTAATCAGATGTGGCCGTTTTGCCCCGGTCCAGGTTTTCTGTTCCGGGGCTTATTTATGAACAGGTATCTGGCTCCGGGTATGAGCATTCAAATTCGCATGATTTTAAGGTTCATAAAGTAGTTAAATTTTAAGTCGGAGTAGATTATGTCTCATCTTCGCCAGTGGGGGCAGCACACCAAAATAGTCTGTACGCTCGGACCGGCTACCGGCACCAGGAGCATCATTGAACAATTGATCAGAGCTGGCATGGATGTTGCCAGGTTAAATCTTTCTCATGGGAGTTTGCCGGACCATGCCAGACTGATCGAAGAGGTGAGGAACGCCAGTTTGCGTTTAAATTCCCGAGTTGCCGTCATGCTGGATCTTCCGGGACCGAAATACCGGACGGGGAAACTGAAAGCAGGAACCGTTCTTCTTAAAAAGGGCAGCCAGATAACCCTGACCACCCGGGATATTGAAGGAGACGAAAATGTCATCCCGATCAACCTGCCTACTCTGCCCATTGATGTTAAACCGGGAAGCAGGATTTTTATTGATGATGGGGCAATGAAATTGCGAGTGGTTGAGATGAGGGAGACAGAGGTTATCTGTAGGGTGATCGTAGGAGGGACTTTAACACCGGGCAGGGGGGTTGTAGTACCCGGAATGCGTATTTCCTCTCCATTTTTGTCGGATACACTGCGCCATAACCTGGCATTTGCCATTGAACAGCGGCCCGATTATCTGGCTCTCTCTTTCGTAAGCAATGCGGGGGATATTCAGCAGGTGAAGGATATTTTGCAGCAGAGCGGCACCGAGATCCCCGTAATTTCTAAAATTGAACGATCAGAGGCGGTTAAGAATTTTAAGGAAATTTTAGCTGTCAGTGACGGTGTAATGGTAGCAAGGGGGGATCTGGGTGTGGAATTGCCATTAAAAGAAATCCCTCTAATTCAAAAAGATATCATCAAAAGGTGTAATAGGGCAGGTAAAGCCGTAATCACTGCAACACAGATGCTGGAATCCATGGTTAACTCGGCTTCTCCAACCCGGGCAGAGGTGACTGATGTTGCCAATGCAATTCTTGATGGCACTGATGCGATCATGCTTTCTGCCGAAACATCAATCGGTAAATATCCTGTCCAGTCGGTTAACATGATGTATGAAATTGCCCGCGAGACAGAGAATCATCTGCCATACCACCTCATGTTGACAGAAAGAGGTCAATGGCTGGAACACCAGACCGATGAGTTAATTGCGTACAATGCCTGTTACACTGCTTACTGGATAAAAGCAGTTGCTATTGTAGCTTTTACACATTCAGGCAGTACAGCACGCCGGGTTTCGAAGTACCGACCCAATGTGCCGATCATTGCTATTACCCCCTTTGAACGGATTGCCGGCAGGATGGGCCTGTACTGGGGAGTAAGAGCTTTTCAGGTACCCAACCCATCAACGGTGGATGACCTCTTTAAAACGGGCGCGGAAACAGCCAGGAAGCTGGGGGTTGCCAGACCGGGGGATTTAATCGTAATTACTGGTGGAATTCCCATGGGAATGGCCGGTACCACCAATATGCTCAAAGTTCAAAAAATAGAGTGATTGCTCCATAAAGGATTGACCTTTCAAAAGGGAGACAATTTCAAGTCAAGGCTAAAGTGAACTAATTTCCTCCTAATCCTAGTATGAACCATGTAAAAGGTTTAAAAAGCAAAATCCAGAATGCCCAGGCACAGATGCCCAGTATCCAGGCCAAGAGTGGCGGGAAATACGGTCTGGCACTGTGTCTTGAAACAAGCAGGATAAAGAAAATGCTCGAGAGATAGCCTGTGATGTTAATGAGCATGGATAACCACCCGGTGGTGCTGAAACTGGATAACGCTATCCAGAAAGATGCAATCAAAAACCCCAGAGGCTGTACTTTAAAAAACCGTCTCAGACTATATTGCTTCTGGTTTCCGACAATTTTAGATTCACAGTTCATTTATGCGCAATAAATCTCCTTTTTCTGTATTCCGGGGGAAAATGCGGCGCAGGAAAATTCTTGAGTGTCTGGTAATTTACGTGCGGTTAAAGGGGCAACAATCAGAAAGACGGCTCTGCAGGCCGGATGAATAGCTGGCGATTGTACCGGCTCCTGCGATAAAAGCCGTGAGTATTGTTAATGCTGTCTTTTTTGATTTCGCCAGTGAAATGCTGGAAAACACAGAGTAGATTATATCTGGCTGCATGGTGGGTTTGGAAGGATGACTTTAGTCATACATGACCTGTATCTTACCCGGCGTAAGAAGCGGACAACAGGGTATAATATAAGAAGAATACAGGCAGGAGTGCTGGTAAATGAATTTGGAGAACAATGTTACATATGAATTAACCCTGACAGAAGATGAAGCCAGAACAGGGGTTTCCAAATTGCTGATCAGAAATAATAAAAAATTACAGGTGAGCATTCCTGCTGGTGTAACAGCAGGAAATGTGGTGAAATTGACCAATGCTCTTCAGGTCACGGACAGCAAACCCGGTGATATACTCATCAGGATCAGAATTCAGACGAAATCGGCTCAAACCGAAAAATCTCCGTCAGGTGGAGTGGTTGAAATCAACGAGAATAATTTTGAATCCGAGGTTCTAAAATCGGATATACCTGTGGTAGTTGATTTCTGGGCTCCCTGGTGCGGACCATGCCGAATGATGGCGCCGGTAATGGAGCGCATGGCGGATAAATATGCTGGGCGTGTCAAATTCTGTAAAATCAACGTTGATGAAAATCCGGGGATAGCCGCCCGTTATCAGGCAATGAGTATTCCGCTGCTGGTTTTCTTCAGGAACGGTCAGGTAGTAGATCGCAGCGTAGGGGCCATTACAGATTCACAATTGAAAATTAAGCTGGATTCATTATTTTAATCGGCAAAATGCTGTCTGAAAATGCCTACAAATCTGTATTTGCAAAAGTTTTAAAAGTTTTTGCGCGGTTTCTAAATTTACGTTCAAGCAAACTTACCAGATAAAGCAATGTCCCGCTGAAAGGTAAGGCGATTAAATCAATGTAAGGAATCTGCCATATTTTGCTGGCAAGACCTGATAGCCCCCCGGCTATAATTGCGATCAGGGCGCTCAAAGGGGTAACCTTGAGTTTGTCTTTATAAAATCCCATGATTACTGGAATGATCACGCCACAGGTATAAATTGTATAGGCAAACAGCAGGGCACTGATGACACCCTGCAAAGCCAGAGCCAGAGCCAGAGCGATTAAGCCTAGAATCAGAATGCTTAACCTCAAGATGTTGATGAAAGCCTTTTCGTCGGCTGCTGGTTTGAAGAAGCCAAAGATGTCCCTGGTCAGAATTATACTGGCGCTGAGAACGGTTTTATCCGCCGAGGACATTACTGCCGAGATCAGTGCTGCCAGTACCAGTCCTCCCAGAAAAGGCGGGAAAAGATTTTTGATCACCACTGGGAATGCCTGTTCAGGAGTTATTTGGGGGAATAAAACCAGAGCTCCCATGCCGATCAAGACGATCATCAAAGCCACCGGAATCAGCAGTCCCGCAGCAAAGAAAACAGATTTTCTGGCGGTACGACCGTCTTTTGCACAGAAAAGACGGGAGTAAATATCCGGCCCTACGACGTAGGTTGAACCTATAATCAGGAGATAGGTCAGCAGGTCTCTGGCGCTGAATTTTGAACTTAAAGGAAAAGAAAAGCTATCAGATGGCAGAGAGGAGTATAGACTTCCTGGCCCACCGATTTTCACCAGCAGGAATATGCCTGCGGCAAAGATACCACCAAAAATCAGAATCGCTTGAAGCAGGTCTGTTCGGATCACAGCATACTGTCCGCCGATGATTACGTAGACAACAAAGGTCAGGGTGAAGATAATCATCCAGGTTGAGGAGCTTCCCACTCCCAGGATTGAGAAAATTTTCCCTGCAGCTATAATCTGTCCCCCGATGACTGCTGTCCAGGCAAGCACGATAAGTATCGAAGCAGCCAGCGCCGCCCGTTTGTCATATTGTTTTTCGATTAATTCTGGCAGGGTATAAAGCCCGGCATCACGAACCTTTTTTGCCAGAAACGTTCCCAGGAGCGTCAGTCCGATGCTGCCTGCGAGCAGCCACCAGATACCGGTCAATCCACGACTAAATCCCAAACCTGCCATTCCGAGAGTAGCTGAGCCCCCGATAATCGTTGCCAGTAACGATCCTGTGATGAAAACAGTGGATTGTTTTCTCCCTGAGACTAAGAAATCATCCAGCCTCCAGCGTTTCCTGCGGCTCAGGATGCCGATTGAGATAACTGCCAAAAAATAAGAAATAACAATTAACAATTCAAGCATATTTACTCTTCCGGCGCTGTTTGTAAACTGGATGAAACGGTTGTAAGGAGGAGCTTAGCCCTGAATTTCTTCAGGTGGGTTTTTGTTGACCGACCAGGGCAATTTCAATGTTTTTACCACAATGAGGGCAGGATAAGGTAATGGAAACTGGTTGTTTCATGATCCGCTCTGCAACTGCAGTCAGGACAGAATCCATGTTATCTATGCGCTCGTCCATCAGGTCTAGTCGCTCTTTCAAGCGGTCGAGTTCAGAACCTCCCGATTTACTCTCGTTTGACAAAATACACCTCTACCTCAGAAACTAATCCAGTTATCTGACGTATTATAACAAAGAATGAAAGAAAGAATCTACTCCGGAGAACGTTCTCTGAAACAAACTGATTGTTTGAGGAGAAGGATCAGGTAGATCGATCCAGTTTGGACAGGGGTTGATTAACATAAAATTACCAGATATACTTTTACTTATCAATGGAAACAGGAGGGCTACCATGCCAGAAGAATTAATTGGAACGGTCAGTGATTTCTTTTCGCGCCCTGTAGTGGCCGGGATTGAGCTGCATGGAAATCTCAAGGTCGGTGACAAGATCAAAATTAAAGGTCATACCACGGATCTGGAATTTGTGATAAGTTCAATGCAGATCAATAATCAACCTATTCAGGAAGCTAAGGCGGGAGAATCGGTGGGTATTAAAGTACCGGATAGAGTAAGGAAAGGAGACGCGGTATATAAAATAACTGGTTAATGAGATTTGAAATCAGAAACTCTCCGGTTAGTTATTTCGCTTTAATGCCCTCGTTATTAAAAAGATACCTCCAGAAGACTGGAGGTAAATGAGGTAAATAAAGAAGGGTTAATCTTTTACTCTATTGTATTCAGCAGGTTAGCCATTTCGATAGCTGTTAAAGCCGCCCGGGCTCCTTCGTTACCCTGCTTGGTACCGGCTCTTTCAATAGCCTGCTCGATGGTGTCACAGGTCAAAACACCGTAGACTACCGGCAATCCGGTGTTCAGGGCAACCTGCGCAATTCCTTTGGTTACTTCGGCTGCCACATATTCAAAATGAGGTGTTCCACCCCGGATTACTGCTCCCAAACAGATAATTGCGTCGTATCGTTTGGTACCGGCCAGTTTCTGGGCAACCAGGGGAATCTCAAAAGATCCAGGGACCCAGGTGACTTCAATATCGTCTTCATTTACCCCGTGGCGGAGCAGGGCATCTTCCGCACCTTCCAACAATTTAGCAGTAATAAAATCATTAAACCGGGAGACGACAATACCAAACTTTAATCCTTCTCCGAGAAGCATACCTTCGAAGTTCTTATTGTTTTTCAATTTACCCCCTTTTTGAGAAATTATTGTTTCTCAGGAATCGGTTCTTCCTCATTTAAATTGTTGCCTGTATCACCCTCGAGCTCGGGAAGATCCAGCATGTGTCCCATTTTTTTCTTTTTGGTTTCCAGATAAAAGCGATTGTGAGGGTTAGGCTGCACAATGATGGGTACGGTCTGGACTACTTTCAAGCCATATCCTTCAAGGCTGATGACTTTTCTAGGGTTATTTGTAAGCAGCTTTATCTCATGGATACCGAGGTCTGTCATGATCTGGGCTCCAACTCCATAATCACGCAGATCGGGAGCGAAGCCCAGTCTCAGATTAGCTTCAACTGTATCCAGACCTTTATCCTGGAGGGCATATGCCTTGATTTTGTTGTGAAAACCTATGCCGCGCCCTTCCTGTCTCATATAGATCAAAACACCCCGCCCTTCTCTGGCAATTGCCTGCATAGCCAGAGCCAGTTGTTCGCCGCAATCACAGCGCAAACTACCGAAAATATCGCCGGTAGCACATTCACTGTGCACCCTCACAAGTACCGGCTCAGGGGTTGTTACATCTCCCATTATCAGAGCCAGGTGCTCAGCCGGATCCACATCACTTTTATATGCAATTGCCTTGAATTCCCCGTATTTTGTCGGCAATCTGGCTTCAGCGACACGGTGTACCAGTTTTTCGTGGCGCAGTCGATAGGCGATCAGATCTGCAACTGAAATGATCTTGATACCGAATTTCTCGGCAAATGCAGTGAGCTGGGGTAGTCTTGCCATAGAGCCGTCTTCATTCAGTATTTCACAAATTACCCCGGCCGGGTAGAGTCCTGCCAGCTTGGCAAGGTCAACAATTGCCTCGGTATGCCCGGCACGTACCAGCACACCACCATCTTTGGCTCGAAGGGGAAACATGTGTCCGGGACAGACCAGATCACTAGGTTTAGTATTGGGGTCAATAATCGTGAGCACGGTCTGGGCGCGATCTGCAGCAGAAATGCCGGTGCTCACCTTATGTTTAGCCTCCACTGAGACCGTGAAAGCCGTGGTAAAACGGGAGGTATTATTGCCCACCATCATCGGAATACCCAGCTCATCCAATCGCTGACCGATTATGGGCATGCAGATTAAACCCCGACCATATTTTGCCATAAAATTGATCGCTTCAGGTGTTACTTTAGAAGCTGCGATCGCCAGATCGCCTTCATTTTCACGGTCTTCGTCATCAACTATGATGACGAATTTTCCTTCCTTAATGTCCTGAATCGCTTCAGGTATGGTTGCCAGTGCCATAAATCCCTCCAAATAACCCCGTGCAGTCAGACTGTTCAGAATCCATGTTCTTTCAGATACTCTTCAGTCAGACGTCCACTGCGAGCCTGCATAAAACGCTCAACATATTTTGCCAGAATATCTATCTCCAGATTAACTATATCACCAATCTTCCTGAATTTTAAATTGGTTTGAGCCCTGGTGTAATCAATTACAGCTACTTCGAAATAATTATCTGTCCTGCCGGTAATGGTCAGGCTGATGCCGTCAACCGCAATAAAACCCTTCTCGACAACATATCGCATAATATCCCAGGGGGCTTCAAACCGAAACACTGCTGAACCACCTGCAGGCGTGATTGCGGTAATCCTGCCGGTACCGTCAACATGACCCTGAACCAGATGTCCGCCGAGTTCTCCTCCCAGCCCCAGTGGTCTCTCGAGGTTAACTGGATCTCCGGTTTTTAAATATCCCAAATTAGTTCTCATCAGGGTTTCAGTGCTTAAGCCGACTGTAAACCTTTCGGAATTAAATTCGGTGACGGTCAGACAAGCTCCATTGACAGCAATGCTCACACCCGGCACGATGCCTTTAAGTGTCTGGTCGGCTTTGATAGTCAGCTTATCAGGTTCAAGAGAGATTACCCGTCCGACTTCAGCAACAATTCCGGTGAACATATTTACCTCTTCACGTATCCGCTGACCATGATATCTTCGCCGACCTGGTCAACTCGCACCCTGTGTAAACGGATACAATCGGCCAGTTTCTCAACTCCCCTTCCGGCGACCGAAGGTCTGGCTTCTTCTCCGCCGATGATGATGGGAGCCAGAAAAGCTACGACTTTATCTACCAGACCATGATCGAAGAGAGAGCCCAGCAGTATTCCACCGGCTTCAACCAGGACGCTGGTAATCTGCATCTTGCCCAGCACACTGAGAAGGGCTTTGGGATCAATTTCTCCTTCCTTAGTGGGAAGCTCCAGTACATCTGCCCCGACCTTTTTGTAGCCCTGCTTGATTTCCTCTGGCAGGGCTTCATCCAGCACAATCAGGGTATTACCCTGTTCACTGAAAATGCGTGCTGTTAGAGGAGTACGACCACGACCATCAACCACAATTCTCAATGGCTGACGCCGGGTTGTGCCACCCTTGTCGGATAGACGCACGGTTAAGTGAGGATTATCAATAATCACAGTATTGGCCCCGGTCATGATTGCATCCGAGACGTAGCGTAACCTTTGCACCTGGCGTCGAGCAGCCTCGCCGGTTACCCACTTGGAATCCCCTGATCTGGTGGCGATTTTCCCATCCAGGCTTGAGGCGAATTTCACGGTGATAAAGGGCATTCCGGTGGTAATATATTTGATAAAAGCCTCATTCACTTCTGCGGCTTCTTCAGCATGCTCACCCACGAAGGTTTTAATCCCCGCTCTTTCCAGTTCGGCTTTACCCTTTCCTGAGACAAGAGGATTGGGGTCTATCAGCGAAAAATGCACTTCGGCGATACCGGCTTCAATGATAGCCCGGGTACATGGAGGTGTCCTGCCGTAATGGCAGCAGGGTTCCAGAGTGACATACATGGTGGCACCCCGGGCATCTTCCCCGGCCTGCTTTAAAGCTACAATTTCGGCGTGGTCAAAGCCAGGAGGCTGGGTATAGCCCTGACCGAGTATCACTCCATCTTTTACGATAACCGCGCCCACTGCAGGGTTAGGACTTACCTGACCGTGGGCTAACTTTGCCAGCGATAAAGCTAAAGCCATGTAATCCATATCTAGTCCATTCTAACACCAGCATTTTGACAACTGCAAATTCATTGTGTGAAGCTTATCATACTGCAGGATAAATGTATGAATAAAATCAGCAAACTGTTTGGTTAGTATTAGATCGTCTAGCCTGAATGAAGTTGTCTGGCACGCTGTTTAAAATTTTAATACAGTTTGCTTTTAGCTGAAAAAAAGGTGAAAAAGGGTATTACCAATTCAGTGAAAATGGTTTATAATAGTTAAAAGCTAGCTGGCTTGGCTTAACTTAAGCTTGACTATCGTGTCAGCCAGCGTGGTGAAAAGTTGAAATATAAGTTTTCAGAGTTATTTATAATGCTTTGGGTCTGATTCGACCCGAAAAAATATTGATTAAAAGGAGTAATCATGGGTACAGCGATAGATTTTAAAAAACAAATGACGGAAACGGTTTACATCAATCTTCCCGGACCGGCAGAACCCACACCGGGGATGAGTGGTGGTGAGTTGCTGCATGGATTCCTGGCAGATCTTACCAAAATGGAAAATCCAGAGATGAAAAAGTGGTTTGAAGAACTCTGCATGAAATGGAATGTCCATTACAGGTATGAAAGAGGTTAGAATATAGCCTCTACAAACGGATAAAAATATGAAAAAAAGAATAGCGGCTATCGATGTTGGTACGACCAAAATCTGTACCATCATGGGTGTTCTGGATAGTCAAGCAGGACTAAGAGTTCTGGGCGTCGGTATTGCTCCTTCTCACGGAATTGAAAAAGCACTGGTAGCAGATGCCGGCAGGGCACGCGATTCGATCCGCGAGTCAATTCGCAAGGCAGAAGTGATGGCCGGGTATAAGCTCGAATCGGCCTATATTGGAGTTACTGGTAGACATATCAATTCACTGAACACCAAAGGTACGGTCGCCATTACCAGATCCGATATGCTGGTCAGGGCGGATGATTTGAAGAGGTCTCTGGATGTAGCCTTGAATATCAAAGTTCCTCCTGAGCAAAAGATACTGCATGTTATCCCGCGATCTTACAAGCTGGACGGGCATGAGGTTAAAAGCCCGGTCGGCATGAACGGTTCAGAACTGGAAACCGATGTTCATGTTATCACGGCATCAATTGCTCCGGTACAGAACCTCATCAAATGCATTCGGGGATTGGGAATTAACATCGAGGACTTAATTCTTGAGCCACTTGCCAGTGCCGAGGCTATCCTGACCGAAGAAGAGAAACAGTCGGGTGTCCTGATCGCCGATATCGGTGGGGGTACTACTGATATCGCCATCATCAAAGACGGAAGTATCTACCATACTTCGGTAATTCCGGTAGCCGGTCATCAAATGACCACAGATTTGGTCGCCGGACTGGGACTATCCTATGAACTGGCTGAAGAGATGAAAAAGAAATACGGGACTCTGGTGCCATCCGGTGAGGCTGAAGATCCTGACAGGATGATCAACGACAACGGACATAGCGTTTCATTCCAGAGCCTTTGTGAGATTTTGCAGGCAAGGGTAGAGGAACTTATCCGCCTGATTGTACTGGATTTGCCTTCCGAGGGTATCAGGTCGTTGATTCCTTCAGGGATCGTGATTACCGGTGGATGTGCCAATCTGCCCGGTATTGCAGAAACCGCGGAAAGAATCACAAAGCTGCCGGTTAGAATCGGTACTCCGACAACTCTTAACGGCGTATCCGTGGATGAGCTGAGCAATCCTGCTTATGCTACCAGCATCGGGTTAATCCTCTGGAGCATGAAGAATAAGGGAACATCTTACTGGTTTAGCAAACCCCGCGGATTCCGGGGATTTATCGCCCAGATACTGAGATTTTTCCGGTAAATCGAAAATATCCAGAATAAACCGGTACATTGCGGATTACGAACGAGACCATTCGTAATCTGAAGAATGGTTTGCTGGCTGATAAAATCTCACTGTAAAGCTTTGCATGCACGCTCGCTTTGAACGTGCATGCAAGTTTTATTTCAGGAAGATGTAGAGAAGAATCAGGATTAAGATAACTATTCCGGTCACAATGCCGATCCGGCTGAGTTCATTCAGGACATTTACACGAGGATTCATTGCCTGCGCTGCGGCTTGACGTAGAGGTTGAGTACTTTTTATCTGTGAAGAATTTATCTGTGAAGAATTTACAGGCTGAGCAGTCGCTAAAGCTTCTTGAACAGGTGGATTGACTGCCATTTTACCCGGATTGATATTGCGACGGCGATTACGTTTTTGTTTGGGTGCCATAAAAGTCCTCCTTATTTCGCTCTGGGATGGGATTTCTCATAAGTTCGCCTGACATGCTCGGAAGTGAGATGGGTATAAACCTGAGTGGTGGATATATTGGCATGTCCAAGTAGTTCCTGAACCATCCGCAGGTCAGCACCGCCGTTTAACATATGAGTTGCAAAGCTGTGTCTTAAAGTATGCGGTGTCACCTCCGTTTCTATTTTGGCAGCTCTAGCATAGCCTTTCAGTATCTGCCAGAGACCCTGGCGGGTTAATCTTTCCCCACGAACGTTCAGGAATAAAGCTTTTTCATCCGATTTGTTTTGCAAAAGATGCGGACGGGCTTCGGTCAAATAGGTCTGGATTGATTGAGCCGCTCTGGGATAAATCGGTATCATCCGTTCCTTGTGTCCTTTACCAAAACAGCGTACGAAGCCTCCGGAGAGATCTACATCCCCAACATTCAGGGAGACCAGTTCACTAACTCTCATCCCGCTGGCATAAAGCAATTCCAGCATAGCCCGATCTCTCTTCGCTTCTGGAGTAGAGTATTTAGCTGGCTCATCCAGTAGCCGGCGGGCCTGTTCAACGGAAATTGGTTTCGGTAATGCCCTGCCTACCCTCAAAGATGCAATGTTCTCGGTGGGATTTTGCTGAATCACGTGCTCCTCGGTTAAGAATTTAAAAAAGGATTTTGCGGCGGCAATTTTCCGGGCGAGCGTGGTAGAAGCATACTTTTTTTCTTTTAAGTTCAGCATGTAACTCAATACATCCTGTCGGTTGAAATTTTCCCAGGATGGAATTATTCCGCGTTTGCTAGCTTCTGCTTCTGCGAAACTCATTAATTGATAGAGATCATTCCGGTAGGCTTCCTCGGTATTTTTTGAAAACCCCTTTTCTGCTACCAGGTATTTAAGAAAATTTTCAATATACTGTTTCATATGCCTCCACCCAGACTTAGAATCAATTCATTTTAACATAACTTAAAATAAAAATCAGCTTCAATAGAGTTATAATTTAAGTTATGGGGAGTTTTAAGTTAATTAGTGATCAGGGAGTTTATTATTGATCAACGAGCGGGGACGCACAACATGGATGCCTGTGGCAGGTGGTATTTTAAGCCTGATTGCAGGACTGCTGAGTTCTATTGGATGCATCCTGGTGATCCTGATATTAAGTCTTATCTTCGCAACGCCAGACCTGTTTGGATACGGATCAGGGAGCGGAAATTTCCCTGTATTTGTCTTTTGGGTGGCTTTTCTTCCTTATCTGGCAATCAGCATAATGGCGATCTTTGGAGGAATTTACTCCCTCAAGCGGCAGCGCTGGGATCTGGCGCTGGCGGGTGCGATCTGCGCAATACTCACCATCTGGGCATGGGCAATCGGAGTCGCAGCAGTGGTCTTTGTGGCTTTAGCCAGGAACGAGTTTGACGCCTCTCCGCGGAGTTAAATCCAGGAAACTCATTAATCACCGGTTTCATTTCATGCTGTTATCTCACCATTCTAAAAGCCTGAGTATTCAACACATTTCTAAGCGTAATGCGCGGTATTATGCTAAAATATTTTGAGACTATATGACGAGTAATCTGATCAGAGAACTTCTAAGACAATTGCCTGAGTCGCCCGGGTGCTATTTAATGCGGGATTCTCGTGGAAATATCCTGTATGTTGGCAAATCCAGAAATCTCAAGAACCGGGTGCGTTCTTATTTTACTTCACCTGGCAGACTTACGCCTAAAATGAGGTTGATGGTGAACCAGGTGAATGATTTTGAATATTACGTCGTTTCTTCCGAGCAGGAAGCTTTGATACTGGAAAACAACCTGATTAAAAGATACTGGCCTCCATACAATGTTCTGCTGAAAGATGACAAGACGTTTCCCTATCTAAAAATTGATTTTACCGAGGAATGGCCACGAATTCATATCACCCGGCGACTGGAAGATGATGGCAGTCATTATTTTGGACCGTTTGCGGATGTCAACTCACTGCGGAGGACGCTGGATGTTTTAAAAAGGATTTTCCCTTTGAGAACCTGCACTCAGCCGATAGTGGTAAAGAACAACATCCGACCGTGTCTAAAGTATGATATGGGTTATTGTCTGGCACCCTGCGCAGGTAAGACAACCCGTGCAGAGTATGACAGGGTTCTGGTTAGGTTGATTCAATTCATGGAAGGAAAACATGGACCTGTAATAAGGGAATTAAAAAAGAAAATGGAAGAGGCTTCGGCACGTATGGACTATGAACTGGCAGCCAGATTCAGGGATCAGCTCATGGCGGTGAACAGTGTGATTGAGGGGCAGAAGATCGCCATGAAGGTCAGAGGTGAACAGGATGTGATTGCATTTGCGGCAGAAAACAACCAGGCCTGCGTTCAGGTTTTCATGATCCGGCACAGCAAGCTTATCGGCAGAGAGAGTTTCACCTTAAAAGGAACCAGTCATGAGGAGCCGGTGCAAATCATGACAAGCTTCGTACAGCAGTTTTACTCCTCTTGTCCTTATATTCCTGGCAAGCTTTTATTGCAGCATCCTGTTGAAGATGTAGAGGTGGTGGAAAACTGGTTGTCGGTTAAAAAGGGCAGCAGGGTAAAAATAGAGGTACCAAAGCGTGGACAGAAAAAGCAACTGGTGGATATAGTTGCCGAAAATGCCCGGCAATCATTACAACAGCTCAAGATAAAGCAGCTTTCCTCAGGGGCGTCTATCAGGGAAGCTCTGGACGAAATTAAGCAGGTCTTAAGACTTCCTGGAGTGCCTGAGCGAATTGAAGGTTATGACATATCCAATATTCAGGGACAGGATGCAGTTGGAAGCATGGTGGTATTTGAAGATGGTAAGCCTAAACCATCCCATTACCGGCGTTTTAAAATCAGGACGGTCGAAGGAGCCAATGATTACGCAATGCTTCAGGAAATGCTCAGACGCAGGTTCAGACGAGCGTTATCTCCTGATTCAGAAAACTCAGGTGCATGGACCAGATTGCCTGATCTGATGCTAATTGACGGAGGCAAAGGGCAGATTAATGCCGTATTATCGGTCATGGAAGAACTGGAGATAAAATCCGTTCCTGTGATTGGACTGGCTAAAGAGAACGAGGAGATATTCCTGCCTTCTGAAACGAATCCGCTGAAATTACCAGATTCATCACCGGCTTTAAAGCTTCTCCAGAGATTGAGAGACGAGGCTCACCGGTTTGCTATCTCCTATTTCCAGAAAGTACACAAAAAACGTACCTTTTCGTCAATCCTGGATGAAGTCTCCGGAATAGGCCCGAAAAGAAAGAAGGCACTTATCCAGCACTTTGGTACCATCAAATCGATCCGCGAGGCACCTGTTGAAGAACTGACGAAAGTGGCGGGGATTTCTCATTCGCTGGCGCAAAGAATTAAAGATAGTCTCTGAACAACAGCAGGATATTTTCTTATTTCATGACGAGAATTTGCTTCAACGCGATTGCATTGTCAATCGCAAATCCACCGGCATCATTATTAAAATAAATAAAGAATTCGTGTAAATCAGCAGATAATTTTGAAATTTCTCTTGCCCAGTTTTGGAGTTCGGAGTCTGAATAACTGCTGGAATATAATCTGGTATGTCCGTGGAACCTCAGGTAGGCGAAATCTGTTGTGGCAATCAACGGACTGGTGAATCCAGGCATATCAAAAATGCAGAAACCGGTATTAAATTTTCTCATCAGATCAAATACGGGATCTGCCAGCCATGACCGGTCACGGAATTCGATTACATGCCGACAGCTTTTGTCCAGCATCTCTAAAAAGGCTGACAGCCTGGCATCATCCCTCTTTAATCCGCCGGGTAGCTGGTAAAGAAACGGTCCTAAATTTGTTTTCAGAAGTTTTGCCCTCTCAAAGAGTGTTGCCAGTGCCTGTCCGCAATCCTCCAGTCGTTTGATATGGGTGATAAACCGGCTGGCTTTTACCGAGAAACGGAATTCTGGGGGAACAGCGTTGTGCCAGCCAGTAAAGGTACTCTCAGGTGGCAGGCGGTAAAAACTGGCATTGATTTCAACCGTATTGAAAGTCCGGGCATAGTAGGGCAGCCATTCCCGGGTTGAGGATTTCTCAGGGTAAAATTTACCTGTCCAGTGTCTATAGTGCCAGCCTGAAGTACCGATATAGTATTTCGCAGACATCCCGATTTCTCTGGATAAACAATCCGTGATCGGTTAAAAAGATAAAGGCTGGCAGGATTATATTTCTGCCAGCCCGATATTCAGGTCGAGCGGATTTCTTCCCGCATAAATTTGATGTAAGCAATAGCAAAGCAAATGGTGGTGAGTAAAATGGTGATGATAATTTGAGGCCAGACTATCAATAGGCTTTGTCCGACTGACAAAGGAGTATTCAGCAGGTAATCGGCAGCATCTGACTGGGATAAAAGCAGTATCTGAGACATGGTTCTGGCTTGCGGGAGCAAAACGATTGCCATGGATTCGTTAAAAAGCTGGATCGGAGAAATCCGGGAAATATTAATCAGGGTCTGCATGCTGCTGAAGAAAGCCTGTTCAGTTTCCACAGAAAGAGAATTGGCGATTAATTGCTGGAAGAGAGGGAAGAAGATAGCGAAAAACAACCAGATCGCCAGCGAAAGCATGGCAGAAGCAACAACTCTTTTGAAGAGGGTGGAGAACAGGATCGCCAGCCCGAGCCAGAATGAGCCATAAATAATGGAGATAACCAGGAAGAAAAAGAGTCTCCAGATTTCTTCAATCGTGGGTACAATTCCGATAATGCGGATGCCCATGCCGATCGAGATCAGCACAATCGAGGTCATCACAACTGTGATTGTGACTACCCCTGCCAGGAATTTAGCGTTGATCACGGAATCGCGATAAACCGGCTGGGAAACCAACCGACTCAGGGTCCCGTTATTTTTTTCGCTGTTGATGGCATCCAGTCCCAGGGCTATTCCCATGAGGGGTAGCACCACGGCAACGAGTTCCAGAAATGAATTTGGCAGGAGGGGAATCGGGCTATCCAGGATAGAAGCGGTGTACATCGGTAGGAAGAAGAAATAGTTTACCGAAGTCACCATGTCTTTCACACCCAGAGCACCATGCCAGATAAAATAGATGCTCGGGACAAACATTAAGAGAAAAATGGTGATGAAGCGCCAGCTATTAAAGTGGTCTTCAATCTCCTTCCGAAATATCGTCATTAAAGCTACCATATCAAGCCTCTTTAAAATACTTAAGATAAATATCTTCCAGTGCCAGCGTACGCAGTTTCATCTGGGTAACCAGTCCGCCTTTTTCCTGAATGACACGCGAAATCTGGCGCCGCAGGTCTTCATTACAGGTGATGTTAAGCACATCGCCTGAGCGCTCCACTTTGATAACTCCGCTGGTAGCCCTGATCGCAGAAACGATTTCGTCGGTCACTTCGGCGAGCTGAACATCTATCATGATACTGCCACCGCCTGCTTTCCGGCTCAACTGTGAAAGCGCGCCTTCTACCACCAGTTTGCCCTTCGACATGATTCCGACATGGGTGCAAATGCGTTCAACCTGGTTTAACTGGTGAGAGGACATGACGATGGTCATATTATTTTCATGCGCAATTTGCTTGATCAGATCGAGCATCTGGTTGATGCCGGCAGGATCAATACCCGAAGTTGGCTCGTCTAGAAAAGCCACTTTGGGTTTTTTAACCAGAATGTCGGCAATTGCCAGGCGCTGTTTCATGCCTTTAGAAAAGGTGCCCACTTTGTCATATGCCCGGTCTTTCAGACCGACCTTTTCAAGCGCCAGATTCACTGCCTCGGTAGCCTGGTTATCCGGCATGCCGTTCAGCCTGGCGGTGTACATCAGGTTATAATGTGCCGAAAGATCCTCATAAAAACCGACGTTTTCTGGTATATAGCCGGCAATGCGTTTTACTTTCAAGGGCTCCCGGGTTGAATTAAAACCGGCGATAAAGGCCGAGCCGGAGGTCGGTTCGGTTAGACCGATGAGCATCAGTATGGTAGTGGTTTTTCCTGCACCGTTTGGTCCCAGGAAGCCAAAGATTTGACCTTCCTCGATCTTCAGATCGAGATTATCTACTACCTTATTTTTATCATAGATTTTGGTCAATTTGTGAGCTTCGATTATTGGTGCCATATCAAATTACCGCCTGCCCAATCTCATAAACAGAACCATTATACCGGCAATAACAACCACCACGATCCCTATTCCGACCCAGCCCCAGATACTGGGAGTCAGTACGGTTACCCTGACTGTCATACTGGAACTTGTATTTCCTGTGCTGGCTTTCAATACCAGGTTATAGTCGCCCGCAATCGTCTTATCGGCGGGAGGATTGATTGTAACGTCAACCTTCTGTGTTTGCCCTGCTGCCAGCGAATCAATCTTTTCCGGGTTGAATTTTACTATCCAGCCGGTTGGTCCGGTGGAGTCAAGCTTGATATTTTCCAGTGTAGAAGATCCATCATTAACTACTTTGAAAGAGAAAATATTATTTTTACCGGCGATTGCCTGCATGCTCAGTAAGCCGGAATCCACAGCGGTGTACATTGAATATTTAGCTTTGACAATAGCTGTCAGAGTTATATCGTCGGTAAATTCTCCTGCGGTGGCTTTCAGTGTTACCTGATATGAACCCGGGTCAGGAAGTGAACCGGCAACATTTGTCATGCTTATATTTACCGTTTTGGTATCTGGACCGAAAGAATCTGCCGGTCCCATATCAATGGCACTGACCTGCTTACCGAGGTAGGATACGGTGGAAATCCATCCCTGAGGGCCGGTGAGCGAAAGATTAACGGTTCGGCGATCCTTGCCATTGTACTTCACTTTTACATCAAAGCTAAAGGTGGCCCCTGAGTTATCTGAGTAAGAAGGAATGTCTGTCTCCAGAGACAGGGGTGGAGTGGTTTGAGTGGGGGTTGGAGTGGGAGTTTCATTCTGGGCCAGTGCGGCAACCGGCAGCATGAGCAGTACGCCAATTACTGCCAGCAGCGTGATGGCTGATGGTAAAATGTGGAGAATTCGGGATTTAAGCATAATGCAACGCCTCCATGATTTGTATTGCTGTAATTTTATTCTGTAATTATTAAGAAATTATTAAGTTCACCCTTCAAAACAGTCTTGTAACCACAATGGCTAACCTGTAAGATATTATCATCTGGAAATTAAGTTGTCATGTTAAGGCCAGCCGAGCAGTTGATGCTGCTTTATCAGGATTATTTTACACACATACACATAGGATTTCAAATGCACAGAGTTTGCGTCGGCACAGATATTATCGAAATACAGCGTATCAGGGAAGCGGTCGAACGCTGGGGCGACCGTTTCCTCAATCGTGTATATACCACATCTGAATTAACTTTGTTTGGGGGTCGGATTGCGTCTCTGGCTGCCAGGTTCGCCGGGAAAGAAGCTGTAATCAAAGCTCTCGGCGGCGGGGAGGTTGGTATCGGCTGGAAAGATGTGGAAATACTTTCGGAGCCGGATGGCAAGCCTGTAGTAAGTTTATCCGGAACCGCTGGTGAGAGAGCGAAACAGATGGGTTTGCAAAATCTCGCCATAAGTCTTTCCCATTCCAGAGAAAATGCAATTGCTATTGTAATTGGAATCCGGGAAGATTAATATTATATCAGCAATGGGAACATGTGCATTCAAATCTCAAGGTCATATTTTTCAACAGGCTGGAGTAACGAGTCTTCATGAAAGGTACAGCACTTCTTTTAAACCTCCTTCGCACCAGAACGCTGACATTTCTCGAAAAGGGAAAAACATGTTGTCCTGATTCCATGCGGTGTTCAGAATTTTGAGAGAACAGTTAAATCCTGGTTAAAATCTTAAAACAGAATCCTGTTTAGCTTGACATAAAGTTAAATTCAACCTAAAATATTTGAGGCAAAAATAAGTAAAAATAAATTGAAATAATAGCCAGGCTAATGTCTGGTCAAGGAGAACTCAAATGTCGGGTCACAATAAGTGGTCAAAGATTAAAAGACAAAAGGGCGTTGAAGATGCCAAGAAAGGTCAGCTCTATACCAAGCTGACCAGAGAGATTATTCTTGCTTCTAGAGAAGGTGGTGGAGATCCCGAGACCAACTTTAAGTTACGGCTGGCGATTCAAAAAGCCCGTGAAGCCAGCATGCCCATGGAAAATGTTCAGCGTGCTATCAAAAGGGGCACAGGTGAACTTGAAGGTGCCGTTCTCGAAGAACTAATGCTGGAGGGATATGGTCCCAGCGGTACTGCTATTCTGGTGCAAACATTGAGTGACAATAGAAACCGGACGGTCCAGGAGGTCCGCAACGTTTTTACCCGTCATGGTGGCAGCATGGGATCCCCCGGAAGCGTGGCCTGGCTTTTTGATTCGAAAGGTGTCATTTCAATAGATGCCAACGGACTGGATGTAGATGAGGTGACTTTGCAGGCGATTGATGCCGGTGCAGAGGATGTTAAGGTCGAGGACAGTACCATCGAAGTTTATACTAAACCTAACGAGCTGGAAATGGTTAAGAAAGCGCTTGAGCAGAAAAAGATCCCCACTTCATCTGCTGAATTAGCCATGATTCCCAAGACTATGGTAGAAGTAGATGAGAAAGCTGCGATCCAGACTTTGAAATTGCTGGAGAAACTCGAAGAACTGGATGATGTGCAAAAAGTCTACAGTAATGTGGATTTCTCCGATGAAGTGATTGAGAAATTCCGATCCGGAGTGGTTGTATAAATCGCATGATTATTCTGGGCATTGATCCTGGTACCTTAATTATGGGATACGGGATTATTGAAAGCCGGGAGGAGAAAGTAATTCCCGTTAAATACGGCACAATCAAGACAGCAGGACGCTCTCCAACAGGAGAGCGTTTAAGCTATCTTTACAACCAGCTTGTACGGATTATCTCTGAATTTAACCCGGACGCGGTGGCAATCGAAGAACCATTTGTGGCAAAAAATGCCAGATCCGCTCTTGCAATTGGTAAAGCGCAGGCAGTAGCTATTCTGGCAGCTGCCAACCTGCATAAACCGTGTTATGAATATTCCCCAGCTGAAATAAAACAGCGGGTAACCAATTACGGGGCAAGTTCTAAGGATCAAATACAGCAAATGGTGATGCTGTTACTGGGACTCAATGAGGTGCCTGCTCCCAGTGATGCTGCAGATGCACTGGCTGTGGCTCTTTGCCATGTGCAGTCAGTGCATTTACACCAGTTATTGAATGGACAGGTGGAGAAATGATTGCTGGTCTGAAAGGCACAATCGAAGCCGTCGGCAGCAACTGGGTAATATTGGACGTGGGAGGAATTAGCTTCCAGGTTTTTCTGCCGACTTCAACATTGAGCGCAATCGGTGTCATCGGAAAAGAAGTCAAGCTCAATACCTTCCTTCAGGTTAGAGAGGACGGTATGGCGCTTTATGGTTTCGGGTCAGCCCGTGAACTGGCTCTGTTCCAATCTTTAATCTCGGTGTCCGGCATCGGTCCCAAACTGGGGCTGGCACTCCTCTCCGCAATGGATGCTGAACAGCTTGCAGCCGCCATCGCCAGAGGGGATGAAGATTTGCTGACTTCGGTTCCGGGCATCGGCAAAAAGACTGCCAGTCGTATTGTCCTTGAACTGAAAGATAAAATCGGCAAAGAATGGATGATTACCAGGGAACTTGAAGCAGTGCAGGGAAACGGTGATGTGCTGGCAGCCCTGACTTCACTGGGTTATTCTGTAGCCGAGGCTACACGTGCAGTTGCTTCATTACCCGCGTCGGGGGAACTTGATCTGGAAGAGAAAGTTAAACTCGCGTTGAAATATTTTGGAGAAAAATAGGTCAGGCAAATCTTTCTTCTTTCCAGGGATCACCGTGATTATGGTATCCTGCAGATTCCCAGAAACCAGGCTTATCTACTATAGAAAATTCAACCCCGGTAACCCATTTGGCACTCTTCCAGAAATACAATCTGGGCACCACCAACCGCACCGGTCCTCCGTGTTCTGCTGATAACGGCTGATTATCATGTTTAATCGCAAACAGCACATCAGATTCGAAGAAATCAACCAGATTCAAATTAGTGGTGAAGTTGTTTGCTCCGTGGACGATGACAAATTTTGCAGAAGGGGAAATCTTGACCAGTTTTTTCAATTCAGAAGTACTAACGCCCTCCCATAGATTGTTTAGCTTTGACCAGGTTGTCACGCAGTGAATATCTGAAAAAACTTTTATTCTGGGCAGGTTCAAAAAATCCGACCAGGTCAATGTTCTGGGAGTATTGACTGCTCCACTGATTTTTAATGTCCAGGAATCATTATCTATCACCGGGACATCTCCGTGGTGCAGGACAGGCCATTTTTCTGTGAGATGCTGGCCGGGAGGAATCCTTTGCTTTCTAAAGGTATCAGGACTGTAAACTATTTCCTGGGAATCCATTTTAGCCTCCGCAAGTAAATTAGTGGGGTAAGAACCTGCTTTTATTATATAAAATTGCCGCCCAAAAGAAATCTTCTTTGCCATATGGACTGACAGCGGTATTCAGTTAAAATCAAACTTATAATGTAATAAAAGCCACCAAGAGATTTATGGAGGAATGCTATGCCAAAGACTTTGTATTTTCTCACCGGTTTTTTACTGATTATTACCAGCATATTTGCGGGCTGCCGGAACTCAAATGATCAGGGTGTTATAAAGGCTTCTATCGGTAAAGAGTTTAATCTCCCTCTGGGGAAAATTGCCTTGCTAAGTAGCGAGAATCTCAAAATCATTTTCGAAGATGTCCTGGGAGATAGTCGCTGTCCAAAAGGGGTGGTCTGCATCCAGGCAGGTGAGGTAACCTGCAAGTTAAGTATTGTTGATACTGATGAAACTGGTTCTTCACCCGAAATTTTAATCCTGAAAGCAATGGGGCTGGTTAATGGATATTCGCAGGTAAAATGGTCACATAAAAATATAAGTTACATAATCAATTTCAATGTTGAGCCTTATCCAGAAGCCGGTAGTCAGATAAATAAAAATGATTATTTGCTTGTATTAAAAATCGAACGGTGATACTTTAATACCTTAGATACAGTAACATATTTGTCGGCAGGGGTTGAAAAAGAAGAGAGACGCTGCAATATATTTTGAGTTATCCCACAAAAAATATATTAACAGGAGGTCTCTCTTGCATAACAGTCTACCCAAGTC
>Ga0123519_10004431_pt1 | contig 22804 bp, 19 predicted proteins | sample YelNatPaOPRAMG02_FD_87396 | JGI IMG/M metagenome (GOLD analysis project Ga0123519, IMG submission 87396) | Hot spring microbial communities from Yellowstone National Park - Yellowstone National Park OP-RAMG-02 (version 2) | ecosystem: Environmental > Aquatic > Thermal springs > Hot (42-90C) ...
AATGATGGTTTGCGCTTGTATGCTATTGTGCCTTATGCCTACGAGTATGTTAGGCTTGCAGGTGCGTTGGGCGGGGTCCCAGGTTTAGCCAAGAAATTGGTTAAGGAAATTGTTTTTTCAGGGAACTTTCGTGCTATGGCTTCTGGTTTGAATGGTATTGCGAGGTCTGATTTGGCTTCTCTTGTTAAGACTTATTTGCTTTATGGAGTTTCCAAGGTTAGGCGTTCCGCTGGAAATGCTGAGCTTGAATCCGTTTTGCTACATCAGCTTATAACTGATTTATGCCTTGGCCTGGGCTTAGACTGGGTTTTTAAGTTCTATACAGAATTTCTGTTGAAGAGGGGGATAACTCCTGGCTTTAACACAGGTAACTTCGCCCTGTTGGTTAAGAAGCTTAAAGAGTGGGACATAAACTTGGAAGACGTTGTGATCGCTGCACCATTTAACAAAGTTGGTTTTCAAATGGTTCCTTCAAAAGAAGAATGCGAAAAGGCTTTGGCGAGTTTGCCGAAACCCAATGTTTTGGCGATAAGTATTTTGGCTGCTGGCTATTTGAAGCCTGAAGAGGCTGTGGATTATATAGCGGGTTTGCCAAACATAAAGGGCGTGGCAGTAGGCGTTTCAAAAGAAAAACACGCAAAAGAAACCTTTAAACTGCTTAGGGAAAAGTTGCTGTAGCACTGTGATTTAGCGAAAGTAGCGACTTGCAATGTTGGAACTTGTTTTTTTGTGTTCTTTATCCATTTTCTTAGTAACTTATTTAGCCTACTTTCTTTACTTAAGGAAATACGCCTATAAGCCTTGGAGTATTCAAGTGGATGAGAAGTTTGAGCCTGAAATTTCGATTTTGATTCCTGTCCATAATGAGGAGGCAAATATTGAATCTAAGCTGGAGAACGTTGAGAATGTTTTGTACCCGAAGGAGAAGATGGAGATAATTGTTGCTGATGATGCGTCGGATGATGGCTCTGTGAACAAGATTGAAGGTTTTATGCAGAGGCATCCTGGTTTAAACATTAAATTGGTGAGGCAGAATCCGCGGGCTGGGAAGTCTGCTGCCTTAAATAAGGCTTTACAAGTGTCGACTAAGCCTATTGTAGTTGTTTCTGATGCGGATACATGGTGGCCTCCAGATATTTTGCGGAAGGCATTGCCCTATTTGGCTGATCCCAGTGTGGGCGCGATTACTGGGAGAGGCGTAAACGTGAATGTTGGGGGGTCTTGGGTGACTAGGGCTGAGGAATCCTACTTGCAACTTGCCAATTTTGTTAGGCTTGGCGAATCGAAAATTTACTCAACTATTAGATTCGAGGGGGGTTTCTGCGCCTACAAGCGGGATGCCTTCGACCTCTTTGACTGCGAGACGGGTTCCGACGACTCCGGAACCGCTTTGAAGGTTGTTTCCAGAGGCTTTAGAACCATATTAGCTCCTGAAGTCATATTCTATACCCATTTTCCGTCAAGTTTCCTTGAGAAGTTTAAAATTAAGGTTAGGCGTGCTAATCAGCTGATCGGCTTGTGGGTTAAATGTTTAAAACTTCTTTTTGATAGAAGGCTTCCTCTTCCGAAAAAGATAGCCATAGCTGAAATAGCCCTTTTCATTTTTAACCCCATAATCTTCTTGATGTTGACGGCTAGCGGTATAGCCCTAATAGTTACGAGCCCGCTTTCCCCGCTTAGTTTGGCGATTATTTTTTCAGTTTTTGGTTTGCTGGTTTTTGCGAGGCGAATATTTGTTGAGCTCTTCATTAACAATTTTATTTTGGCGGGTGGCTTGGTGAGTTTTCTTTTTGGGCGGCGTTACATTGCTTGGGAAAAGTGAATTGACAAATTTTTGGTGGTTTGGATGAGTTTGGTTGGATCGGTTGAATGTAAAACTCGGAATGTTGATTCGATTAAGAAGGCGATTTGGGAAGCTTTCAGGCTGATTGATTACAAGCTTCCTAAAGCGGAAAAGATTGTTATTAAGCCAAATATGTGTTATTATTGGGACTGGTCTACCGGCCAGACCACGGATCCGCTTTTTGTTGCTGCTTTGATAGACTTGTTCCGTGAAGAAATTTCTCCTGATGTTAAGATTTCTATAGTGGAATCTGACGCTTCAGCAATGAAGTGCAAATATGCATTCAAATATTTGGGTTATGAGAAACTTGCAAAAGACTGTAATGTGGACCTGGTTAATCTTTCCACAGTTGAGGCGGAAAAGGCTACCGTGAAAGTTGCGGATGAGGTTTTCGAGTTTATGGTTCCAAAAATCATTAGGGATGCTGATCTATGCGTGAATGTTCCGAAGATGAAGTATATGAGTTTCACCAAGATTTCCGCTGCTTTGAAAAACATTTATGGATGCAACCCCTACCCAAAGAAGTTTGAGTATCACTCTAAACTTGATAAGGTTATTGTTGCATTGAATAAGGTTATGCCCTTTAATCTTCACGTGTTAGACGGCTTGACTGTTTGCGGTTCCAAAACATTAAGGTTGGGGATTGTAATGGCGAGCCAAGACCCCGTGGCAATTGATTCGGTGGCTGCAAAAATTATGGGTATAAATCCAAAATCGGTGGTTCATTTAAAATTGGCGGAGAAGGAAGGCTTAGGAAAAAGATCATTTGTTGTTAAAGGGGCCAATATTGACTATTTTAGGAAAAGATTTCCCGAGAAAGGTCTTTCTGAAAAGGCTATAACATTAGGATATAGAGTTGCCTGCAAATTAGGTTTAGATAAACGCCTAGTCTAGCGTCTGTGGTAGAGATGGAAAAAATTAACTTGGGAGTGATTGGCCTCGGGTTCATAGGTAAGGTTCATCTAAGGAACTGTTTGAATTTGAAGTCTGTTAGGGTAGTGGCTGCTGCAGACTCGTCAAAGAAGGCTTTAAACTATGCCAAGAGTTTTGGGGTTAAACAACTTTTTACCGACTATCATGAACTTTTGAAAATTAAAAATTTGGACGCTGTGATAATTTCGCTTCCGACGCATCTTCATGGAGAATGCGCAATAAGCGCAATGGAGGAAGGGAAACATGTTTTTCTAGAGAAGCCGCTTGCAAGAAATCTTGAGGAAGGGAAGGAAATAGTTTTAGCTGCCAGGAGGAACAGTGTCAAGTTTGTGGTGGGTTATCCCTTGAGGTTTATCCCTGAATTTGTTAATCTCTGGAAAGAAATGGAAAGCGGGGTTTTGGGCGATATACAAACAGCGTATGCAGTTAATGTTGCTGCTGGTCCATTTTTCTATAGGGCAGAGAGCGCCACGCCTAGACCTGTCCCTGAATGGTGGCTTAACAAGGATTTGGCCGGTGGAGGAGTTCTTATGGATTTAGGAAGTCACATGATAAACTTAACGCGTTGGTTCTTTGGAGAAATCAAAGAAATTAAGGCCTATCTTGGGCATCGCTTTAACTTGGATGTTGAGGATCATGCGATATGTATTGCCAGCTTTGAAGGGGGGACAACAGCTATAATTAATGTTGGATGGTTTTCTCAGGAAGCAAAAATTGGAATTGAGCTTTATGGAACGGTTGAGCATGATTCTTTTTTGCAGGGTTCACAAAGCAGAGTGGCAACGGCGATTAAGCTTATTTTAGGGCGAACTCCAAAATTTTTTGCGCCTTATTTGAAAGAACTTTCATATTTTATCGATTGTATAAATTGTGATTCTTCTCCTCCTGTTGATGATGCTCTTAAGGATTTGGAAATAATTGATAGAGCGTATAGAAATTGGATAGATTTTTAATAAACGGATTGTTGAGTGTGGAATACGTGTTTGTAACATGAAACATGCAAGGTGACGATTTTGTCTGGAATTATGGTCACTATTGGCGTTTGTGTCCGCAATTGTTCTTCAACCCTTGGAAGGGCTATAGAAAGCATTATGGCTCAAGACTATCCCCATGAGCTTATGGAAGTGATATTTGTTGATGATGGTAGCGAGGATGAGACTCTTTCGATAATAAAAGAGTACGCATCTAAAATGGATATGGAGGTTAAGATTTTTCACCATGAATGGCGTGGATTAGGATTTACAAGAAATGTTGTTGTTAAAAATGCTTCCGGAAAATACATCATATGGCTCGACGGCGACATGGCATTGCCTAAGGATTTTGTTCGGAAGCAGTTAGAATTCATCGAACTAGACCCGAAAATCGGGGTTGTTGGAGGAAAACCCGCTTTACATTTAAAAGGAAATTTGGTTACCGTTCTAGAAAATATCGTTCCTGTTGCATACCGTATTAAGTACGGGAAACAAGCAAAAAATTTGCCTGGAACTGGGGGGTCTATATTTCGTGTTGAGGCAATAAGGCATGTTGGAGGTTTTGATGAAGATATAAAAGGATCCGGAGAAGATATTGATGTTATCTATAGAATTAAAACTGCTGGCTGGTTAGTTTATAGGGATTATGCGGTTTTTTATGAAGGTTACGAGGACACTTGGAAGAAACTTTGGAACAAGTACTTTTGGCATGGCTACGGGGGGCATTATTTTTTCCATAAGAACAGAAGTGTTGCAAAAATTTATGGGATGGTTCCACCAATAAGTTTTTTTGTTGGCCTCTTTTTTTCTTCTGCGGCATATAAAATCACACGTAAGAAAGTGTTTTTCTTATTACCCTTCCACTATGTTTTTAAGAGAACCGCTTGGTGTTTAGGATTCATTAAGGCTCATTTTGATAATTATGGACATTAGTGAATGTTGAGGTTTACATTGTGAAAGTATTGATGATCACTCCTTTTTATTTTCCTATTCTAGGCGGAACTGAAAGCTTCATTGCAAATGTATCTATGAAACTGAACGAAATTGGTGTGCCAACTGACGTCATGACATTTAATGTTGACCAGACATGGAAACCTTGGTCTTTTTATCAAATTAAGAAAAGCGGGTTCGAGAAAGTCAACGGGTTAAATGTTATCAGAGTGTCTGCATTCACTTTTTTGCCTACTCGAATTTTTCTGAGGACCAACTTTATTCCGGGAAGGTTTTTAGAGAAAATTATGGAGTACGATATTTTGCATTTTCACAACGACATCGATATAACTTTTCCATTATTTTCGCATGCCATCAAAAAAACTAAAATCTTTCACTTTCACTGCCTCAGCGTAACCTTTGATTCGTATAGGAAAAACCCGTTTCTTAAATATTTATTAAGAAAAATTGCCAATATTTATATTGCTCCTTCGCTTTACGTTGCTAAACGCATTATTGAGTTGGGCATACCTAAAAAAAGCGTTAGAGTTATTCCTAACTGTATTAACGTTGAAATGTTTCATCCCAATGAAAGCCTTAAGATGGATAACTTATTGCTCTTTGTGGGAAGGTTAGATTCAAAGAAAGGATTGCTAACATTACTTGAGGCTTTGAATTATTTGAGAACGCGGGTTTGGTTAGTAATTATAGGTCCTCCATCGCGACCTTGGTTTTTTAAAAAAATACTTAATTTAATAGAAGAAATAAACAAGAAAAATATTCATCGAGTGACTTATTTGAGTGCAAGTAGTCCTAAAGACCTAATAAAATGGTATCAGAGGGCAACAGTTTTTGTTTGTCCTTCTCTTTCAGAATCTTTTGGAATTGTTAATTTAGAAGCCTTATCTTGCGAGACTCCCGTCGTAGCTACAGATGTTGGCGGTACTTCAGAGGTTGTTAAGCATGGCGAAAATGGGATTTTGGTTCCACCTAATAATGCTGTTCGATTAGCTGAAGGGATACAATATTTGCTGGATAATGAAAATGTAAGGAAGAAATTTGGAGAGAATGGTAGAAAGTGGATCGTTAACAATTTTTCTTCGGACATTATAGCCAAACGTCTTTTTCAGATCTATGAGGCGTTGATGTGAATCTTCTACGGGATGGAAATGGAGGTTTTCTTGAAGCTTGGGTCTTACATTCCTTCAACAACCCTCAATATAGTGCAGAGGTTTCTGGATAAGGAATCTAAGAGCATTTTGGATGTTGGATGTGGAAAAGGTAGACCCATGAAGTTTATGGATAAACGTGGCAGATTTTACGCGGTTGGCCTAGATATTTTTAAGCCTTATCTTGTAAAGGCTAAGATGAAGGAAACTCATGATGATTACGTGTTGTGTGACGTTAGGTATATCCCTATAAAGGATAAGGCCTTTGACATAGTTCTTGCAATAGAAGTACTCGAGCATTTAGACAAGGAAGAAGGAGTTAAGCTGTTAAAAGATATAGAAAGAATAGCTCGAAAACAGGTGATTATAACCACTCCGGTCGGTAGATGTGAGCAACATATTTGCGATAATAATCCTTATCAAGAACATAAGTGTGTGTGGAACATACACGAGATGCGCGCGTTCGGATACATTGTTAAGGGAGTTGGCTTAAGGGGTGTATTTGGACAAGATGCGATTGCGCACAAGATTCCTTCAGTTCTAAGACCTATCGTACACGTATTATGGATTGTTTCTGGAGTATTCACCTATCACAAGCCCTTATATGCTTCATCCATGATATGCTTCAAAAAATTAAATGCTTAATTCGCTTATTTTGTTGTGAAGGTTAGGGTTTCGCTGGTTGCGGTACCTCCCGGGCCTTCGCTTTGGATTCTGAAGTAATATTGTGTTGTTGGGTTTAAGCCTGTTAATGTTATGCTATGGTCTATCGTATAAGTGAGGTTTTCTACGATGTTTCCTTGGGCGTAGTTTATGCGCCAGTAGGGAAAGTTGCCCCATGTTTCCAATGTTGCCGTGAACAGCGGTGTACTGTTATACTCGATTCTGCTTGTAGCTGGCAAAGTTGTTGTCCATGTGATTGTTGCTTCGGTTTCGCTTGTAGAAATTTGTATGCTTCCCAGCTTGAAAGTGTTTGGAATGGAAACTGCTTGAAGATAAGGCGTTATATCCGCTAAGTATCCGCCGCTGTCAACACCTGGTCCACCATAACGCCAGAAAATCCACCCATCAAGGCCTCTGCTCCTGATGTATTCGACTTCCGCTGCAAAGTTTGATGCGCTTCCTGCTGATAAGCCTAAGAACGCCAGCAATGGTATTTTGCCTTCCACTCCGCCTGTCATGTATTTTTGACAAGCATCTATGAAGCTTTCAAGCGTTTCACCAGTCTTACCGTAGATAACGTCTGTGTACATCATTGGCGCAACCATATCTATCCAACCCTCCTTTATCCATCTTCCAGTATCTTGTCCAAGAAACTTGCGCCAGTATATTGGACAGTCGCTGAAATACGTCCACGCAGCTTCTGAGATGACAATGTCGGGTTTAAGGGATTTCGCCGTATCATGTATAATCTTTACGAGTTCGTTTACTGGTTCGTTTCTCCAGCTGGCGTAAATATCCCATTTTGGCTGGTCTGGATAAAACTCCGTCCAATTTGAAACATGCTCACCATAATTTTCGTAGTACCACTGGTCAAAGGCTGCCCTATGCTCGTCGCAATAACAATAGTTTATGCCTGTCCGCATGTAGTCAATCATTATCCCATCTACATCTGAATGATTGCCAATATAATTGCGAATAGCAGCCTCCACATACGGTTTAACTGCGATAGGACATTGAGCATACGGTTCTGGTTGTCCTCCAGTATAATTAACAGCAGCAGTATCAGGATTATAAGATTCAGCTATACCGTTCATAACAGCGTGATATTCTATGCCATATGCATGAAAAGCACTTATAGCAGCAGATATTTCACTGTCCGGTTTCCGATGGAAAATGTCAAAATCATTCACATAAACAGAGTCAATCCCATAACTTGCCAGCGTCTGTGCAATGACAGCCCAGTTGTGGGGAAAGCTGTAAATTGCCTCGTGAATAAAAACGCCTCTTATTTCGCTCTTATAAGTTATTGGCGATGTAAATAGGCCAATTCTGCCATGACTAACTATAGTAATACTTTCAAATAATTGGGATAGGGCAAAAGGTAGGCTTAGAAAACCTACCAGAATTATTGAAACCAAGACTATTATGCGAAATTTGTCCTGCAACACTCTCAACTCTCTTCTTTAATTGCGTTTTCTCCTCCAATAAAGGGTTTTGCTGGAAATTTTCTGTTCGTTTGTTCTTCGCATATACTATAGTGCAATCGAATGTTATAAATCTTGCGTATTACGATACTCTACACAGTTGGGCTGAACAACATGAGTTCCAAACGCGAAGATTTTAAATCAGATGTTTACACCATATTGCTACTACAGCTTGTAGCTTGCTTAGGAATACTTCTTGAAATTCCGGTTGTTAGGCAAGTTATTGGCTTTATTTACTTTACCTTTATTCCTGGATTCGTGATCACAAGATTACTAAAACTAGAGCTAAGTAAACTTGAGGTCGTTCTTTTTTCGGCGGGATTGAGCATAGCCTTTTTAATGCTCATAGGGCTTCTACTAAACGAATTAGGACCTCTTCTCGGTTTAACACAACCGCTTTCTCTAATTCCTTTAATGATAGTTTTGAACATCTCCATGTTCGTATGCGAAGCTTTAGTCTACTTGAGAAAAGGAAGCCTAAGGCTTAGTAACGATAAACTTAATAAAAAGTTCCTTTCTCTTTTGCCAATTTCTGTTCTCCCAATTATGAGCATTATCGGAGCGATCCAAGTAGGTGTCAACGGAGACAATGTCATTCTTCTCTGTACAATGATAGCAATCTCGCTTTTATTTATAATCGGAGTAACACTGCAGAAACATCTTCCTTCAACTTTTTATCCTATAAGCGTACTCATGATAGCTATTGCGCTTCTTTACCACTCCACATTTATATCTGACCATATCATCGTGTTCGGTTCTGATATCTGTGGAGAATACTTCACTTTTAAGATTACAGAAAACAATGCACAGTGGATTTCCGAAAACCCGTATTTAGGAGGCTCTTGGAAATCTTTTGGAAGGCTTAACTCAATGTTAAGCATTACAGTTCTCCCTACAATCTATTCAAGTTTATTAAACATCGACCCTGTATGGATGTTCAAGATGTTGTTTCCATTAATCTTCGCCCTTGTTCCTTTAGGCTTATATCAGGTTTGGCAAACACATTTCGGAAGCAGAGGGGCCCTCATTTCCGCTTTTCTTTTCATGTCGCTTTCAACATTTTACACCGAAATGCTTGGGTTAAACAGGCAGATGATCGGCGAATTATTTTTTGTTCTCTTGCTGCTTGTTATAGCAAATAAAAAAGTTAGAAACATAAACAGAATGTTATGCTTTATGATTTTTAGTTTTGCCCTAGTAACATCCCATTACGCTCTTGCAGTAATCTTTCTATTTCTAATTTCCTTCACTTTCATTTTCCTACTTATTCTAAAACGTCCAAGCAGAAACATAACTGTAACAATGGTTGTACTGTTTTTTGTCATAATGTTCCTTTGGTACATATATACATCCAAATCCACAATTTTTAATGCTTTCTTAGAAATTGGCGACAACATATACCAGCAGCTAGGCGACTTTTTCAATCCACAGACGCGTGAAGAAACAGTATTGAAAGGCTTGGGTTTAGAGGCGCCACCAACTATTTGGAACATGATCAGCAGAATGTTTGCGTATCTCACAGAGGCCCTTATCACTATTGGGTTTATTGGATTAATTCTAAAGCGAACAAAAATTAAACTTGAATCAGAAAGTTTCATTCTTACTTCACTCTCTATGGCATTTTTAGCTGCATTAATACTCGTGCCGGGTTTGGCAAACACATTAAATATGACAAGGTTCTATCATATACTGCTATTCTTCCTAGCACCCCTTTGCTTATTGGGCGCGGAAACTATCATAAGCTTTACATTAAAAACACGCATAAAAGTCTGGGTCTCGGCTTTGATTATTCTGGTGTTGGTGCCTTATTTCTTGTTTCAGACAAACTTTGTCTATGAAGTGGTAAAAGTTGATAGCTGGTCTATTTCTTTAAGCAAATACAGAATGGATCCTATTCGACTGCGTGGCATGTTCGGATATTTTGACAGTTACAGAGTGAATGGGGCACAATGGATATCTAGAAATATAGATGTTGAAGATGTTCAAATATATTCAGACTATTATGGCAGAGAGGAGTTGAGATCGTACGGGTTAGTTTATCTCGGTTTCATTGAAGGAATTTCTAACGTAACAACGGTCACAAGCAATGGCATAATTTATTTAAGCTCATTAAATGTCATCGATGGAAAGGTTGTGGGTTCTCGTATATGGAATTCCAGTGAGCTTCGCTTCCTAAATGATATGAACAAGGTTTACTCGAATGGTGGAAGCGAAATTTGCAAAAATACACCATAAATGATCAAACTGGTTAGTTGTAGCTGGTTGCTTTTTCGAGGGAAGAGGGAGAAATGAATAAAGTGAATAAATTGTTTGCTCAAGTGTTATCGAATTTCTATGCGAAGAAGTTGCAGGTGGATCAATGGCGAGACCAAGGATATCTGAAAAACAAGCAGCTTAAAAAGTTAAAGGGCATCATTAGATATGCATACGAATATGTACCATTTTATCATCGGCTGCTGCGTTCATGTGGAATCAAACCTGAAAATATTAGAAATCATGAGGACTTAAGGAAGATTCCGCCAGTGTCTAAGCAGGATATACGTGAAAACTATCAAGATTTTATTGCAAGAGGTTTAGACTCTTCTAAACTCCCATCAAGCTTCACTTCAGGCTCGACGGGTATACCTTTAAAAATTTGTTACGATAATTCTATGTTGAGTTTTTATACCGCTTTGAGATGTTACATTTTTTCCGAGTGTGGAGTAAAACCAGATGATAAGTTTGTAACTATTTGGGGAAGAGCACAATCTATAGTCTGGCATAAACCTTATGCAAAAATTCTCGGAGGCTTTAATGACATACTTGTTCCGGCATTTTTTGACGAAACAAAATTAGTCAATGTTTTACGAAAGATTAATCCTGATGTTATATACACCTTTCCATCTATCTTAACGTTGTTAGCCAATAGTGATGTTTCAGGGATTCATCCAAGGTTAATCTTTACTCAAGGTGAGACTGTTACTCAGTACTGCAGAGATGTGGTTAAATCGGCGTTTAATTTGGAGTTGTTTGATACTTATGGGTCTGTTGAGTTTGAGTTTTTAGCATTTGAGTGTAGTGAACATCAAGGTTTACATATGATAACTGATGCAGTCTTTATGGAGTTTATCGACGAGAATGGAGAGCACGTGTCTTCTGGAGAAGAGGGTGAAGTAATTATCACGGGGTTATATAATCGAGCCATGCCGCTTATCAGATACAGAATCGGTGATGTAGGAAAACCCATAGATGAAAAGTGCTCATGTGGAAGGGCTTGGCCTCTGATTAAGAAAATTCATGGAAGAACAGACGATTATTTAGTCCTTCCAAGCGGCAGAAAGATTTCCTACATGAATTTTTACGATTCCTTCTATAAAACGTTGGAAAAAAATATCTTCTGTATATCACAATTCCAAATACTTCAGGATAATAAGGATAGAATCACCTTCACTATAGTAAAAGGAAAAAAGTTTGATCCAAAAATGCTTGACGATGTAAGGAAAAACGTGGAGCATTTTTTTGCAAGTCATGGTGAAAAAATAGAGGTTAAAATGCAAGTCGTTGACAACATTCCGATGGAGAGAACGGGAAAAAGGGCTCGAGTAATTTCGAAATGCTTGTTACATTGAAGGAAATTAAATAAATTTCATAGTCTCCTTAGGTGAAATTCAAAATGAGTTGGAATACTGATGCCGAAATAAATTTGCTATGGTCAGGTGGATGGGATAGCACTTTCCGTCTTTTATATCTTGTTTTTGTTGAAAAAAGGTGCGTGCAACCATACTACATTGTTGATACGGGAAGGCCTTCCACATTAAATGAGTTGAAGGCTATGCATGTAATTCGGGAAGAGGTTGCAAAGAAAAATCCACAACTGGCGGATTTAATAAAGCCTACAATAATCGTTTCCATTCACGACATCAAACCAGACCCAGAAATCACAGCCAAGTTTAATAGGTTAAATGAAAAGTCGCCAAAGCCCATAGGGCCTCAATATGAACGGTTTGCCCGTTTTGTAAAACAGTGGAAAATTCCAAGAATAGAATTATGCGTTGAACTAAGTGAACGCGCACCAAACATATTGGTGAATCTACTTTCCAAGTATTTAGATAACGAGTTAAGGATAACACAACTTGATGAAAATGATGATGCTTCAATTTTTTCTTTCTTCAGTTTTCCATTATTAAAATTGTCAAAAAATGATATGAAAAGAATTGCAGCAGAAAAAGGCTTTCTAGAAATACTTGAAAAAACATGGTACTGCCACAATCCTTGGCATAATAGACCGTGTGGAATTTGCGGTCCATGTGATATTGCAATTAAAGAAGGATTTGGCTATAGAATGCCTAAAATATCTAAGCTGCGGCATAAAATATGGACGGTTATTAGATGTTTTAAGAAATAAAGCATTAAGAGGATATAAGTATGAAGCTTAGAAGTAATATTTTTTGGAAAAAAGTGAAACTTAAGGATGGCGAAATTGTATTAATAAGATTTCTTCAATTAAACGATTTGTTGTATCTCAATAAAATGTATGCTTCACTTTCAGAACAAACAAGAACTCCTCTTTCATCCTCCCATTTTTAGGGGGAATTTATTTGTTAGGCTAATCGAGAAATTTAAATTCATAATGTCTTGCTTTTTAACGCTTAGAAAGGTTTTGTTGAAAATTTTTCCGAGAGCAGTTGTTATTCCAATAGTTGCAGTTAATAAAAATGGCCAAATAATCGGTTTGTCGTACATCAAAATATTGAACTGGTGCCCTCGTTCAACGTATATTGGTGTAAGCAGTAGTGTAGTGACAGACAAATACCAGAATAAAGGCCTTGGATATCAAATGATTATGCTTCAGAATAATGCTGCACGCTTTTATAACATTTCTAAGATATATGGACACATTTTAGCCACAAATAAGTGTTCACTTCATGTAATGTTGAAACTTGGATATACAGTAGTATGCCGCTATAGAGTATTATCTAAGCATATACATAAGGGAAAGATGGTTGATGAATATATGCTCGTATATAACATCAGGAACAATTGAAAAAATTTAGATGGATGTGTTAAAATTTGAATATCGGTTTGGTGGGTTGTGGCAGGGTCTCAGAAATTCACATAAATGCTTACAAAAATATTCCAGAGGCAAAAATTGTTGCAGTTTCAGACATTAACTTAGAAAGGGCTAAAGCCTTCGCTCAAAAATATAAAATACCGAGAGTCTACAATGAAGCCTTAAGACTTTTCGAATTAAAAGACTTAGAGTTCGTCGATATATGCACACCCATATCCACCCATGCTAAACTGGCGTGTGAAGCAGCAAAACACGGTCACAACATCTTCCTAGAAAAGCCCATGGCGAGAAGCAGCAATGAATGCGACCAGATAATCGATGAAATCAACAAAAACAAAGTTAAACTGTGCATATGCCATAATCAACTATTTCTACCCACCGTAATGCAAGCAAAAAAATTAATTAATTCAGGGGAATTTCCATTAGCCTATTTCAAAGTTTCAGTAAGGGAAAGCGCCGAGCTAATAGGCGCGCCAAGCTGGATAATGACGCCAGAACAAGGCGGAGCTTTATGGGAAACAGGTGCCCACGCCGCCTACCTACAACTTCACTTCCTAAAAAACATAGAAAAAGTTTGGGCAATAGGCGAAAAAATCCAAAACCCAGTCCACGATCACTTCATAATAATGCTAACAAGCCCCAACAAAACAATAGGCATGATAGAAATCTCGTGGCTATCAAAAAAGGAAGAAGAACTATTCGAATTTATAGACGCAAATGGTAGAAAAATTGAAATTCTAAATTACAACTTCTTTTTGGAACACCCAGAAAAACCAGAAAAAAGCATTCTACAAGGCTTTTACAGAGACCAAAAACAGATAATAAAGAAATGGACAAAGTTCTTCATAACTAATATCCGCAACCATAAACTAAAAAACTGCGTACCCCAATACCTCCTCCTCACCAAATTCACTGAATCAATTAAAAACGATACAGACCCCCCAGTAACTCCTGAACAAGGAAGAAAAACGGTAAGACTGCTGGAATACATAGAGGAATCTCTCAACAAAAATGAACCAATAAAAGTGCACGATGACCTCTAAAACTTTTAATTTTCCAATGAGGTTAAACATGCCGACCAAACTTCGTAGATTCATATTCACTTTTGATGTGGAAGATTTTATAAACCAAAACGAAGTTTTCGCCCTCCAAAAAATACTGAGAATGCTACAAAAATATGACTTGAAAGCCATATTCTTCATAAACGGACACATGGCTGAAAAGCTAAGCAATTACCCTCAAATCATTGAAGCTCTAAAAAATCATGAAATCGGATATCACTCATCAAGCCACTCCGTACATCCCACAATTCCAGAATACACGGACGTAAAAAACTACGAAGAGGCTTACAAAATCGCCGTAGAAAGAGAGACTTCCCATATAAGTCCCTTGACCGGAGAAACTGAAGGAGAAGGCGGAATCTACACACTTCAAGACATATTTTACCCCCAAAAAATCAAAGCTTTTAGAGCACCCGGCATGTGCTGGACACCACCGCTTTTAGAAGCATTAAACAGTTTAGGCATAAAGTATGATTTCTCAACAAATCTAACACTTTCAGAACCCGTTTCCTATAAAGAGATAACATTCTACCCATTTACTGCAATGCAACAATGGAACGGCACAACCTACCATTACAAACTCTTGTTAAGTTCGATCCTGAAACATAAAGTAACGGTCTTTGACTTGCATCCTACCTTAATTGTAAATCAATTTGAATGGGACTCTATATACTACAAAGGAAACCCAAAAAACCTAACAACAGTTCCAGAAAGATCAGCCAAGGAAATAGAACAAAAGTTCCGAAAACTCGAACTTTTAATGAAGCAAATAAAATCCTTGGAAAAAGCAAAAATAATAGATACCAGCATCACCCTTGACATTCCGAGTAAAAAATTAACAATATCTAAGGAAAAAATAAATGATTGTTATCAAACAAGCATCAAGTGGGCCATAAATCGTTTTAATTACCATCCAAAATTCATCAAAAACCACTTTCATGAATTTTTCCATGAAGCATTAAATAATTAAACGATGCGATGTTCCCATGCAAGTTTTAATGGTTACACCTTGTTACTATCCAGTTAAAGGTGGCACAGAAACAGTGGTCAGAAATCTTGCCATAACACTGAATAAAAATGGTGTAAAAACGGACATAATGACTTTCAATCTGGATCAATATAGAAAACCAAAATGGCAAGGAAAAATAGAAAAAATCGATGGGATTTCTGTGTTCAGAATTCCAGCGTTGAATTGGATGTGGAAACTCCATTCATACCGAGTTACAGCGGGAGTCAACTTCATACCTGGGCGGTTCATCAATATACTGAAAAATTACGATATTGTACACTTCCACGAATTTGAATTAAGCTTCCCGTTCTTCATGTTACTCATAAGAAAACCCAAAATACTACATTTGCATGGGATAAATTATAACTTTTTAAAAAAGCACCACATAAGCAGATTCCTTCTAAAACATTTAGCCAACATTTACATCTCCATATCAAAACAGATGACAAAAGAGCTTACAGCTCTAGGAATCTCAAAAAGTAAAATTATTTATGTGCCCAACAGTATAAACACAAATTTCTTCAAACCTGGAAGTCGCAAAGTAGAAAATCTGATTTTGTATGTAGGTAGGATCTCAGAACTTAAAGGCTTGCATATTTTAATAAAAGCTCTAGAGCATTTAGAAGAAAATGTGCAGTTAGTTATAATCGGACCCCCAGACTGGAATACCAACTACTACAAAAACTTGCTAAAATTAATTGAGAAGGAAAACAGTAGAGGAAAAAATGAAATAAAATGCCTAGGCGCCATGGAGCAAAACGAAATATTAAAATGGTATCAAAAAGCTTCACTTCTCGTTCTCCCATCATTTGCAGAGGGCTTTCCAGTCACAATTTTAGAAGCCCTATCATGCGAAACCCCCGTAATAGCAACTCCAGTAGGTGGCATTCCCGAAATAATTCAAAACTATAAAACTGGAATATTGGTTCCAACGGGTAACTCCGCGGTTCTGGCAAAAGCTATAGACTATCTACTTAAAAACAGGGATGTTAGGTTAAAAATGGCTTGTGAAGGTAGAAAACTTGTGGAAAGGCGCTACTCATTGGAGAACGCTTGTAAGACGCTTATTTCAATTTACAAGCAATTAATCGAGGCAGGGCCTTCAACTAAAATTGAATTGGTAGCCAAACATCTCAATTAATATTGTGATAAAGTTTAATTATACGTTTTAACACTTAAGGGTTGGAGAAAGGAGTAATGAAGTTTTATAGAAAACTGCTAACTATAACATTTTTACTTATTCTAATTATTCAAGGATCCATAAACTTTGTGAACATTAATCGCGTATTCGGGCAGCAACCTTCAATAACGTTAAAATGGAAGGCGGATGCGGGCACTGGCAATACGTGGCTTGGACCATTGGCGGCTGATCTAAACAATGACGGTCTAATGGAAATTGTGATAACAGGAGGATATGGAATAGCGGTGCTGGATCCGAGAAATGGTAGTGTCCTATGGAGGGCGCCGTATGGAGGTAGCCATGCTCCCTTCGAGATCGTAGACTTAAACAAAGATGGGATCCCAGAAATATTGGTGGATCCTGAATGGGAGTATGTTAACGGGACCAAATGCGCTCGTGGGGGGATAATAGCTTTGCATGGAAACAACGGATCCGTTTATTGGGATAATCCAAAAGCTTACGCAGGTGGGAAATACATAGCTGTGGCTGATATCAATGGTGACGGGTATCCTGAAATTTTTACCTCCTCACAAGGGGGAGTTTCAGCCTTAACATACGACGGCCGCATATTCGCTTCCGCCTACAATTATTATACATGCTGGGGTGGAGCGACGGTGGGGGATACCGATTTTGACGGCGTGTTTGAAGTTTATGTGGGTGATAGAAGCGAGTGGTATCCGTCGTATCCATCGGGTGGACGAGGACTTAGAGCATTTTGGGCAGACAACCTAACTGAAAGATGGTGTCATCCAGAAATCCTCTGTAGCAGTCATGCTCCTGTACTTGCTGATGTGGATAAAGATGGAGATCTTGAAATAATTATACTTAATCAACAAGGCGGTATTGGGGTTTTTAATACTGATGGAAGCGTTAACACTTATAAGGGTAAATATCGCTTCAATCTCGATCTTGGTTTAACATGTCATAGTAATCCAACAGTGGCTGACGTGGATGGCGACGGCAACCTTGAATTAATAACTAACGGCGATGCAAAACAAACACTATATCCTCCAAAAATCTGGGATTTAGTAGAATGGAAGCTTGATGCTACACTACCATTTCCATCAATGGAACCTCCAGGAGTTGCTGACGTGGATGGAGATGGAAAATTAGAAATTGTAGCCCCAAACCCGCAAAACGTAACCATTTTCAAATATAACCCTCAAACAAAAGGTTATGACATTATACACACAATCCCAATAGCTTATGCCCATGAATTTTTCATAGCGCAAGACATCGACAATGACGGTAAGCTTGAATTAGTTTTTGATTTACACAATGGTTGGGTCTACGTCTATGACGTAGAAGCACCTGCGCCAACACCAAAACCTCGGTCTGGACGCTATTTCTACAGCGAATGCCGAACAAGAGAACCCGTTTACGTGCCTCCACCTGGACCACAAGAACCAAGAATCACAGCAATTTCACCTAATGACGGCGCGACAAACATTCCTATTTGGCTTCCGGAGTTAAGCTTTAAATTGACAGATTACCAGTGCGACCCAATAAATTATACTGTTACAACTAATCCAGACATAGGATCAGCCAGTGACATAAATGTATCTAACGGAGAAATAATAGTTCCAGTAAGCGGATTAGAATACTCAACAACTTACGCTTGGACTGTAATAGCCACAGATGGCATACACACAACAACAAAAACCTACGCATTTACAACAAAAGACATAGTGCCATGGTATAACACGGATTGGCAATATCGCAAAGAAATCATAATAGATCACATGAAAGTAGCTGCTGACCAAACAAACTTCCCAGTCCTAATCGACTTAACTGACGTAAATCTAAAAACCAAAGCGCAATCAAACGGCGCAGACATTTTATTCACAGATCAAAACAAAGTTAAACTAAGCCACGAAATAGAACAATATGATGATACAACAGGCCGCTTAATCGTGTGGGTTAACGTTCCATATTTATCCTCATCTACAAGCACAACTCTTTACATGTACTATGGCAATCCAAGTTGTGGAAACCAGCAAAATTCAACCGCGATGTGGGACCCAAATTATAAACTCGTAATGCACCTAAACGAGGAAACGAGCATACACTATGATTCCACAATGAATGGTAACAATGGCGTACCGTACGGCAGTTTAATTCAAGGTGCAATAGGATATATAGGAAGCTGCGTAGAGTTTAATGGCGGCTACATCCAGCTACCTCAAGTTCTCACCACCGAAACGCAATTTACTTTTAGCGCATGGATTTATCCCAGATCCGACTCACGCTACATCATTTATGAATGGGGAAGTTATCAAGGCGCTTTTCTGCAAGTTTCATCAGACGGCAAATACATTGAATTCTACGTCAACAACGTTGAAGTTTCTTCTCAATCCATCACTCTTAATAGTTGGTATTATATCGTAGGCACCTTTAACGGAACAACCGCCAAACTGTATGTCAATGGCGGTTCACCCATCTCCCGCTCAGCTTCAAATCCCGCCTGGCCTTCTCAGAACATGTACATCGGCAGAAATGCTGCTAATACTGGCAGGTTCTACGGCTTGATAGACGAAGTCAGAGTGTCAAACGTTACCCGAAGTGCAGCTTGGATACTCACCGAATACAACAATCAACTTAATCCTGCAACATTTTACACGTTGGGTCCAGAAGAAAACTTGGACCAACCTTGCATTTCAGAGCCAAACCCGGCGGACGGAGCAAAAAACGTGTCACTATACTTGAGCGAACTGAGCTTCAAAATAGTTGACTACCAAAATGATCTGATGAATGTAACAGTAACAACAAACCCGAACATTGGTTCATTAGAAAAACTAAACGTTCCAAGCGGAACATACAATCTTTCAATAAGCAGCTTAGCCTACTCAACAACTTACACTTGGACAGTAATAGTTACAGACGGCAAATACACAACAACAAAAACTTATACGTTTACAACAGAGGGCGCACCAGTGAAACAATATCTAATTATCGCATCAGTAGAAGGAACTGGCGGAACCATAAACCCCTCAGGTGAGGTTCTGGTGGAGTCTGATCAAAACCAAACTTTCTTAATGAACCCCGATTATGGCTATCACGTTTTAAACGTAACTGTAGATGGCGTACCAATAGAGCCCGTAACATCTTACACCTTCTACTTCGTCGACAGCAACCACACAATAATTGTAAAGTTTGATCTAAACAAGTACACGTTAACCATAGATATTGACGGCGAAGGAACAGTATATATAAACCCAAATAAGACGTTTTACTCACACGGCGAAACGGTGCAATTATCAGCAACTCCAAACGATGGCTGGAGATTCAGCCACTGGAGCGGAGACCTAAACGGCTCTGCCAATCCAGCAACAATAACTGTTAATAGTAATAAGACAATAACTGCGCACTTCAGTAACACGACATTCCAAAGCGGATACGATACTGGTGATTTTTCAGAATGGACCGGAACAAGCACAACTTCAGGCGACAGCATAACCGTTGTCTCTATTGATCCGCATCATGGAACTTATCATGCTCAAGCAAACATGTCCGCTGTTAGTAAAAGCGTCAGGTACGCATATGCCTATAAAACTGTCGATTTATCGGAATTCTATGTGCGTTTCTATTTCAAATTTAAAGACAATTTACCCTTCACTACCTCAAGTGACGAGTTAATGCTGATTTACGCTAAGGCAGGCACAACAGTTATCTTTCAAGCTGGATTCGGAACTGCCCGTGGGTATTTGACAGGCAGCTATCGTTCTGGAACAACATGGACTGACTGGTATAATACAAGTATCCGTGCTGAATTAGATGTTTGGCATTGCATTGAAATATACTGGAAAAAAGACGCTTCAAATGGCGTGTTCCGAGTTTACTATGACGGAGTATTGGTTTTTGAAAGGACTGGCATAGACACAAATCAATACGGCAACGTCACAGAGATAATGGTCGGATGCACACGATACTATTTTGCTTCTGCACAACCATTAAGGGTCTTCACAGACTGCGTTGTTGTCGCCGATAGATATATCGGACCAGAAGGTTAAGTCTGCACAAGGAAGCTTACAGCTTTACATCACAAAGGATGAAAAAGTAACCGAAACCGAACTTTCCAATAATATATAACTATAACGAATATAACTCTAACAAATTCAAAAATAATTTGACAAAAGCAAACTTCACTTTTTAAATGCTTAATCAACGAAATATCAACACTAACGGACGAAGATGACCTATTTAAGTCCAATAACCTTGCTATCAACTCAAAATAAGTAAATTCTTTTCGATCTTACTCTGGCAACTTGAATTGGACATACAATATGGGGGTAACTCCTTGAGTAGTTCATGCCATACGCTCCCAAATATACGAGTTTATAAAAAGGGAGATGAAGAAGGCTACGTAAAACTTATGAATCTAGTTTTCCCAAGATACGAATGTGACCTCCAGCGTTGGCGCTGGGAATTTGCTGATAACCCGTTTGGATCAATTCAAGTTTTTGCAGATTTCAATGGTGAAATAATCGGTCATATGGGACTTATTTTTGTTCCAATTAAAATAGGGGATCATATTTTTCAAGGTTTACAAGCTGTTGATCTGGCAGTTCACCCATCTTTTAGGGGAAAAGGTATATTCATAAACATCGGAAAGAAACTAATGTATGAAGCTGCGAAGGAAGGTATCGTAATCTCATATGGAGTACCTAATGAACCCGCCTACCGCGGTCATTTGAAATATGGTTGGTTTTTTGTATCATATATTCCCGTATTAACGAAGCTTATTACTAAGAAAGGTTTAGTCGCTTTTATTTTATGCGCGCGTGCATAAAAAATACATAATAGAAGTTGACATCTCCAACTTTAACACATTAAAAAGCAAAGCAATCGAACAATACAAAAGCCAGATATCAATAATCTCAGAAAGGCAAAACAAACCAATACTAAGCCAAGAAATAATCAAAAGACACATAGGAAACAAAGAACCGTTTTACGTAAAGTAAAATTTTACTTAACAGCAGAACTGCAACACTTTGTAAACAGCTAATCAACAACAAAACACCAACACCCACAGGACAAGACGGCCTAACAGACCTAGAAACCATAAAAAAGCATACAAAAAACCAAACACGCCTAAACTAACCCTCTTATATAAAGGAAAAAGTCTAAGACCAAAATCCTTGAAAACCCTAAAATGCTTAAATCAAAAGCCATCCAAAAAGCATAGGAACAGGACTTGCTTGCACTAGAAGATTTTGTTAAAATGTCTATATTTACTCTCTATACATATTTATAAGGAAATCTTTCATAGACATTAAGTGAAAAGAGGAGAAATACGTGAAGAATCTTCAAAAAATGTTGTTGGCCCTATTAATCGCCGGTTTAGTGGTGGTTAGCGTGTTTTCTGCAGTGGCTGTCAAGGCGGAAGAGGATACTATAAGCGATTATGACAATGTTAAGGCAGAACAGGTAATTAACGACATTAATAATACCGTCAGCTCAGGCGATGTTGAGGGAGAGGTAAAATATGACCAGAATTACACAACATATAGATTAACTGTATATCCGCAATCAGTCATGATCGGGAATTCCGTAACCGCCACAGCAGAGACAAACAACCGGAGAGCGACAAATGTCACATTCGTATGGGTGAAAATGTTTAAAATCAAGAAAATAGAAACTGTTCCTGTTTATTCAAATGATAGTTGGAAAATAGCTAATAGCACATATTTCCCCGACGAGTTAGGTCAATGGTTTGTATTTGCTTTATTTAAATGTGTCACTTCAGGCGGATGTTCATGTAAGTGTTCATGCGGATGGTTGTTTGCCATGCGGTGGGCGTGCTTCAAAGTGAGGGAGATTCCACAGCAAATACCTGATTTTCCAGTGGTTGGCACTGCCGGTGCAATGACCACGATGCTCTTAGGCTTAGGCTTATTCTTAAACAGGAAAAAGCAAAAACCCATTTAGCTTCACCCTTTTACCTGCCTTTTCGAAAAGTTTACTGTTTTTAATTTTTGAAGGCGATTTGTCGTGAAAGCTTTACTGGGCAAATTTAAATGTGTACCCACCTTCTTGAAGAGCAACTGGTTACATATTCTGGCAGCGTCCTTCATTTTGTTGCTAATTGTGGTGGTTTATTGGCGTGATCTAGAAATATTGGTGAATGAAGCCTTCCAGGCGGAAGAGCTTTCCCACGTCCTCTTAATACCCTTATTTGTTGGCATACTTCTTTACTGGAAAAGAGACATTTTTAAGGCTTCCATAAGCCTGGATTCCATGCAGGCGAAGTCGAGAAACATGTTTATCGACGAGCTTATTGGGTTAAGCCTATGCCTTATCGCTTTTCTGACCTACTGGTACGGCTCTTACACCTTCTATCCACTAGAATATCATCTGCTTTCTCTTCCCATATTTGTATCGGGCATCATACTCGTCCTCTTCAACCTAAAAGCCTTAAAGGCAATCATCATCCCAGTGGCGCTTCTAATCTTCATGGTTCCAATTCCCAGCGAAATAACATACACTTTAGGCGGAAATCTGGCCAACTTTA
>Ga0123519_10004432_pt1 | contig 22802 bp, 19 predicted proteins | sample YelNatPaOPRAMG02_FD_87396 | JGI IMG/M metagenome (GOLD analysis project Ga0123519, IMG submission 87396) | Hot spring microbial communities from Yellowstone National Park - Yellowstone National Park OP-RAMG-02 (version 2) | ecosystem: Environmental > Aquatic > Thermal springs > Hot (42-90C) ...
GAACTTGCTAAAGCATTGGCAGAGTATGTTTTTGGGTCTGAAAAAAATATGGTAAGACTTGATATGAGTGAATACATGGAAAAACACTCTGTTGCTAAACTGATTGGTTCGCCACCAGGATATGTAGGGTATGAAGAAGGAGGACAATTAACAGAAGTAATAAGAAAGAATCCGTATAGTCTTATTCTTCTTGATGAGATAGAGAAGGCACATCCTGATGTGTTAAATATTCTTCTTCAGATACTGGATGATGGCAGACTTACAGATGCAAAGGGGCGGGTGGTTGATTTTAAAAACACCATAATAATAGCAACTTCTAATATTGGTGCCGATATGATTTTGGAGAAATTAATGAAATATTCTGATGAGGAAAAAGAGGAAAGTTCTATTGTAGAGTTTAAAGGTATATGGGAAGAGGTAAAAGAAAAGTTGATGGAACAGTTGAAAAAAATTTTTAGGCCTGAATTTATTAATAGGATTGATGAAATAATTGTTTTTCACCCCCTTAAAAAAGGTCACTTAAAAGCGATTGTCGATCTTCAGCTGGAAAGACTTAAAAAGCTTTTTAGGGCACAGGGTATCGAGTTTAAACTCACAGACGATGTTAAAGAGCTTATTCTAAAAGAAGGATATGCTCCTGAATTTGGTGCACGGCCTTTAAAGAGAACTATTCAAAAGATGATAGAAAATCCACTCTCTTCTTTAATACTTCAAGGAAAGTTCGAAAAGGGAGACACAATAAAAGCACAAGTTAAAAATGGAAAGATTGAATTTATAAAAGGAAACAAGAAATAGATGTTTTACTGGAATTATGCCCGTTACCTCACTCTTAAGCTGTAAGATAAAAATTTTTTACTTTTGAGAAAGCTTTAGGACAAGGCCATCTTCTGTTGCAATAAGATCAAAGATCCTTTCATGATAAGTTACATCTTGTCCAGCAGAGGAGATATAAGCATTACCTAGCCACGAAAATAAGTTTGCATTATCTTTTAATATTTTCCATTGTTTATCCGGACCACCATTTATATCTATTGCTTTATGGGTGAGAAGATTATAATCTTCTATTTCTGAATAATCTCCTGTAATTCTTACAACTTTAAACATTGGTTTTAGCCCCAAAACAGTAAAAGTATTTTGCCAGCGGAAAAAATCTGCCTCTATTCTAAAACGGTCACCTGGCAATTCAACTTTCTGCTCTTTTTCCTTTACCCTTCCTCCTATGCCAAGCCAGGCCTGTAGAGCGTTTTCTGTTTCCTGTGGCTTATAGGTAATTTCAAAATATGGATTTCCATTTTCATCCTTTTTAATTGGGCTGACAACGATTTTTGCTATTATTTTTTCTTGGGTTAATGCCCTATAACTTCTTAACCACAGTGTTAACAAAAGAGAGGTTGTTGTTATAAGTAAACAACTCAAAACGATTACACTGAGAGAAAGACATGTAAAGACTGTTTTTATGGGATGTTTTATTAAAGTTTCAACCTTATTTTTCCTGGGAACATAAAAAGTAGTTGTATTTCCAACTTGAGGTTGAGGATAAGGATAGCTCTGTTGGCTAGGTGTTGGCTGAGGATTTGTGTAATTTTGTGAATAGATATTTTTCTGCGGTGGCATTTTATATTATATACAGATTATTTAATCTTTTATATTTGTTAAATATCTATAAATAAAGCTTCTTGTCAAACCCCCTTTGAAATAGCAGATGGCTAAGAATATGGTGGCGATGGTTGCCCCTACAGTATTATATACTATATCTGTCATCGAATCTGCAACTCCGCCAACCATAGTTGTTTTAAATATTATGTCAGAATAAAACTCATATATTTCGTAGAAAGTGTAAATTGCTAAACCGGTTAATACTGATAAAATAATTTTGTATCTTAAAGGGAGATATATACCGTGGTTTGAGATGATATTCTCCCACAGAATGAAAGAAATTGTTGTGGCTACAAAACCTCCAAATACATGAGAAAAATCATCATACCAAATAATTCCGTAGCTTTCATTAACGGCATACCAACCAAAAACATTTCCTAATGCATCTAAAGTGATTGAAGATAAAAACCAAAAAATTATTAGAAGTGTACTCTTTTCAGTAAGAATTTTAAATTTTTTGTTTACGAAATGTAAGATAAGAAGTATGAGATATGTTAATAGATGTCTATTAAGAACAAAAGATATTATAAAGTTCAAAAATGGTCCAAGACTTACAGTTTTTCTAAAAATTCCTGTTCTTTCTAAAAAAGAATGAAAAAAATACCAGTCCTTTGGAAGGATATCAATGAACATAAGGTTTGCAATGGTGTCACTTACCAATACAACAAGCGTAAATATCCATATAGTGAATAATAAAAATTTTCTATTCCTTACTTTCTTTTCAGTGAACATCTCAATTCGCTATTGCAACCAGCCTTATTCCAGATATATTATCTGTGATTTCTATCCTAAAAAGCTTAGTTAATGACTGCATAGCAAGCATATCCCAAAATGAAGATTGGCGCTTTATCAATTCTACTGTAGCACTTTCTGGTAATTTGGCTTTTTCTTTTATTGTTTTTACAGCTGTTTTTTCATCACCTAACTGATCTACAAGTCCATTCTTATACGCCTGTGCCCCTGAATATATTCTTCCATCTGAAAGCTTAATAATTTCAGATCTTGTTAGATTTTTTTCCTTCCCTTTCCTCCCTTCCTCTACTCTGTCGATAAATTGTTCATAGCCTTCATCTAATATTGATTTATAAATCCTTTCTGTTTCCGATCCTTCTGTGAAAAGATCTTGCCCTGCTTTTTTTGTTCCTTGTGTATTTGTAATTACTTTAACTCTAAAACCTATTTTTTCCAAAAAAGAGTATGCATCTATTGCCTCTACTGCAACTCCTATACTACCTGTGATTGAATCCTTCCTTGCTATTATCCAGTTCGTACAAGAAGCTACATAATAACCGCCTGAGGCTCCTTCTGTATGTATCCATGCTGCAGTATATATGTCTTTTTCCTGTGCTTCTTTAATCTTTGCGCAAATGGTTTCTACTGCTGTAAGAGATCCGCCGGGCGTGTTGAGTCTAAACAAGATTGCTTTAACATTTTCATCATTTATCGCAAACTCTATCATTTTATTTATTTCTTCTGCAGATGTTATACCCATATCAAATAAAGATGGCGGTTGTGCAAAGTCCATAATAGTTCCCTTTATATCTATCACGGCAACTTTTTCTTTTTCTTTCCCTTCTAATATTTCTGTAGTGTATTTTGTTGTTGGAGTACGCAGTTCCGTAATTCCAGCAGAAAGTGTTAAGAGATAGATACAAATACTGCATAGTACTATTAGAAAGCCACAGCCTCCGAGTGTTATTAATATTCGCTTCCATGGAGATTTTTTCTGAGGTTGTGCTTGATAAACCGGTGTTGGTTGTTGTGTTTGATTTACTTCCATTTTATGCTTCTATTATTTATTTCATCAAAAATTAGCAAAGCATGTTTTGTTTTTAATAATGAAATCTATTATAGAAACTAAGTAATAAGATGCCGTCTGGGTAGAGAGATTATACCAGTTCAGCGTTATCGGTTGGAAACCTTCATTTTTAGCTAATTTCAACTCTTTTTCAGTCCACCCCCCTTCTGGACCTATCATTATGTAGATAGGAAGCGCCTTTCCCCTTAAAAGCTCCTCGAACAAATCAAATAAACTTTTCTGGCCTGAAATATGTGCGATGTATTTGTAGCTATTTTCATCTTTCAATTCTTTAAAAATATCCTCTATATTTCTAAAGAAATCAATTTTTGGCAGAAAAGACCTTCTTGAGAGTTCCATCGCTTCAATTGCTATATTTTTCCACCTTTTAAGTTTTTTTTCTGGTGCTTTCTTAACTTTAATAGATCTTTCTGCGTTGAATAACAAAAAAGATTTTACTCCTAATTGTGTACATCTTGATATTATCTCATCTAATTTCACCAGTTTTGGAACCCCCATAATAAGGTTTATTGTTTGAAATTCGTCTTTGATAAGAAATGCTTCTTTAATTTTTGCTTTTACCCCGCTTTTTTCTAATGAAGCCACTTCTGCTGAGTAGTTTGTTCCTTGCCCATCTACCAAAACTATTTTTTCACCTAATCTAAGTTTTAAAACCTTTCGTATTTGTTTGGTTTGCTGTGGGTTTAAAGTAATGATACTTTCTCTCCTTTCCTTTTTTTCTATATAAAACCATGGTATAGCCACTGTTGTAGTGATATAATTACATACTGTTGCAATTCTAACTTAAACTATATGCTATGGCAACAAACGAAAATAAAAAATTTCAGTATACAATTAATAAAAAAGATAACGGTGTAGTTAATCTTTCTATAGAGATATCATGGAGTTATTTTGAAGAAGAGAGAAATAGAATTCTGTTAGAATTAGGGAAAGACATAGAAATAAAAGGGTTTAGAAAGGGATTTGTTCCTATAAATATTTTAGAGCAAAGGTTTGGGAGAGATGCGGATTTTCATACTCTTCAAAATTTAGGAAGTAAGATAACAAAAAAGATTTTGGGAGAGAATAAAGAAACTGTTTTGTCGCCTATACATACTATTAATATTTCTCCTTTAAAGAAGGAAGAACCCGTAAAAATTACACTTCGATTTTTGGGATTGCCGAAAGTTTCCATAAAAGGGCTGGAAGAGATTAAAGTTGAGAAAAAAAAGAAAATAAATGTGAGTAAGGAAGAGGTTTCTGATGTGTTAAAGGAGCTGTGGGAGGCGAAAAGAAATAAAAAAGAAAATAAACAGTCATCTACAATATTTGGTCCAGATGGTAAACCAATTGATGTGTCAAAAGTTGTTGAGAGTAATGAAAAATTTGATGAAAATAAGCTTGATGATAACTGGGCAAGAAGTATAAATCCTCATGTTTCAAATTTGGCTGAGTTAAAAGACCTTATAACGAATGCTTTGAAAAGAGAGAAAGAAAAAAAGGAAGAAGAGAGATGGGCTGGTATTGTTTTAGATAAGATTTCTGAAGAATACAGTATATCTGTGCCAAAGGAGATTCTGGACCCAGCGTTGGTTGCTGAAGAGGAACGTTTTTACCAAATATTAAGAAATATGGGGATTTCACCTGCGGATTACATAGCAAGTGGGAAAGTATCGATTGATGATCTTAGAAAAAAATGGAAGATAAGTATTGAGACGGCATTAAAAAGGAATATTGTTACATATCTTCTTGCTAACTATTTTAATATAACTGTTTCACCGCAAGAAGTTAAAGACCAAGTGAAGAAAAGTGGTAAAAGTGAAGAGAACATAAGGCACAGTCTTATAATGAAGAAGACGCTTGAAAAGCTTGAGGATAAACTTACTTTGTTGTAACTTTTGAAGATTTTTCAAAATAGCAGATATTAACATGGTGTGCTAAAATATTTATGTACCTCCAATGGTACTTTAAATAATAGTCTTATAAAATGGTGATAAAAAGGAGGTTATTTCCGAGTTTATTCAGATGGCCACTCCTTCTAGATGACGAGTTTGAAGAGCTGATACCGAGGGGTTGGTTTGTTCAGCAAGATCATAAGATGGATGTGGAAGATACAGGTGATGCTTATAAAGTGACAGTGGAAGTCCCTGGATTTAAATCTGAGGAAATTGAGGTAGACTTCGACGAAGGTGTATTGACTATAAGTGGAAAAAGACAGTCTGAAAAAAGTGAAAAAGAGAAAAATTATGTGATGTGCGAACGTGTTTCAACACAGTTTACAAGACAGTGGACTCCGCCCATTGAGATAGAAGAGAGCGGAATAAAAGCGTCTATGAAGGATGGACTTCTCACTATTGTTTTACCCAAATCCCAAAAGACTAAGGTAAAAAAGATTCCTATAAAAATAGAAGAGGAAAAGTAAAAATTTTCTGGATTTAAAAATCAGATTGGTGGTAAAATTATAAAGGTGTATTATTTTGGTGCATTTTGAAATATATAACAGATAAATATAATGTTTGCTGAACTTTCCAAGATTTTAAATCCAACATCTTTAATACCAGAGGAAAGTTTAATTATTCTTCTTTCGATTCCAGTAATGGCAACGCTTGTTACTGTTTCGAGGCATATTTTTGGATGGAAAGGTTTGGGGGTGCTTCTTCCTTTAATAATGACATTTTCTCTTGTAAGTTTGGGTATAATTTATGGGGTTTTGATATCTGTCATTGCGAGCTTAATAGCAATTTTGGTTAGAGCAATTATAAAAAAGGTGCGGGTTCATTACTTCAGTAGGATTTCTATTATATTGGCTTCAATCTGTTTATTTCTTATTATAATTTTCGCAATTGTAGAAGCCTTTGGTTTAGGCCAGGTATTCAACCTTCCTGTTTTGCCAATAGTGTTAATAATTGTTGCTGAGGAAGAGTTTATAGGCGAATTTCTTAAACACGGAAGTAAAAATGCATTTATGCTTTATGTAGAGACGCTTTGTATCTCTACAATTGGTTACTTTCTTATCAAGTGGAGTTTTTATAGACTTTTTCTACTGAACTGGCCTTTTGCATTGATTTTCTTAGTTATTGTTTTGAATATATTCGTAGGAAGATGGAAAGGGTTAAGGTTTATAGAGTTTTATAGATTTAGAAAAGTGATAAAAGCTGAAAAAGACAAAATAAGTACAGAAAGTAAATAATCAAAATTTATATGTTCGAATTTTTAGAGGCTTCAAAAAATGTGTTGGGTATTAATGAAAGGAATCTGGTATATTTGCGTCGCTATAATAAAAAAAGAGGTAGGAAAATTGCAGATGATAAATTGCTGACCAAGAAGATTCTTAAAAAGGCTGGGATACTTACCCCCGAGGTTTATGGAATTATTAGGAATGATAAAGAGTTGATGAACTTTGATTGGAATAAGCTACCAAATTCTTTTGTTATTAAACCGAAATGCGGTACTGGTGGAGCTGGAATTATTGTAATTTTTGGTAAAAGTAAAAAAACAGGAAATTGGGTAAAAGCAGATGGTTCACAACTTTCTGTAAATCAACTTCAATTACACATAACAAATATTCTTGATGGGACATTTTCACTCAAAAATAAAAGCGATTTCGCTATAATAGAAGAAAGGGTAAGGATGCATCCTGTATTTAAGAGATACTCTTTTAGAGGAATTCCTGATGTTAGGATACTGGTTTTTAATAAAGTCCCGATTATGGCAGAGTTAAGACTGCCTACGCGTATTAGCGGAGGAACGGCAAACCTTCATGCTGGCGGTGTGGGCGTTGGAATTGATATGTGTACAGGTGTTACAACAAATGCAATACTTTATGACAACATTATTGATAGACATCCTGATACAAACCTTCCACTTTCAGGGATAAAAATTCCATTTTGGACCCAAATGCTTAGACTTGCTGTGAAAGCCCAATCTTACATTCCTTTGGGATATATGGGGATAGATATAGTTGTGGATAGAGAGAAAGGGCCTATGGTTTTAGAAGTTAATGCAAGACCTGGTCTTGCAATTCAAATAGCAAATCTAGAAGGTTTGAAGGGAAGGTTAAAAAGAGTGGCTGGTATTAAAGTTAAAAATATTGAAAGAGGGATACGCTTAGCAAAAGATCTTTTTGGTGGGGAAGTAGAGGAAGAAATAGAAGAGATATCAGGAAGACAAGTTATAAGTACTGTAGAATATGTAAGGTTTTATAAAATTGATGGAACTAAGGGCCCATTATGTAAAGTTAAGATAGATACAGGCGCTTACCTTTCGTCGATAGGTAAAGATTTAGCTTTTGAACTAGGGTATAAAGATGCGTATGATTATTTTTACTCCCTGGGTTTTAAGACTGTCTTCGATGATCTAGAAGAAGCAAGAAGAGTAATGAACGAGTATAGGAAAAAAGTTGCAAGGCATCCCGACCTTTTAGGAATTGCTTTGGCCAAAAGTTCTGTTGGCGTTGGAAGGGAACTTCGGCCTTTAATATTACTTAACTTTGAACTATCAGGTGTTAAAGTTAAAAGCATGTGTACTATTGCTGATAGGACAGGTTTAATGTATAGGGCTATTATAGGAAGAAGCGATCTAAAAGATTTCCTTATCGATCCTCTTAAAAAAACAAGGAAAATATTTTAAACTATAAAGAAGAGATGGGATATGTGTTGATTCAGGGTCTTGGTCTTAACCAAGGTGGGTTGGGCGCAACACGTTATTTTGCAAGTAAGGGGAAAGATGTAATTGTTACAGATCTTAAAAAAGAGAATGAGCTTGCTTCTTCTTTAAGACAACTTTCAGGGTTCAAGAATATAAAGTATGTATTGGGGGACCACAGGAAAAAAGATTTTGAGAATGCAGATCTTGTAATAGCAAATCCAGGGATTCCTCCAACCAATGAATACATTCAGGCATCACTTAAAAGAGGCATTCCAGTATATACAGAAGTTTCATACTTTTTTGCTAATAAAAGATGTAAAACTGTAGGTATCACAGGAACACGTGGAAAGTCAACAACTACTAATCTTATATATCATATTTTAAAAAAAGGAAGAGAAGATGTTTTCCTAAGTGGAAATATTGGTATATCTGCGATAGAACTCTTAGATAAGACAAATGAAAACTCTATAGTAGTAATCGAACTTTCTAGTTTCATGTTGGAGTGGATGAGGATGATAAGAGTAAGTCCAGAGTATGCTGTTGTTACAAATATTATGAGAGATCACCTAAATAGACACAAAACTATGGAAGAATATGTCGATGTAAAAAGTACAATTTTCAGATTTCAAGGTGATGATGGCGTACTTGTGACAAATTTAGATAATTTATATACAAAAAGTTTTAAAGGGCTTGCTAAGGGAAAAGTTATAACATATAGTACAATATCAAAGTATGCTGATTATATGGTGGAAGACGATGATATTTTCTATAAGGGAAAACACCTTTTTACTTTACCAGCTGATTTAAATAATGAATTTCACCCTCTAGGGGGTAAACACAATAAGTATAATATAGTGGCTGCTGTTGCTTTAGTAAGGGAGCTTGGTATTGATTTGGATAGAATAGAGATGGCGTTGATCAATTATAAAGGTTTATACGGTAGACAGATGTATATGGGTAATATTAGAGGAAGAGATATTGTAAATGATACTTGTTCTACAATACCAGATGCTGTTATTGCTGCTCTTGATAGGTTTAATAAAAGAAGAGTTGTTCTGATTACTGGTGGAACAGATAAAGATCTAAAATTTGGAAAATTGGCTAAAAATGTTCTGAGAAGTAATGTTTGTTTTGTTGTTGTTATAGATGGCACAGCTTCAAGAAAACTTGTATCAGAGTTTGAAAAGTGTAAATTTAATCGATATAAAGTTGTTGAATCATTACAACAGGCTGTTGAAGAAGCTTTTACACAAAGTAAAAAAGGTGATCTTATTCTTTTTTCGCCAGGGGCTGCCAGTTTTGAGCTTTTTGATAATGAGTTCGATCGAGGGGAAAAGTTCGATACCTTAATTGAGTTGTTAAAGAATGATAAATAATAATATTAATAAGATACATATAATTGGGGTTGGTGGGGCTGCGTGTAGCTATCTTGCAGGATGGCTGCATGAAGCAGGATATGAAGTTACCGGATGTGACCTTACTGAAAACGAAAGAGTGAAATTTTTAAAAAATAGGGGGATTAAGATTTATATCGGACATTCCCCAAAACATCTTGGTGGCGTTGATTGGCTTATATATACCAATGCTATATCCGAAAAAGATCTTATGAAACATCCTGAAATTTCTTATGCCATTAAAACAGGGATTAAGGTTAGTAGGCATGGTGTTGCCGCTGGCGAAATTATAGAACCTTATAAGACTATTGCTGTTGCTGGCGCCCATGGTAAAACAACGACTACAATGATGGTAAGTGAGATATTAGAAAAATCTGGATTAGATCCAAATTACTTTGTTGGTGAAGGTATTTATAGGTATGGAAAGGGCAAATACTTTGTAATTGAAGCGTGCGAATATAGGAATATGTTCCTTGCTTATCATCCAGATATTGTGATTGTTACAAATATCGAATTTGATCATCCGGACTGTTTTAAAGGCATAAAAGATGTTGTTAATTCATTCAAAAAGTTTGTGGATAATATAAGGGAAGGTGGTACATTGATTGCTTGTGTAGATAGTGAACCGGTGCTGGATCTTTTAGAATATGCAAATAAGAAAGGAATTAATGTTCAAGAATATGGTAGTAAAAATATTTTAAAATATAAGCCTGTTAAATGGGGATCTGTTTCTTATGTTTCAATTGGAGAGAAAAGAATAAATTTGAGGTTAAATATTCCTGGCAAGCATAATCTATTAAATGCAATAGGCGCCATTTATGCTTCTTGTCTCTGCGGGATTGATGAGGGGAAAGCAGCAAAAATTTTAGAAAAATATAAAAGTGTTAAGAGAAGACTTGAAATTTTAGGTGAAATTAAAGGAACTATGTTTATCACAGATTGGGCTCATCATCCTGATCAGATAAAAGTCGTGTTGCAAACGCTAAGAGAACAATATTCAACTGGAAAAATTTTAGCCTTTTATGAACCTCACCAATATGAGAGGACAATGAAGCTAATGGATCGGCTTTCTAGGGGATGGGACAAAGTTGATAAGCTGTATTTACTTCCAATATATAAAGCTACGGGGAGAGAGTCTATGAAAGCGCTAAAAACAGTATCTTCAGAAAAACTTGCTAGAGAAATTAGAAAGAATGGGTTTAACAAGGTAGAAGTTCTTGCCAGGTATGATGATATAGATAAAAACATAGAAAGTTACATAGGCAAAGTTTCGGCGATTGTTTTTTTGAATGCAGGGCCACTAGATGGATATATAAGAACAAGGTTTAATGAATGGTGTAAACAAAGTACTTGATTTACTAAAAAAGAAAAATGTATACATTTGTGGAATTGGTGGTAGCGGAATGTTCTACCTTGCGAAATTTTTGTATTTACTTGGATGGAACGTATCTGGAGTGGATATTGTTGAGAACGATCGTGTGGAGGAGCTAAGAAGATTGGGTATAAAAATTTTCATTGAGCACAACGGTTCTAACCTGGATGATTCTATAGAGCTTTTGGTTTATAGTCCTGCTGTTTCAGAAGAGGTCCCTGAAATAGTAAAAGCAAAAAAGAAAAGTATTCCAGTTGTTCCCTACAATCTGTTTTTGGACCAAGTATTTTCAGAGTTGAAGCGCTCATTATTGATAGATCCTAACATCCAGAAAGCCTTAAAGACGTCTCAGTTTAACCCTATTTATGATATAGATTTCTCAAATGTTAAAGTTATAGGGGTTACTGGTACAAAAGGGAAAACTACTACGGCGATGATGATATACCATATATTGAGAGAAAGTAAGAAAAATGTTGGCGTAGTTACCACTGTGAGCGCTGAGTTTTGTGGAGTATCAATTGATACAGGGTTTCATACGACAACCCCAACTGCTCAAATGCTGGCATCTATTCTACAAAAGATGATTAATAATAAAGTTGAATATATAGTTCTTGAAATAACTTCTCATGGTTTGTCTATGCACAGAGTAGAGGGAGTTCCTGTGGATATAGCTGTTTACACTAATATTACAGAGGAGCATCTTGACTATCATAAAACATGGGAAGATTATGCAAATTCTAAAGCTCGAATGATCGAAATGATGAGGAAAGGAGGGGTTGTGGTTCTGAATCGAGATGATAAATCTTTCGGTTTCCTGGAAGAAAAAGCAAGTAAACTTGGTGTCCGGGTTGTTTCCTACGGTTTTAGGTTTGGAACTATTTTAGCGACTGATCTCTTTTCAGGTGAGGATTTTATCTCAGCGACAATTATAGATAGAGATACCAATATCAATTATCCTTTAAGAATTGGAATAATAGGTGAATATAATATTAGTAATGCTCTTGCTGCCATTTTGGCAACTAAAGAGTTGGGTATCCCTGTTGCAGATGGTGTTTATGCTTTATGTTCTTTTAAAGGTGTAGAGGGACGAATGGAAGTTATACAAAAAAATCCTTTTTACGCAATAGTAGATTTTGCCCATACACCCGATTCCCTTGAAAAGGCTTTAATTGCAGTAAAAAAACTTGTTAAAAACAAAGGTAAAATATTTGCCATTTTTGGATGCGCTGGTTTACGTGATCCGGGTAAAAGAGCAAAAATGGGGAAGATAGCATATAAACTTGCTGATGTTATTGTTGTTACCGCAGAAGATCCCCGCACTGAAAAGCTTCGTGATATAAACGATCAAATTATAGAAGGTATGGGTAAAAAGATAGTTGTTTACAAAGATGTTAAACCTACAAAAGAAATTTTAAATAAGGAGTTAGTAAAGGGGGTAAAAGTGGTTGTTCGCTTTGATAAAGATGATATCTCAAGTAGAAGAGCTGCTATAAACTGGGCTATTAAATCTGCAAAGGCTGGGGATGTTGTTATTGCATTTGGGAAAGGACATGAAAAAAGTCTTTGTTTTGGGACCACCGAATATCCATGGAGCGATATTGAGGAGATGAAAAAGGCACTTGTTAGATAGTTAGCAATTTGAACATTTTGGTCTAAGTGTACTGAGATTAGATGTTTGCAGCTAAGATTATTTTTAATTTTTGCCTCTTAAGTGGTATTTATTCGTTTTTCGGTGAGCCGCCTCAGGGACTCGAACCCTGGACCCGCGGTTTACAAAACCGCTGCTCTACCAGCTGAGCTAAGGCGGCATACGGGACCAAAAAAGCCTAATAGATTCTAGCACTAGCTGGTTACTTTTTTCAAATTCGGCAGTTACTACTTACAACTACTGCGATGGTATTTTTGTTTTAGAAAGGCTTAAAGTGATGTTTAATCATTTGGAAATCTGGAAAGTGGAAAGTTTTTATATAATATTATTAATTTAAAATGTGGGAATATGAATTGGAGTGATCTTAAATTCCTATATAAACAAATAGAGGAATGTCCTTATTGCAAGAAATCTGGTAATAGACTAAAACACATTTTCGGATTTGGAGTATTAAACCCAAGATTAATGCTCATCCTAATTAACCCAACTTACAGAAACTTAAGCTCGAATCCAGATTATTGTGGTGATCGTTTTCCCTTCATTGGCGTGCGATCTTTTTGGAAAGTATTGGCCAGCGGAAATCTTATTGATAAGAAAATTTCAAGTTCTCTACCCGAGAGAAGCGGGTGGAAAAACAGTGATACAGAGAGAATTAAGGAAGAATTACTAAAGAATCAGCTTTTTATTACAAATATGGTTAAATGTTGTTTTGCACACGGAGATTATCCGGCAAGACCTATCATAAAGTGGCATCTAAAATGGCTAAAGCAAGAAATAATGATTGTGAAACCTCAAAAGATTGTGGCTTTTGGGACCTTAGTCTTTAAAGAACTTACACACAAAACAATTGTTTTCAAAAATAATTTGAATAAACTTACGAAACATAACAATTTTGAATTATTAACCGGTTTAAAAATCCCTGTTTTTGCTTGTCCGTTCCCAATTGGTCGGGGAAGTCCACAAAAAGCGGCACTAGTTCTTCGAAAAATAAAATCGTTAGGCTAAATAAAAACTCACAACAAGCCACTTGCTTTATTTTTATTTGTTAGCCTGTCTGATTGGTCTGAAAAATGATGCGATTCGTTTTGAATAGGATGACCAATAGTGGTTAATTCACAACGCCAGCTGGTAAGTATTTCAATAATGGTTATATACTTCCAGGTTTGGGGTTAAGGCATAAAAGAAATATGAAAGTGAGTGAAAATGTCTGTGTAAGATAAAAAAGTGGCTTTGGTCGGGGGAGAGGGACTCGAACCCTCAACCTCACGGTCCCAAACCGTGTGCTCTAACCAATTGAGCTATCCCCCGTGGAGGCACTTGAAATTTTACCATATAAGTGAGATAAATGTATAGAAATGGTAAAGCCACACAGGGTTCCAGAATCTGTTTTTCAAGTGGAATTTAAACTTTTTGAGTTTATGACTATTAAGCAGCTTGTTATAGTTCTTATTACTGGGGGTGTTGCCTTTTTGTTTTATGTCCTTTTAAACAAGATAGTCTCACCTTTTGTGCAATGGCTTGTTGTGTCTATTACTGTTACTGCTGGTTTAATAGTCTCCTTTGTGAAGTTTCAAGGTGAACCATTTGAAGTTTACGTTACAAATTTCCTTATTGCATTAATATCACCTCAAAGACGAGTTTGGGAAAAGAAAAGTGAGATTCCGCACTATCTTGAAGATACCATTTCTGAAAAAAACTCTATGTCCACTAAATTAGCACAGCAAAATTTAAAAGAAACTGTTCCTGCTGGGTTGCCATTTCCTGACAGAGAAGAAGGGTTCTTTCCTCAATCAGAAAACAAGCTTGATTTGATGGAGAAAGAATATTTAAGTGGAAGAATTGTTACTTTTAATCAAGCTACAACTAGCCCTACTACCCAAAGTGTAGCACAGAAAATGCCTTCAAATATTTATAGTTTCAAAGATTTTCAAAGCGGCGAAGGTGTTAGTAATATGCAGGGTATTATATGGGGAAGTGTAGTTGATGATAAGGGACAGCCTGCAAGTGGGGCTGATGTTAGAATAATTAATCGTGCTGGTGCAATTATAAGTGTTTTAAAAACAAATCCATTAGGGGAGTTTAGAACAGGTGGAGTATTGCCCGAAGGTGACTATGTTGTTCATGTATCATATGGAATTCTTAAATACAAAGATTTAGTTGTTGATGTCTCTACGCAACCAATTAAACCGCTATATTTTGTTCCCATAACTCAACCAACAATGTTATCTTCACTGCAAAACCAAGTTCAGAGCCAAAAACAAATAAAAAATAATACAGATAAAGTTCAAACAAGTAGTATACTCTTTAATGAGGCTACAAATATTAAACTAATAGATATAAGGACACTGCCAAAATTAGAAAACAGTTTTTCGTATTCACCCAGTGTTCCAGTCACTACATCCCTGAGAGGCGAGGTAAGAGATGAGATGGGTGAGAAGTTGCAAGGTGTTTATGTTATAGTAAGAAAAGATAATAATATAATTGCATCGACTTCTACTAATCAATTTGGCATGTTTACATTAAATAACCATTTGCAAAACGGTGAATATGTGGTAGAGTTAGTTAAGGATGGATACTGGTTCAATAAGTATAAGCTTGTGGTAGAAGGTAGGCCTTTAGAACCTAAGATTTTCATAGGGAAGAGAATGTCTTAAAATTTTTAAAAATGGGAATCTTTGGTATATTTTCACAAAATAAAACTGCAACAACACAAGACCACCTTCCCATAGAGGATATAAGGGATGATTTAGTTGTATTGAAAAATGGTAGTGTTTCACTTGTTTTGGAGGTTTCCGCTGTGAACTTTCAACTCCTTTCAGAAAGAGAGCAAGAAGCAAAAATTCGTGGATTTGCTGAGCTTTTGAACTCTATTACCTTCCCACTGCAAATAGTAATTCATACTGAGCCGAAAACAGTGAAGAACTATATAGATTGGCTGAATTCATATATTAAAAAGACAAATAATCCTTTGATAAAAGACCAACTTTCACGTTTCATAGATTTCGTAAGAAGCATTGTAGTGAAGCAAAAGGTTTTGCAAAAAAAATTTTATGTAGTTATTCCTTATTTTTCACCGCTAATTCAAAAGGAAAGTTTCTGGGATAAGGTTAAAGAAGCTTTGGGTAAAAAACGTATTACTCCAGCACACGAAATAGGTAGACAGATAGAAGCAGCCAAAATAAGGCTTTTTCCAAGAAGAGACCACGTACAGAAACTCTTTAAAAGGATAGGAATAGAGAGTCGCCAGCTTAAGACAGAAGAGCTTGTTAATCTTTTTTACAAGTTGTATAACGCTACAGAATACGTTCCCTTAGAAATAAAAGCTGAAATGGAGAAAGAAGCGATATGAATGAGTATAAAATAATCGAACAGACAATATCAGATATACAGATACTGAAAATTCAGGGTGCTACGAACACGGCTTTTGCAGCGCTAGGTGCTTTAAAACAGTTCTCACAATCACTTACAGGAGATTTGGGTATAGTAAAAAGGAAAATTGAAGGGGCTGCCTATGCTCTTGCTCATGCAAGGCCAACAGAACCTTTCGCGAGAAATGCAATGACCTTCGTACTGCGAGAAATTAAAGATTGTGTAACGGTTCAGGAAATAAAGGATACTATTTCACGAATGGTAGATAAGTTTGTAGAGATTGCACAGGTGTCTAAAAACAACCTAGTGAAACATGGTATCAATGCGCTATATGACTGTCATATAATATTTTCACATTGTCATTCGAGAACTGTTGAGCGTATTATAAAAGCTTTACATAAAAAGAAGAAATCGATAATTGTAATAATTACTGAAACCAGACCGCTTTTTCAGGGTAGACTGACTGCAAAAGCACTGTTAGAAGAAGGAATTGAGACAATTATGATTGTTGATGATGCATGTGCAAGTTTTATCTCAGATGATACTTTTCTTCCTGTAGATGCTGTAGTAATAGGATGTGATGAGTTTACTATAGAAGGGGATTTAATCAACAAGGTTGGTTCTTTGGCGATTGCTCTTGCCTGTAAATACGCTCAAAAGCCACTTTACGTTGCTACTACATTGTTAAAACTTGGTACAGAAACACTGCTTTCAAAGCCTGCAATAGAGCTAAGAGAGGGTAAAGAAATATGGCCAGATGCCCCAAAAGGCCTTAAACTTATAAATCCTGCATTTGAACTTGTTCCTAGCACCTTAATAACAAATTATATAACCGAAGAGGGGCTGGTGGAACCTTCTTCTATATACCGTACGGCAATAGACAGATATCCTTGGTTAAGAATCCCGTAATTAACATATTAAATATAAAATCTACCAAAATGAATAATAAATTTTCTTATGTCGATTTGGATTACAAACCTAATCCTTCTCGGGATGTTGTCACAACACTATATGTTGAGTCTATAGTTCCTCTAAGAGATGCTGCCGATGCTATTGCAGCGGAATCTTCTACGGGAACATGGACAGATGTTTGTACTATGAGTAGCAGCATTTTTGAAGAACTTTCAGCAAAAGTTTTTTATATAAACGAAATAACTAGGATTGTCAAGATTGCATATCCTTCTGCGCTTTTTGAGACAGATAACATTCCTCAGCTTTTAGCTTCTGTTGCTGGCAATATATTTGGGTTAAAAGGAATTAATAAACTTTTACTTCTGGATTTACAACTTCCAGATGAATTTCTCTATAAAAATTTAGGTCCTGCATTGGGTATTCCTGGAATAAGGAAGCTTGTGAACGTTTATGATAGACCGTTACTTGGCTCTATAATAAAACCGAAGGTTGGACTTTCGCCCCGTGAACATGCACGGGTTGCATATGAGGCATGGAGAGGAGGGGTAGATCTAATAAAAGACGATGAAAATCTAACAGATCAAAAGTTTTGCCCATTTGAAGACAGGGTGAAGTTCACATTAGAAGCAAAACAGAAAGTAGAAGAGGAAACAGGTGAGAAGAAAATATATGCACCGAATATTACAGCGAGTTTTGATGAGATGCTTAAGCGTGCTGAGGTTGTCAAAAAGCTAGGGGGAGAATGTATTATGATCGATGTTATTACTGTAGGTTTTGCAGGTGTTGATTTTATAAGAAAACAAAATTTTGGACTTATAATACACGGCCATAGAGCTATGCATGGTGTAATGACACACAATCCAAGCCATGGTATAAATATGCTTGTTTTAGCGAAAATAGCAAGACTTATTGGTGTTGATGAGCTTCATACTGGAACTGTGATAGGGAAAATGGCAGGTGGAAGACAGGAGGTTACAGCAATTGATAGTTTCTTAAGAACCGATTGGGGTCCTATTTTACCTACTATGCCGGTTGCTTCAGGTGGTCTTCATCCAGGACATGTTGTTGAGCTTGTTAAAATACTAGGAAAAGACGTAATTATTAATATGGGAGGAGGAATTCATGGTCATCCCTCAGGTACTCAAAGTGGGGCAATTGCTGCAAGACAAGCTATTGAAGCCGCTTGCTTAAATATACCATTAAAGAAATATGCTAAAAAACACAAGGAATTGGCTGAAGCTGTTGAAAAATGGGGTATTTATGGTGAGGAGAAATATAGCAGCCCCATTACATATCTTTCTAGGTATATTGTTAAATGAAATAGCGTTTTTATGAGTAGTGTAGGACAACTGTTATCAGATACAAGAGAACAGAAAAAAATGAGTATTCAAGATGTTTCTGCTATAACCAAGATTAGGGGGTATTATCTTCGTGCGTTGGAAGAAGGAAGATATAATGTTTTTGTCTCAGAAACCCATTTGCGCGGTTTTTTGAGAAGCTACTGTAGATTTCTTGGTATAGACGAAAACAAGATTATGGCTCTTTATAGACGGGAAAGAAGAATAAAAGAGGAGCCAATTACAGGACATATTTTTACTTCTAAAGATAAAGTAAAATTTGTTATCGTTCCCAAAATGATACTTGTACCACTGATCGTTTTACTTGTGTTAGGACTTTTGGGATACTTCTTTTTCCAGTTTAAAAAGGTTGCAAAACCTCCATTTTTGAATGTTATAGAGCCACAGGATAATGTTGTTGTAAATACAAATAAGATTTTAGTAAAAGGTCAAGTAGAAAAGGGAGCTGATCTTTATGTGAACAGCGAAAAAGTAAAAACAATAGATAATGCTGGCTTTTTTGAACTATATGTTTCTTTACCCATAAGCGGAGTAAATAAGATAAAAATTCAAGCGGAAAGCGGTTTTGGGTTTAAATCTATCGTTGAAAGAACAGTTGTATATGAGCCAACGATAACACCCCAACTGACGATTTCTATAAGGTCTGTTGGTAAGAAAGCTGTTGATATACTCTTAATAAGAGATGGTTTTGAGGAACAAAAAACGATTGAACCGGGTGGTGAGTTTACATCCTCTGCAATGAGAGAGTGTGTATTGAAAACAAAAGATGTCAGCTCTGTGAAGTTATTTGTTAATAATAATGAAGTTAAGCTTGCTGATCCAGGAAAAGATGGATTTTCAGTGACAAAGGTAATCTTTGAAGATGGGGTTGTAAAGATTATTTGAAGATTTGCTTTTATATAATTTTTGTTGTATTATCTTGATCTAAATATATAAAATTGATCTATAAAATGAAAAAGATAGTAGAAAAAATAAAAAAAATCTCCCCTAAAAATTTATTTGGTTCTTTGAAAAATATTTTTAAAAGAAAAAATAAGATTAAAAATGATAAAGTTTTAAAACAAAGAGAAGAAGAAAGATCTGCAGTGTACGTTATTTCAACATCAATAATTTTAGCTGGGATGGCTATCGTTGTTGCAGTAGTATTTTTTGGCGTAAGGATTTTACAGGAAATAGAAACTATTAAATATCAATATGATCCTCAAAATCCACTTTCAAAGCAATCCTTGATCTATTATGCTAAAGAGATGGGAATTAATACTTCTTGGTTTAAATCTTGTTTAGAGAGTAAAAAATACGAAGAAAAAATACAAACAGAGAAGGGTGATGCTGAAAAAGCAGAGGTAAGAGGGACACCTTCTATCTTTGTAGGACAATTACAAAATAATCAGACAATAAAAGGATTCCAAATTGTTTTGCCTGATTACTCGAACATTGAATATGCTGTTAATGCGATTAAAGATCAAGGAGTTGAGAGTGCAATAGAAAGTGTAAAAGATCGTGTGTATCAGAATGCCTATGAAGATGCTTTATCTTATTACAAAAGTCAGGAAGGTATGTCGGAAGAAGATGCTAAGAAACAAGCAGAAGAATACGCCAAACAGATGAAGGGACAAATATCCTTAAAGGAAGTAGGAGTTGGATTTTTCCCACCGTTAAAAAATGGGAACCCTCAAGTTGCAATTGTGGAATTCTTGGATTTCGAATGTCCATATTGTAAGAACTTTGCACAACAAACTTTACCTACTGTAAAAGATAATTTAATAAACAAAGGAATTGCTGCATATTATGTAAGAATGTTTCCTCTTGATTTCCATACGAATGCAAAGAGTGCAGCATATGCGGCTTTTTGTGCAAATGACAAGGGAAAATTTTGGGAGATGTATGACAGACTTTTTGGTGTGGGGGAGTAAAGTTTGCCGCTTCTTTGGCTTGATCGTTTTTAAATTCGTGTGATAAAATAGGATGGCGTTATATGCCGGGGTAGCTCAGGTGGTAGAGCGCAGGACTGAAAATCCTGGCGTCGTCGGTTCGAGTCCGACCCCTGGCACATGAGTCCGTAGCTCAGCTGGTAGAGCGCTTCGCTTACATCGAAGAGGTCGATGGTTCAAGTCCATCCGGACTCACTGTTAATTAGTAATGTTATAATATAAATAGTGCTCAGGTGGCGGAATTGGTATACGCGCAGCGTTGAGGTCGCTGTTCCCGTTAAGGGAGTGGAGGTTCGAGTCCTCTCCTGAGCACTAAAGTGCGGGAGTAGTTCAGGAGTAGAACGCTTCCTTGCCAAGGAAGAGGTCGCGGGTGCAAGTCCCGTTTCCCGCTAGCACTTTGTAAACTATTTATGTCTTTTTATCTTGCACAATTCTAAATGTCCGCTGTTAGGTCTTATTCACTTTCTATTGGAATAATTGGACTTCCAAATTGTGGAAAGTCAACTATTTTTAATGCACTTACTAAAAGTTCAGTTCCTGCAGAAAATTATCCTTTCTGTACAATTGATAAAAATGTTGGTGTTGTGAATATACCTGACGACTTTCTAGACCAAATAGCACAGATATACAACTCAAGAACAAAAATATACTCTAGTATAAAGTTTGTTGATGTGGCTGGGTTGGTAAAAGGTGCTTCAAAAGGCGAAGGTTTGGGAAACAAGTTTCTTTCACACATAAGGGAAACAGATGCTCTGATGTATATATTAAGAGCTTTTGAAAATCCTAATGTTTCACATGTTTATAATAAAATAGATCCTATTGAAGAGTTGGATATTGTTAGGACAGAGCTTTTACTAAAGGATGTAGAAACAGCGCAGAAAGCTCTTGGAGCTTTAGAAAATAATTTAAAAAGTGGGGGAAATGAACTGCTAAAAAAGAAAGTAAAACTTTTGTGTGAAATATTGGACTCTCTTAAAAAAGGTATTCCTATTGCTTACCTTAATCTTTCTCCTGATCAGACTGAATTAATAAAAGAATTTTCTTTCCTTACACAGAAACCTTCCTTTTATATATTAAATATTGATAGTCAGAAGAACGAAAAATCAAAAAAGTGGAAGAAAGCACTACAAGAAAAACTTCCAGAAAAAGAGAAGAATTTTGTACTTTTAGTGGACTGTAAAACAGAATATGAGCTTAATATGCTCGATGAAAAAAGCAAAGAAGAATATATTGAAACGATAAAGGATTATAAGGGTGTAAACGATATAATAAAAATGGGTTGTGGCCTTTTGAATTTAATAACTTTTTACACTGTTAATGAAAATGAAGCACATAGCTGGGTTGTAAAAAACGGTATTACTGCCATAGAGGCTGGCGGCGTAGTTCATACAGATTTTATGAAAAGGTTTATTTCAGCTGAAGTAATATCTGTTGAAGATTTTATTAAATACAATGGCTGGAAAAATGCGAAGGAAAAAGGAAAAGTTAGATTGGAAGGTAAAAATTATATAGTTAAAGATCGAGAGTGTATAAATATTATCATCGGGGGTGAATAACTTCCTTAAATTGCCACTTCTATTTCTGTGTTTTGTGTTTTAATGAAAGGCAGTTCTGTAAGCGGATCTTTGTAAATCCTTTCAATGCTTTTGAGCAGATTAAAAAAATTACCACGTATCATACAATCTACCCTCCCTTCTAATTCACCGTTATTAATTAAAATTGTCATTGGGCATACAAGTGAAAAATTTCCAGTTGTACTATCTTGCGTATGTAATCCTAATATTTCTGTTACAAGTAACCCATTCTTCACACACATTATGACTTCTTCTAAACTAAGACTCTTTTCTATTTTTCCAAAGTTTAACAATCTTAATGAATTTATTGGTGGAGTAGGGGAGATCTTCATTAAATTTGCATATCTAAGAGGAGTAATTGGCTTTTGTAATTTACCGTCTTTTACAAAAGTACATGAATCTGGATATATCCAACCTTCTGGAGAAAAATCTTCTGCACCTATTTTCATATTAGCTTTTGGGTAAACTGTTAGAGAAAAACCACTTTTTGCGATTTTTAACATATTCTTAAAGTCCTCTATTTTATATTTGGACTTTTTATAATAAATTGACTCTGCTGTGATATTGGATATAAGAAAGTAACTTAATAACTTAGAAAACACATAAGGGAATAATATAATTTCAAAATTTCCTAAAAGTCTGTGTTTTTTTATACGCTTTTTTAAAATTTTGTAAAAAGTTTCTGCTCTTTCTATATGCTTTTTTTCTTTTTTCAACCCCTCTAATTTTCTTTCTTCTATATCAAAGCCATAGAATTGTCCAAGCGAAACAATTTCTTCTACTTCTGTTTCCCTTTGCGTAAGTGTTAATCCTTTTGAATTCGATAGTACATTTTCATGTGTAGAAACTGCTATGTTCACATGTGTACTTTTTTCTCTAATACTTTTACCCCACTCCTTAATCTTCTTTACTCTACTGATAATTTCTTTATCTAAGTTATATAGGTTTTTTTCTATGGAGGGATCTTCCTGTGCAGATAACTTTTCTATTTTGGAAGGTTTCAAAAATATTTTTGCTGAATCGTCTTGATATTGTGATCTTTTTAATTCCTCTACATTCTTTTCAAAAGAGTGAAGCCAAAATGGGTTGATAAAAGCTTTTGATATTTTACCATTTTTCCACTCTATTAAAATTTCACCTTGA
>Ga0123519_10004434_pt1 | contig 22801 bp, 17 predicted proteins | sample YelNatPaOPRAMG02_FD_87396 | JGI IMG/M metagenome (GOLD analysis project Ga0123519, IMG submission 87396) | Hot spring microbial communities from Yellowstone National Park - Yellowstone National Park OP-RAMG-02 (version 2) | ecosystem: Environmental > Aquatic > Thermal springs > Hot (42-90C) ...
CATTATTATAATAGTATTTTTAAAATTAACATGTCTTCCATAGGAATCTGTGAGAATACCATCGTCTAAAATTTGAAGCAAAATATTAAAAACATCGGGATGAGCCTTTTCTATTTCGTCAAACAATATTACAGAATAAGGCTTCTTTCTTATTTTTTCTGTGAGTTGACCACCCTCTTCATAACCAACATATCCGGGAGGAGCACCAACAAGTCTGGAGACTGCAAACTTTTCCATATACTCCGACATGTCTATACGAACAAGCGAATCTTCCGAATTAAACAGGCATTCTGCGAGTGCTTTTGCCAATTCGGTTTTTCCTACACCTGTAGGTCCAAGAAAAATAAAAGATGCTATTGGCCTCTTAGCATTATGAAGTCCCGATCTAGAACGTCTTATGCTTCTTGCCACAGCCTCCAATGCCTTGTCTTGCCCAATAACTCTCTTTCTTAATTCATCTTCAAGATGCAAAAGTTTTTTTGATTCTTCTTCCTCAAGACGTGCCAAAGGTATTCCGGTCATTGTTGAAATAACTTCAACTATTGTTGATTCGTCAACAAGCAAGCGTTCTTCTGATTTTGATTTTCTCCATAAGGCTTTTTTTTCTAGAAGAGTCTCTTTAAGTTTTTCCTGTTTATCCCTCAGCTTGGCTGCTTTTTCAAACTCCTGATTTTCTACGGCTTTTTCTTTTTCTTTTATCAATTCGTTAATCTGAATCTCCATTTCTCGTATTTCTGCAGGAATTTCCATGCTGGATAGTCTTTTTCTGGCTCCTGCCTCATCTATTACATCTATTGCCTTGTCGGGATGAAATCTGTCGGATATATATCTTTCGGAAAGCTTAACAGCAGTTTCTATTGCTTTATCGGTATAAGTAACTTTATGATGTTCTTCGTATTTGTACCTAAGTCCTTTAAGAATCATTATAGTTTCTTGAGTAGTAGGTGGATCTACCATTATTGTTTGAAACCTGCGAGCCAATGCGCCATCTTTTTCTATATATTTTCTGTATTCATCTAAAGTTGTAGCTCCAATACATTGAATTTCTCCTCTTGAAAGAGCAGGTTTAAATATATTTGAAGCATCCAAACTTCCTTCGGAACCACCCGCACCAACAATAGTATGAAGTTCATCAATAAAGATAATTATATTTTCATTCTTTTCAAGCTCTACCATTAAGGCTTTAAGTCTTTCTTCAAATTGTCCGCGATATTTTGTTCCGGCAACAATAGAAGCCATATCAAGATTTATTACCCTCTTATTTTCAAGAACCTGAGGAATACTTTTTTCAACAATTTTTTGTGCCAATCCTTCTACTATAGCAGTTTTTCCTATGCCAGGCTCACCTATAAGAACAGGATTGTTCTTTTTTCGTCTGCTTAAAATTTGAACTACTCTTTCTATTTCCTTTTCTCTACCAATAACTGGGTCTAATTTTCCTTCTTTAGCAAGCAAAGTAAGGTCTCTTCCAAAATGATCCAAAAAAGGAGTTCTGCTTTTTTCTCTTTGAGCCCCTATACTTTCTCCACCACGCAAAACTCTTGTAATCTCTTCTTTTACCTTTTCATACTCCAATCCAACAGAGGCAAGAGCGTTGGATGCTCCCGATTCTGTATCCTTCATAAGAGCTAAAAGAAGATGCTCGGTACCAATATATTTGTGTGACATAGAACGAGCTTCGTTTGCTGCTAATTCTAACACCTTTTTAGCACGGGGTGTAAATGGCAGCATTTGTCCAATTGTTAGCATTCCACCTGTAGATGTAATTGTTTTTTCTACTATAGAAACAAGTTCATCTAAATCTATTCCCATTCCACGTAAAACTGCAACAGCAACTCCATCGCCCTCTTTTATAAGTCCCAAAAGAAGATGTTCGGTTCCAACATAATCGTTACCAAGTCTAACAGCCTCTTCTCTTGCAAGCTGTAATACCTTTTTTACTCTATCGGTAAACATTCCATTAACCATATTTTATAATCCTTTTATTATTTAGATATATTTAGCTTTTAGTATGAAATTTATTGCTTATATTTTTAAAAATAATTCAAGCCATTTAACAATAATTATGTAGTTTATTGATTTTCTATATAAATATTATTCAAAAATCATTTCTAATATTTTTTCCTGAATATCCCAGTGTTCTGGAAGAGTTTTGTTTTTGCACTTATTAAAAAATACAGCAAAAGCCATAGTTTTTTGGGGATACAAAACATATCCTGCTATAGTGCTTACTCCATAATCATTTAATGTGCCAGTCTTGGCACGCAAAACGCCTTTTAATTTTGATTTTTTGAATCTTGATTTTAATGTACCGTCAACACCGGCAATAGGGAGTGAATATAAAATTTCGGGATAATATGTTTTATTATTGTATATATATTTAAGCAAATCAACAAACTGAGATGCACTTAATTTATTGCTATTACCCATTCCAGAACCATTCTTTATTTTGGGTTCACCTAAAAGATTTTTTTGCTTCCACCACGCAATAACAGTATCAGAAGAGCCTTGCCATGTACCCGGATTTGAACCAGAAGCCGATAATGTTTTAAAAATCATTTCTGCCATAAAATTATTAGAAATTTTATTCATTAAGGTTATAATGTCTTTAAGAGGCAAAGACTGAAAAACATAAAATGGTCTTGTGCTTTTAACCGAATCGGGTATATAACCTGTTTTTATTTTCCCTTTTATTTGTATTCCATTATCTTTAAACAAGTTCTCAAAAACCGAAGCAGTATATTCAACAGTCTGCCATATTTTTACATATTGAACATTTGTTATTGCGTCAAGTGGTAGTGTCCCCGAAATATTAAGTTGCGTTTTATCGTTATATTTTTTAGTTGTTACAATACAATTTACAGGCTTTCCACAAGAAGTTGTTTGTGCAGAAGACATAATTTTTAAAATAGATGTTTTAGGGAAAATATCATAAAAAACAGGATAGCCTTCTTTTGATGCCGGCCTAATCCATACACTTATGCAATTAAAATTTGTACTCAAGGCATTAATGTGAGCAACATAAGGATTGCTTGTTTCATCTTCTTCAAATCCAGGGCCAACAAAAGATGAATCAAAAAAAGAATCATCTAGAATTAAATCTCCTTCTATAATTTTTAATCCCATACAATAAAGATGCTGAACAAACAACCACATTCTTTCTGCAACAAAAAAAGGGTCTGCCTCACCTCTTATGTAAAAATCTCCTCTGCAAATTCCAGAATCGGGAATAAACTTTCCTTTTACATAAGCCTTTGTGTCAAAACAATAATCTGTTCCAAGTTTTTCTAAAGAAACTGCTGCCGTAATTAATTTTGAACACGAGGCAGGATTAAACAATGAGTCTTTATTTATAGCCAAAACAATTGAATCTTTTTCAAGATCTTTTACATAAGCAGAAACACCATTTAAAGAATATTTATTTGCAAAAAGAAACTTTATAATTTTATTGGTAAGCTCTTTTTCCTGATTTCCCTGATAAACTGATTTTTTAGGATATTCTAAAGAACTGTCTGATTTTTTATACTGGGTAGAAACTTGCGAAAAAATATTAATAAAAAAAACTAATATTAAAAAAAATATTTTTATCATTCTTAAATATATAATTCTCATCATCTTATCTTTCTTTCTATTATTTTTTGTTCTTTGATAAATATAAAAAATATTATTTTTTTTTACTATTTTTATTCTCTTTTATTATTTCAAAACCTATTTTTATAACAAATTAATTAAAAAACTTTTTACTTTTTTGGAGGTTATTTATCAATATGCCAAAATTTTCTATAGCATTCATTGCTCCAACTTCTCCGGGTCAGCTCAAACATCGTATAATTGAAAGCGAAGATCAGGATTCTGCATTAAAAATATTTTTTACAGAAGAAGCATCCGAATATTATTCAAACGATGACCAAGGATTTTATTATTTCAAAGAAGATTTCTTTGATGAAAATAATATATGCGGCAGTGTAATTAAATGCGACTAAACTAATTATAAAATAGATACATTTAATTCTTTTTTAAAATATCCTATTTATTTTTATCCTTTTGATGATGAGTATCATTTTTTGCCGCCAGTTCTTTGACTTCGGCAATAAATTCACCTTTATCTTTAAATTTTCTATAAACCGAAGCAAATCGAACATAAGCAACCTCATCTAAATCATATAATTCTTTCATAACAATATTACCTATTTCTTTGCTGGGAATTTCTGTTTTTGAAAGTCTTTGCAGTTGGTTTTCTATTTTGTCAACAACAGCCTCAATTTTTTCTGTGCTTATTGGACGTTTTTTGCATGCCAGCATAATTCCCTTTGTTAATTTCTGCCTGTCGTATGGCTCACGTCTTTGATCGTTTTTAATTATTGTTATAGGAAACGTTTCTATATATTCATAAGTTGTAAAGCGTTTTTCGCATTTTAAACATTCTCTTCTGCGTCTTACTGCTAAGCCTTCTTTGCTTGACCTTGAATCTACTACTTTGTCTTCTTCATAACCACAAAAAGGACATTTCATAGCATACTCTCCTATTGTTTTATCGTTTAAAAATTCTCTTTATATTGTATTATTACTTTACAATAATACAATATCTTGTATAAAATATACATATATTTTGTTAATTTTCAAAGAAAAATAATAAAAGCCGAGAGCCGGACTCGAACCGGCGACCTACGGTTTACGAAACCGTTGCTCTACCAACTGAGCTATCTCGGCAAAAGTTTATATTTAACCTAAATTCTACCCTTAAAAGAGAAGCTTACGAATTTAGGGTTTACAGTCTTAATTTAATAAAAATAGTTTGTAATAAAATAAAAATAGCACAAAAATAATTTAATTTAACAATTGCTATTTTTAATTCTATTTTGTCAAAATATTTTTAGTATCTTTTAATATTATATTAAACTCTTCTGGCTCGGCGGCAGTAAGAGTAAATCTTTTTTGAGATGATGGATGAAGAAAAGAAAGCATATTAGAATGTAAATAAAGCCTGTTTTTAATATTTTTATTTGCAAAAATAATTTTATCTTTCTCATAATCACCATATCTATTATCACCCACAACAGGACAACCAATATAAGCCATATGTACTCTTATCTGATGGGTACGACCAGTAAAAATTATTATAGATAATTTACTTAAAATTTCATTATGCTCTATTACTGTATATTTTGTTTTAGAAAATAAACCTTCTTTTGCTATTTTCATTTTTAAGCCGCTATTTCTTTCAACTGTTTTAAGAAGTTTGGTTTGAATTGTTCCAGATAATTTATTAGGTAACCCATGACATATTGCAAAATATTTTTTTTGAAATATCCCGTCTCTAATTTGCTTATTAAGGATCCTTGCTGTTTGTATGTCTTTTGCTGCCAGTATTATACCCGATGTGTCTTTATCAAGACGATGCGTTAAAACTATTTCATCTATATTCTTACTTTTATCACGAGAAAATATATGGGATTTTATTAAATCTATTAGGGTAATATCATCTTCATGTCCCGACCCAGAATGAACAACCAATCGTGGAGGTTTATTACATGCTATTATATAATCGTCTTCATATATAATCTTAAGGTTACGCTTAAAATAATCTGTATTTGCTATATTAACCATTTTTTCTTTATCAATAGAACTTTTAAGCGAAAGCTCGGCTTCTTTTACAGGCAACACTACGATGTCATTTATTTGCAGTCTATAATTTTCACTCTTCTTTTTGCCATTTATTCGCACCAAACCTTTACGGATCATTTTGTATATTTCCGATAACGAGTGCAGATTGAGGCTTTTACGCAAAAAACGATCAAGCCTCATACCTTCTTCGGAAAAAGATATTTTTATTGTTACCATAATTTTTTAAACATTAAATAACTTTTTTTTATCAATTTTTATTTTTATTCCAAATAAAATGTATCTAAAAATACCAATCGCCGCGCCAATAATTCCTGCTAAAACCCAAAATGGATTATGTTTAAACCAAAGTACTTTACTTCTTGTTTCATATTCAAGCCTATATTTCCAATACGTCAACCATGAATTCAAATATTTTTTAGGTGCATAGCGTGAGGCAAAATATGCGGTATTTAAAAACATATAAAAAATATTTTTTGTTTTTGATTTTATACGGCATCCCCCAGATTCTTCTCTTAAATGTTTAACAATAGCTTTACTGTTATACCAAATTTCGTAACCAGCATTTCTTATTCTAAAGGCAGCATCCACCTCTTCAAAATTAGCAATCTTCAAAAAATTTTCATCAAAAGCTCCTATTTCTTCTAAAGCACTTCTTCTAAAAGACATATTTGCGCCCATTACGCTTATTGCAGGGCCACTCTCTTCTTTGCAAAAATTTTGAAGCAAATAACCTGTTTTTTCATCAAAAAAAGAATTTCTATTTTCTTCTGGTTTAAAATAAGGGTCAATAATTCTTCCAGCAACTGCACCTATTTTTAAAGAAAAATATGATTCACGATGAGCCTCTAAAAGGTTTTCTCCTGCTTCTATATCATCATCTAAAAAAACCAATATATCTCCACATCCGGCTTTAATTCCAAAATTTCTTAATCTTGGCAGCGAATATGGTGGCTTGCAATGAATAATATGAACTTTGTAATTTTCTTTTATTAGTGGTTTTTGGCTCCCATGCCAAACAACATAAATTGCATCATTATCTTTAAGTTGAGGTAAAATAGATGAAACAACATTTGAAATACTTTTAGGACGGTTGAATGTTGGAATTATTACATCTATTTTATTTTTCATAAAATTTTATTGCAAGGTATTATGGCTTTTTCAAAAAAGCAAAGCACGAGCCTCCGCCACTTAATCCTAAGAAAGTTTCTATATGATTAGTTGTTGCATTAATAAATCTCAATAAAATACCTAATAATGGCATTTTTTTAATTTTTCCCAATATTTTTAATAATAATGAAATATGATAAATTTTTGCATGTTCAAAGGCTATACTATATTTTTCTGGATATCCTAATAACCAGCCAAAATATCCTGCCGGATTATCAAACCATAAAACATAAAACCTTCTAGAATATTCTATAAAAAGCTCTTGTGCTCCTAATAAATTAATATGACCATCTAACTGGGCTAAAATGTCTTTTCCTGTTTTTTTATATAACATTTTGTCGGGCCATCTTTTTTGGTAATCATTGCATTCACTATGCAAAAAAAGCAAAGAATTCTTTTTTGCACAACGAAAAAATTCATTTAATGTAAAGAATATATTTTTAACATGCCCCAATACATCTATAGAAAAAATTCCATCAAACACTTCATGCTTAAAAGGCAAATAACACAAATCTGCACAAACAGGCATTAATTTTCCAGAAAGGCATTTTTTTTTATTTAGACTTTTTATTTGTTTTAACGCCACAAAAGAAATATCGGCACATACGACTTTAAACTTTTTTTTATTTAAAAGCCAAATACTATAAGCACCTTTACCACAACCAGCATCTAAAATTATACTATTTAAAGGTAAATTTTTAGCAAGTTTGTCAACATGTTTTCTCTTTTGCGAAATATATCCTATTAATGCTCTTAAAACAGAATTTTTTATATTAATTATTGAGGTATTCCATTCATTACTAGAATGTTTTGCTTCATTAAAACAGCTTATATTTTCCATGATATTATTAATCTTGCTTTGATTTGTAATAATGATAATAATATTTATAATATCCGTAGCTTGAATATTTATGGGTAAGATTTATGTCATTTAAAACAACGCCCCAGATTTTTACTCCAACATTCTGCATAACAGATACTGCCCTTGTAGCAATTTCTTTATCTGTATGATGGGCTTTTATAATAAGAAGTATTCCATCTGTTTTTGTTCCCAAAAGAGTTGCATCTGTTACGGCAAGAACTGGTGGAGTATCAAAGAAAACGAGTTCATAATTCTTTTTAAAATATTCCAAATGCTGAGTCATTTTATGAGATGCTAAAAGTTCTGCAGGATTAGGCGAAAATACCCCCGCTGTTATAATAGAAAGATTTTCTTTTATGTTATTTCTGATTACCTTTTCGTAATCACATTTTTCTACAAATAAATCTGTAAATCCCGGCTCTCGTTTTATATTAAAAAAATGATGAAGAACAGGCCGCCTGAGATCGGTATCTACTAAAATAACTTTCTTGCCCATTTGAGCATAAGCAAGTGCCAGATTTACGCTTGTAAGAGACTTCCCTTCTCCAGGTCCTGCAGAAGTAAGTACTAATGTTTGTATTGGTTTATCGGGACTCGCAAAAGAAAGATTTGTTCTTAATGATCTATAAGATTCGGTAATAACAGAATCGTCTCCAGAAAAAGAAAGAAGCTGCCGAGGATATTGTACAACACTTATTTCTTTTTTTGATTTTGCCGAACGTCTTTTTAATTCTATTCCACCTTTTTTTTCGTGGGCTATATGTGGAATTGTACCAAGAATTGGCAGAGATAATATCTTTTCTACATCATCGTTTGTTCGTATGGTTGTATCGTTAAATTCTATTAAAAAAGCAAGACCTACTCCGAGTAAAATTCCTAATAGGAATCCAATAATGTAATATCTTACCTCATTTTTGGGAATTGGATTTTGAGGGACTCTTGCAACATCCACAATTTTTATTCCTGCTGTACTAGACGAGCTTCTTAATCTCTCTTCCTCTAATTTTTGCAACAGAATATTGTAAATATTACCATAAACTTCTCTGGATCTTTCTAATCTAAGCATTTCAAGTGATTTAGAGAGTATATCGGGATTATTTTTTTTATAATTAATAATGGCATATTTATATGATTCTAATCTTCTTTTAAAAAGTTCCAGCTCAGACTCTTTATTTAAAACCGACTTCCTAAGCTCCTGCCATTGTTTTACAACCCTTGCATCTACCATAGATGAAGCATTACTTTTTGCAGATTTATTGTATTGAATAAGCTGGCGCTCTATTTCTTCTATTTCACGGTCTATTGTTGAAACACCTCCTAATTTTATTCCTAAATTTTCTAAACGCATCTTTTCCTGTTCTAATTCTCTTAATTTTGTTCTTAATGTAAGATATTCTGGTGAACGTTCACTTTCTTCTGGTACAATAGATTTTTCTAGTTTGGCGAGTTGTTTTTTTTCGGCATTTAAATCTGCTTCTTTTAATCCCAATTGAGCAATATCTGCAATATATGCATCCTGCAGTGTTTTTAGCTCTGGAGTGGTACCTTCAGAAATATTGCCACTTTTTTCTCTAAAGCTTTGGTAATTATATTCGGCATCTTCCAGTTTGCTTCTTACTATTTTTATTTGTTCTTCTAATTGAGTTAACGCCTTTCGCGATTCTTCTGTTTCCACCTCGGTACAACGCTTTCTAAAAATTTCGGTTCCAATGCTTGCTATTGAATATGCCAGCTGTTTAGAACAAGCTTCTACATTAAATCGCAAAAACGAAGCAAACTCTGTATTACGAAGAGAAATCGCTCTATCTACATAATTAATAGCACTCTCTCTATCTAATTTTTGGTTTTCTACAATAAACATATCCAATCCTATGCTGTCAACAACTCTTTCAAGAAAAGATCTGCTTTTTAATATTCCCTGATAAAAGTCTAACGACCTCCCCGTTTTAGACATATTCATTGCCTGATCTACAATAATATTTTGAGGCTCAATAACTATTGTAGAAAAAGACTCATACACATCGGGTATACGGCTTACAAAAAAAACAGTTGCAACAATAACAGAAAATAAAGAAACAATAATAATCCAGCGTCTTCTAATGAATATTTCAAAATAGTCTTTTAATGCTGCACCTGTTTTAAGTTTTTGCAGGTTTGACATTATTTGTTTTTCCACTATTTAAAAACTCCTCCAAAAGCCTGTATTGTGACTATAAACAATAATACATTGTTCATTATACTTAATATTGTTCTCCAGTCATACCATCTTTCATAAATCATAATAATATCTCCCGGCATTATTTGAGGCAATGCATCCATTTCGCCTTTGTCAAGATAGCTCTGAACATTTATTACTTCCTCTAAAGTCTTGCCATCTGGTTTTTGAGAAAATCTTCTTACTTTAGACAAATCGCCACGCTCTGTAGGACCACCTGCCATATATATTAATTCAAAAACATTCATTTTTTCGGAAAGTTCATAAAAGCCTGGTTTGTTTACTGCGCCAATGACTTTTACCTTATTTGACTTTTCTGAAGCCATAACAACAACAACGTCGTTTGCTTTAAGCCGCGGCATATTTTTCATATTACCTGTTAAAGAAAAGGCTTTTAGGTTAAAATATTCACCATCTGCATTTTGCGAATTTTTATAAATTATCTTTATTTTCTCTAAATTCGCACTTTCAAGCGGACCTCCTGCAAGCTGTATTACTTCCTGCACTGTTGCTCCTAAATACGTTTTAACTGGCCCGGGATTTTTTACCTGTCCTAAAACATAAACAACAATTTCTGGCTTATCAACAACAGAAATAATTACAAAAGGATTTTCTATATGTCTTGCAAGCTTAATAGTAAGATTATTCATAAGTTCAGATGTTGTTATATTGACAACCAATTCTTCTGAAAGCAACGGATAATCTATTGTTCCATTTTCTGTAACCGTAAATTTTCCCGATAATTCTGGATGATCTTTTACAATTATTTCCAACACATCCCCACTTTTAATAATTGCCGAATATGATTCAAATATTATTAGAATAATAATAAAAAAAAACGTTATAATTGTACCATAATAATTTTTCATAAAACTATCCTTTTAATTATTTCGTTCATAAATATATTTTACAATTTCTGGTTTAATAAATTTATAAATAAATTATCTTATCCAGAAGGTTGAAAAACAAAAGGATATGTAACTGTAACTTCTCCTTCTGGAATGGCTTCAAACTTCCACATACTAACTTTACGAGCAATTTCTTCTTCAAGTTCTTTGTTGCCGGTAGTGTTTTCTACAATTTCTACTCGGCTAACATTACCCAAAGCATCAATAGTAAATCTTACTGTTATTTTACCCGCCAGATCTGGAATACGTTTTAAATATCTTTCATAGCTAAGTTTTATGCTCATTTTATGAACAAGCACAACTTCGTTTATTGCGGCAATATCACGCTTTGCACTGGATGATGCTGCACCTTCTATGCTTTGAGGCTTGGATATGATAATGTTTCCTTTTTTGGAAAGATCCTCTGCTTTAGCGGCTGTAAGACTTGTTAAAAGTTCATCAACATTTTCTCTGTGTGAAACTTCTATGTCTTTGCTTTTAACTAATTTTCTTTGTGCAACGTCTACAGATGCCGTTTGTTTTAGTCCCGACATTTCTGCAAGAGCTTTTTCCAAATCCTGATTCTTCTCTTTTCTATTGTTAATAGCCCCTAATACATCCACAACGGCAGTGCCCTTAGCCGTGCTTCCAACACCTGTTAACATACCCAAAACACCAACTGTTCTGATTTTTTGTTCTACTCGAGCAACCTGCTCTGCAACAGCTTTTTTTGCAATTGCCCTTTGTTTTTCATCAACAATTGGCTTTTCAATTGAAATATTTTTATCTTCTGTTTTTTTTATTAATTCTTTTTTCTCTTCAGAAGCCTTGCCCATGTTTTTTAAGGCAAGGTCTTCTTTTTTTTGTGTTTTTTTTGGAATTGGTTTTTCTACAATTAGTCTTGCAAAACGTTCGGGTATTTCTTCTATTGACTTTTTTTTAACAGGAGGCAGCTTTACAGAATAAAAACCAACCATTATTAAAACATGCAGCAAAACAGAAAACAATGCGATAATAACGAAACGCATGTCTGTTTTTGTAAAAAAAGAACCACGCAAAGACTTAATCAGTCTTGTATCAATTACGGCACTGCGCCCACCAACAACTATTATTTCGCCTTCTCTTTCCATATTTTATTGACTCGTAGATTCCACTGCTAAAGAAAAGTTATTAAAACCCTGTTGACCACATGTATACATTATTTTCTTTAATAATCTAAAATGGATTCTCTTGTCTCCCTGTATTGTTACATTTCCGGTAAATTTTGTTTTTGTTGAATATTGGGCTATTTTTTCTGTGAGTTCTCGCCGTTCTTTAAGCCATTCGTATAATTGCGGAACAATTAATTCATCATTATTTAAGATTTCATCAACTAAAACAAGCTTTTCATTTTCTGCCATTACATATTTATTAGTTATTATTATATTAACATTGAGTTCGGGCGGTTTTTTTGCACTGGATCTTGGAAGTGTTAACTCGTTTGAAATTGTAATTATTTGACCTTCGGAGGAAAAACTCTGTACAAGGAAAATTATTATAACTGTCATCAAATCTATAAGAGAGGTCATTTGAGGCTTTATTGATCTTGTGTCTATCCTTGACCTTGGTTTACGAAGCTGCTTTAAATTAATTTTAGAAGCAGGAAAACTCATAATCCCTCTAAAGTATTTGTTATTGTGAATACTTTATTTAAATTTGAAGACTCAAAAAGATTTTTTACAAATCCATTCGGATTATAAAAAAGCATTTTTTTACTCTGAGAATTAAAAAGTTTCCAGGTAAAAACAAACATACCCAATCCGTTGCTGTCTATAACGTTAACTTCTGTCAAATCAATTATTATTGTAGTTATATCACTATCAATAAAAGAAGTAATTTTTTCTGATATTTTTCTTACGTCTTCACCAATTACATCACCATAAATTTTAATTACAGGTATATTTTTATTTTTTTTAACTTTAATTTTCATTATTGTATCTCCCCCGAAAGACCTATATCTGGAAATTGAGACTCCCTGCAAACATCCATAAATTGAATGATATCATCATAGATAATATCGGGCGCAATAACAAGAACAATACTCGTTTGAGAAGGATATTCAAACTTTATTGCCTTAAGAAGAACCTTCAGCTGATCAAACTGATATTTCCCACGAAATTTTGGTATCAGATCCAGTTTTTTACCTGTTCCAACAATCCTAAAACCATCAGGTGAAATTACTATAGAAACATCAAGGCTTTTATTTTGCGCCTCTCCTGTTGATTGTGTTGATGATGGCGGAAGAGAGAAATCAATAATTGCAATTCGCGTAAACACTGCCATAATGGAAAGAAATGGCACAAGAATCATAAATATATTCATAAATGGCGTAAGATCTAACTCTATCATATCTAACTTTCTTGAAAGCGATTTTGCAGCTCTTTTAGTTGCAGGAAACGCTTTTTTAGATTTTTCTTTTGATAAATTTCCACTCATGATGATACCAATTTCCTTTTATTGCCTTCTTTGTGCAAATAGAAAATTTAACAAACGAACCGAGCTTTCATCTATTTCCTCTATAAGTGTGTTTGCCTTTGCACCTAAAATAGAATACATAATCATACACGCTACTGCAACAAGAATACCAAAAGCAGTAGTATTAAGAGCAATAGCAATACCATGAGCAAGCATTGCCGCCTTTTGAGATGGGTCTGCTGTTGCAAGAGCAGCAAATTGCTGCTGAAGCCCAAAAATTGTTCCCAGCAATCCTAAAAGGGTAGAAATATTTGCAAAAAGTGACAGGTAATGAATTCTTTTTTGTATCTTAGGCAATTCTCTTAAAGCAATCTCATCTACTGCGTTTTGTATTTCCTGATCTGACTCTTGCTGAATAAAATGCCATAAAGCACTTTCTGCAATCATAGAAAGAGGATTTTTCATTTTGGCGCAGATCTGACGTGCCTTTTCTGCCTCACCATTACGAACCAGACGCGTTATTTGGGTTAGCAAAGCCTTTGCATTTATTCTTGATTTAACGTAATAATAATAAACTCTCTCCATTATAACTGCAAAGGCAAATGCAGATATTGCAGCAATAGGATACATCCACATTCCGCCTTCACGAAAAAAACGTGCAACTCCCTCAATCAATGATTCCATGTAATTTATTCCTCCTTTTTAAATTATAATTTCTTTTATTCATTATATTTATTTAGTCTACATTTATCGCATTTTTCTGGTCAATAAAGTTCCACTATTTTTTACTTTATTCTTTTAAACCCTCAAAAGGCAAGGGCTGCATAATATCGTCTAAAAACGAATGAGAAAAAACAGGTTTTTTGTAAAATGGTTTTTCTTTAGGAAGAAAAATCATAACCTGCGGTTTTTCTACCTTGCCTTTAATTTTTATTCCAACAGTAAATGTTATTGTGCCGGGCTTATCTATTCTGTATCCTATGTCAGAAGAAGACTTAGAAAGGCTGTCATTTGCCGCGAATATATAAAAATTCATTCCTATTAATATTATGCCTAAGATTTTTACTTTCGCTACATTAAAAAAATCTTTTATTATTTCTCTATTTTTCATAAATTCCCCCTTATAAATTACTCTTTTTACTGCTTGGAACAGGAGTTTCAAAGTTAATTATTTTGGGAAACAAATATACCCCCTCTGCAACCTGTTTGGGATCTAAGGCAGAAGATGCATTTGGTGGCATTGGCAAATATTCATTTGTTATTACCGAGTAATTTACAATTGGAATTATCCCATAATCGTTTTTATTATTATTTATTATATATATGGCTATTACATTTTTTCCATTTCTAATAATTCCAGTAACATCCCATTTTTTAGATTTATTCCAGCTAATTGTATCTTCTGATGTTAGTATTTTTTCATTAAAAGCAACAATTATTTGTCCATTACCAAGTAATATCAAATTAGCTTCTTTTACCGGATCATAATTATAAAATGTATATCTGGTACATATTGCTGGCGAAGGAGAATATGTTGGGCTTTTTGGATCACCATTACCAAACCACAAAGGCGAAGGAACCGGCGATGGGATTTCTGGAATTTTTACCTGTGATTTTAAATTAACTTTATGAGAAACAAACCATTTTTCATCGTCAAAATCTATATTTTTCCAGCCAGTTACAGTATCATTTGTACATTTCCATTGTGGTCCTGTTGATAATGTTCTTGATTCTAGTTTTTCCTGTTTAATTCCATATTCTTTTGGAAATTTTTGATATAACCTTATATATGCATGAGTCACATATTCACCTGTGGCATAATTCTGATTTGCATATTGTAAAATTGTTTTATAAGCATCAATAGCATTCTGCTGAAAAGTCATACTAACTTCCTCAAAGCGGGCACGAAATTCCTCTTTTTCTGCGTCATTTAATTTTTTTGGAAATGGCGGATCTACAAAAGCAACTATGCCCAAAATATCATAACATCGGCCTCTTAAAAATAAAAGTTCTGCAAGCTTTTCTTTATTTTTTTTAACATATTCATCATCAATCTTATATGCCTCGGCAATTTTTATTGCTTTAAGATAATTTTCCATAGATTTTTCTTCGTATGTTTCAATCTGTTTTAAAAGCTTTGTTTTATAAACAAATGATTCATAGGGATCAAAAGTTGTAGGTATAGGTGCTTCTCTTGCTGTTAATGAAATATCGGCATAAGTAACACCAACTGTATAGGCTGTTTTTATTATCAATTCACTAGCTTTATTATAAAATTCATCAATTATTTGATATTTACTACCATTTTCTAGAGACTTTAAAAATAAATTTATTGCACGCTCCTGAAACGGAGCTATTTTTTGAAGCATTTCTAATTTTTTTGCAACGAGTCCAAATCCTTCTGCCTTTGGGCCGGTTTGAACTCCCTGAGAAATATTTATAAGAGCCAGATAATTCTGACCTGCCACATAAGGCAAATATGTAAGTTTTGTGCGCGAATCAAGGATATATTTATTTTCTATTTTTTCCTTAATTCCAAGTTTTACATTTTCTTCATAATAATGAGCAGCCTTATTTACAAAATATTCTTCTACAGCCTGTGCGATTCCAAGTTCTAGGGCAATTCTTTCTTCTAGACTTGCAGATTGAGGGCGTTCCTGTTTAAAAATAGAAATAGCATAATCTTCATATGCCTTACCTATAGAAAAAATACTTCTTGTGGTCCATTCGGAAATCTGATACCTTACAACACGCGAATAGGTAGCAATAACATCATCAAGTATATCTGTTTTTATTTTAAGCTGCTTTTTATAATTTTCTTTTGGAAGTGTTAAAGCTATTTTATTCATTGCTTCATGATTAATTTCGCCAATTGTAAATTCTGCCTTTGCAGCATAATATTTATTTGCATCACTCGGATTCTTTATTTTTGAGTAAGTAGTTACTGCCTTTTTTAACTGTTCTATTGCTTCTTCGTTTTTATTCTGCATATATAATGCTATTCCCACCATACATAAAGCCTGAATTACTCTGTCGGCATCGTTCCCAAAACGCTTTGTAAATTCCTGATTCACTCTTGTAACACTAACCCAGTCTTTAAGTTTTCCGTATAATTCGCCGGCTTTAAAAAGAACATCTGCAACATCATCTGAATTTGGATATAACTGAGCCATCTTTTCAAAAGTTGCGGCAGCAACTTCAAGCTTATTTGCATTTTCAAAACAAAATCCTGCATTATATAATGAAACAGAAGCGAGATCAGATGTTGGAAAATTTGCTGCAACTCTAAGATACATTTCGCCGGCATTATTCCATTGCATAAGTTTTTCAAAACACTTTGCAGTTCTAAACTGAGCCTTTGCAAGAAGCTTTGAAGATGAATAATTTTTTGCTAATTTTTGGTACATAAGAATTGCATGCTGCCATTCACCAAGTTTCTCATATACATTTCCGGCATTAAAAAGTGACGCTTCTGCAATTTTTGCATCTGGAAATTCTAATGCAACTCTTTCGTATTGCGAAGCAGCTTCCTTATATTTTTGATTTGCTTCGTAGGCTTCTCCCATTTTAAAAATTGATTCTGCAATTCTTGTTATTGCTTCAAGCCTATCTGTTTTGTCTACAGCAAAATCTTTTAATTTTCTATACCATTCCTGAGATTCTTCGAATCTGTTTTCCTCATAATAAGATTGAGCCATCATACGAATTGCTTCAATTTTATGAGGATCACCGGGAAAACTGTCTATAATTGTTTGATATACTTTTCTTGCCTCTTCAAACATTTTGTTATTATAATATACTGTTGCTTTTATAATATTTACCTCTGCTGCCTTTTGACTCTGGGGATTGATGGCAAGATAATTATCACAGGAACGTATCATTAGTAAAGAAGCAGGAGAAAGTTTTTCTAATTCTTTATTTTCTTTTTTTAAAGAATCGTTTGGCTGTTTTACTTTTTCTTCTTTTGTTTGTTGATTTGTTATTTGTGCCGATTTTTTTTCTTTTGGAATTGATAATATTTTTTTTGAAAAGAAGCATCCATATCCGCATAAAAAAGCTACAATATTCAAAAGAAAAACAAGTAAAATTATGCTATATGTTTTATGATATTTTTTATCATTCATCTTGAAGTGCCTTCTTCTTTTTTTAGCAAATTTTGTGCTGCAACAATAGCATTCCATGCTGCCGTTTCTCTATATTTTGAATCCGGATAACGCTTTGATACCGCCATGTATTCTTCTGCTGCTCTCTCATAATTTCCAAGAGAAAATTGTATTTCTGCCAAATTATAATGGCATTCACCCGCCTTAGGTGATAATGGATAATTTCTTATAAATTCCTCGTAATTTTCTGCTGCCATAGAATATGAAAGTGTATCATTTTTTTGAAGGGCAAGCTGATGATAACTTACTGCGGCATCATAAAGATGATTTTGGGCAAGGCTGTCTGCCTTTTTTATAACATTTGTATCTGTTTGCTTTTTTGCCCATAAACTGTTTTTATTATATTTTCTGTAATAATCTATATTCCTTGTATTTGTTTCTTCTGCAGTGCTGTTTTTTTCCATCACTGCCAAAAGTTCACTTTCTACTACAGGGCTTTCTGAATAATTTGGATACATTCTGAGAAGAGTTCTGTATGTTTTTTGCGACATATCATATCTTCCCTGATCCTTATATATTTTTGCAAGGCGATGAAGAATCTGAGTACCTTTTGATTCATCACCAAATTTTTTTACAAAATTTGTAGCCCTTTCTAACCCTTTGCCTCCTGTTATATCGGTTTCGCTGAAACTTATTGCAATATAATCAATAGATTCATTTTTAAGAAGTGTTTTTGTTTGAGCAGACTTATCGCCTAAATCAACTAAGGCTAAAAATGACGATATTGCTTTTTCCGGATTAGAAAGTCTATATTGAGTCCAGGCCAGCTTATAAAGTGCCTTGTCAAACCATTCGCTTTCTGGATAATTAAGCACCGACTGATAAGCGATTAGCGCTTTATCTAATTTTGCCCTGTCAAACATATATTCTCCTATATACATATATGCTTGAGGAGCATATTGACAATCTGGAAAAGATTTTACAAGTGTATCCATTTGTGTAACTGCTTCATCAAATTTTCTTATATCATTAAGACACCACGCAAAAGAATATCTTATTGCATATTCCATATAGTTTGAAGGATATTTTTCAAGCAAATACTTATATTGAGCCATACTTAATTCGTGAGACAATACTGGCTCTGTTGGTTTTACCGGCATTACTAGACGCTTACCTTCTCTAAATAATTCCATTAGTTTTTCGTAATCGGAATAAGCCTTTTCATATTCTGCATATTCCCTGGAATATTTTTCATTTTCGTAAAGATAATGCATTTCTGCCAAATGATATCTTAAATAAATTTCATCTTGTGGTTCTAAAGGCAGGGTAACAAGTTCGCTACAAACCGCAGTAATTTTGTCATACCAGTAATTAAATTTTTTATCTCCTATAACAACTAAAGAATCTATTTTTTTATTAATAGAATTTTTTCTCTCAAATAGTTTTTTAATATCTGCCGAATCCAAAGACGCTATTCTTTCTTCATTTAACTCTTCAAGTTCTGCTGCTAATTTAGATTTTTGCCAGTTTATATATTCATTTTCCCATTTGTATCTGTCTATTAGAACTTCTGCCCCTAATACCCTTGCCTTTAATACCATCTTTTTAATATTATTTATTATTTGTAAATCCTTAGCAAAAGATACATCTCTGTTTGTAGATTGATTGTTTTTTATATTAGAAATTACAGAATCAACTTTATAAAGCAACTTCTCACGATTATCGGTAAATGATACTTCCTGAAAAGTTCCGGTTGCATAATATTTTTGTATTAATTCTGTAAGTTTGAATGCATCTTCATATAATTGTTGTATTTCTAAAAAATTAGCTTTTTTCTCTTTTTCTAAGCTCTCTAAAATATTGTTAACACGTGTAAGAGAAGATAGCAATTTTTCTTTTGTTTCTTTTGTTTTAGCTGCTTCTAATTTAGAGTTAATCTTCTCTTTAAGTTTTTTCAGCTTTGTTTTTGAATTATCAATATATACGGCTTTTTCCCATTCAAATTGTGCTTTACTTATTCTTCTTTTACCAAGAGTTATTATTGCATCTACAGCCCAAGGGGATTGCGGTGCCTGATTAATTAATTTTTGCAATGAATTTTCTGCATTTTTAAACATTCCAAGACGAATATAACACCAAGAAATTCCGTATAAAGCATCAGCAAAAGTTTCCTGATTTTCACTATTTAAAATTTTAAAGAACAATGTTAAGGCTTTATCTATTTTACCCTTTTCATAATATGTTTGGGCAATAGAAAGTTTTATTCGTTCTGCTGCTTTAAAATCTAATGGTAAAATAGTTTTTAAACTAAGCGAATTTTCCAGAATAGATAAAGCCATATCATAATTTTTTGCCTTAATATAAGAAAGTGCTAGAGCATGCATAACATGAATATTATATGAATATTCTTTTTCCACAAATTGAGCTAATGCCCTTACCTCTTCGTTTTTATCTAAAAAAAGTCCGCTTTGCATTACCATCCATATTAACAAATTTTTTTGCATACCATTAAAAGATTTAAAGTCAATATTTTTATACATAAGCCAGATTTCGTCATATTTTTGTAAATGATATAATGCCTCTATTTTGTAAAGTAAAACATTTTTATAAAAAATATTGTCTTTTGAAAATTTATTGGCAATATTTAGAATACTATCAAAAGCATTTTGATTATAAAATGCTTTAATAAGAAGAAAGTTTAATTCGTTCTGATGTTGTTCATTTATATAACGGTTCCTTAATTTATTTATTTTTTTATCAATTTTATTAATTGATAAAGAATTTGTAAGATACTCTTTAATTCGATTTGTTTCTATCTGGTACATTTTATTTATATCTTCTTCTTTGGCACGTAATATAAGTGAATCTTTAATATTGTTTACCAAAGACAAATAATAATCAACCTGTTCACCCAGATTTGCCCTTAATATTTCAAAAAAATCATCTTCTGCCAAATTTTCATTATATTTTAATCCGCCCAAAATTTTAATTCCAAGCATTCCAGCCAAAGAATATATAAGAGATTCCACATTCATCCATAAGCTATCTGTTTGATGTTTTATAGTAAACATCTGTGTAATTCTTTTTATGTTATCTTGTTCTAAAACAAAAAACATATCTTCAACTGGTTTTCCAACAATCATTTCATGCATTATAGATAGTGCATCTAAAAGTGGATTTTGGAGTGAATTTATTTGCTTTTGTAAAATATTACATTTTTTTTCGCAAATTTCTAATCTTCTGTCAAAAGCAACAAGCGAATCGTCGCTACATTTAATTACATTCGCAGGGAATAACTCTATATCTCTCAAATCATTAAGCACACTATTAATATTGTCTAATTCTCCTCTTAATATATTAATTTTATACCATTCTCCAGAAAGACGATTAACCAAATTATTTCGTATTTGCCAATCATCTTTTTTTAAGGCTTTAGAAGATACAGAAAATGGTAACAATAGTGCAATTATGCCTGCCAGTGCAACTATTGTTGTTATCTTTTTATTCATATAAATCATTTTTCTTAAAAAATTCATCTTACTGTTCTTTTTTTTCTATTTTTTCTCTGCGCTTTTGGATTTCTTCTAATCTCCTCTTTTTTTCCTCCTCTGACTGACCAAGAGTATCGCTTTCTTTTTTGTTTAAATAATTATCAATATCAAATTTTTTTTCTTTCTTTTTGTTTTTAAGAAGTAAAAAATTTCTCATCATTTCGGTTGCTGTTTGATTATACATAATAGGAAAAGATATTTGGGCAATTACTTTCCATTTTGCAAACCATGGATCAAAAGGATCTGTTATTCCTCTTTGATATTCATCATAAAATTTTGTTCCCGGCGAAGTAGAACGATTTAACTGCGTCAAGTCTTCTCTTGTCATAGCCGAGCCCTTATTATAACTGAGTAAAAAAGGAACGCATAAAAAAAGTGTAATACCATTGTCATATCTTATTCGCCCTCCAAGAGTTATATACATTAGATTTTCACTAAACCATACTTCTGTTTTTGTATGGCCTAAATTTTGTATGGCTTTGGGTGCAGATATGTTATTAAATGCTTCTAAGGAATATTCAACAAAAAAATCATAATAAAGTTCACACCACGAAATACAGGCACTAAAAAGATATAAAGGAAAAATGTATTCGGCTTTTGCAAATGGAATTCTAATGCCTGCATTATAACCAACCTTAAGAGGCAACCACGTATATAAGGCAATAAAATCATAATCATTTAAATATTTAATTTCTAAATTACTTCCACCAACAATATATCCTTCTGGAGCAAATCCTGTTGAACCAACTCTATAACCAGCTAAAGACGGGAAATTAATAGCATTGTTATTCCATATATATTTTATTTGTAAGCCATACCCAGAAAACCTAAGTTCCTTATTGTTCGGCAATGTTAATTTTGTTCCTATTGCTATATTACCAAATTGAAACCAATGATCCCATATATACGAAAAGATTCTTGACTCAAGCATCAAAGATGCAAAGCTTGTTATACCAACAGATGTTGATATTTCACCAAAAGGAAAATGACCTGGCCTTGTTTGGGTTTGAGTTACGGTGGTATCAATTATTTTATTTGCCCATAAAAAATATGATCCATTAATTTTTAACCACCAGTTTTTATAACCTTCGGTATTAGAACATATAAAATTATATGTTCCCTCTGCTCTGTTACGCTTTGGTCCCTGTGCCAGCAAATTAGCACCATACACGATTATAATTAGAATAATAAAAACTTGTTTCATATTAATTTTTTCTTGTTGAATCTGGTTTTGATACCGGCGGTGTTTCATTTATACTTTTTAATGAATCAGACATATCTATTTCAAAAAACAATTGTTCTATTTCTTCCATCTTTTTTTGTGTTTCTTCTCTCCGTTTTATTAACTCATCTCTTTGCGAAACATAATCAAAAGATGCAATGGTATCTTCTGGTACAACTAAATTATTCATGCTTCCAATAAATTTTTGTGTTGTATCTATAATAGAAGCTTCTTTTATCTGTTCGCTTGATTTTTCTTTTTTTTGTTCTAAAAAGATTAATGTTCGTATTGCTTCTGTATTTGTTTCTTTTATATAAAGCGGTACTTCTAGGGCAATGCGTATATTAAAAAGTTCTGGATTTAAAGAATTTTTGGATTTTAAAAATCTGCTAAGAGTTATTTTGAATGAACCTAAAATTGAAAACCTAGAAAGAAAACGATATCTCCCACCGGGTTCTATCCAAAAATACCGCTGTTCATACCATTTATCTCCTGCATAATATTTTGTTGCTTTTTCTTTATAAAAAGACCCGCCTGCATTTATAAAAAGGCTGTGTTTAATTGTTTTCCATTCTATTGCCGCAAGTGTTGCTAACTGATCGTATCTGTATAGTAAATCGGGATTATCCACTAAATCTATTTTAAAATAAGTTTTAAAAGGCAACCATTTTATTAAGGCAAGCCAGTCTATATCTGCAACAAATGCTCCATAAGG
>Ga0123519_10004438_pt1 | contig 22782 bp, 21 predicted proteins | sample YelNatPaOPRAMG02_FD_87396 | JGI IMG/M metagenome (GOLD analysis project Ga0123519, IMG submission 87396) | Hot spring microbial communities from Yellowstone National Park - Yellowstone National Park OP-RAMG-02 (version 2) | ecosystem: Environmental > Aquatic > Thermal springs > Hot (42-90C) ...
CAAGGGACTGCATTTTTAATCATCAGCGACCATGGAATGGCGCGAGTTCCTAAGGAAGGCGGTTATAGGGGTATGAGTTTGCATTCCGGCACCCATACCACTCGTCCTCATCCAGATGGAATTATTATTTTTTCTGGACCCGGTATTAAAAAGGGGCATAAAATAGAAAAGGCTCATATTTTAGACATTACCCCAACTGTTCTTTATTATTTAGGCTTGCCAGTAGGGAAAGATATGGATGGCAAGGTGATTTTGGAGGCTTTTGAGCCAGATTTTGTTAAAAAGTGTCCAGTAAGGAAAATCAAAACCTATGATAAAAAGCCCAGAAAAGTGAAAGAGACCTCATCTCCTTTGGACGAGGAAATACTCAACAAGCTCCGCTCAATTGGATATATTCAATAAATCAGTTTTGTTGAGAAGTTTTATTGGCGAGGTGTTTATTTTTTTTCTCTGACTCCCGATAATATTGGTCGCGGATAATGAAAAGAATCTCCTCATGGGTCTTGCGAAGCCTTCCTAACATATCCGCCACCAGCGCCAGAATAATCAACAAAAACCCCACAATCAAAAGCATTATCCCCACCAAGAGCAAAGATTGATAAGGACTGGTGCGATGGGTATCAAGCCAATGAATAAAAACAAACCCAATGCCGGATATCCCAAGCAAACTGATAATAAGACCTATCCAGCCAAAAAAAGTCAATGGCTTTAAATCTCGCAATGCCAATAAAATAATACTCCCAGATTTCAATCCATACCTGATTACGCTTTTTGCTACCCTGCTTTCTCCAAAATCCCTTTCCCCCTTCACTCTAAGCGGAACCTCCTTAATCCGAATTCCTTTTTGGACCAGATTAAGAAAGCTCTCCTGAGTATAGGTGAAACTGCCGAACAGATTTAACTTGAGAGCGGTCTCCCGGGTATAAGCGCGAAACCCGCAAGAGACATCGCTAAATTTCATCCCGGTGAGAAAATTAATAATGGAGCGGACCATAAAATTCCCATATTTTTTAACTAAAGGCATTTTGGGAATCAATGCCTTATCTTTAAATCTGCTGGCAGTGACAAAATCTGCCTCGCCTTTAAAAATTGGCTCTAAGAGTTTAGGAATATCCTTTGGGTCAAACTGACCATCTCCATCTATATTGACAATCAGGTCCGCACCTAAAGCCAAAGCATTTTTTATCCCAGTAGCAAAAGCAGAGCCAACTCCTCTATTCTCTGGATGCCTAATCACGATTGCGCCTTGATTTCTTGCCAGCTCTCCGGTTCGGTCCTCACTGCCATCATCTACCACTAAAACCAACACCTGCTCTATTCCAGAGATTTGAGCAGGTATCTCTTTTATCACCTGCTCAATGGTCTTTTCCTCGTTATAGGCAGGAATTATTACCACCAATTTCATTGCGCCAGTCCTCAATAACAAAAATAAAACCCCAAATAGCTAAACTGAAAAATTCTATCAATTAAATTCATCCACCAGACCTGTATCTATTTTTTTCATTCCAGAAAGGCTCAATGGGTAATCAGGTCCAAAAATCCCTTAATCGTTTCTCTCTTCCTAACCGATTCAGAATAAAGCCGAGCTCCAAACAGTGCGGTCGCAGCATGCGCAGCCAGCAAATTAAAAAGCTCATAATCCACCTTCTCCAGCTTCTCCTTCTGAGGCAAAAGCTGATAAACCACAATCACCCCCACTAACCGCTCCTGAATCTTCATCGGAACGCATACCATTGGATTGTGAAAATCCAGTTCCATTACCGGCTCCGTGCTCTCCCGATAATAAGTCTTACCAGAAAGCGCCACCGAGCCAATTATCCCCTCACCCAGCTTCACCACCGGCACCTCCTCCAAAGCCACCCCCTCTGCCTTCACTGGTTTCACAATCCCCTGCTTCTCCAGATGTAAAAGAATCGCAAACTTGCCCGCTCCTATTAAATTGATAATAATCTCTGTGATAATCTCTAATATCTCCATAAAATCCAAGGTGCTGTGAAGCTGATAACTCGCTACATAAAGATTAGCTAAATTATTGTTCTCCAGCTCAATCTCCCGATACCGCTCCAGAAAATCCTTTGCCTCTTTGCTAACCTCACTATACCGATTTAATAACTCCTCCTTCTCCTTTTTCAACTCCTCTATCCGCTTCTGCAGTTTCTTTTCCTCAACCCCCCCCATCCGCTCCAGCCAACCAGTCCGCTCCTGTTCTAATTTATCTATCTGACTCCGGAGCTCCTGATTCTGTGCCAATAGCTCCTGGGTAAAATTAGAAACCTTATTATACATCTCCAGAAATTCTTTTCCCTTCACGAACAGCTCCTTTGAACGAACATCTTTTGAAACCTTAGAATTTGACCTATCCTGCACCATCTTAAGACCTGATTTAATAGTAAATGCTTCTATTTAAAAAATCAAGAAAAATTTACGCCTCCTTTCCTTAAATCATAAACCCCTTACCGAATCTACTACAACAATTTAAACCTCTTCTGCCTTAAGTGCCTCAATCAGCTCCCGTGCCAATAGCTCACTAGACTTGCGAGCACTCATTAAAAGCTTCCTCTGCCATTCGCCATCAGCCCGAAACCGCTCCGAGCTAATCCTACTATCCCAAACCTCTATCACTCTCCGAATCGCTATCGCATCGGTAATCTCTGCTCTATCCTTCTTCAGCCTGCTCACTACCTCTGGCACTGCTAAAATAAAAGCCCGAATTGCTATCGGACTCTTGATTTGATATTTCCTGCCAGCCCAAGCCTGCTCAAAAATCCTCCCCAACTGCTTGAAATACGCAATCAAAAATTCTTGTGCCTCTTCTTCATTGCTAAAAATAGGAGGCTCCTTTCTCAAAAGCTCTATCACCGCACCGGTGAAAGAAGCCTGGGAAATCCTACCTTTGCCTACTCCTAACATCTTTATCTCTCCATAAAGCGGAGAACCCTCCATTGTATTCAGCTTCCGTGCTAATTCATGAGCTATAATCTCCCGAGCATCAGAATATAACCTTCGGCCCGAAAGGTTAACTAAAAGCGAGGGATTAAGCTTTGTCTGCTTGCAATTGATGGTGGCGAACATCTCCACCTCTTGCCTTGGTTCCAGAGAATCAAAAATCACTGCCGGCACCTGAAAATCTCTGTTTTCCTTTGGGAAGCGAGCGGTCCGAAGTGCGACTAAGCGATGCTGACCATCCAGGGCATGAAGAATCCCTTCCTGCTCTGGAATTTGCAATAACCCTAAATTGGGATTATTACCTGCGGGCACAAACTCCAGCTTTTGTGAAGAAACTAAAATCACTGCCCCTGGGATAGCAGGTAGGGGAACTCTTTCTTCTTCCGAACATTCCTGATAATACTGCGCCAGGCTCTCCAGCTTCCTCTTTATTAAAGGCCTTTGATATGCGGTATCACCAGTCTTGACCAGTTTCTCTAAAAGCTCCCAGTTCACCTCAGCTTTTTTGCCTTTCCGAGCCTTTTTTCCAATTCTCAAATGATGCTCTAAAACCACAAATTCCACCATTTTGGCTACATCTTCTGAGGAAAGGAGCGCTTGATAAAATTCCATACGGAATTGTCTCACCTTTAAAGCTGGAACCGTAATCATTTTCCTATCCTCCTGGTTATTGAATAACCTTTCTTTAAAAATTATAATCTCGCCCTTTGCTTGGGTCAAGATATAAATGCAGGCGAGCAGGATATCTTTTTAGTGGTTTATTTGACTTTAAGAATTGGACAAATTACACTCTCAAATTATGATGGGGGAGCAATTTAGTTGGATTATTTTCGGACTGATGATATTGGGAGGATTAATTTTAGGAAGGTTTTTTAAGAGATGCTCTACAATTTTTATTATGCCCAGCCTGATTTTCCCGATTTTGCCTTTTCCGATGGGACCAAAAGAGGAGGGATTTAATCCTAATCTTTATCTTACGCCCACCTTAAAGTATTCTGTAATCGGCAAGGGACTATCGTTAATGTATGAGCCTCAGCTGGTTTCAATGGTAAATCGGATTAACCAAGAGCTTAAATCTGAGCGGTTTGAGTTGATAGATGTCAATCGGTCGCCAATGGCGAGCATTGGTTTTTTTGCTAACCCCAGCTCTTTAACCCCCTCGGTTCGCTTTTTAGGCGTGACCGCCAGGGTGAACATTAAGTTAAGTTATTTTCCAGATAATGATTGGGGGAGAATGGCAGATGCGATGGATGCCTTTGGCAAGGATTTATTGACCATTATTGGTGATACTTTAGGCGGGATGCAGGAAATCGGGGTTAGAGGAGCGGTTTTGGTTCTACTTTATTCCAAGCTAACTTTGAACGACCCTAATTATTATGAGCAGGCAGAGGCAGTGGTGATATTTATTCCTCGGGAGACTTTAAACGAGTTTAATGCTTTTCGGTTAAAGTTTAATCAGCTATATGAGCAGAGCGAGATTTTTGCCTTTAAGGGCAAAGACCAGATTAAAGTTTTGTTTGAGGAGTTTTTACAGGGATAAAATGGTTGCCAAAGGCAAAAAGGATTTGTATAACTTGAAACCCGATTAAAGGCAAAGGATAATTAGAAAGTGAGCAGAAAATTAAATCGGTTCTTTTTGATAATCATCTGGGGATTGCTTTTGATAGGTTTGATTGCTTTTCAGGTTGATATGATTTTTCTCTCCCAGCCCGCTAAAGAGGAACCGGCTTTCAAGAAAGGGGACATCGCACCGGATTTTGTTCTCCTATCTCTGGAAGGAAAAAAATATCAATTGGCAGAGCTTTTGAAATCCGCTCCAGTAGTTTTAGTTTTCTTTTCCAGCCTGAACGCTCCTTCCCGGATAGAAATCGGGGAGTTGGATGATTATATAAAAAAGCAGAAAGAACCCAGTTTTTATGTGGTTTTAATTTCGGACCAAAGCAAAAACGAGCTTATCCAATTTAAAAACGAGCTGAATTTATCTCTGCCGGTTCTTTATGACCAAAAAGGAAAAGTGATGAGCGAGTATAAAATTCGGGTTCTGCCTGCCAATTTTTTGATTGGAAGGGATGGCAGGGTGATTTATGGGCAATATGGGAGTGAAGGTTTCAACATTTATAGGCTTCAGGCGCTACTCAGTTATTCGGGTTCTGGGGCAGAGGAAGGGGGCAAAAGATAGATGAGCGAGCCAGTGATAGTTGCCAAGGACCTGGTCAAGTATTACAAGGAACGGGGATTTTTTGCTGGTCGGAAGTTAGCTTTGAACCGGTTTAATCTGGAGGTGAACAAAGGAGAGACGGTTGCGGTTCTGGGACCGAATGGTGCGGGCAAGACCACTTTTTTAAGGATTATTTTTGGGCTGATTTATCCGAGTGGAGGTGAGATTAGGGTCTTTGGGAGAACCGCGGAGGATATTAACTGGAGAGTCCGGGCCGGATATGTCCCGGAATTTTATAATCCGGCTCGGTTTTTGACCGCGCAGGAGCTATTAGAGATTAGCGCCAGAACCAATGGGATGAGCAGAAAAAATTTTGAAAAGGCGCTTGAGTGGCTGGAGGAGAAGCTCGGGATTAAGGAGTTATTGGCACTCCGGGTTAGGCAGTTTTCTCGGGGAATGCTCCAGCAATTAGCTTTAGCCAGCGCCTTGATACATAACCCGGAGTTGGTGGTGCTTGATGAGCCGACCGCTAACCTGGATGCGTTAAGCAGGAGAAAATTAAAGGAGTTGTTAAAGGAGCTATCTGGGCAGGGCAAGACCATTTTATTAAGCTCTCATATCTTGTCTGAGGTGGAGGAGTTATGCAATAAAGTGGTTATTATTAAAAATGGGCAGGTAATAAAGCAGGGCAGCACTGAGGAGCTTTTGGGTCGGGAAGAAGGATATTTGATTTGCTTTAAGGCTCCGAGTCAATTGCCAGAGCAGTTAGATAAATTGGGCGCGATTTCTATGGATGCGGAGCGAAAAATCATTTCTCTATCAGTCAGCGATGAGTATAAGAAGGATTTGGTGGTAAAGGTGCTTTCGGAAAATAATATCCCAATTGAGCTTTTAGAGCCAAAGCAGAAAACCCTGGAAGAATACTTTTTAGAGTTGACCCAGCAGGAGGCTTTAGAGAAATACTTTTTGGAGATAGTTAAGGAGCAATGAAGAGCGGGTATTTATATAGATATTTTTTCAAAAATGCCTTGCATAGTTTTTTATTCTGGCTGGTGATTTTTATAATTGGCATAGAGTTCCTATTACCGTTTTTATTCAAAGTTGAGTTGATGGTTGAATTAAGCCAGTCCGGCCGGGCGAAAATGATTGAAAAGATGATTTTGGAACAGCTGAATTTAAATTTATATATTTTAGGATTTTTCCTCTCCCCAGCTTTAGGAATCATTGCGGGCAGAGCCTTGGTCAATAAGGAGATAGAACTGCTTTTAGCTGGGCGTTTTTCCCGCCGGGAACTATATTTAGGAAGTTTTATTTTTTATGGTGGATTTTTATTTTTAATCTGGTTGATCTTTGTCGGCTTGTATATTTTGGTAGTATATATCTTTAAAGAACCGATTACTTTGGAGCTATTTTTTAAGCTGATTATCTCCATCTTCGGGATTATGTTGCCATTTTTCTGGGTGGGATTTTTCTCCATAAACACCAGACCCGTGGTCGTGATTTTACTCTACTTAATTATTTATCTTTCTTTGCCTTCAATTATTTCTGGTTTGGACCAGCCTCAGGCAGGTTTCTGGGAAAAGGCAGTGAGCATGGCTTTAAAGAGCATCTCTATCATTGTTCCTCAAAGCCAGCCCTTTCAATTGATTGCCAGCCCTTTTTCCCGTTTGGGCGCAGGCGCTTATAATTTTATGACTTTGAAGCTTTTCGGTTATGGTTTAGTTTGGACCTTATTTTTGCTCTTGAGCGGATTTTTGATTTATCAGAGACGGGATATGACTGACCCGCATAGTTAATAAAAAAATTCACCTTTGCCCGTTAAACCGTTCTATGATTAAATTTCTGGAGCCGGCGAGGGGACTTGAACCACCCGTGTCCAACGCTTCGGCTCCCGCATCCGCCGCTCAAGCATAACCGTTGCCATTCCTCTTCAAATAAAGACTCTTTAAAGGGATTATTACAAAATTGTTTTCAGGTTCTTATCCACTGGTTTTGTCTCCGGGTCGCTAACCCTTTTTTCTCAAGCCATTTTAAATGATGAACCACCATTCTTCGCTCTGGCGGTCTTAAGCCCGGACTTTTTTTCAAAAACTCTCCATAAATAATCCCTAAATCAATAATCTCCTCAAGACTCTTAGCTGACCCAAGGGCATCAAGAATTTTCTCCTCCCGCTCTAAAAGCAGATTTTGAAACCGCTCTAATTTAGTAAAAAATTCCTCCCCAGAAACTAAGCCCGTTTCATGCCCAGTTATAACTAATTTTGGCTTAATTTTTTTAAGCTTTTCTATAGAAAAGAAAAAATCCTCTGCGCTGGAGCAGGCGTTCCCATACCAAGGACCAAAATCCGCCAAGTCTATGTCCGCAGAGAATAGAATCTCCTGCTCTGGAAACCAGAAACAACAATGACCAATGGTATGACCCGGACTATGAACCACCTTAACACGAATTTTACCAAGCCCTATTTCCTCACCATCTTGAAGCGGGTCGCTCACCGGATAATTCCACTCCTCTACCTTCATCTCTCGTGCCTTGCGTCCGAGCCATCTCTCTATCTCCTCTTTATCCTCTTCTGCAAAAAAGATAAGCTCAATCAATTTCTTCTCATCGCTTAATGCGCTCGCCTCTGATTGATGAATCCCAATTCGGGCTTGAGAAAAAAGACCCAGCTCCCGAATATGGTCAGAATGAAAATGACTTAAAAGCACAAACTTAACCTGATTCAGTTGTGAGAGCTCTTTTCGGTCCGAAGCCGGGTCAATTATCGTAGGTATTTCATCCGCAATATATAAAGAATTGCAATAAGGATACCTCCCTTTATGCCTCCCCGGGATTAAAAAAATCCCCTCTCCAAGTTCGCTAAGCATCTAAGCTTTATTTCCCTTTCAACACATCGCGGAAGATATTATTGGCTATCACAATTCTCTGCACCTCGCTGGTGCCTTCATAAATAGAAGTAATTTTTGCATCGCGGTAATACCGCTCAACCGGATAATCCCGAACATAGCCATATCCACCATGAACCTGAACCGCATCCACCACCGCCCTTTGCGCCACCTCCGCACAATATAACTTTGCCATCGCAGATTCCTGGCTATAAGGCAAGCCCTCTTTCTTAAGCCAGGCAGAACGCCAAATCAAAAGCCTTCCCGCTTCTATCTCAGTCGCCATATTGGCTATCATCCATTGTATCGCCTGAAACTTGGCTATGGGCTGACCAAATTGAACCCGCTCCTTGGCAAAACTAACGCTTGCCTCATAAGCAGACCTCGCAATCCCAATCGCCTGAGCCGCAATCCCAATCCTTCCACCATCTAAAGTGAACATCGCAATTGAAAATCCCTTTCCCCTCTCCCCAAGCAGATTCTCTTTCGGGATTTCGCAGTCCTCAAAAATCAATTCCATTGTGCTTGAACCATGAATTCCTAATTTCTCCTCCTCCTTACCCAAAGAAAACCCCGGCGCATCGGTCGGAACTATAAAAGCGCTGATTCCGCGATGACTCGGGTCCGGCTCAGTCCGAGCAAGAACCACTGCCACTCCAGCCTCTTTGCCATTGGTGATAAATAACTTGGTGCCATTCAGAATCCATTTATCGCCTTTAAGCTCTGCCTTGGTCTTGACCGCAGCCGCGTCTGAACCAGCGCTTGGCTCAGTCAATCCTAAACAGCCAATCATCTCTCCCCTTGCCAAGGGCTTAAGATATTTTTCCTTCTGCTCCTTAGTGCCAAACTTCATAATCGGACTTACGCAAAGAGAATTATGAGCGGAAACTATCACTCCCACTGCCGCGCTTGCCACGCTTAATTCCTCAATCGCAATTGCATAACAAATCGCATCCATTCCCGCGCCCTCCCATTCAGTCGGCACCTCTACCCCCATCAAGCCTAATTCACCTGCCTTCTTGATAATTTCTTTCGGAAACTCGCCAGTGCGGTCTATATGCTCTGCCTTGGGCGCAACTTCGTTCTTGGCAAAATCCTGAACCATCTCCTTCAAAATCCTCTGCTCCTCGCTCAACCTCAAATCCATTTTTCATCTCCTTTCTTGATTTTTGCTATGAGGACAATCAGACTGCGCATTCTATATTTACAACAAACTATCCAAAATAGTCAAGAACAAACCCCCAATTCCTTCCCCGTAGATGCGCGAAGGACTTTAGCCCGGTTGACAAGCTCTATACCTTCAGATATAATTTTCTTATGAATTTTTTGCTTCACTTAAACCTAGCGGAGGTTGAGGCTGAAAAAAACAGAAAAAGATGGTTAAATTGTAAATTTAGGAGGGTTAATTGTTTGTGATAATGGTGATAGCGGGATGGGAAAAATATAAAAATGGGCAAGAAAAAGCAAATAGCTATTAAGAAAGAAGAGCTAACCTCCCATCCCTTTCTGATTGAACTAATAGAGAGAGCTCAACTTCAGTCTTTGGTCATAGCATCTATGGAAAAAAGCAAAAAGGCTGGAAAACGCTTTTGGGAAACTAGCCTTGAACCTCTTACAGAAATTCAAGGGTACAGCTTGAAAATATTTGACCCTATGATTAGAATTGTGGATTTTGTGCAGCAACTTGCAGATATTAAAAAGTTCATTGCAAGATTTCCTACTCCCCACCAATATAGGAAAGAAGGGATTTCCTGGTATAAATGGTTGGAATATCATTATTCTCATTACGAAATAACGATAGCATCTCTGGGCGATATCGCTTTGGTTCTTATTAATGCGGTTTTCCTTCTTGGAAACCCGGAAAAATTGTGCACAATAGATACGATTACAAGAAATGAACACATCATCAATACGCCTGTATTAGAAATATATAAAAAAATTGAAAAAATCATTAAGCCCTATAGAAAACGCAAAAATTATTATATCCATCGTGGCGAACCACCTGCTCTTCACTATATATTTAAATCACCATTTTTAATACATTTAAAGCTCTGTAGTTTTCTTGATTCACAAGGTACGGAGGTTGTAGATAAAAAGATAATCGATTTATGGTACCGAGACGAGGGTAGAAAAATTTGCGAAGAGTTAGAGTCCCGCATTTCAGAGATAAAGGACAGCGTATGGATTTTATTTGATAGACTTTTCGAAGTTTACAATAAATTTTTAGCAACAAGGTTCAGTCCTTAACTTTTAACTTATAAAAAAATCTCGGTGTCCTTCTTGTGCCGCGTTTTCGCGGGGCGGTGAGGGAAAATTTAAACACCACGAGCACAAAGACCACCACAGAAAAATATCCATTGTGCCCATAGTGTCGTAGTGGTAAATCCATCTTCCTCTGCGTCCTCTGCGTCTCTGCGGTAAATGCAGATTTATTTTCCCTGAAAATTGGGTTTGCGCTTTTCTAAAAATGCGCTCATCCCTTCCTTCTGGTCAAGGGTGTCAAAACAAATCCCGAAAAGGGTCTGCTCTAACATAAGCCCATTTTCCAGCGGTAAATCCGAGCCATATTCTATTGCCTGCTTGGCATATCCAATCGCAACCAGTCCTTTTTCCTTAATCAATTTATGGGCAAGCTCTTTGGCACGCTCCATTAACCTTGCTGGCTCAACCACCTCATTGACCAGACCTATCTCTAAGGCTCGCTTTGCAGGAACCCGCTCTCCAAAAAATGATAATTCCTTTGCCCGGAGTTTGCCTAAAATTTTCACGAGCCTCTGGGTTCCTCCAAATCCCGGAAAAATCCCTAAATTCACCTCTGGCTGACCAAAGACCGCATTCTCGCTTGCTAAAATGTAATCACAAGAAATCGCAAACTCAGTGCCACCTCCTAAGGCAAATCCGTTCACCACTGCAATCACTGGCTTGGGGATGGTCTCTAACTTCCGAGAAATGCTCTGACCCAAGGCGGAGAATTCCTTTGCCTGTTTGGGTGACATCTTGCTCATCTCGGAAATATCCGCGCCTGCGATAAACGCCTTTTCACCCGCGCCAGTGATGAGTAAAACCTTGACCTCTGGGTCATCTTGAACCTGGTCCAGAATTTGCGCGAACTTTTTCATTGTCTCCAGGTTCAGCGCATTCAGCGCCTTGGGACGATTGATGGTGATAATCCCAATCCCATCTTCCTTTTGAAAAATAATAGAATCTTCAGACATAGTCAGCTCCTTTCCTTAGATATTTACACCCTCTCCACAATCATAGCGACTGCTTCGCCACCGCCGATGCAAAGGGTGGCTAAGCCGGTTTTTGCGTTTTGGTCTTTCATTGCGTAAATCAGGGTGGTCAGAATCCGCGCACCAGAACATCCAATCGGATGACCGATTGCCACCGCGCCTCCCTTGATGTTGACCTTTTCTGGGTCTAATTTAAATTCCCGAATTGCGGCAATCACCTGCACGCTGAACGCCTCATTGATTTCAAACAGGTCAATTTTATCTACAGTATAATTGGTTTTGGCAAGCACCTTTTTGATTGCGTCCACTGGCGCAAGCGTGAACCAATGGGATTCTCTTGCGGATTGAGCGTGCCCAATAATCCGAACCAGAGGCTTAATCCCAAGCTCTTTTGCCTTTTTCTCACTCATTACCACTACTGCAGAGGCGCCATCATTTAAGCTGGAGGCATTTGCGGCGGTGACTGAGCCATCTTTGGTAAAAGCTGGCTTTAAGCTCGGGACCTTATCCTCTTTAAGTTTTTTTGGCTCCTCATCCTCGGAGACTATTATTTTCCCGGTCTTTTGCTCAATCTCCACTGGCACAATCTCCTCCTTGAATTTACCTTCTTGAGCTGCCTTGAGCGCACGCTTATAAGAGCGAATTGCGAATTCATCCTGCTCCTTTCTGGAGATGTTCCATTCCTTTCCAAGCAAATCCGCGCATTCTCCCATATGGCAATTTTTATAAACATCCCATAGCCCATCGTGAATCATTAAATCAATTACCTTCTGGTCTCCCATTCTATACCCGGCTCTTGCCCCGGGGAGAAAATAAGGGGCATTGCTCATACTCTCCATCCCGCCTGCGACAATAATTTCTGCGTCGCCAGCGCGGATTATGGAGTCTGCAAGCATAACCGCTTTTAAGCCTGAGCCACAAACCTTGTTAAGGGTGGTTGTGCCCACGCTCCAGGGCAAGCCCGCAAAGATGCTTGCCTGTCGAGCCGGGGCTTGTCCCAATCCGCCGGTAAGCACACAGCCCATAATCACCTCCTCCACCTGCTCGGGTTTAACTTTTGCTCGGGACAACGCCTCTTTAATCACGATTGCGCCTAACCTGGGAGCAGAAATCGGCGCTAAGGAGCCAAGAAAAGAGCCGACCGGGGTTCTCACCGCACTAACAATAACTGCCTGGTTCATTTTAAAAACCTCCTAAAAAATTTTTTCTTCTGGGTGAGGGAATTTTAGTCAATGATAAATCGGTTGTCAATTTTTTATGACTAATTCTATTTTACTCAAAATTGGTTATAGTTAAAACCAAAGGCTTTAGGAGTTCAGGATTGACAAAAATCAGCGTTTGAGGAAAAATTAGAAAACATTGGTTCTGGATTTTTAGTTTTTTTATTGGGAGAAAAAATGGCTAATGAGCGTTTTTCTGGCTCTAAAGATTTTATTCGGGAGATTATAGAAGCGGACCTGCGAAGCAATAAATATGGAGGCAAGGTGGTGACTCGGTTTCCACCTGAACCCAATGGCTATCTTCATATTGGACACGCTAAATCCATTCATCTCAATTTTGGAATAGCCAAAGAATATAATGGGGTCTGCCATCTTCGGTTTGATGATACCAATCCGCTCAAAGAGGAGGAGGAATTTTTTGAGGCGATTAAGGAGGATGTTCGCTGGTTAGGATTTGATTGGGGGAGACATCTTTATTATGCCTCAGATTATTTTGACCAGCTTTATCAATGGGCGATTGAGCTAATCAAGGCTGGCAAAGCCTATGTTTGCGATTTAAGTGCGGAGGAATTGAGCGAACAAAGAGGCACGCCCAACCAGCCGGGCAAGGAAAGCCCTTATCGGAATCGTTCAGTAGAGGAAAATTTAGAATTATTTGAGCGGATGAGAAAAGGGGAATTTGAAGAAGGCTCAAAGACCTTAAGGGCAAAAATTGATATGAGCTCTCCTAACCTGAACCTGCGGGACCCAGTGATGTATCGGATAATCAAAGCGCCTCATCCTCGGAGCAAAGATAAATGGTGTATTTATCCCACCTATGACTGGGCGCATGGTCAATCTGATTCCATAGAAAAAATTACTCACTCTATTTGCACCTTAGAGTTTGAAAATCATCGTCCTTTATATGACTGGTTCTTGGACCAGCTTGGGGTGCATCATCCAAGGCAGATTGAGTTTGCTCGGCTGAATTTGACTTATACGGTGCTTAGTAAGAGGAAGCTCAAGGAATTGGTGGAGGGAGGATATGTTCAGGGATGGGATGACCCGAGAATGCCCACCATTTCTGGACTTAGAAGAAGAGGATATACTCCGGAGGCGATTCGGGATTTTTGCGCAAGAATCGGGGTGGCAAAGGCGGATAGTAGAGTGGATATTGCTCTTTTGGAGCATTGTTTGAGAGAGGATTTGAATAAGCGGGCTTTGAGGAGAATGGTGGTTTTAAGACCGCTCAAGTTAGTGATTGATAATTATCCAGAAGGACAAATAGAAGAGCTTCCTGCCATCAACAACCCTGAGGATTTATCTATGGGAACACGGAATGTGATTTTTTCTAAGGTGATTTATATAGAAAAGGATGATTTTCTGGAGCAACCACCCAAGGGTTTTTATAGATTAGCTCCGGGAAGAGAGGTTCGGCTTAGATATGCTTATTTTATTACCTGCCAAAAGGTGATAAAAGACCCAGATACTGGAGAAATAGTGGAACTTCATTGCAGTTATGACCCGGCTACTAAAGGCGGAGATTCTCCGGATCGGCGCAAGGTCAAGGCGACCTTGCACTGGGTCTCTGGGGGGCATTCGGTTCCTTGTCAGGTTCGGCTTTATGATAGGCTCTTCAGCAAAGAGAACCCGGATGAGGTAGAGGAAGGGAGAAACTGGAAGGATTATATCAATCCTCAAAGTTTAGAGATAGTATCAGGGTGCAGGGCGGAACTCAGTCTAAAAGATGCAAAGCCCGGAGAGAGATTCCAGTTTGAAAGGTTAGGCTATTTCTGCGTTGACCCGAATTCCACTTCTGAGCAGTTGGTGTTTAACCGAGCAGTGGCGCTAAAAGACGAATGGGCAAGAATCCAGAAGGTTAAAAATTCTAAATAAGAAAATTTTAAACAAAGAAGCCTTATCAGGAATAGGGTCTGATTGATATTGACTGGGCTGAGAGAATCGGTTTAAATTGGTTTCAAATAATTTAAGCATAAAGGAGGTAGAAAATGACCGAGGCTTCAATCAAGGCATTATCAATTCTTAGGGATTTTAATCAGTTTCAGTGGTATGTAATTCCGCTGTTTTTAATTGTGCTTTATGTTTATGCGGTTGAGATTGAGCGCCGGAACTGGAATGTGTTTCTGGCGGGGTTGGCTTTTTATGGAATGGACTTGTTTAATGAAATCTGGAATGCGCTGATTCTTCACTGCACTGGTCGGGCTGCGTTCTGGACCACTCCGAGCCAAAGCGCTTATGTTATTTTTGTAGGCTTGAACATAGAAATTACCTTTATGTTCGCAATTTTAGGGATAGTGGCAGTGAAGATTCTGCCCAAGGACAAAAAAATGAAAATTCTGGGCATACCTAACCGATGGGTGTTCGCAGTCCTAAATTCCATTCTGGCGGTGTTTATAGAGGTAATACTTAACCGAATTGGTGCACTGGTCTGGGAATATTCCTTCTGGAATTGGCCCAATGTGTTCCTTATCTTCCTGATTGGATACCTGACCTTTTTTGTGGTCGCCTACTGGGTGCATGATATGGAAAAAGTCCGAAACAAAATCATAGTGCTTTCAGTGATTTATGGAATCAATTTAGTTGGAATCATCATCTTCGGAGTGATTTTGCGCTGGATATAAGCTTATTGAAAATTTAAAAAGCCATCGCAAATTCCAAAACTTTATTTTTCTATAACCTTATGAGTTTCTGGGCAGATGCATCTGGTTCAAGAGCTGGCTGATTTTAAGCATAATCAGATGATAAATCGGGAATAAATGTTTTTTACAGAAATAGGCAAACCGAACATCAAAAGAGGTAATCACTAAAAATTTTTCTTTCTCTATGGCAGAAATAATTTGCTGAGCCACCTTTTCCGGAGGCACGGCTGCTTTCTCAAATCGCTTAATCATCCCTTGAACCGGAGGGCTATTTCTATCCGTTCCTAAAAGCTCTGTGGTATATTTTAGGGGCGTGTCCACTCCTCCGGGACAGACCACAGTTACACCGATATGATGTTGCCTGAGGTCATATCGCAAAACCTCAGATAGCCCGACCAAGCCGAATTTACTAACTGAATAAGCAGAATGCCAGGGCGCACCCACCAGGCCAGCGATGGATGCGACATTCACTAAATATCCTTTTTTTGCCTGAATCATTTTTGGTAAAAAGCATTCTATAATATGAATCGGTCCCCAGAGGTTGACATTGATGAGCTTCTGCCAGTGCTGGTGGGTCATATCCTCAATCAGGGCAAAAAGCGCAACTCCTGCAATGTTCATCACAATATCCATTGGAGCAAATTCAGCGTGAAGCTCATCCGCAAATGCTTTTACCGCACTTAAATCCGAAACATCAAAGGCTTTGAACCGCGCTACCTTTCCGCCTTTTTCAGAAATTATCTTTCCGGTCTCTTCTAATCCTTTTTGGTTAATATCTGTGAGAAATAAAACCGCGCCCCGCTCAGCCATTGCAATTGCGGTTGCTCTTCCAATTCCGCTTCCTGCACCAGTTATAAGCACCTTTAGCCCGGGGGTAATTTTCATTTTGCCCTCCTTTTAGATATTTAAAGTCAGCAAAATTTTATCCCGCTATCTTAAATCTACTCCATAATCAAAAAAAAGTCATCTCTTAAGTAAAACCATCTAATCATCATTCTGAATCCCGGAAAAGTGGTGACAGGAGCAGGGGGTAGCGCCAGAATTTTTATTTAAAAATTTGGTGCAAAACAATATCCAGCTATTATGGCGATAACCTTTTTTATTTAAATCTATCTTTTAGTAATCAGCAACCCTGAACAATCTGGATTCAAGTTAAAATTGAATAACCTATTGATTTTAAAGGTTAATTTTGTAGCAGAGCGGTATTTGAGGCTCAGAATTGGCCAATAGCTTGAGACAGCTAATTTTTTATTTTTTCGGTTTTTTGCATTTTTTTCTTGACAAGATTTTTTTCTATGCTATATTATTTATATCAAATATATTGATTTGATAGGAAAACAAAAAGAGGAGGGAAAGATGAAGCTAACCACCAAGGCGCGATACGGATTAAGGGCAATGGTTGAATTAGGAAGAATTTATAATAAAGAGGCATTGATTTTAAGAGAGATTGCGGAGAGGCAAGATATTCCATTGAAGTATCTTGAGCAATTGATAGTTCCATTAAAAATTGCCGGCTTGGTTCGGAACACCAGGGGCACAGGTAAGGGCTACAGCCTTACTCGTTCTCCAGAGCTAATTACGCTTCGGGAGATTATTACCGCTTTAGAGGGTCCTCTGATTGAGGTTCATTGCTCAAATAGTTCTGAGCCTTGTGTGCGGAGGGGGGAATGTGCGATGGCTGAGTTCTGGAGCGAGTTTCAGCAAAGCATAGATAAATACCTGGGTTCAAAAACCTTGAAGGAACTAGTAGATAAGCAGGAGCAGATGTTTTCTGAGGAAAAACGGGACAAAAAAAGAGCCAGGATGAAAAGAAAAATTTTGATTATAGAGGATGATAAGATGCTGGTTGAGACCATGCGGATGATTTTAGAGTCCAACCATTATCAGACTCTTGCCGCTTATGATGGCAAAGAGGGATTGAGGTTAGTCAGGGAGTTTAAGCCGGATTTGATTTTATTAGATGTGATGATGGGCACTGATACTGAGGGATTTCATGTCGCTTATGCATTAAGACGGGACCCGGAGTTCAAGAATATACCGATTTTGATGATTACTGCGATAAATCAGGAGAAACCTTATTTCAATTATGACCCAAAAAAAGATAGAGAGTATCTGCCGGTGGATAAATTATTGGATAAACCAGTTAGCCCAGATAGATTATTAAGCGAGGTGGCTAAGTTTTTTGAATAAAGCATAAAAGAGCTTAACCAGGCAACCAGAGGGGCAAAGTTTTGGACGACAGCATGAAATCAAAATTTAGAGAGCTGAAATCAATTGAGCCTGAGCCAGACCAGACCCAGGGATTGAGTTCTTTTCCAGAGCCGTTTAAGGAGGATTGGGTTTCCAATCCCAAGCCCAAGGACCCCAAGTTAAGCATGATTTTGGTTTGCGCCCACCAGATTCGCTCCCCTTTAGCCAGCATCCAGACCGCTTTAAATGCCATTCACCAGGGGTATGTTCCTGGGGTGAGTGGAAAGGCAATGGAGATGATTGGGAGCTTGGAAAAGAAAGCAGAGCAACTATTGAATTTTGTTAATGACTTGCTCAACTTTGGCAGGCTAAAAAGCATAGAGATTGAAAAGGAAAAAGAAATCCTGAGCATGGAAAATATCCTCTCCCCGATTTTGGAGGAGTTCCGAGAGCGAGCGGAAAAGAGGCATTTACAGTTTAAGGTAGAAATTGCCAAACCTCTTCCGTTGGTGTTTGGTCATTCTGATGGCTTAAGGCACCTTTTTTATAATCTTTTAGATAATGCCTTTCAATACACTCCGGAGGGGGGAGAGGTGAAATTTTTTCTTGGTTTAGACCCGACCGGCAAGGCGATTTGTGGGGAGATTTCTGATACAGGGATAGGGATTCCTTCAGAGTGTCTGCCTTATATCTTTGATGAATTTTACCGAGCGCCCAATGTTAAGAAAAGAGGAATAGAAGGCTCGGGCTTGGGGCTGAATATCGTTCAATGGGTAATTCAATCTCATCAAGGAGAGATAAAGGTTCGCAGTGAAGAAGGGAAAGGCAGTAGTTTCTGGTTTGCTTTTCCCCTGGGCAAGGTAATGGCGAGAAAACAGGAGGAGGAAAAATGAGCAAGTTAGGGACAATGTTAGTATTTCACCAGGATGACCGGTTATTGCTGGAATATCTGAACTCGCTTTATAAGGAGAGTCCAAGCGGGGAGCCAACCGAGCCCGTGGTTCGGGCGATACAAACCGTTAACCGAGCGGGTCGGAGGATTGGAGTAGTTAAGTTGGGCAGATATTTTCAAAAGGATTCCAAAGTGGTGAGGTTGATTATAGACGCTCTGGTCAAGATGAATATGCCGATTAAAATTGAGAGCGGAAATCGGGAGGTGGAGAATGAGGATTTTGCTCGCTATCTGGAGCTAAATGATAAGGTCATCATCGTTGAGGCTCGGAAAACCGATGGCGAGACCGAGATAGCTAAATATGGTGGACGGGAATTCAAAAAGAGGTTCAACCCGCAGGATAAAGCCCGGTTTCCAGCTTTAATTTATTGGCTTGAGACCCAGGCAATTTGTCCAGAGGTAATAGTTTTTGATATTCATTCTCCGCCCTGGAAGGAGAGTGAAACCGAGGATATAGCCTATTCCATTCTTCGGGAGATAGTAGAATGAAAATCAAGGGTAAAAGGAGGAGAAAGATGGTGGGTTCAGGAAAGGTTCGCAGAGAAAAAATTAAGAAAGCCAAGCCAGAAGCAATAAAAGAGAGACCAAATCAAGCAGAGGAAGGAATCCGAGCGCTACAAACCGTGCTTTCTTCTGGAGAAAAGGTCACGGTGCTGGTAATGGGAAATTCCCTATCCAGATATGATTCGCTTTTTAGCAGGCTGGCGCAGGAGATAAAAAAACGGCATCATCCTTTATGGCTGGTTCGGGGAAAAGGCATCTATTCCCGGCAGGAGATAATCCGTTATTTACGGGAGAATTCCAAGGTTATCGCCATAGAATTATCTAATGGAGCAGGTGAAGCTCTGGGAAAGGAATTTAGTTCTGAAGCTTCTGGGAGAATGTCTTTTCCTGAGGTGCTTCATTGGTCAAGTATGTTGGGCTTGCCTCCGGAAGTGGTTTTAAAGAGCGCTCAAAGAGCGGAGTTCTCTCTGGAGAAACTGCTGGAAGAAATCGGGCTGGAAAAGACTTAGTAAAACCGCTCTGATACCCAGGAAACGAAAATTTTTAAGTAAGCGGTTTTAATTTAATTTCAAAGGAGATGAAAGATGTGGTCAGTAAGTGAAGGATGGGTTTCAGGGTTAGCAAAGGAGATTTATTTTAGAAGCGGGGAAAATGTCTACCTTTGTTTTCAATGCCAGAAATGTAGTTCTGGCTGTCCGGTTAACTTTGCGATGGATTACACCCCGGCGCAACTTTTAGACGCAATTCGCTTAGGCGAGGAGGATTTAGTTTTATCCAGTAAGACCGCGTGGCTTTGCGCTTGCTGCGAGACCTGCACCACTCGTTGTCCTCAAGAGCTGGACCTGGCAAAGGTGATGGACACGGTGAAGATGATTGCGATGGAGAGAAGAATCCCCGCATTGCCTAAAGTTTTTGCCTTTTATGATAGCTTTCTTAGTGACCTAAAAATTTTTGGTCGGATTTATGAATTGGGCTTGATAATGTGGCTTAAGCTCAGGACCAAAGAATTTACCAAAGACCTGGGACTGGGAATGGAAATGATGAAAAAAGGCAATCTCAAAATTTTGCCTCATTTTGTTCGTCCTCGGGAGGTTCAAAGGATTTTTAGTAAAGTTATGGAATTAGAAAGGGGTAAAAAATGAAGTACGCTTATTATCCGGGCTGTTCTTTGCAATCAACCGCGATGGGTTATGACCTCTCGCTTCGGGAGGTTTGCCTTAAGCTGGGAATAGAGTTGGTAGAGGTGCCGGGCTGGATTTGCTGTGGCTCAACCGCGGCTCATTCCACCTCCCATCTTTTAGCGCTGGCGCTTCCGATTAAGAATCTACAATTAGTTCAAAAGACCGGGATAAAAGAAATGGTGGTGCCTTGTGCCGCTTGTTTTTCTCGGTTCAAGTTTGCCTTAGACCAATGTGAAAAAGAGCCGGAGTTAAAAAAACAAGTAGAACATATCTTAGATGAGCCTTTTCCCCAAGGAATCAGCGTGCTTCATCCCTTAGAGATTTTTTCTCGTCCCGAGATGCTTGGTCAAATCAATCAGCAAATAAAGAATCATACTCCAGAGCTTAAACTGGTTTGTTATTACGGCTGTTTATTGACCCGGCCCCCAAAAGTCACCAAATTTGACCAGTGTGAAAATCCAACTTCTATGGACAAGATCTTGAGCACTGCGGGTTTCTTTCCTCAAGACTGGTCATATAAAACTGATTGCTGTGGCGCCTCTTTGGTATTCACCGAGACCGAGCTTTCTCTTAAACTAATTGATAAATTGATTACCCAGGCAAAGCTCTTAGACGCGGAAGCAATTGCGCTTGCCTGCACGCTTTGTCATACCAATCTGGATACCAGGCAAAAAGACCTGAAAAAAATTAGCGGAAATGATTATCATCTGCCGATTTTATTTTTCACTCAATTATTAGGGCTGGGATTCGGGATTGAGCCTAAAAAATTAGGCTTGAAAAAACATCTGACCAGCACAGAGCCAGTTTTAAAGAAATTTAATAGATAAATATGGAGGGGTAAGAAATGGTAGGAGGTAATGGCAAAAAAATTGGCGCAGTTTTGGTGATTGGGGGAGGAGTGGGAGGAATGCAAGCCTCCTTGGATTTAGCCGAGGCCGGGTTTAAGGTCTATCTTTTAGAGAAAGAATCCAGCATCGGCGGAACTATGGCAAGATTGGATAAGACTTTTCCCACCAATGATTGTTCTATGTGCATTGTTGCGCCCCGGCTGGTGGATGTGGGTCGGCACCTTAATATAGAAATAATCACCAACGGAGAGATAGAAGCACTGGAAGGAAAAGCTGGTAATTTTACCGCGAAAATTAAACAGCGCGCCCGGTATATAGACCTGGACAAATGCACCGGCTGTTCTGCTTGCGTGGAAAAATGTCCGGTGCAAACTAATTGTGAATTCAATTTAGGTTTAGCTCAGCGCACCGCAATTTATCGTAGATACCCCCAAGCGGTGCCCAGCGCCTTTGTGATAGATAAAACCGGGATTTCTCCCTGCAGATTGGGTTGTCCGGCAGGAGTGAATGCACACGCTTATGTCACCCTGATTGCCAGAAAGAAGTTTGCAGAAGCCTTAGAGATAGTTCGGGAGAAAAATCCTTTTCCTGCGGTCTGCGGTAGGGTTTGCACTCATCCTTGCGAGAGTGAATGCAGAAGAGGCGAATTAGATGAGCCGATTGCAATTTGTTCGTTGAAGCGATTTTTAGCGGATTGGGAGGCGAGCCAGGAGATAATTCCTAAACCAAAACTGCCTGAAAAGCGGTTGGAAAAAATTGCGGTGATTGGTTCAGGACCCGCAGGTTTGACCTGCGCTCGGGATTTGGCTTTAAAAGGTTATCAGGTGTCGGTTTTTGAGAAGCTACCAGTTGCTGGTGGGATGCTGGCGGTCGGGATTCCTGAATATCGTCTTCCCAAGCAGGTGTTGAAAAAAGAAATAGATGCGATTCAGGCTTATGGGATAGAGATTAAGTTAGGGATGGAACTGGGCAAAGATATAACCATAGACCAGCTGAAGCGAGATGGATATAAGGCTATTTTCCTCGCAATTGGCACCCATAAAGGTCTGAAACTCAGAATCCCGGGTGAAGAAGAATTTGAAGGAGTATGGGATTGTATTGAGTTTTTAAGAAAAGTGAATTTAGAGGAAAAGGTAATGACCGGGAGAAAGGTGGTAGTGATTGGAGGAGGCAATGCCGCGGTGGATTCTGCTCGGTCTGCGCTTCGATTGGGTGCGGAGGAGTGCACGATTGTTTATCGTCGTTCTCGGAATGAGATGCCGGCTAATTCCTGGGAGGTTGAGGAGGCAGAGTTAGAAGGGGTTAAGATATTGTTTTTATCGGCGCCGGTGCGGGTGATGGGAAGAAATGGAAGGGTGAGCGGAATTGAGTGTTTGAAGATGAGGTTAGGGGAGCCAGACGCGTCTGGTCGTTCTCGTCCGATTCCGATTGAAGGAAGTAATTTCTTTATTGAAACCGATATGGTGATTTCTGCAATTGGACAGGAGCCAGAGATGGAGTCAATAAAACCAGAGGGATTAAAAGCAACTCATTGGAACCTTTTAGAGGTGGACCCGGTCACTTTACAGACTAATTTAGAGGGGGTATTTGCAGGGGGGGATGCGGTCTCTGGTCCCTCTACAGTAGTGGAAGCGATTGCGATGGGACAAAGAGCCGCGGAGTCCATTCATCTTTATTTACAGGGGGAGAGGCTTTATAAAGGCTGGCGGGAGGATTATACCAAGCCCAAAGCGGTCAAGAATATCACTGGTCTTCCTAAATTTCCGCGACAAAAGATGCCCAAAATTTCTCTGGAAGCCAGAAGGAGAAATAACCGGGAAGTAGAATTGGGATTTACTGAAGAGATGGCGGTGAAAGAGGCAGAGCGCTGTCTGAATTGTGCGGGCTGTTGTGAATGTTTCCAGTGCTTATTGGCTTGCGAGGCAAAAGCCATTAACCACGAAATGGTGTCGGAGAAGGAAATCAAGCTGAATATCGGAGCGGTGGTGCTTGCCCCCGGCTTTGATTTGTTCCCGGCCGAGGAGGCAG
>Ga0123519_10004439_pt1 | contig 22778 bp, 13 predicted proteins | sample YelNatPaOPRAMG02_FD_87396 | JGI IMG/M metagenome (GOLD analysis project Ga0123519, IMG submission 87396) | Hot spring microbial communities from Yellowstone National Park - Yellowstone National Park OP-RAMG-02 (version 2) | ecosystem: Environmental > Aquatic > Thermal springs > Hot (42-90C) ...
CACTCGCATCTCCCCATTTGGCGACGAAGTCGCCCCGTTCAGCGCGGCGCGGCGAAGTGCCAAGTCTGGAACAAACGCGTTTGTCTCGCCGCGATCCTTCGGCTGCGGCTGCGCCGCGCTGAGTCTGATCTAGAACTCGGGAAAGTTCAGCGGCTTCGTCGGAGAGTTTCCGCAGGGTTGGCAGTAAATCGTCCCGCTCGAATATCGGCTTTGGAGACGTTGGATCGATAGCTTTGATCGCGTTCGCCAAGTAATGAATGTGGCGCTGGTTGGGCAGTACCAGCGCTTCCCGGCGTGCCGGCAAAGCCTCAGCGGCGGACGGTCCCATCTCCTCGAGCGTCAGGGCCGCCTCCCATGCAATTTCGGGGTTAAAGAGACCCTTGGCATGAGCGGCGGCCGGGTTCGACTGTACCGCCTCCGCAACGCCACGAAGGGATGTCTCCGGAATGCCAAGCTGGTGCAATACGTCAGCAATGTCTTGCCACAACTCGCCTTGATCTGTCGAACGCAGCACAGCAGTAAGTTCCCCTGCAATGTTGGGAACAAGCCGGGGTGTGGCATCTCCCACCAACCACATTGCCCAGATCGGTCGAGTCCGCGCCATGCGGGAAGAAGTAAGCGCGTGCAATGTTTCAGTGAGCACGGAAAGTGTTTCTTCCGGGTGGCCGGCCAGGGCTGCGATGACGTCGCGGAGGTCAGACGGAGGCCAGACATTGTCTTGGATTGGCGAATGCAGGATTCGTCGCAAGTCGGCCAACAACCTTTCCAAGACGGCGTTGGGCATCGGCCTGGGATTCACAGCAGTGACCCGCGCGACCGGGATACTGCCGGTCGATGGGCGCAAGGCTGTGACGGATTCGTCGTCAATGACCGCCGACTCGACCGGCGCGGCTCCGGGCCACGGTTTGAGCCAACACACGACAAGTGGGCTCACAACCACAAGACCAACAAGGCCGAGGAAGACCGGTCTCAACGGCGTCCGCACGACCATTGAAAATGGGGACAGACACGCTATTTGGGGCGCTCCAGATTTCCGCCGGTGTTCGGCAGGCGCTGGACAGTTTCGATGATTACCGGGCGCTGATCCGCCGGACGTCGTAACACCAGAGGACGTTGTGGTCACGAATGAACAGGCAACCGCCGGCGACGACGGGATACGCCCAGGCTTTTTCCATTTGGTTCTTTTTCTTTGGCTGATCGGGAGGAGAGAACCGGCCTTTGAGCGTGTAGGAGTTTGGTGACGCTTCGACCAAAGCGACCTCGCCATTTTCGCCGTGCAGGTAAAGTTGGTTGTCTGCAAGGCAAATTGATGCGGCGCCCAGAGCGCGTTCCTGCCATTTTACCTTGCCGGTGAGAAACTCGAGGCAAACCAATGACTGGTCGGTTGTACCGTAAAGAAAATCACCGTGCTTAACGACCCCGCCGATTGCAGTGGGGAACCGCGGGCCGAAATACAACTCGCGCACCTCTACCGATCCTGAGTTCACTTCAAGGCGAATGGCGGCGCCGCCTGTTCCCGCCGAGGCCACGTAGATACATCCGTCGCTGAACAGCGGCGTGGGGATATTGGCGTCGTATCGGCTGGTTGGTTTGGCGTACCTCCAGAGGAAGCGCCCGGTGCGAGCTTCGACGCCGAACAGTCCTTTTTGCAGGAGCTGCACGTATTGTTTGATATCTCCAGTTTCAACAGGGATAACTGAGGCATAGGCGGCGTCGCCTGCCTCGGGCAAGGGGGATTTCCAGACTGTTTGGCCTGTTTTCTTGTTAAGGGCGACGATGGTGGCTTCGGGGCCGCCCGGTGTGCAGATGAGAAGATCACCGTCAACGAGAGGGGACTCTGCGTATGCCCACGTCCCCGGTTTTCCAGCGAAATCAGATCGGAGATTACGCTGCCATTGGATCGAGCCGGTGGTGAATTCCAAACACGCGAGGTCGCCGTCTGATCCAAGCGCCCAAAGGAGGTTGCCTTCCACGGTTGGGGTCGAGCGTGCTGCTGGGAAGTTCGGGTCTTGTTTTGGGTTTCCGACGTTTCCCAAGCGTGTTTGCCAGAGGCGACGACCGTCGGTGGCGGACAAAGCCAGCACGAACTCGTTTTCCATCCCTTCGTTGGCAAGGATGAATACGCGGTCGCCGACGACTGCCGGGGCTGCATATCCGGAACCGATGTTTGTGATTTTCCATCTCAGTTTCGGGCCGTTTTCGGGCCACTCTTGGAGCAAGTTGGTTTCGGGGGAGATGCCGTTTCTGTTGGGGCCACGCCATTGTGGATAATCTGAGGCCGCGAGCAGGCATGGCGAACACGCGATCAACACGGACAAGATGAAGCTTATGATGCAGGGTTTCATGGTCGCACCGGATTCTTCTGCACCTTGTTGGCAATTCTGTCAAAGAGATTCATTTTCTTGGCTTGCCAAACGCCAGTGATAGGAGAGTGTTGGTTGGTTCGGGTGCATCATGGGTTTTCGGATGCTGGGCAAGGCGGGTGTTTTGCTTGGTGCTGAGTGCGGAATGCGAAGACTCAGGACGGTCCTTGAACAGGAACGGAAAGGAACATAAATGACAAAAGCGGAACGAGCGCGTTCTTTCAGCGATTACCTCCAGACGGAGGGGTATGCGGCGACCACTGACGAAGACTCAGACATTGTGTTCAAGTACGAGGGTGCGGTCTATCTCGTTGTGATGGATGACACCGACATCGGGTTTTTCCGGATTGTCTTTCCCAACTTTTGGCCGATTGAGAGCGAATCGGAACGGGCGAAAGTTGAGAAGGCGGCTTTGGCTGCCACCGCGGGCATAAAGGTTGCCAAGGTGTTTCCGGTGTCGAACAACGTGTGGGCGACGATCGAGATGTTCACTACCGACATTGAACAGGCAAAGGCGGTGTTCAAACGGTCGATGCTGGCGTTGCGAGCGGCGGTGAACAAATTTGCGCAGGAGATGTTGAACTGACCGGTTTTGCCGGGGTGTACGCGAGGCATTTGGCTCGAATTCACTTTGCGCCGAGGCGCAAGATGATGGAACACGCACCCTGCCTGGTACAAGGTTCCTTGCAAGGCAGGGTTTGCGGTTTTCCCAAGCCGAAATCAGAAAGAAAGAATCACATTCGGCCCGCTATGGCCTGCGTGTCCTATCGTGAGTAAGTTTTCACGAAAGGCCGGGCTCGCAGTCCAAGCGCTACGGTGCGAGGGCATATTTGATCAGATAAAACCTCTGTTCAGCGGTGTTTGGCGAGGTGTCGATCCACCCTGCGGTATCACCGTTGCTTTGGATGGTTTCCGAAACTTTCTGCCAGTCTCGAGAGGCGAGGTCGGCGCACGCATGGACTTCGTAGAATCGGCCGGGCAAAGCGGACCATGTGATTGCGACGGTGCCGGCCTGGTTTATTGAAACGCTGACGATTCTGATGTGTGGCAGGGTGGATGGCGTGGCAGTGTTGGGGGCTGCGGGTGTTGGCGGCCACAAGCTGAAAAACGGCTCTGGTGCGCCATCGGGCCATCTGCCCTGGGAAGCGTTATCGGGCTGGCTGTCGAAGTGGACCACATCGACCAGACGTCCATCCGGGTAGAACAGGGCGATTGTTTCGCCGTTCTTTTGCAACTGGAAATTGGTGTGCAGTTGCCCGGTTAACATTGATTGTTCAGGCTGGTTGTCGGCCCAGACGATGATGAATCCGCGGGGTGGAAGGATGAATCCGGAGGGTATGATAAAACGTGCCGGCTGGTCCAGAGAATCGGTCAGGAACCACCCTGCGAGTGAGACGGGTTCGTTGCCGGGATTGTACAACTCGAACCAATCGTCGAACGCGTTGTCGGCGGGATCAACGACCAGGTTGCGGTTTGAAGCCATCCACTCGTTGATGCGAACGGCGGGGATTGGTGTTGGGGTGCCGGTGTACGTCACGGACAGCTCGGGCAAAGTTCCGATGGGACGCCGGTAGTAGTCGTACGCGGCGATTGAGATTTTGTTTTGACCGGGGTTCAAGGGTATTCGGAGTTCCCAGCTTGTGACGGTTGTCCACGTGACGGGGTATTCGACGCCGTTGACGGCGAGGGTGCGTACGCGGACCGGGGCTTTGCCGCGGAGGACGAGCGGGTTTTGGTTGGTGGATATCGTGGTTGCGGGACTTGTGAGGACGAAATCGGCGCGCACAGACTTGATCTGATTGAGGAGGAATGCCCGTCGTTGCGTGATCCATGACTTGATCGAGTCAGGGGGAGCCAGTGCGAGGCCGTCTGCTCGAAAGGCTGCGTATCTGGAGTCGAGGAACGAATCGATGGGCGAACCTTGGCCGACGTTGAACCATGTATCGAGGGCTTCTTCGAGGGCGGCCCAGTACAATCGGACCATGGCGGGGGTTTGGTACATGCGGGCGATGGTGGGGTCGTTGACATCGAAGAGCGGGGCGTCTGGCGGGTCGTTGAAAACGCCAAGGCCGACGTCGAAGTCCCAACACATTAACTTCCAACGATCGCGTTTGGGTTTGTAAAGGAAGGTATTTTTTGCGTTGGGGTTGCCCAAGGCATCCCAGAAAGATGCGAGGTCGTTCATTGCGAAGGTGCGCATCCAGTGGTCCAGGTCGATGACGGACTCAACGCGGGAGATGTAATCTGATTTGGCGTTGACGGTGTCCACAAGGGCGAAGAGATCGGTAAAATCGTTGGCGGAGCCGTGGACGGCGCGTGGGCGCCAATTCCATCTGTAGCGTGCGATTTTCTTCGAGCCGTCGGCGGAGGTGAAATTTTCGAGCGTGTTAAGGATGCAGGGATCGATTCTGTTGCCGGCGTCATCGAATTCGTTCCAGCAATCTGTTTTCCAGAGTGTGCCTTCGGAATCGTGCGAGAACCATTCTTCGACGGTGTCAGCGCCCGGTTGTTGTGCGTCGTCGTAGATGACACCGCGACGGAGGCCGTTGACGAACAGGAGAACATAACGTCGGTACATGTTGGGTAGTCCGAACCAATCGAGGAGCCGGTACATGAGAGCCTCCCGTTGGTCGGTATCGTCGCGTATTGGCCAGTCGAGGGTTATGTGTGTATCACCGAGGAATCGGTCGAATTTTGGGAGGGTGACGTCATATCCGCAGAGGTTGCCGGTTGGGGAGTTATAGCCGGGCGCTGTGTAGGAACTGCCGCTGTATCTGGCGCCGGCGGAGTAGATCACGCGGTGCGAACCGTACACGAAAGTTACGGGGACATCTTCATTGCTCATTTTTTCGCGGTTTGCCCAGAAATCGTGGTTTTCTTTGGCAATCCAAATGTGGTAGGAGCCGAAGGCGCTGTTCGGGGTTGGTTCGCCCCATCGGATCAGGCACTCGCAGGTTTGTGGCCCGGCGGGGAAAACCGTGGTTGCCCCGGGTGTTGAAGCATCTGCAGCTTCGATTGTGAATGCGACGATGGTACCGGAGGTTTGGCCGGGAATAGCTCCGGTATAGATTCCGTCGTTGGCGAGCTCATCGGGACCCGAGCCATCATCAACCATGGAGACGGAAACAATCTCGCGATCCTGATCGCGGTGAAAGTGGAGTGTGACTGTGGAAATGCCGTCCGGGTCATAGACGCGGGCCATCACTCGGACCGGCTGCTGAGGCGCTGGAAGGATTGGCTTGTGTAAGACGTCGCGTACGGCTGGGCCGGCATTTGTTGTGGTGCGGCTGTTCTGTTTGCCGGGGGTGCCAGGTGAATTCGGCGTGATCAGACGCCCTGATGCTTCGAGTCCGCCACCTCTGAGGCGGAGCAATATTTCAGGGTGCCCCGCGAGCCATTTGGCGCGAGCGCGAATTGTGGCGACCTGCCCCGCCGAGATTTGCGAAGAAAGCCTGACGCGGATGCGGTTTGCGACGTGGTCGCCGCGTTCGGTGGCGACAATTCGTAGGCTGCTCGAACTGTTGAATCCTGTGTTGGGTTCGCGGCGGCTCAATCTGTGTGTGCCCTGAAAGACCCACGGTGAGGTGGTGAACTCGAACTGGCCGTTGCCGATGAGGTTTGGACCTGCGATGGTGCGGACATCGACGGCGTCGAGCAATGCTTCGCCTGCGCCGAGCAACATCACCTGCAATTGGTCGGTGGCCGGGAACGCAGGGTGAACATGGTCGAGCACGCCGGTTGACTCGATCAAAGTCCAGTCGGCTTTGGCGCTTTCGTCGCTGTCGATCCAGTTGTCGGGGTCGAGGGGATCGGCTCGCAGGTCGATCAACTCGAGGCTGCTGCCGCCGCCATCGGCCCAGCGGCTGCCGGGTGCGGCGTCACGGTAGTAAGCTTCGGCGGCGACGCCCCAAACAGGGAAGTTGCTACCGGGGTGGTAAACCGGTTTTGCAAGGGCAATTCGCTCGCCTCGATCCGACAAAGCGCCGCTGAAATTGCCGAAAACTGCCGACTCGGGAACGTCAGGGTATTTCGCTCGGAATCTGTCAGTGTCAGGAACAACAACGACCCAACCGCCGGCGGGCAGTGTGGCGCCGGGCGGGAACACAAACTCGATGCCATCAACGAATCGCCAGCCGCTCAGGTCGATTGCGTTGGTTCCCCGATTATGGAGTTCGACGAACTCGTCTCGGTTATCGCCTGACAGTGGATTAAACATGATTTCGCTTATGACAACATCGGGCAAGCGAGGTGGGGCATTGGGCGCTTTGGGCGTTGGCGATTGCAGCTCGCGGAGCGCTCCGGGCGAAAACGGTGATCGGCCCTGACTCGATCCGGTGGCACACGCGCCGAATCCCACTGCATCGAGCACGCGCGTCCGATCAGGAGTGAACAGGAACAGCCGTCCACCCGACCGGCTCAGGCTCAAACCGGTTTGCGTTTCTCCAAGAACGAGGAATTCATTTCCGCCGAGAACGGTTCCTGCGGGGATGACAAATCCCTGGGTTGCCGGGTCTGTTGTGAGAATGCAATTTGAAGCGTCCACAGGCCTTGCTCCGGCGTTATGCAACTCGATCCATGAAGTTTGATCTTGCCCGGGCACCGAAAGGACCTCGTTGATCACCAGATTATCAGCCGGGTTGGTGGAAGTGGGGTCCTCGGAACCCGGCGATCCGCCAGAGGCTGCGCTTGCTGCCCATGCCCGTGGATCGCCTTCGCCAAAACTCGCTCGAGCCAAGACAAGCGAATGGCCCGCGCCTGCAGCGGCGAGCGGCCATGGCGGTTTGCTTTGATAATTGATTTCGAGCAGGACAGCGCCGGATGCTTTGCAAAGCTTCAGCGGGCCGCCTTCGTTGGCGAGCTTGCCACTCCAATTGCCGACGACATTTGTGATGCCATAGACGGCCTTGATGTCGGCAGCTTTTGCTGCAACGACAAGGTAGTTTGTGCCCGGGATGACGGTGCCATTGGGGAAAGTGAATTCGATTTCACCAGTGAGTCGCCATCCGCCGAGGTCTTCGGAAAACGGGTTGGAATTGTACAGTTCGATAAATTCAATGTTGCGCCCGTCCGTGCGCGGCGTGGGATGGTACATTATTTCGGTAATGACAATGCCTGTGCGGCGGTTCGAAGGACCGGGAGGTTCTCTCTGCATCCGAGTTGGATTTGGGAAAGTCAGAGCAAGTGTGGCTGGTGCGCTTGTTGCCATCCCAAAAACGTTTGTCACAACAACGTCGTACAGTCCGATGTCGCCAACGCTTGCAAATGGTATCAGGAGAGCAGCGTTGGTTGCGCCCGGTACTGACCGGCCTGCGTGGCGCCACTGGTAGGCCAGCGGCCGGCTTCCATAGACGCTTACATTGAAAACAGCGGTTTCCTTAAACGAGACGGTGGTTGATTCAGGCTGGCGCGTGATTTGTGGTGGCGTGCCCGGTGGCGCCACGAGGTCGGCTGTGCCCTGAAGTTCGGCACGAAAACCGGTCGGATTGACTCCGTCGCCGGCGTTGTTGACAACGAACTCGATTGTGTTGGTGCCATCGACGAAACCGGAGCTGATGGTGAACTCGGCTGAAAATGCGCCGAAATTGCCGTCGTATGTGATACCCGTGACTTGGCCGTTAATGCGAACTTGAGCGCCGGTATTGTCAGAGGACCAACGTCCGGTGATTCGGGCGGTTCCGGGGTCGAACCCCGTCAGGTCAAAAGTCAGGCGGTAGATGTAATCGCCGGGGAAGTTGCCGTTGGATTGGTCTGCTTTTGGGGCGATCCATTTCGAGTGCGGGCCATTGGCGATCCATGGCGGTATTGGCCATCCTTCGTTGACAACGTAAGCGTTTGGTCCCCGGGCGGACGGATCGGCGCTCTGCACAAGTTTCCAATGCGGATCGACAGCACCGGCAGGTAACAAGTTGCCGGCGTCGTCCACACCGGTGGCGAATAATCCTGGTATTACTGCTGCGCGAGCCGTGCACAGGCTCACGCACCATGCCAAAACAAGCAGGCGATACTCAGCCGCAAAAACCATATAACCCGGACTGAGATTGCCCGCAGAGTATCCCCGGGGTCAAACAAAACGACCTCGGTAGAGGCGATCAATTCTTCAGTTGATAGAACCTTGCCGATTCACTCGGCGTAATTGTGACAGTGAGCCTGTCCCCATTTTGTGTTGGCGCGATGCCGGTATCAGTCCAGGTCGCACCCGCACCAATCACTGGTGATATTACCAGCTTGAAACCCGTTGCACTGGCAGGCCATGAAATGATCACAGCACCGCCCGATCGCTGGATTTGGAGCGAGGGAGTTTGGACCGTGACAGGCAGCGCGCCGACGCGGAGGTTCTCGACCCGCAATCCTGTGCAGCCTGTGACGGCGTCGGCATTGTTAAGGTGGAATTCGATCGTGTTCAACCCTGCCACGAAACCGGAGGTTATCTGGAAGGGCGTCAGAGTAGCGAACTGATTTCCATTTTGGATGCCCTTGCTCACGCCATTGAGGATGATATCGGTTCCAAGGTTGTCTGTGGCCCATGCCCCCAACAGCACCGCAGTCGCCGGATCAAAGCCTGTCAGATCGAAAGTTGTCCGATAGGCGTAGTCGCCGCCGGCGGCCTGCCCCGAGTTGAACAAAGGAGCAATCCACTTCGACTTTTCAGTGTTGCGGACCCATGGACCATCCACAATCGGGAAAACGGTGGAATCGTGAACGATCGCATCCTGCGAACCTGGGTCTGTTGCATTGACAATGATCTTGTAATGGGGATCGACTTCGCCGTCGGCGAGGACGGTGCCGGTGTTATCGACGCCGGTGTTGAACACATTGGGAACGCGCTCCAGAATCGTGATTGTTGCCACAACACTGGTGATGGAGCCGGCGAAGTTGCTCACAACTAGGTCGTAATCACCCGCATCGGCACGGGTCAGGTTTGTGAGCGCCAAGTTGGGTGCGGTTTTGCCGGCCAGCGGAGTGCTGTTCTTGCGCCATTGGTAATTCAGGGGCTTGGCGCCGTCGGCGACCACTGCCAGCTCGACGCTTTCCCCGGTGAGGAACAGACCGCCGGTTGGTTGTGAGATAAGTCGGGGCTGATCGCCTACCACGCCTTTTTTGGCGCCACCGCGAATCCCCTGCACGCGCAAGCCGGTGTAGCCCGGTGTTGCGTTGTTGACCTTGAACTGGACTTTGTTTTTGCCTGCAAAGAAACAATTCTCGAGCCTGAAAGCGGACAGCGTGTCGAAGTTGCCGGCGTTAAGCACGCCGGTGGGGGCGTCGTTGATCAGAATTGCGCCGGTGTTATCGGTCGCCCAATAGCCGGTGATGAACGCGGTTGCGGGATTGAATCCTGTGAGGTCAATTTCGAGTTCGTAGATGTAATCGCCCTGAGCGGCGGCGCTGGTTTCAAAACGCGGTCCAATCCAAACTGAGGTCAGCGAATTGGCAACCCACGGACCGCTGACGATCGGGAACGCGCCGGAGTCTTGGACGATCGGAGCGGTTACAGACGGATCATCAGGGTTCACTGTCAATTTGTAGTGAGGGTCTTCGTAGCCGTCCCAAAGGACAGCGCCGTTATCATCCACGCCGGTGTTGTAAAGCCCTGGGATCGGTTCAAGAACATTGACCTTGGCTGCAGGACTGGTGATTTCGCCAACGCTGTTTTTCACCACCACGGTGTAGTCGCCGTCCTGCGAAACCGCGACAGCATCGATTTGGAGTGTCGGGTCGGTCGCGCCTTGGATATCAACACCGTTCAGTTTCCATTGGTAGGACAGCGGCGGCGTGCCATCAGCAATGACACTTAAAGTCACAGTGTCACCGACGATGTAAGTGCCGCCCACGGGCGACACAACAATACGAGGTGGTTCACCGGCGACTTCGACCGTGCCGACCATTTCGACACGGAGTCCGACGGGGTTCACAGCATCGCCGGCATTAAGAACCACGAAATCCAAGGTATTGACTCCGTCAACGAAGCCGTACTCGATCGTGAAGTCGTAGAAGGTACCAAAGTTGCCACCCTGTCCAAGGCCGAGTGAAACGCCGTTCAGAACTATGTCCACGCCGTTGTTGTCGGATGTCCACCTGCCGGTGATCTTTGCTTTGGCAGGATCGAACCCGGTCAAATTGAATGTGGTCCTGAATGTGTACGTGCCCGGCGCGTTGCCGATACTCTGCCGTGCGCGCGGCGCGATCCAGCGCGAGATTGAACTGTCAGCAATCCATGGTCCTGCTGGAGCCACCGGCCAGCCTGCTTCAAGTGTGTATGTGTTGGGCCCTGGATAATTGCCATCCGGACTCTCAATGAGCTTATAGTGCGAATCAATCGCAGCATTTCCAAGCGGAACGCCGTTATCATCCACGCCGGTATTGTACAGGCCGGGAATAGGAGCTGCTTGGACGTATGCCAATCCTAAAACGAATGCGAAAACGAATGCACGTGCCTTGTTCTTTTTCATAAGACGGTGGTCAGTTTGGTGTCAATTCAGGCTTGACTTTGGACCTTATGACCCTGTTTCAACCCAACGTCAAGGACAAAAGGCCCGCACCACGGCTAAACCGGAAATCTCACCGGAGTGAAGTTTCGTGGTCTTGCTCTGGTAAGGCGCAGCCTGTGAACAACACCGGAACAGCTATACGGTAAGATCCGGGTAATGGAAACCCACGCCCAGAGCGGAGAATCTTTATTCCCAGAATTAATGCCCCGCTTTGTGACTTGGGGGATCTCGCCGAGGCAGATTCCGACCCACTGTAGATTTTATTTCTCGTCGATGGGGTGCGGGTTTCCTGAAGCCCGCATATTTCATACTTCTGCAAAGCCATCCGCTTCGCAAACTGCTCAGGGTATATGATTATGGTGAGAAATCGATCATAGTTGCGAAAATTTTCAGACTGCGAGTTTGCTCAATTTGGCAGTATCCGCTTCTCCGGCAGCGAGCAGTGCGGTCACCACAGTGCGGTCTTCGAAGTGTTACATTCAATAGTCTGCCGGGGACCAAATATGGGGACAGACACAATGTTTGGACGGCCGACCTCTTGGCCCGGTGGACCTGATGCCCAGATATGCGGACAGACGCGTAATTTGGGCGCCCGGACTTTTGATCCGCCGGACCTGACAAAGCGCGGGTCAGGCGGTCCAAGCCGGCTATGGCGCCCAGATATGGGGACAGACACGATGTCCGGTATACCGGTCAGGAACGTTCAACGTGAAACGTTCAACTCTCAACTTTTAACGGGGTGACCGAAAGGGCGCATGCTGGGCCGGATATGGGGACAGACACGAAATTCTGACGACCGGGCTTTTGACCCGCGGGACCGACCCAAGCGTTGGTCTCGCGGTCCAAGCCTGCGGGGCGCCCAGATATGGGGACAGACACGGAGTTACGGTGATACGTATCACTGGGCTTTTCATGACGGTACTGTGGAGTCGCTGTATGGAGTGCCTGTATTTTTTTTGAGGAGGCGTGAGCCGGGGGCAGGGGACGAATTCGAAGCAGATATTTCCCAGCCCGGCGGCGTAGAGCTTTCTGATCAACGGGCGGAAGCACCGTGTCTTTGAGCGTCAGGCAACTTTGGTTCCGGCTACGCCGGGCTGGGAAATATGCCGGCTAGAAGCACATCTTAGATATCCCACACGTAGATTTCCTTGACTGCCACGTCTTGAGCAGTAGGAATACGCTCATGCGATTTCTGAATCCGGCACATCACACGTGGAGGACAAAAACACGGAGTGCAAATCTCAAGCCCGAGGCATTTACACTGATTGAACTGCTGGTTGTGATCGCCATAATCGCGATTCTGGCGGGGATGCTTTTGCCGGCCCTCGGCCGGGCCAAAACGAAGGCCCATGCCATCAAGTGCACCAGCAATGTCAAGCAACTGACGCTGTCGGCGATCATGTACATGCAGGATTTCGGGAAATCCCTGACGTACAACGATCCTGGTGGCGACCTTTGGATGTCGCTGCTGGCAACCAACTACGCAGCCGTCAATGGGGCAAGAGTTTGTCCGGTTGCTCCTGAAATGAAACTGTCACAGCGCAAGGACCACGCCACCAGCGGCAGAGTCAACCGGAGTTGGTTGTGGCCTTTCGGCACTTCCGGGAAAGAGTTCCAAGGTAGCTATTGTTTCAACGGCTGGTTTTACAACGGCGACGACCCGTTCCACCCAAAGAACGATCCGAAGTTTTACCTGCGTGATGTATCGGTGCCGTACCCGACGCAGACCCCTCTTATTGCAGATTCAGTGTGGGTTGATACGTGGCCCGAATACAATGAACTTCCCGCGAGAAACCTGTTTACCGGCGACGATTACCAGGGCAATGGCACCATGTGCCGCGTAACAATACCGCGCCACGGCGCTTCTCTGTCCGCTGCGGTGAAAAACTTCAACCCAAAAGACGATCTTCCGGGCGGGATCAACGTGGGTTTTGTGGATGGCCACGGCGAATTCACCCGACTGGAACGGATTTGGCAACTCTATTGGCATGCCCAGTGGCAGGTCCCGGCAAAGCGCCCCGGCAAATAAAACCACGCCGACTCAGCCCGCCCGAGCGCGCGCCTGGCGAGCAAGAAACTGCACGCCCTTCCTGACTCGGAAATGTCCTCAGCGCGGCGCAGCGGAGTGCCGAGCTTGCAACGAACGCCTTCGTGTCGCGGTGATCATTCGGTTGCGGCTGCGCCACGCCGAGATATTTCCCCGTTGAGTATATGGAGCGCACAGTTCAAAGTTGAGTTGAAGCTGTTGAAATCAAAAGTGTTCTAAGTCGGAGTTTCGTATGGCCACTCGAGTTTTCCCAAGAGACCGTGCAGGGCGCATTTGCCTGGCGGCGTTCCTGTGGTTTGCCACGAACGCCAACTGCGCCCAACGCAATAACGAGTCTGAAGCCACACTGCCCGACGGAGTGATTGCCCAATGGGACATTTCAAAAGCATGGCGCGAAACCACGCCAACCCGGGAACGCATCTGCATCAACGGGCTTTGGCGATTCCAACCCGCATCTGACTCGAATGGCGACCGGGTGCCGACGGCCAACTGGGGATTTTTCAAGGTGCCGGGCAGTTGGCCGGGAATCACAAGCTACATGCAGAAAGATTGCCAGACTGTGCATGCGCATCCCGAATGGAAGAGCATCAAATTGGCCGAAGTGACTGCCGCTTGGTATCAGCGCGAAATTGCAGTCCCAAAAGAATGGGCCGGGCGCCGTATCACATTGACAGTGGACTACCTGAATTCGTATGCGGCGGTCTTCATGGACGGGAAACGCGCCGGCGAACTTCGGTATCCTGCCGGCGAGTTGGACTTGACCGGAATGTGCGTGCCCGGCGGCCAGCACGTATTGTCGCTGCTGGTCATTGCGCTGCCCCTGCAAGGAGTGGTGCTTTCATACACCGACACTGCTTCAGCAAAGCAGGTCAAGGGTACCGTCGAGCGGCGCGGACTTTGCGGGGATGTCTTTCTTGTGAGCACGCCGCGCAGTGACCGGATTTCCGGGGCCAAAATAGAAACCTCGGTGCGCAAACGAGAATTGATCGTGCGAGCATCACTTCAGAATCTCACCGAAGGCGCGTCCAGGTGTTTGTCGGCCCGGGTTACGCGCTCGGGCACGAACGTGGTCGAGTTCACCAGCCCGGCTTTCAAATCGGATGACGTCGCGAACGGGAACATGGAATTCGGCACAAAGTGGTGCCCGGAACAACTTTGGGACATTCACACGCCTGAGAACATGCATGAGCTCGAGTTGCAACTCACGGATGGCGAAGGCCGCGTTTTGGATCAGCTCGCCCCGATCCGGTTCGGGTTCAGGGAATTCAGGATCGAAGGCCGCGACTTTTACTTGAACGGTACGCCGATCCATCTCTCGGCAGTGCCGTTCGACAATGCCCAGGTGAACGCAGCGGCCGCGACCTACTCGGAAGCGCGCGAAAGCATGGAACGGCTGAGAACGTTTGGCATCAATTTTGTTTATACGCACAACTACGGCTGCGAACCCGGCTCGCACCTCAGTTTTGAAGAGATTCTGAGAGCGGCGGATGATACTGGGATGCTGGTGGCACTTACGCAACCGCATTTCAGCCACTATGACTGGTCCGGCGCTGATGCAGACAAACGAAACGGATATGCCCAACACGCGGCCTTTTACACGCGTGTCGCCGGAAATCACCCGTCGGTTGTGATGTACTCGACCAGTCATAATTCGGCCGGGTACGCCGATGACATGAACCCGGACAAGATCGACGGTTTGGATCAGAGCCGCGATCGGTGGTCGGCCAACAACGCCAGCAAAGCGCTGCGCGCCGAAGCAATTATTCGAGCGCTTGACCCGGGTCGAATAGTGTACCACCACGCGTGCGGAAACCTCGGCGCAATGCACACGTCCAATTTCTATCCCAATTTCGCTCCTGAACAGGAGCTTTGTGATTGGTTAGAGCATTGGGCCGCAAACGGGGTCAAACCCGCGTTCCTTTGTGAGTACGGCGCACCGTTTTCGTGGGATTGGGCGATGTACCGCGGCTGGTACAAGGGTAAGAGAGAATTTGGCAGTGCCGTTGTTCCATGGGAATTCTGCCTCGCCGAATGGAACGCGCAGTTTTTCGGCGACCGCGCCTTCAAAATCAGCGAGATGGAAAAGAAAAACCTGCGGTGGGAAGCCGCTCAATTCAGAGCCGGTCGGGTCTGGCACCGCTGGGATTACCCACATCAACTGGGATCGACAGATTTCCCCGAGCGCGACCCGGTGTTTGCGATGTACTATGCCAACAACTGGCGGGCGTACCGGACATGGGGGCTTTCCGCCAATTCACCATGGGAACATCACATGCTGCACCGCCTGCGCCCGGGGTTGGACCGGAACCGGCGCGCCGATCTGCCAGTCGATTGGGCCAATCTACAACGTCCCGGGTTCAGTCCCGATTATCTTTCCGAACGCTACGAGCGCATGGACCTCGCATACGAACGCGCCGATTGGGTGCCGACAGCCGCCGCCGAAGCATTGATGAAAAACAACGGGCCGCTGCTGGCATGGATCGCAGGCAAACAAGGCGCGTTCACTTCCAAAGACCACCTGTTCACCCCGGGCCAACGAGTCGAAAAGCAAATCATCGTGATTAACGATTCGCGCCGAACAGTGGCCTGCCAGTGTGCGTGGTCTTTGAACACGCCAACGCCCGTCAACGGCAGTCGTAACCTGACCCTGGAAACAGGCAGGCAACTGCGCTTGCCAATCGAGTTTCACCTCCCCGCTCAGCTCGAGCCCGGCCCGTACACCATCGCGCTGGAAGCTCGATTCGACACCGGCGCAGTCCAGCATGACGAGTTCACAATCCACGTTTTGCCGGGTCGCAACCCGCCTCGCACCGCGGCCACAGTATTTCTGTTCGATCCAAAAGGTGAAACAGCAGCTTTGCTCAAGCGGCTTGGCGTCGATTACGTCGTCGCAGAACCCGACGCGCGAATTCGATCGAGTGACATTCTGATAGTCGGCAAGGGAGCGCTTACTGTCCATGGGCCGGCTCCTGATGTGAGCGGCGTTCGCAACGGTCTGCGTGTCCTCGTCTTCGAGCAAACGCCAGACGTGCTTGAGAAGAGATTGGGCTTTCGCATTGCCGAATATGGTCTTCGGAAGGTTTTCCCGCGCGTTCCCGATCACCCCGCACTTGCAGGGCTGCAACAACAGCATCTGGAGAACTGGCGGGGCGAGGCAACAATCGTCCCACCAAGAATGAAGTACACTTCGAGCGCTAAGTACAACAGTGTTCCCGCCGTGGAATGGTGTGGACTTGAAGTCCCGCGCCTGTGGCGATGCGGGTGCCGGGGAAATGTAGCGTCGGTTCTGCTGGAAAAACCTGCCCGTGGCGATTTTCTGCCGCTGATCGATGGCGGATTCAGTCTGCAGTACAGTCCGTTGCTCGAGTACCGGGAAGGCGCAGGTGTTGCGGTGTTCTGTCAAATGGACGTGACAGGACGAACCGAAATCGAGCCTGCTGCGGATATGCTGGTAGCAAACCTCATTCAGTATTTGTCCGCATGGAAACCTTCGGCGCGGCGGGCGCTGTGTTATATCGGGCCGGTGGCAGGAAAAGCGCACATTGAAGCGGCGGGCTTCAGACCCCGCGAATTTACCGGAGACAACCTCGGCAGTGATGCAGTTCTGATTATAGGTCCCGCGGCGGCTGATGAACTTGCGGCACGGGCCGCGAACGTGCGCAAGTTTGTTGCCGGTGGCGGCCATTTGCTCGCTCTGGGGCTTGATCAATCGTCGGCAGACACTTTGCTGCCTTTCAAGGTCAACCTGACGAACGGCGAACACATCAATGCGCATTTCGATCCGCCAGGCTGCACTTCGCCGTTTCGCGGCATCGGCCCGGCGGATGTGCATTGTCGTGACGCGCGTGTGATTCCATTGCTCACCGGCGGCGCGATGATATTGGGTGATGGGGTTCTGGGCGCCACAGCCGATGGTAACGCTCTCTTTTGTCAGTTGGTTCCATGGCAGTTCGAGTACGAGAAAAATTACGGTCTCAAGCGAACTTTCAGGCGCACAAGCTGTTTGCTGACGCGCCTTGCGTGCAATGTCGGGGCGGAATGTGAAACGCCGCTGCTCTCGCGCATTTCAAATCCACCTTCAGAACGCGAAAACGCCCGCTGGCTGGAAGGGCTTTATTTGGACAAACCCGAGGAATGGGATGACCCTTATCGTTTCTTCCGGTGGTGAACCTTGCGTTTTGGCGCAAAGCGGGGAGCTGTGAGTCCTACTGTCACGTATGAGGTGCCAGGCCGCTGTTCGAGGGTTGATGCGCCCGGGGACGGGCGCGCACCCGGCGCGGTTGTCACGAGCCGCGCATTCGGTGCGGCCGAGCCGCACCGAGTCACTCGGCGGTGACGACGATGTGGACGTCCTTGGGCAGAGCGAGTCCTGCGGCAACCTGCATGGCTTTGAACACGCCGACGGGCACCGCACAACCCGCGCAACATCCTGACATGCTCGATCGGGCGGCCTCGAGCAGTCTGCTGCCCTTGACGGGGTTGATCTCCTCGAATGCGTCTATCGAACCAAACGTTGACAGCTTCGAAGCGAACCGCAGGATTTTCTCACAGTCAGTGACAACTTCAAAAGCCACGTGCTGCGCGTCTTCGCTTTGGGCGCGGACAGTCGTGCGGAAACCGCAGATGCCAGCTTCAATTTCTGCTTTGCAAATCATCGTGTATTGGTCGTGTTGTGCGTTGTTCTTGCAGCATCAACTTTTTGCGGCAAGTTGCAAAGCGACCTCGCCGACGCGTTTGCCGAGCTGGATTGCCGTTTTCAATCCCAGCTCATCCTTTGCTATGCTGTCCTCAGCCGAAAGCAAAGTTGCGCCCTGAAACGCCGGGGCGTGCCCGCCGACAGGAATCATGCCGAAACACAACAGAATGGCCTGCACCTGTTCGATGGCCATTTCCTGACCGCCGTTCCTGAAAGCGCCTACCGTCACCACCCCAAACGGTTTTCCGGCTAGCACCATTTGCGGCTCGCGGAGCGGGGCAAGCCGCTCGAGAAAACATTTGGCCAGTCCGCTCATCGCCCTGAAATAGCAGGGCGTGCCGATTATAAGTCCGCCCAGGGCCGGGTCGCGCAGTTTCTGCAGGATGCCTTTCATATCGTCCTCGGGTGGTTTGGGCGACCACGGCGCGATGCTCAAGCCGCCGAGATCGATCAATTCGATTTGTATGCGCGAATCGACGCTCTTTGCAGCTTCGAGTGCGGTTTCGACCGCTTTTGCTGTTGTCATTCCCCTGCGCGGGCTGCAGGAGACGCCGAAGATTTTGACGGCATTTCTTACATCTGTTTCTGCGCCGAATGCTGAGGTTGCAGTTGCTGCCAATGCCGCAGCACCGGCGCCGGCGATGAATTGCCTGCGATCAACGTTCTTTTTCATGGATTTCCTTTGGTTTGAGTTCACCGTTTCCGAGTTCAGAATTCGGACGCACCCGAACACGGAAAAATCAGGGCCCGCGCAGTCATACAACTGCGTTGGGATTGGTCGTTCATGTTGTTCGGCATGCGTGGCACGCGTCTTTTGATTTTTCATTCATGGCGCGGTGTAAATCAACCACAACCCTCCCAACAAAACCAATACGCCGCAAATGGACTTCAGAACAGTCAGACCGCGCGATTGTTCGTTCCATTTCAACAATCGCTGGACAAGCTCGGTGGAAGTGCCTGCGGCCACGATCACTGCACAGTGGCCAACGCCATAGGCCAGCAGCAAAACCGCACCGTAGAAAAAGTTGCTCGCCGCCAGCTTGAACGTCACCGCCAACATCGGCGCCATGTACGCAAATGTGCACGGCCCGAGCGCAATCCCGAACACAAGTCCCAACACGAACGCGGCGAGCAGCCCTTTCCGTTGCATTGAAACCTGCCCGGGACCGGACCACGGCATCGGAATCACACCCAGTAAATGGAGTCCCACCGCGAAAAAGATGAGCGCGACGAAATAGTTCCCGTACCGCCCGACGTCGCCCATCATCCGGCCTGCTGCCGCGGTAACAGCGCCGATTGCCGCAATCGTAATCAGGATGCCCACCGCAAACAGCGTCGCAGTCCAAAATGCCCGCCGCACTGTGACCCGTCCTTGCTCACTTATGAATCCAACAACAAGTGGGATGCTGGCCAGATGGCATGGGCTGAGCAGGATGCTCAACACCCCCCAGACCGCCGCAGCACTCAGCGCCACCAACGGCGCACCTTCGACTGCACGCCCCAGACTGGTGAAGAGTTGTTCCATTAACGGTCGTGTGTGAAACGTAAAACGTGATCCCCGGTCAATGCCGATGTCGGCGTCTGAAGCCATTCAGCGTGGTTCATGTGCACCCCCTGCCGGTACCTTTCTCATTTCACGTTTCATGTTTCACGCTTCACGTTTCACTTCAAATCCACGCCGAGTTCCTTCCATTTGGCAATGATATCTTCCTTGCCGAAAAACCCAACATGCCGGAAACGTTCCTTGCCCTCTGCATCGTAGAAAATTTGTGTTGGGATCATCTGGATGCCGTAGGCCCGGCCCGCGGCGGGGTTCTTCCACACGTCGATGAACTCGACTTCAAGTTGGCCGGCGTATTGTTTTTTGAGCTCCTCGAGGATCGGAGCCATCATTTTGCATGGGATGCATTTGTCCGCACCCAGATCAACCAGCTTTGGTAACTTCGCGGCGACCGCCGGCGAAGAAGAGAGCGCCGCCTGAGCAACCGCCGCATTGCTCGCAGCCGTGACATTGCCGGCAGATGCCGATTGCGCGGCTACCGGCGTGGAAGCGCCTGCGACAGGTTCCGCGTCCTGTTTGTTTCGCTTCAGCGCTACAGCGGCGATGACGGCTGCCGCCAGTGCGATAAAGATGACAATTTTGACAGGGGTTTTCATGTTGGTTTGCTGTTTTCAGATTTTCTGGAACATTGGTTGTTGATCGCGGCTTTCCGTGGGCCCTACTCCGAACCGCCCCGGCAGCAGCAGCAGTCTCCAGCCGCAGGCCGTGTAGAGTCGCCCTTTGCCTGGTTGACCAGGCGCTGAACGTTGCCCAGACAGCAGGACCCTTGTGGGTTGGTGCGCTCACATGCATCAAGCCCCTGCGCGCACTTGGACTTGATCTCCTCGAGGATGCTGGAAGAACCCGTTGCGCGAACCTCGCTCTGAACAGCTCGCACCGTGTGCCCAAAACAGTAACACACAAGCCGATCCGGGTTCTTGCTCTTTTGAAAGACCTCAACGCGAACTTCGTTCAGGCGCACGATTTCATCCGAACCCGGCTTGTAGTAAACCACCTCGCACTCCGGGCTTTGGCAAAACCAAAAGCCGCTCTTTGAAGACAGGCGGCTGCTCGGTTCGGGGTGAAGCATGGCCGATACTGTGGCTGCAGAAACAGCTCTGCCTTGCTGGCCACAGATTGGGCACCCGTTGTCAACCGAGCTTGAACAGCACGATGAAAGGCTCATGGTTTGATCTTCTGATAAATGGCTGGCAACCGCGTGCGATACATTTCCGTCACCTGTGCCTCCATTTCTGCCAATGGTTTCACCGGGATAAGGTCCATCACCTCTGCGGGCGTCAGCCCCGACTCGAGCAATGTGCGCGTGCCGCCGCACACCATCCGTTTCATCGCCGGTACAATCTCAGCGTCGGTCAGACCAAAACTTGCGGCCACCTCGCGCAAGGTTTGCAATTGAAACCACAGGTACGTCGGCCCCATTCCCGACAAGATTGCATATGCCTCGAGCTTTTCCTCGGCCACTTCCGGGCACTCACCCAACGGCCCGAGCAACGATTTGACTTCGGCGCGATCCCCGGCGGTCAATGCCGGACCGAACACCGTGGGATTGTAACCCTGGCCGATGATCGATGGCGCATTTGGTATCACCCGCGCAATCCGCGCAAATCCACCAAGGATTTCCGTCAGCTTCGAGACCGTAAACTTCGGCGCCAACGACACAAGAATTGCGTCCGGTTTGAGATTGGCTTTTACGCCGCCGCAAACCTCGGCCATTACGGGCGGGTGCACTGCCAGAAATACTATGTCCTGAGCAGCAGCAGCCGGACTCGAGGCCGCAACCCCGATGTTCGGGAACCTGTTCTTCAACTTCGCGAGCGCTTCTTGATTGCAGTCGCAGACGGTCACTTTGGCTGGCATTGCGTTTGCGCGTTTCCAGCCCTCGAGAAATATGCGGGTCACCCGCCCGCCGCCAATAAAGCCGATACTTTTGTGGTGCATTTGTTCCTCCTGAATCTGACTGTTCACTTTTTATGTCTCATGTCTCACGCGTCTCGTATTGCGTCTCACGCTTCAGCCATTCTTGTCCCCTGCAGCCGCCTGACTCAACATTGTCTTGAGTTCGGCCACGCTCGGCACTTTTCCGACCACTTTTATTGTGCCGTTGATTGCTAGCGCCGGTGTCATCATTACGCCGAGAGCCATGATCTGCTGGAGGTCCGTGACCTTGTTGAGTTCATACTCCAGGCCGAGCTCTTTTGCAGCCTGTTCAGCAAACTGCGCCAGTGTCTTGCACCGCGCGCATCCCGGGCCAATCACAAGTAAACTAACCATACATATTCTCCTTTCACTCTTTCCATTTCATTCTTCACGCATCATGTTTCACTTATCACATTCGTTGTATCACGCATCACCATTACTTCACCGCTCCGTACACCATGCCCGTGATCGTGGCCATGACTATGACAAGGCCAGTGAACACGAGCATTTTCTTTGTCCCCATCACACTTCTAAGCACGAGCATGTTGGGCAGGGAAACCGCCGGGCCAGCGAGCAACAAGGCCAGCATCGGCCCCGGCGCCATGCCCAACTTCCCAAGTGCTTCGCAAATGGGAATCTCGGTCAGAGTGGCGAAGTACCAGAAGGCGCCGACCACGCTGGCGACAAGGTTTGACTTGAGGGAATTATCGCCAACCAGCGTAGCCACGTACGTTTCGGGGATCAGGGCGCCGATAAAGCCCACCACGAAAACGCCGCCGAAAAGGAGCGGCACGAGCAGCTTTGCGAAATCCCACGTGTTGTGCATCCATTGGCCAACCTCCTCGCGGTCCATCCAACGCCATGTCATCAGCAGCACCGCAAGCCCCATGGCGCCCGCAAGGTACCATCGCGCATGGTACACTGCGATCACCCATGTTTTGGATTCTTCGACACCAGCGATGTCCTTTTTGGCCAACGTCACTTTTTCGCCAACGCGATGGCCGGCCCAGTCTTCCTTGAGCTGGAACATCATATCGTCCCGGGTCTCTTGGAGAGCAACAGCGGCAAACTGGCCGCCTCCTGCGGGCCGCACGACAACGTCGCCTGGATTGTACCAGTCGCTGAAAACAAGAAACGCGACCATGCACACGAAAAACAGCGATGTTTTCCACAACGGGCGTTTCGGCGCTTCCGGTTCAGGCATCGCAGCCTGGGCGGCTACACGTTGACCCTCTTCCTTTCGGAATATGGCTGCCATCAACAAACCGATCACGAACGCAAAAGCAATGGCACCCACGGCGCGCCAAAGACCAATCGAGAAGCCCAGCACCCGTGCCGTCAGGAAAATTGCCAGAATGTTTATGGCCGGCCCTGAATAAAGGAACGCACTGGCCGGTCCCAGTCCTGCCCCCAGCCGGTAAATGCCTGCAAACACCGGCAGCACACTGCATGAGCAGACCGCCAGAATGCCTCCTGAGACCGACGCCACACTGTAAGCGGTGAGCTTGTTCGAGTTGGGGCCTAGATAGCGCATTACTGAAGCCTGCGAGAGGAAGGTTATGACGGCCCCGGCTATAAACAGTGCCGGCACTACGCAGGCCAATGTATGATTTCTGGCGTACCATTGGAGAAGCCTGAACGCTTCCTGGATTGCGGCGGTGACTTTTGGGTTCGAAAGCGGCAGGTAATAGGCCAGCAAGAAAACAGC